>Ga0160441_100312_pt1 | contig 44153 bp, 39 predicted proteins | sample HID1971K_E1MG_FD_108260 | JGI IMG/M metagenome (GOLD analysis project Ga0160441, IMG submission 108260) | Enriched millipede-associated microbial communities from UW Madison campus, WI, USA - HID1971K_E1 MG | ecosystem: Host-associated > Arthropoda: Insects > Digestive system > Unclassified ... | reverse complement strand
CCGACGCCGACGCCGACGCCGACGCCGACGCCGACGCCGACGCCGACTCCGACGCCGACTTCGACGCCGACGCCGACTTCCACGCCGACGCCGACTCCGACGCCGGCGCCGACTTCCACGCCCACTCCGACGCCAACGCCGACGCCGACTCCGGTGCCGCCCGCGGTGACCGCGGTGACCCCCGCCGGCGGTGCGACGGAGGTCGCACCCACCACGACGGTCACCGCGACCTTCGACCGCGCGGCATCCGATGCGACGCTCACCGTGACTAAGGGGGCTGCGGTCGTGTCGGGGGTTTCCGCCTACGACGCGGACACGCATGTGGTCACGTTCACGCCGACCGATCCGCTGGAGTGGAGCACGGCGTACTCCGTGCGCGCGACGATCGCCGGGGCAGCCATAGCCGGAGGCGAGTGGGCGTTCACGACGGCCGCAGCGCCCCCGGTGCTGACGGCGCAGACCATCTTCGGCGACGCCACGCCGCAGAACGGCGCGTGGAACGATCCCAAGAGTGTGCAGGTGGCGACCCGGTTCACGGTGAGCGCCGCCGGTCAAGCCACCTCGGTGCGCTTCTATAAGGGTGACGCCAACACCGGTCAGCACACCGGCTATCTGTGGCGTGCCGATGGCACGCTGCTCGGGCAGGTGTCTTTCTTCGGCGAGACCGCATCGGGTTGGCAGGAGGCCGTCTTCACGACCCCGATCGAGCTTCAGCCCGGCGTCGAGTACCGCGTCGGCCTGCACAGCACGACGGGGCGCTACGCCGTCGACCTGAACGGGCTCGCGCAGCCGACGACCGCGGGTGTTCTATCGACGCCGGCGAACGGTGCGGCATACACCTACTCGCAAGCGTTCCCCGACAATCTCAGCTCGCACAACTACTGGGTAGACGTGACGTTCGCGCCGCGGGAGTAGTCGCAGGGACAGCCGGCATGGAGCACTGGGGAGCTCCACCGGCACACAGGCACACGGGAGGGTGCACAGTGACAGAGAACAAGAAGAGGATCACGGTCGTGGGGGCCGGCTACTGGGGGCCGAACCTTGCGCGCAACTTCCGCGCGAGCGCCGACTGGGAGCTCGCCGGCATCTGCGATCTCGACGAGCAGCGTGCCCGCTCAGTGGCCGATGGAATCGGCGGGGCGCCGGTGACGACGAGCCTCAGCGACGTGCTCGCCGACCCGAGCATCGACGCCATCGCGGTCGCGACGCCCGCACGCACACACCACCCGATCGTCACGGCGGCGCTCGAGGCGGGCAAGCATGTGCTGGTCGAGAAGCCTTTGGCCGACGAGCGGGCACGCGGCGAAGACATGGTCGCCCTGGCATCCGAACGTGGCCTCGTCCTCATGGCCGACCACACCTACTGCTACACGCCCGCGGTTCTCAAGATCCGCGATCTCATCGCCGAAGGCATGCTGGGCGACATCCTCTTCGTCGACAGCGTGCGCATCAACCTCGGACTCATCCAGCCCGACGTCGACGTCTTCTGGGACCTTGCGCCGCACGACCTGTCGATCATGGACTTCATTCTGCCGGGTGGTCTCGACACGGCATCCGTTTCGGCGCATGGTTCCGATCCACTGCGCACCGGCAAGGCGTGCGTCGGCTATCTCGCCATGCCGCTCGCCTGCGGCGCGATGGCGCACGTGAACGTCAACTGGCTCAGCCCGACGAAGATCCGGCAGATGGTCATCGGCGGCACGCGGCGCACCCTCGTGTGGGACGACCTCAACCCCCAGCAGCGCATCAGCGTCTACGACCGCGGTGTCGACATCGACACCGTCTCGAAGGAGACGACGCTCGATCGTCGCTCCGCGAACATCTCCTACCGGCTCGGCGACACCTGGTCGCCGGCGCTGCCGGAGCGTGAGGCGCTCGCCGGCGTCGCGGCGGAGTTCGCCGCGGCGATCCGCGAGGGGCGCCCCGCACGTACGAGCGGTGACGCGGGCCTGCGCGTCCTGTCGGTGCTCGACGCCGCGCAGCGCAGCCTCGCCGTCGGTGGGGCGCCGGCGCCCATGATTCTCGACATCCAACCGCACCGCATCGGAAGAGGAGCTGCAGCATGACCCGCATCGAAGGAAGCACGATCCTCGTCACCGGTGGAGCCGGAACGATCGGGTCGACGCTCGTAGACCAGTTGTTGGTGGCCGGCGCCGCGCACGTCGACGTGCTCGACAATCTCGTGCGCGGCCGGCTCGCGAATCTCGACGGTGCGATCGCGACCGGCCGCGTCACTCTCGTCGACGGCGACGTGCGCGACGCGCGACTGGTCGATGAGCTCGTCGCCGGAAAAGACGTCGTGTTCCACCAGGCGGCAATCCGCATCACGCAGTGCGCGGAAGAACCGCGCCTCGCGCTCGAGGTGCTCGTCGACGGCACCTTCAACGTCGTCGAGGCAGCGGCGCGGCACCGGGTCGGAAAGCTCATCGCGGCATCCAGCGCGTCGGTCTACGGCATGGCCGAGGAGTTCCCGACCGACGAGCGCCACCATCACGAGAACAACGACACGCTTTACGGGGCGGCGAAGACGTTCAACGAAGGTCTCGTGCGCAGCTTCCGCGCGATGGAGGGTCTCGACTACGTGCTGCTGCGGTACTTCAACGTGTACGGACCGCGCATGGACGTGCACGGTCTGTACACCGAGGTGCTCGTGCGGTGGATGGAACGCATCGCCGACGGGCGCCCCCCGCTGATCTTCGGCGACGGACGGCAGACGATGGACTTCGTCTGCGTGCCCGACATCGCCCGGGCCAACGTGCTCGCGGCGCAGAGCGACATCGTCGAAGGCACCTACAACATCGCGAGCGGCACCGAGACGAGCCTGCTCGAGCTGGCCGAGGCGCTGCTGCGGGTGATGGATGCCGAGGGTTTGGGTGTCGAACACGGGCCCGAGCGCGCCGTCAACGGGGTCGTCCGCAGGCTCGCCGACACGTCGGCGGCACGTCGCGACCTCGGCTTCCAAGCAACGATCGGGCTCGACGAAGGCCTGCGGCAGCTCGTCGAGTGGTGGGCGCCACTGCGCGAGGAGATCTCGGCTGGTCGTTCGGTGGTGAACGCGTGAGAGAGCGCATCAATGTGATGATCCCCTGGCTGGGCCAGGAGGAGGCGGATGCCGTCGCGGCGGCGATCGCGTCCGGTTGGATCGCGCAGGGTCCCCGCGTCGCGCAGTTCGAGGAGGCGTTCGCGGACGCGATGCAGTCGCCGTACGCGGTCGCGACGAGCAGCTGCACGACCGCGCTGCACCTCGCACTCATCGTCGCAGGGATCGGTCCGGGCGATGAGGTGATCGTTCCGTCGTACTCCTTCATCGCGACGGCCAACGCCGTGCGTTACGTGGGCGCGAACCCGGTGTTCGCCGACGTCGATCCGATCACCGGGAACCTCACCGCCGAGACCATCGAACGGGTTCTCACCTCGGCGACGCGCGCGATGATCGCCGTGGACCAAGGCGGTGTGCCCGTCGACCTGGACGAGATTCGCACGGTGGCAGACCCTCTCGGAATCGTCGTCATCGAGGACGCCGCCTGCGGTGCGGGGTCGACGTACAAGGGCCGGCCGGTGGGTGCCGGCGCCGACATCGCTGCCTGGTCGTTCCACCCGCGGAAGCTGCTCACGACGGGAGAGGGTGGCATGTTGACGACGACCCGAGCCGACTGGGCGGCACGGGCGCGCCGCCTGCGCGAGCATGCGATGAGCGTCTCGGCGGCGGATCGGCACACGTCCGTCCTGCCGCCGGCCGAGGAGTACGGCGAGGTGGGGTTCAACTTCCGGATGACAGACATGCAGGCGGCCGTGGGGCTGGTGCAGTTGCGAAAGCTGCCCGCGATCGTGCGTCGGCGGCGCGAGATCGCGACACGCTACCGTGCCGGCATCCGAGGGGTCGAAGGCCTCCGAACAGTGTCCGACCCCGACTACGGCACCGGCAACGTCCAGTCGTTCTGGGTCGAGGTGGAGGAAGCGTACCCCGTGGATCGCGACGGACTGCTCGTCGCGCTCGCCGAGGCCGGCATCTCCGCGCGTCGCGGGATCATGGCCGCGCATCGGCAGGCTCCGTATCGCGACTTCGCATCGGAAGGTTCGCTGCCGGTCACGGAGCACCTCACCGACAGCACCTTGATCCTGCCGCTCTACCACACGCTGACCGAGGCTGATCAGGACCGCGTACTCGACGTGCTGCTCAAACCCCGCGTAGAGGCGATCGCATGACCGCCGGGCTGCTCCTTGTGGGGGCGAGTGGCCTGGCAAGGGAAGTCATCGCGGCGGGGATCGCCGGCGTGACCGGCATCCTCGACGATGATGCCAACCTGCACGATACGGATATCGCGGGTGTCCACGTGCTCGGCGGGACCGCGCTGGCGGGCGAACGCGAAGAACAGGTGCTGCTGTGCATCGGACCGAGCGGCGCGCGCGCGGAGGTCGCGCGTCGGATGGCGCGGGTCGGCGTCGCTGACGACCGCTACGCGACCTTCGTCGCGCGAACCGCGCGGGTCGGTGCGACCAGCGACATCGCAGCGGGTTCCATTCTGCTCGACGGCGTTGTGGTAACTGCCGATGCCCGCATCGGTCGTCATGTGGTGGTGATGCCGAACTGCACCATCACGCACGACGACAAGTTGGACGACTTCGTCACCTTGGCGGCCGGGGTCGCACTTGGTGGCGGCGTACGCATCGGTGAGCGCGCATATCTCGGTATGAACGCGTCCGTGCGACCCGGGGTGACGATCGCGCGCGACTCGACGATCGGGATGGGGGCTGTCGTGCTGCGCGACGTTCCCGAGGGAGAGACGTGGGCCGGCGTGCCCGCACGACGACTGGGGGGTCGAAATGACTGAGTCCGCTCTGAGAGCCACGTTTCGGGGCGGTCAGCCGCTCATCGATGACCTCGTGGCGATTGCCGTCCGGGGACTCGCGCAGATCGCATCACAGCCCGTCACCGCGGTGCCTCAGACGTACCGGGGAGTGGCGACCGCTGATGGCCCCCGGCTGGAGGCGCAAGGCGCGAACCTCCGCTATGCGGCGATGGCCGCCCTCGGCTTCGGCCGCGTACCTGAGGACGTCCAGCGAGGTGCGCTCGGTGGGCGGACGGCCGCGGACTTCGCGCTCGAATGCCAGCGGGCCGCGATCGCCCAGAGCGAGTCGGGTGCTGCGGCGCTCTCGCTCTGGGCAGCCGCCGAGGTCGCGGGCACGGCGGACAGCACGCTCCTCGCCCCCCTCGCGGCGGCGCTGGAGGGTCCGGTCGACACCGTCGTGGCGTCATGGATCCTCACGGCTGCCGTGGCGGTCGGCGCCGGGGCGGAGGACCTGCGCGATCGGGCTGCGGAGAGACTCCTCGAGCATCGTGGCACCGCCGGGGTGTTCCCCCACACGCTGCCGCCCGCGCGCGGAGTCCGTGGACACGTGGGGTGCTTCGCCGACCAGGTGTATCCGATCCAAGCGTTCGCCCGGTTGCACGCAGCGACCGGCCGGTCGGACTCCCTCGCGGTCGCGAATGCGACGGCTCAGCGAATCGTCGACCTGCAAGGAGAACAAGGCCAGTGGTGGTGGCACTACGACCACCGTGACGGGTCAGTCGTGGAGCGCTTCCCCGTCTACTCGGTCCATCAGCACGGCATGGCGCCGATGGCCCTCTTCGAACTCGCGGAGGCGGGTGGGCACAATCACGCGGAGGCCGTCGGGCGAGGGCTGGGCTGGCTCACTTCCCACCCCGAGTGCGTCGAGCCGTTGATTGCTCCCGACCTGGGCGTGATCTGGCGGAAGGTCGGTCGCCGCGAGGTCGCGAAAGCCTCCCGCGTCGTTGGTGCCGTCACCACCTCGATCAAATCCGGTCTGCACATTCCCGGGATCGACCGGCTGATGCCGCCGGGGCGCGTCGACTACGAGTGCCGGCCGTACGAACTTGGCTGGCTCCTTTATGCGTGGGGCTCCGACCCCGCGACGGGCACATGACTGACACGCTCGTCCGAGAGGTCCTCGGATACCCCATCATGGCTGTCACGCCCGCCGAGGCCGTCGACCTCTGCGAGGACGCCATCCGATCGCAGCGTCCACTGCAGATCGGGGTGCTGAACGCGGCGAAGATCGTCAATGCGGCGAAGGACCCCGCGCTTCGAGACGCGCTCTTGAGCTGCGATGTGATCTTCGCCGACGGCCAGGCGGTCGTGTGGGCCAGTCGCATCCTGGGGCAGCCGCTGCCCGGGCGGGTCGCCGGCATCGATCTGTTCGAGGATCTGCTCGCGCTCGCCAGTCGTCGGCGCTACTCGGTGTACCTCCTGGGTGCGACGCGGGAAGTTCTCGATCGCGTCGTCGACGTCGTGGCGGAGCAGTATCCCGATGCCGTCGTCGCCGGGCACCGCGACGGATACTTCTCCCCTGCGGAGGCCGCGGACGTCGCGCATGACATCGGCGCCAGCGCCCCGGACATGCTGTTCGTCGCCATGACCTCGCCGAAGAAGGAGACGTTCATCGCGGCGAACCAGGATGCCATGCACGTGCCGCTCACGCACGGTGTCGGGGGATCGTTCGACATCCTCGCCGGGAAGACCGAACGCGCCCCCGAGCTCTGGCAGAGACTCGGCATGGAGTGGGCGTTCCGGGTCGTTCAGGAGCCGCGACGGATGTTCATGCGGTACTTCCGCACGAACGGCGCATTCATCGTCATGGTGTTCCGTGAGTACTTTCGTTCGCGCACGCAATCAAGACTCAACTAGGGGGAAGCATGCCTTCATTCGATGGGACCATCGCGGTCGTGGGGTTGGGATACATCGGCCTGCCGACGGCCGTGATGCTGGCAGCCCAGGGCACACAGGTCGTCGGGGTCGATGTCAACGAACGGACCATCGAGATGGTCAATCGGGGTGAGCTTCCGTTCGTGGAGCCCGACCTCGAGACCAGCCTCAGTGGTGTCGTCGCCCGTGGACGGCTGACGGCAACAGTGGAGATGCCCGAAGCCGAGGCGTACATCATCGCCGTGCCGACGCCGTTCCAGCCGGACCACACCGCCGATCTGAGCTATGTCCAAGCGGCGGTGGTCGGAGTCGCGCCGAAGCTGCGCCGCGGCGCGATCGTGGTCATCGAGTCCACTTCTCCTCCGGGTACGACCCAGACGGTGACGGACTGGCTCGCAGAACTGCGCCCGGACCTGAAGCTGCCGCGCGAGGGCGAAGCGCAGCCGGATATCTTCGTCGCGCACTGTCCCGAACGCGTCCTTCCGGGGTCGATCATGGTCGAGATGGTCCTCAACGACCGTGTCGTCGGCGGGATCACTCCGCATTGCGCCGAGAAGGCGGCGGAGATCTATCGCGTCTTCTGCCAGGGGGAGATCCAGCTCTGCGACGCTGCGAGTGCGGAGATGGCGAAGCTCGTCGAGAATTCCTACCGTGACGTCAACATCGCGTTCGCCAACGAGCTTTCGATGATCTGCGACCAGATCGGGCTCGACGTCTGGGAAGTCATCAAGCTGGCGAACCACCACCCGCGCGTCAACATCCTCAAGCCGGGCCCCGGCGTCGGCGGACACTGCATTGCGGTGGATCCCTGGTTCATCGTGGGCGCGGCGCCGGGGCTGGCGAAGCTGATCCGTACCGCGCGCGAGGTGAACGACTCCAAGCCGGAGTTCATCGTCGACCACGTCGCACGCAGCGTGTCGCGCTTCCGCGAGCCGCAGGTCGCCTGCTTGGGACTGACCTTCAAGGCCAACGTCGACGATATGCGCGAGAGCCCTGCCGTCGACATCGTCGAACTGCTTGCCAGCAGACTGCCTGACGTCACGATCAACGTCTCCGATCCGTTGGTCAGCGGGCTGCCCGCCCGGCTGGCGAACATTCCGAACATCCGGTTCGTCCGTCCCGCCACGGCGGTCGCGGAGTCCGATGTCGTGCTGCTTCTCGTCGACCACGATGCATTCCGATCCGTCAGCCGTCCGATGCTCGACGGCAAAGTGGTCTTCGACACTCGAGGATACTGGCGGTGAGCACGTCGAGGGCGGGAGATCGGCTGCCGGTCCTGCTCGTCTACGGAACCCGTCCGGAAGCCATCAAGGTCGCCCCCATCGTGAAAGAGCTGGAACGACACGGTGGCCTCCGACCGGTTGTCGCCGTCACCGGCCAGCATCGAGAAATGCTCGACCAGGTCAATCAGGTGTTCGACATCGTGCCGGACTACGACCTCGACATCCTCAGTCACGGGCAAACGCTGTACGGCATCACGACGAAGGCATTGACGGGCCTTGAGCCCATCATCAGCGAGGTGGCACCTGCCGCGCTCGTCGTCCAAGGCGACACATCGACCGCCTTCGTGGCCGCGTTGGCGGCGTTCTATCAGCAGGTGCCGGTTGTGCATCTGGAGGCGGGGCTTCGAACGAGCACCAGATACAACCCGTTTCCGGAAGAGATGAACCGCAGACTCGCGACCCAACTCGCCGACGTCCACCTGGCGCCCACTGCGCTCGCCCGTGACAACCTCTTGCGCGAGAATGTGCCGCGAGAGCGCATCACGGTGACGGGCAACACCGTCATCGATGCGCTCCGGTTGGCGACAAGCGCTTCACGTCGCGTGCACGATCCGCAGTTCGCACAGTTTCTCAGCGCCGCCGCGGATCGCCCCGTCATGCTCGTCACCAGCCACCGACGCGAGTCCTGGGGTGAGCCGATCGGCCATACGGCTCGAGCCGTTGCCGAACTCGCACGGCGATTCCCGGAACTGATGGTGCTGCTGCCCGCGCACCGGAATCCGATCGTGCGCGACGCCATCCTGCCGCCACTGGAGGGCCTCGACAACGTGATGGTCACGGAGCCCCTCGATTATCCGGACTTCTGCCAAGCCCTGCAGCGCAGCACCGTGGTACTGACGGACAGCGGTGGCGTCCAGGAGGAAGCGCCCAGCCTCGGCAAGCCAGTGCTGGTGCTGCGGGAGACGACCGAGCGCCCGGAGGCCGTGTCTGCTGGTTCCGCCAGGCTCGTCGGCACGGATGAGCATCGCATCGTGGCGGAGGTCTCGCGACTGCTCACCGACCAAGCCGCCTACGACACGATGGCGCAGGCACGGAACCCCTACGGCGATGGCGCGGCCGCGCGCCGAGGCGTCGACGCCATTGCGGCATTCCTGGGCGTCGGAGAGCCTCCGGCGGAGTTCGACCCGGGCACGTGATCATCGTCGACGAGCGCCTGCCGTCGCGCACTGCGGTAGGCGGCGGCAAGCCGGTCCGCGGCGAACGGGATGATGACGACGCCGAGCAGACCGAGTGCCACCATCGCGATCAGTGCCCGGGAGGCGACTCCCGTCGACTCCACGGCCACCGGCGCGGGCGGCAAGGCGAGGCTTGTGGCGCGCGCGTTCGTGGGAACGTGCGCATCCACCTGAAGAGTGGTCAGGATCGAGTCGATGCGTGCCGTCTCGGTTGCAATCCGCCGGGTGACGGTCTCAGGGTCCGACGCCGACGCCTGCACCACGATGATCGGGTTCGTGTAGTTCTCCGACCACTGGCCGCCGTAGTCAGGCACGTTCGCAACGACGCCATCGTAGATCCCGCGATCGATGATGCTCGCGTCCGGGCTGACCGCCGGTGGGGCGTTGCTGCCGGTGTTCACCAGCTTCTCCACGACCCCTGCCAGTGGGATGACGTCTCCGCCAAGAGGGGTCAGGTAACCCTTCAGATAGGGAGCGACCACGACGACCGAAGTCGAACCCCAGTAGACAGTCTGCACGCTGCGGGCCTGCACGACGCCGAACGCCCCGACCACGACGCACAAGAGCGTGACCACCCACTGACGTCGCCACAGGGCGAGCAAATCCCAGATCGTCACAGCGTTGGCCCCCCATCCTGCCACCGATCGGGACGGGGTGGACGTGACCATATACTAAATCCGGCGGTGGGTCGCCGGCAAACGATACTGCACGTGGGGAGGCAGTCCGTTGTACCTGAGTAACCTGGCGATGATCGTGCGACGTCGATGGGTCCTCGCACTTGCGGGGCTGGGACTGACCGTCTGTCTCGCGGTCGTCGGCTACTACGTCGCAAAACCCACCTACCAAGCCACGGCATCGATTCTGCTGCTTCCTCCGGCCTCGACGGTACCCGCAGAGGGGAACCCGTTCCTGCAGCTGGGAGGGCTCGATTTGACGGTCGACCTGCTCGGCAAGGCACTGTCCGATCAGGCCGTCACGAAGCAGATCGAAGAACTGTCTCCGACCGCCGAGACCGAGGTGGGCAGTGACCCGAGCTCCAGCGGACCCATTCTGCGCATTCAAGTCCAAGACAAGTCAGCGGCAGCCGCGATCGAAGTCCGCGATGTGCTGGTCGACATGGCCCCCTCCCGTCTAGCCGACCTGCAGTCGACTGTCGGCGTCGACGGCGGAAACCGCGTCACCTCGTCGGTGCTCGTCGTCGATGCGGTCGCCGAACCCGTCGGCCGCGACCGTCTGGTCGGGGCGGTCATCGGCGGCTTCGTCGGTCTCGGTCTGTCGCTGATCCTGTTGGTGCTGATTGACAACGTGCTCTTGCACCGGGAGGCACGTCGGGCAGAGGCTCTGGATCCGGTTGACGTCGACGCGGATGTGGCTGACGAGCGAGACGGCTCGCCGACGGTCGGAACTCGCCCCGCCGAGGCGCGGGCTGCCAGAGTCGAAGAGTCCTGAGGAGTGGCGTTGTCGGCGCGCGGTCGGGGCCTCGTATCGACAGTCAGGCGGGGGCGGCGACTCGATGCGACGAGCATCCTGATCGTATTCGTCACGGTCAGACTCGCGCTCCCGTCGCAGTTCGTTATCGGGGCCCTCGGCGGGGCTGGTTCCCCAGCACTTCTGCTCGCGTTGTGCTGTCTCGCCTGGTGGGCACTGGCTCGGATTCAGCGAACCCACACTCAGGGGTCCTCGCCGGTCATGGGCGCACTGATCCTCTTCGCCATGGCAGTTCTTGCATCGTTCTACGTCGCAATGGCGCGGCCGATCAATGCAGAAGAGGCCAGTGTGAGCACCCTGACCCTGATATCCGTCGCGGGGTGGCTCGGGGCCATGCTGCTCGCGCACGATGGCATCCCGAGTATCGATCGACTCCTCGACCTGCTCCACTACCTTGCGACGATCGGTGGGTTACTCGCGCTCTTCGGCCTGTTACAGTTCGTCACCGGCCAGTACTGGGTCGACCAGATCTCCATCCCAGGGCTCCAGGCACATCAAACCGTCTTCAGTGCGACGCTGCGTGAGGGCTTCACCCGTCCCGCCGGAACAGCAGTCCACCCCATCGAGTTCGGAGCGGTGCTCACGATGCTCTTGCCGATCGCCCTTGCCCGAGGCATCGGGCAACTACCAACCGTCGGGACGAGGATATCTAACCCCTTCACGCGATGGTGGCCGGCGCTTGCGATGGGGCTCGCGGTCATGCTCTCCCTCTCCCGGTCAGCAGTGATCGGGCTCGCCGTGGGAGCGATCATCCTGGCGCTGACGTGGACGCCCAGGCAACGGATTGCGGCTATCGGCGGAATCGTCGGACTCCTCACCGTCGTCTTTCTCGCCGTGCCTGGGATCGCCGGGTCGATTTTCGGGCTCTTCACGGTGATCGGCAAGGGCGACCCCTCCGTCATTTCCCGCGTCGAGAGCTACGCCATCGCCGACGCCTACATCTCGCAGTTGCCTCTGTTCGGTCGCGGCATCGGAACGTTTCTTCCTCGGTACCGGATCTTCGACAACGAGTATCTGCTCTTGCTAGTTGAGATCGGGTTCGTGGGTGTCGTCGCATTGCTCGTATTGGTAGCGACGAGCCTGTGGTGCGCCGCCCGCGTCTACCTCCGATCGCCGGATGCCGGCTTGCGTGGAGCGGCAGCTTCGGTCGCGGCGGCTACGAGCTGTGGCGCGGTCAGCCTCGCGCTTTTCGATGGGTTCTCATTCCCGATGATGCCGGGGCTCTGGTTTCTCATGATGGGGTTGTGCGGGGCGACGTACCGGCTGTGGGGAGAGTCCGCTCCCTACTCCGTCGGCAGGATCGACGCGTAGATCTCGTCCACTCTCTCCATCTTCGGCCCCCAGAGGCCCACTGCTTCCAGCCGCTCGCGTGCTGCGATGCCCATGCGATTTCGCAAGTCGGGATCGTGTGCAAGTAGCCGAATGGCGTTCGCAAGGTCGCGAGCGAACTGATCGGGATGACTCGGGTGGATGACCAGTGCGCACTCCGCGTCCACTGCTGCGGAGGGCCCACCGCGGTCGCACACGACGAGAGGCAACCAATGTCCCATCGCTTCGAAGACCACATTCCCGCCGGGCTCGCGATAGCTCGGGAAGACGAAGACGTCTGCCTCGTCGTAGAACCGCTCCACCTCAGCCCTCGAGCGGCGGCCGTGAAAGTGGATGCTGTTCGACAGGCCCTCGGAGAGGGCCAGTTCCTGGCACGCCGTCAGATCGAATCCGTCGCCGACGATGTCCGCGACGACGGGGACGTCCCGGAGGAAGCCCATCGCAGCCACGAGGTCGCGGACGCCCTTCGTGCGGATGACCCGGCCCACGAACAGAACGCGGAGCGGCCGAGATGCGCTCACCTCGAGATGCTCGCGCCGCGGAACGTCGGGAACTGCCGGGAGCGCCGTCTCGCTGAGGATCTCCACCCTCGCGATGCGCAGGCCCGAGAGCGACTCCGCGACATAGTCGGCGATGCCGAACACGCACGCAGCCCGTTCGTACGTCGCGCGCAGCCATGGGTCGTGCGTCATCCGCCATGCGTCCATGCGCCGCAGCCGCTGGTACCACGGTCCTGTCTCCTGACCGCGGAATCCGGCGGGGGAATCCAGGCTGCCGCCGACCGGCCCGATCACGTACGGTATCCGTCCTCGGCTGAGCGGGCTCGGATACCGCATCGCAACGGGGACCACTTGATGGGCGAGATCGAAGTGCGCTCCGGCTGCCAATTCGCGGCGGATCCACCGGCGAGCCTTGCTTGCGAACGCGAAGTAGCCCGGCTTCAGCAGACTGTTGAAGCGCTCGAACCGGCCGAGGAGCGGGGGCTCCACCCACTCGATCACCCGGGCGTGCGGTAGCTGGGAGGCGATCTGTGGGGCACCACGCTTGCGATAGGTGAGGACCGTCACCTCATGGCGTCGGGACAGATGGTCGGCCCATTGGAAGGCGACCCAGGCCTCGCCGATGTCCGTGGAATCGATTGTCGGCGCTACGACAAGAAGCTGCACACCCTGACGCTAGCGGAGAAGCCGCACGAGGCGCTTCGTTACCGAGGGGGAGCCTGTAGCCTCGGTCTCGTCGTGCGTTGCACCGTTCCGAGGGGACATTCATGGCGGATCTGGCGATAGTCATCGTCACCTACAACAGCGGAGACTCGATCGGACGGCTCCTCAGCTCGATCGGTCCGGCTTACCCCGGCGAAGTGCCTCAGGTGATCGTGGTCGACAACGGATCGACAGACGACACTTTGATGCGAGTCGCTGAGTTTCCCTGGGTGGAAACAATCATGTGTGCGAACAATGGCTATGCAGCGGGCATCAATCGAGGGGTCGAGCGCAGTCCCCAGGTGCGGGCACACCTCATCCTGAACCCCGACCTCGAACTGAAGCCGGGTGCGATAACTGCCCTGCTGGCGGAGCTCGACGATCCTCACGTGGGAGTCGTCGCTCCGATGGTCGTAGGAGCTGATGGTGAACTCGAGCGGTCGCAGCGCCGAGAACCCACGCTGCTGCGAGCGGTGGGCCTCGGCTTCACGGGTGTCCCGGCGCTCTCGGAGTACGTGCAGGAGGCGGCTGCTTACGCTCACGCGCGGACGGTGGATTGGGCCCTTGGAGCGGCCCTCCTGGTGCGTCGAGCCTGTTCTATCGACGTCGGGCCATGGGACGAGTCGTACTTCCTCTACTCGGAGGAGACGGACTACTGTGCGCGGGCCCGTGCGGCCGGCTGGACGGTTCTTTTCACTCCGACCGCGACGGTGGTCCATAACGGCGGCGGCTCTGGGCGGAACGATCTGACCCACGTCATGCAGATCGTCAACCGCGTGCGCTATTACGCCCGCGCACATTCGAGACCCGCCGCCGCCGCATACTGGGCTCTCACCGTTCTGTCCGAAGCGACATGGGTTGCGCGGGGTCACTCCCAGTCGAAGGCATCGATCAGAGCGCTTGTAAGGCCAGGGTCACGCCCCGACCAACTCGGGTGCAGCAGACATGTCATACCCCGCTGACAGCGTCGCATCGCATGCAGTTGGATGCTCTTGGTGAAGAGTTCCTCATGGAGCAAGCGGCTTGGGATGCCCGGGCTAGCCTGGGATCTCCCGATATTCCGTCTTGCATGAGAGCAGCCGCATGCCCAGTTCGACCCTTCAGACCCGCACAGGCGCCCGCCGCGCGCGCCGCCGACGCGCAGTATGGACGCGATCGATCAGTGCTGTCGTCGCCGCCGCGGCCGTCGCAGCAGCGGCTCTGGTCGCGGTGCCGGCCATTGCGGGTGCTGTGCCGACCGGGATCTTCCCCGATGACATGAAGCCCGAGATCTCGGCCGACGCGGACTCGGTCGCGGTGGAACTCGGTGTCGCCTTCAGCCCCGATTCGGATGGCGAGGTCACCGGCTTGCAGTACTACCAGGGGCCCCGCACGTCCGATGTGACGAGCGCATCGCTGTGGACGGACGAAGGAGGTCTTCTCGCCACCGAGCAGTTCCCCACCACCTCGCAGGAAGGATGGCGCACCGTCGCGTTGACGGAGCCCATTGCCCTTCAGGCGGGCGAGAGTTACGTCGTGTCCTACCATGCCCCACGCGGTCGTTATCCCGTCACCGAGAACGACCTCGATCAGGCCCGCACGCAGAACGGGTTCACGTTGCCTGCTGATGCCGGCGTTTACAGCTACGGCGCCTCACGCTTCCCCCGCGAGACGTATAACGGCTCCAACTATCTCGTTGACATCCGCTTCGAGCCGTCGTCTGATGACCAAGTCGAACAGCCGACAGCTACTCCGACGCCGGAGCCCACGGAGACCTCGGACCCGGAGCCGACTGCCCCCTCGACGCCAGAGCCGACAGCGACTCCGACGCCGCGTCCGACACCGACGGCCTCTTCGATGCCTAAACCTGTGCCGACCAGTACAGCTCCCGCTCCGGTGCCCACCGACGATGTCGGTGCAGCAACAGCCGTGAACTGTGCGGAACGACCCAGCAGGTGCGGATATCCCGATGAGACCAACACGGGCGTCGCCGGTGGGAGCAGCTTGTTGCGCGTTCCCGAGGATGTGAGATCTGGCACCGGCTGGGCGTGGGACTCGCGCGGATGGCTCAGCGCGGGAGACGGCGCGATCGTCGAGAATCTGATCATCTCCGGGCCGGTCGATGTGACGGGACAGAACGTCGTCGTGCGGAACAACAAGATCACCGTCTCCGGCGAGACCTGGGGTGTTGCCCTCCGCCATGCCGCCAACGCGACAGTCCGCAACAACGAGATCGGCGTGACGGGGATGCCCCGCCTCATGGTCGGAGTCAAAGACATCTACGGCGACTCGAGTGGAACGCAGATCATCGCCAACGACATCGCAAACACCAGCACAGGCGTCCAAATCAGTCAGGGGCTCATCGAAGGCAACTACATCCACGACATGGGGTACACGGCCGGAGACCATCTCAACGGGACCACCTCCAATGGTGGGACCACCCAGCTCACCATCCGTGGAAACACGATCCTCAATCAGTACCAGCAGACGGACGCCATCAGCCTGTTCCAGGACTTCGGCGTCGAAGCCAATCGAACCATCACCGGGAACCTTGTCGCCGGCGGCGGATACACGATCTACGGCGGAGACAACCAGAACTTCGGCAAGACCTACAACATCAAGATCACGAACAACCGGTTCTCGACGATCTACTTCCCCAGAGGGGGCTACTACGGTCCCTACACCGCTTTCGACCCCAATGGCGCCGGCAATGAGTTCAGCGGGAACATCTGGGACAACAACGCGCAACCCGTGCGCTGAGGTGCGTCGGCCGAGTATCAGCGCGTCGAGGGATCGCGGCTGCTCTCGTCACGCAGCCAGGTGGTGAAGTCACCACGACGTATTCTTCTGCGCGCGCCGACTCTTGCAACGGCCGTCACCGACAGGAAGACCAAGACCTTCGGTGCGAGCGCAGGGCGAGAGGCTGCGAGTCGGAGGAGAACCGTGGGCGTCGTCCGTGCGCTCTGCGTACGCACTCCGATGGCATCCAGTTGTGCGTTGCCGGTCGCAACGCGCACTCTTCGTCGGACGAGGTCGGCGACACCCTTGGGGGCACGGATCTGCACTCGCGCCGCCGGCACGACCACACGCTCATCTGCCCCAAAAGATTCCGAGACTGCGAGATCATCCGACATCACGTGCGGCAGTTCCACGACTCGCGCGTGCCCTTCGGGCGTCATCACGACGACGCCGCGACCGAACACGCCGGAAGACACCTGCGGCAACGCCCGCCAGACGTCGTAATACCAGCGAACGATCACGCTCGAGTCGGTGAGTATCAGCTCGCGCTCCGGTGCCGCCACGTGGATCGCGTCGCCGAGCGCACCGACCAGTCGGGCGAGGTCGTCCGCGCCGATCGTGACATCCGCATCGATCCACGCCCGATACGCGTGTGTGGCGAGGCGGTCTCCCGCCGCCAACGCTGCGCTCTTGGACGGCTCCGGCAGCCCGACGACGACGATCGCCGGATGCACCGATTGAGCGCGCAGCGCGGTGTCGTCTGTGCACCCGTTGCAGACGACGATGACTTCGACGCTCGGGTCGGATCCGGCTTGAAGGTCTCGGAGCAGTCTCTGGATACCCAGGCTCTCGTTGTGCGCCGGGATCACGACGCTGATCGGACGAAGGTCCTCGTTCACGTCAGGACTCCTCCACGATCAGCTCGAGCAGATTGGTCGCACGAGCCGCCCAGTCGTGATCAGCCACGGACGCCTGAATCAGACGCCGCTCGAAACGTCGCCCCATCACGTCCACCACAGTCTCCACGAACTCCGCGACATCGTTGGCGCCGAACACGAACCGCGAGTCGAACTGATCGACGGGGGACACTCGGGTGGTGACGACCGGCAAACCTGCAGCGAGGTACTCCACCGTCTTCAGTGGATAGCTTCTGCGATTGAACGCATTGTCGACGTAGGCCGTGAGACCCACGCTCAGCCCTTTCAGGTAAGCGGGCACATCCTCGATCGGAATGCGACCGACCCACTGAACGTTGGGCAGCTCGACGATTCTCGCGAACTCCTGATGATTGGACACACGTGCGAACGATGTCGGCCCGACGAGCAGCAGAGGAATCCCCGCTTCCGCCACCGCTCGAAGGATGGAGAGGTCCGTGCGTTCGTTGAACTGCCCGACGATACCGGCATGCGGAACTCTGCGCAGGATCGCCGGTGACATCTGCACGGAAGCCATATCTGCGTACCGCCCGAGATCGGCACCGTTCGGCAGCCACCGCGGGTGATCCTTGCCGCGTCGGAGGTGCCTGGCAAGGTCCGGAGTGACCGCGAGCACCAGGTCGGCTGCGTCCAGATTCGCCTCTCGACTTCGAGCGAGATGTGACGCTGAGATCCCCCAGAGGCCAGCCGCCTCCACGAAATCATCCGTGGCGAAGTAGACCTTGGTGCCGGGCAGCCAGCGCGTTGTCGCGAGGTTTGGGTCGGTCCCGGTGGCCACGATTGCCGCCGGGATGATGCCCCTCGTCTCCAGATGGACGCGAAGCCTGTGCGTCTGAACTGATCGGGCGAGGTGTCGAAGGACGGGCCGGGACACTCCCGGCGGGCCGTACGAGTGAAGACGCGTGACCCCCGGGGCGGGTCGCGACTCGCCCGACGGCGTCGAGGAGCGTCGCAGTATCGAGGCGGGCGGGTCCACCCAGATCACGTCGCGCATCCGGCCCAAGGCCGTAGCGAGGTGGCGGTCGGTACCGCTCACCGCGTCCCAGTCGACTCCGGGAAAATAGACGATGGGCCCATCCGCCTGCAATCCAGAGATGCGCCCCCGCGTCATCGCTCGCGCGGCTGCGACCGGACGCGCGTTGAAGTCGTCCACTTTGCGGGATCCGCGCAGTCGGTCCACTCGGCGGCTGACCTTGTACGCGACTAGCCGCGATCCCGTCGCGGCCACCTCCCGACCGGCCTGCACGATGGTCGGCGATGAGCGAACGTTCTCGTACGCGGCGACCTGCTTGGCTGCCGCGGCTCCGAGGGAGAAGCCATCCACCACGGAACGTCCGAATACGCCCAGTTGTTCGCGTCGCTGGCCGCTCACCAGCAGCGGAGCAAGTTCGCGCTCCAGCCGTTGGTGACCGGTCTCGATTCCGTCGCCCACTCCATACCATCCTTGCCATAGGAAGTCGGGCAGAGAATCGGGCGTGAGCGTCTGAAAGAACCCCCGCTCACCCTGGACGATAAGCGGCTTGCCAAACGCCAAGGCGCGTAACGCTGAGCCACCCATCCCCAGCGCGACATCAGCGGCGCCGTACGCAGCGCGAGGGTCGGAGAGCTCGCCGGACAGCACCACCGCGTTGCGCCCCACGACCCGGTTGGCGTCCTCTGCGGCGCGGGAGATCCGGTCGCGCGCCGCCCCGTCGCCTACGATCAAGAGCTGGCACGGGTGCGTCCTCGACAGGGATGCGACACTGTCGATGGCAGTGAGGATCCCCTCTGACTTGAGCTCGTCGGCCAGTCGACTCACGCAAACGACGAGCGGTACTCCGCCCAACCCCCAGCGAGACCTGAACTCGTCGAGTGTCGCAGGATCGGGTGCGACATTGTGTCCGAGATCGACCGGCGGCTCAATGACCTCTACGGTGACGCGTCCAGCGGCCATTTCATGAGCGGCGATCTGCTGGGTTCCGACGATCAGCGGCAGAGATCGCGGGAGGAAGGGCGCGACAGCCATCGACATGATCGTGCATGTGGCTCGGGACCGCCCGTCGGTCAGCGCAGCGGCGTACGCCTCCAACCCCGTGGGCCACTCGTAGCCATGGATGACGTCGAACTCGCGGTCCCGGACGAGCTGCCGGAGACTGCGAGCAACCCGCGCAGACGGTCGACGGCCGGGAACGGGTGACTCGATGAACTCGAGACCCAGTTCGTCGATCCGCTCGCACAGCACGCCGGGCCGGCCGTACACCACGCATTCGTGACCGAGGTCGCGGACGGCCGCCGCAAGTTCGATCGCGTTCATCTGGCTGCCGCCCATGTTCAGGTCGTGGGGATACACGAGGATTCTCATCGCGCACCGCCCTTCATGGCCCGACGGACAAGCCGGACGTCGTCGCGTCGCCAGGCTGCTAGTGCGGCGATGACCACCAGGGCCGATGCTCCCGCGGCGACCGCCGCCAGGATGGGGGGAGATACAGAACGCGAGATCAGCCAGCACCCGCACCACAGCGCCAGTCCCGCCAGCGTCGGAACGATGACGGCCGCGACGAACGCGGCCGTCTTCACGCCGGCCCGCCGCAGCACGATGAGGTAGCACGGCAGCACGACGACGACGACCACGACGAGCTGTCCGAGCGCCGCTCCCGGCGCTCCGATGAGCGCGACGCCGGCCAGCATCGCAGGCACGGCGGCGAGGAACCAGATCGCTTGGATAACGAGGACCGACCCCGACCGCCCGAGGACGACGAGGTAGTCGTAGACCAGCTCGAACCAGATCCGGGCAGCCGCCAGTGCGGCGAGGAAGACAAGGATGTCCGCGGCCGGAAGCCATTTGGCGCCATAAAGAAAGGTGATCACGGGCGTGGCGGCGCCACTGATGGCGAGGCACACGGGAACAGCCACGACGCTCAGCAGGCGAAGCACGCGCAGGAAGTTGCGCACCATCGCCTCGCCGTCGTGCTGCAGCTTGGCGAAGGCCGCCGGGGCAACGGCGCGCAGCGGCTGAGAGAAGATGGATACCGGCCAGCTCGCGAGGTTGAAGGCCAGCACGTAGAAGCCGAGCGCTTCCGCTCCGAGTTGCGACCCCACGATGATCTGGTCGGCGTACCCCGAGGCGAAGACCACGATGCTCGCGACGGCCAGTGGGGTTCCGAACGCGACGAGGCGCCTGGCGACGTCGCGGTCCCACCCGAAGCGATACGGCGCCGGAGACCACCGCCACAACATGCCCGCCGACACGATGCTCCCGACGAGGCGACCGACCGCCAGGCTCATGGCGCCCATCCCGGCGAGCGCCAGCACTAGCGAGACACCGGCTCCCAGCCACGCGTTCGTCTGGTCCGCGATGGCGCGCTGTTTCTGCATGAACTCGCGTTGAAGCATCGCTGCCGGTGTCGCCACCAATCCGTTGATGAGGATCGCGAGCGCCATGACCTGTACCACCGGGGTCGCTCGCACGTCTCCCAGGCCCGCGGAGATCCACGGCGCGCACACCACGAGGAGGATCGTCAAGAATGCGCTCGTGGCGACCGAGATCGTATTCACCGTCGGCGCGATGCGGGCGGGGTCGTCGGGCCAGCGCACGATCGCCAGGCTGACGCCGAGCTCATTGAAGCTCAGCACCGCGAGCATAGTCACGGTCGCGATCGCGAACACCCCGAAGTCCGAGGGGGCGAGCACGCGCGCGAGCACGATCCCGATCGCAAGCGTGCCGAGGCGTGCGACGATCGTGTTGAGCAGGCTCCACCCCAGCGCGCGCGACGCGCGGTGTGCGACCGCGCCGGGAGCGCCGACGTCACTCATGGCGACCTTCAACCATCTCCGACCGCCGTCCGCAGTGCGCGCACGACGGCGAGTTGCTGTTCGTCCGTCAGATGCGGGTAGATGGGCAGCGACAGGATCTCACCAGCGGCGCGTTCCGCGACGGGAGCACAGCCGGGCCGGTACCCAAGCTGGGCGTAGGCCGGTGCGAGGTGCCACGGGTCCGGATAGTGCACGGCGGCGCCGACCCCGGCGGCATTGAGCTCGGCGAGAATGCGATCGCGTTCCGGGACCCGGATCACGTAGAGATGCCAGACATCGCGGTTGCCTGGCATGCTCCGCGGCACGGTGACCTTCGGCACATCCATAAGCAGCTCCGCATAGCGGTTCGCCGCGTCCTGACGGCGCCTGTTCCAGTCGCTCAGGCGGGCGAGCTTCGCGCGTAGCGTGACTGCATGGATCGCATCCAGCCGCGAGTTGATGCCGACGGCGTCGTGGACGTACCGGGCCGCTGACCCGTGGTTCGCGACCAGGCGCACTCTCTCGGCCACGCTCGGATCATCGGTCGTCACGGCACCTGCATCGCCCGAGGCGCCGAGGTTCTTGCCGGGGTAGAACGACGTCGCGGCGACCAGACCGAGGCCGCCCGCAGCACGCCCGTTGCGGGTGGCGCCCTGCGACTGAGCGCCGTCTTCGACGATCGGGATGCCGGCTGCGGAGGCGATCGGCTCGAGCGCCTCAACCGGAGCAGTCTGGCCGAACAGATGAACCGGGACGATCGCGCGCGTCTTGTCGGTGATCGCCGCGGCGACCGCCTCGGGTGAGATCAGCAAGTGGTCGGGGTCGACATCGACCGGCACCGGGATCGCTCCGATCCGCGATGCCGCCTCTGCCGTGGCGATGAAGGTGTTCGCCGGCATGATCACCTCCGTGCCGGCGACGACTCCGACGGCCCGGAGCGCCAGTTCCACGGCATCTGTGCCGTTGGCGACGCCGACCGTGTGGGCGACGCCGACGTACTCGGAGAACTCCTTCTCGAATGCCGCGACGTGCGGACCGCCGATGTAGTGGGCGCTGCGCAGCACCTCCAGAATCTGCGGCTCGACCTCGCCTGCGATCTCTGCCGCCTGCGCGCGCAGATCCACCAAGGGGATGTTCACTTCGGCTCCTGCCTGTCGGTGTTGCTCCTGTGACAGAGTTGACGCGTGTCGAACCCACCGCGCCGTAGACGCCTCGTCGGCATCTGCCTCGCCGTGTATGTGGCGGCAGTCGCGCTGGTCGTCCTCTCGCCGATCTCGTATTCGACGATCGTGCAAGCCATCACCCGTTGGCTCGACGCGACCCTCCACGTCGGGGGGTTCGGGTCGGGATGGGTGGAGTTCCTCGCGAACGTCGTCATGTTCCTGCCGCTCGGCTTTCTGCTGGCGCTGCTCTTCCGGCGCCCGTGGCACGGCGTGATGCTCGCGCTCGGGCTCTCGATCGCGGTTGAACTCGCGCAGATGGTGATTCCGTCGCGACAGCCGAGCCTGCGCGACATCCTCGCGAACGCGCTCGGCGCCGCAATCGGTGCTTTCCTGGCGTGGCTCCTGGTGCTGCGGCGCGACCGCCGTCGTGCGGAATCGGCCGACGCGGCACCCGCAGATTGATCTATCACCGCACCACCGCCGGCGACCACGCGTGCTCGATGAACACGCTCGGCTTGCCTGACGCGTCGGCGGCGAGGGCCCACACGTCGTAGTCGCCCACCGCATCCTCGCGCGGCATCCCGTACAGGATCGTGTCGTCGTCGAGCCACCCGATCTGATCGTCGATCGGGCGCTGCTCCGGCAGCAGCGTGATGGCGCCCGTCTCGAGGTCGTAGACCGCGGGCGTCCAGTGCACGGTCGGGCCCGAGCCCGCCGTCACGCGCTTGAACGCGATGCGGGTTCCGTCCGGCGACAGCGACGGGCACTCGACGTTCTCGGCCAGCGAGGTCAGCGAACGCTCCGAGAGCGACCCCTTCACGAGGTATGTGACGCCCTGCGTGGTCATGCCGACGGTCGCGTAGAACGCGTCGCCATCCGCGAAGGTGATGCCCCAGTAGTTCCGGTCGACGGGCGCGCTCGCCGCGCCGTCGATCGTGAGCGTCCAGTCCTCGAGGTTGCCGAGGTCGGACCCGTCGGGGGAGTGGATCGTCGTCTCCGTCGAGAACCCGATCGTGGCGTACGAATGCCCCGTCACGAACGCCGTCGTCGCGATCATCGCGCCGTCAGCCGAGATGCGGGTACGGCTTGGGATGCCGCTGAGCGGCCACTCGCTGAGCTGCGCTCCATCTGCCCCGTACAGCGTGCCCGTATATAGAGGAGTGATTCCGCGCACGGTGCGCAGACACGACACCTCTGCAACGGTCGCATCGACGCGGTCGCAGGCGATGCCCGACACCGCTCTCGCGGCCGTCGGATCGTCCAGCGGGACGGATGCCACGTGCCCGTACCCCTCGCCGCTCGCCGTATTGCGGAAGACGATGCGATCGGGGCCGGTGAGACCGCCGGCATCCGTCGTCGTCACCGCGCTCGGCGTGTCCTGCCGCTGCTGATAATCGCTCCATGCGGCGGCGCCCACGGCTCCCGTCGCTCCGAGCGCGACGACGGAGATCACCGCGATCACGGTCCAGGCTGTGCGCGCCCTCATGCCCTGGCCCCGGGGTCAGCAGAGGCGTCAGCCGGCACCGTGGCGCGCAGCAGCGGGTGCAGCAGGACCGCGACGAGAGGAAGTGCGACAGCCAGCACGATCGCCACGACGATCATCGCGAGATCGCGGCCCACCGCGAACCACAGGATGCCGAAGCCCGCAGCCGCCACGAACCGTGCGACGGCGACGACCGTCTGCGCGCTCGCGATGGCGGTCGCGCGGGACTCGGCGGGCGTCAGCTGCGACACGAGCGCCGACAGCACGCCGTCGGTCGCGGCGTAGAAGCCGCCGAGGAAGACAAGGCACAGGATCGTCGCCGCGGCATCCGACATCGGCAGAACCGCGACGACGTACGCCGCGAGCAGTCCGGCGTGCCCCCACACGAAGACTCGCGCACGCCCCACCCGGTCGGCGAGCCGCCCGAGCGGCACCGCGAACGCGAGGAACGCGATGTTCGTGCCGACGTACAGCAGCGGGAACCACATCGCGGCGAAGTCGCTGCGCGCCTGCAGCACGAGGTAGACGAACCCGTCGCCGATCGTGACGAGGCCCAGGATTCCTGCGGCCGCTAGCACGCGCCGCATCGGCCCGCCCACGATCGTGCGCCACGGCACACGCACGCGGGCCGTGCCCGCACTCCGCTCCCGACGCCGGCTGCGGACGTTCGGCACGACGAGGCCCAGGATCGCAACCCCGATCGTCGCGAAAGCGAGCGATGCCACGAAAACGATGTGGAACCCATCGGGAACGATCAACAAGATCACGAACGCCAGGAACGGCCCGATCGCCGCTCCGATGTTGTCGAGCATGCGGTGCACGCCGAACGCCGACGCGAGTCGTGCCGGGTCGCTGGTCGCGGTGATAAGCGCATCGCGCGGAGCCGTCCGGATGCCTTTGCCGATGCGGTCGGCGGTGATCACGGCGGTGAGCGCCGCGAAACCCGTCCAGAAAAGGAGGCCGACCCGCGCGACGGCGGCCAGAGCGTAGCCGACGAACGCCACCCACTTCGGCTGGTCGAGCCGGTCGGACGCATACCCTCCCGCGATGCGGACGACGGCGCTCGTGCCCTGGTAGAGGCCGTCGAGCACGCCGAACGCGATCGTCGACAGACCGAGGAAGCCCGTGATGTACAGCGGCAGGATCGCGGAGACCGATTCGGACGAGATATCCGTCAGCATCGACACGATTCCGAGCGTGATCACGGTGGACGAGACGGTGCGGATGCCGCGCGGCGCACGCTTCTGCCCGAGCTGCTTCTCCCGCTTGTCAGCGGCCGGTGTGGGTGAGTTCGTCAGCGAGATGTACACCGGCTCACTCCGTCCGCAGCGTCGCGAAGACCGTGTAGACGGTCCCGGTGCCCGACTCCGACACCGCGAGCGAGATCGAGGTGAACGCGTCGCTGAAGGCGAGCGTCGCCTCAGCCGCGGCAGCGGGTGCGAGCGTGAGTGCCGTCCAGCGCTGCTGGAAAGCCGCAGTCACGGCATCCGGCGTCTCGTCGGTGCGCGCCGTCAACGCGACCTGCATCGTCGCGTTGTCCGACGCGATCGAACTGTCGATCACATCCGAAGCCAGGGTCGGCCCCGCCAGTTCGGCGGGGAATCCCTCCACCAACTCCCCGGAGGCGGCGGCATCGGCCGGCAGGGGCGCACTGATCCGCGGCGCGGGCTGCGGCAGCGCGGGCAACCGGTCTGAGGCGGCCTGCGCGTCTACCGGCGGCAGTACTTCGCTGCCGTCCACCGGCGTCGGTTCCGGCGACAGCGCCGGTGCGGTCTCCGATGGTGCGGCCTCACCCGACCCGTCGGAGATCACACCCGCCGACTCATCGACCGGCGCGCCCAACTGCGCCGCCCACAGCAGTCCCCCCGCGACGACGAGCGCGACGGCGCCGATCACCCACTTCATGGCGGGCGTCATCCCACCGCGCGCGCCCGCATCCGCGCGCACCGCTGTCCTCTGCCGTGTCCCCATGCACGTGCCCCCAGTATGAGGATGCCGACACGTCGGCATCCGTTGTCCCCCAGCAACTGCTACGGCCGCCCCAGCGGCCTCGCCGTCGTCGTTTCCCCAGCGACGGCTTCTGCCCTGACTGTACTCTGCTCGGCGTCGGTGCGGAATAGCCGATCGCGATGCGGCGGATGAACGCAAAGTGACGCGCCCGCCCCGATGTGGGGGCATGGGGCGGGCGCGCCTCTTACGTGGTCGACCGCTGCCGCCGCCATGCGGAAGCCGATCGCGAACCACGCACGGTGAGGTTGGCGGGAGGCCCCTCGAAGAGGTACCGCCGTGCGAATCCGCGTGGCTCAGGCAACAGTCGCCACATCAATAGGCCCCCTGGGGCCGGACCATCACCGCGGCGGTGCGCGCGATGATCTGCATGTCGGTCGCCAGCGACCAGTTCTCCACGTAGTGCAGGTCGAGCCGCACCGACTGCTCCCAGGTCAGGTCGCTGCGGCCGCTGATCTGCCACAGCCCGGTGATGCCGGGCTGCACGTACAGGCGTCGGAAGACGGGTCCGTCGTACTCGCTCACCTCGGTCGGCAACGGCGGTCGTGGCCCCACGACGCTCATCTCGCCCATCAGCACGTTCCAGAACTGCGGCAGTTCGTCGAGCGAGAATCGGCGCAGCACCGCTCCGACGCGCGTCACTCTCGGGTCGTGTTTGAGCTTGAACAGCGGACCTGCTCCCTCGTTGGCGGATGCCAGAGCCGCCCGATCCGCCTCGGCCGTGGCCGTCATGGTGCGGAACTTGAGGATCTCGAATTCGCGCCCGCCGCGCCCGATCCGACGCTGTCTGAAGAACACGCCCCCCGGAGTGTCCACAGCGATCATCAGCGCGATCACTGGGGTGATCAGCGCGATCGGAACGAGCGCGGCGAGCGCGACGACCACATCGAGCAGGCGCTTGGCCCGCATGCTCGAGCGGTCGAACCTGGGGAGGCTCACATGCGTGAGCGCCAGCCCGTTCGATCGCTCGAAGGCGATGCGGGAACGGGCGACATCCGCCAGGCGGGTGGCGAGGATCAGGTCGGTGGCGGCCCCTTCGAGGCTCCACGACAGCTTCCTCAAGTAATCGGGATCGTCGGAGCCCCCGGCGACGACGACCGTTTCGATGCAGCACTGCCGTGCGAGCTCGGCAACCTGCTCCGGTGTCCCCAGCACGGGGTAGACCACCCCGTCGACCGTCATCGTCGGAGCGGCGTCGCCGGGGACCGCCGCTCCGACGATGCGGTGTCCGAACTCGTCGTCGCCCGCGAGCGATCGGATCAGGTCGGCGATGCCGGCCTGATCACCGACGACGAGCGTGCGCGGGGCGAGCGTGTCGGCATCCCGTCGGCGCGCGAACCGCGCTCGCCGCACGGCTCGTACCGACACCAGGGCGGCCGCGGCGAGCGGCACCGAGATCGACAGATGCGGCACGAGCGCGCCGCTTCCCTCGATGCCCGCGACGACGGCGAGCGCGGCGACGCCGATCACGGCGGAGTGCGCGATCGGGGCGAGTTCCCAGCGCCTGCCCGATCCGTGCCGATGGGCCCGGGCGCGCGCGACGACGAGGGCGACCGCCCACGTCGTGGCGAGCACGACCACCGCGATCACCGCCGGCAGGTCGGTCGTGCCCCCGCCGTACCAGAACGCGGATGCCACCGCCACGGCGACGATGATCACCGTGTCGACGATCCACGTCCGTGTGCGCAGCCGGCGCACCTCGGTCAGACGCTGCTCGAGCAGCGGCATGACACGAGGAGCACCGACGGCGCCCGAACCCGATGTGAGGGTCGGCGCCGCCGCGCTCATCGCGGTGCCCTGATCCCGAGCGTGATCGGATGTGTCGAGCGTGGTGCCGGCGGTGTCGCCGGGCCTGCGCAGAGTTCGCTACGTTTCCGCATGAACGTGTCCCCACTGTCCCCAAGTCGCGGGCCGTGGCCCGCGTGTCCCCAAAGCACCGGCCGAAACCGGTGCCCCCCAACTCCGTCCGGACCTCCGACCGGGTCCCATCCCGATCGGATTCCGTCCAGCGGTGCCGACCCCTCGGCATCCGCCCCGCCTGAGCGGTGGACGTGGCTTGAGTATGGCACAGGGGTGCGCGGTGGGGAAGAGTGACTTCGGCGGGTTTCAGAGGTGTTTCGGGTGGCTCCTAGAGCGGCGGGCCAACCGCATCCAGAGCTATGGATCGATACCATGGGAGGGTCCGCGCTGTCCTCAGCTGCCCCCAAGCGGCGTTCCGAATCCGGCCACCCCAACGGCCGTCCGGAAGATGCGTGGAAAGGGGTCCTCTGAGCCGACCGTCCCCAACGGCTCATCGTTCAGAGGGCCCCGTCTCATGTCCGGCGCGAACGGTCGGTACCATCGGGTGGCCACCGTACGATGGACCGCATGTGTGGAATCGTCGGATACGTGGGCCCGCGTGACAGCCAGGCCATCCTCATCTCGGGTCTCGCCCGCCTCGAATACCGCGGCTACGATTCCGCCGGCATCGCGGTGATCGACGGCGAGGGCGACCTCGACATGCGCAAGCGCGCCGGCAAGCTCCAGGTGCTGCGCGACGACCTCGCGGCCCACCCGATGCCCGACGGCACCACGGGCATCGGCCACACCCGCTGGGCGACGCACGGCGGACCGACGGATGCCAACGCGCACCCGCACCTCGCCGACGACGACAAGCTTGCCGTGATCCACAACGGCATCATCGAGAACTTCGCCGAGCTGAAGGCCGAACTGCTGTCGCACGGCTACGCCTTCCGCTCTGAGACCGACACCGAGGTCGCCGCCGTGCTGCTGGGCCACGAGTACCGGGCATCCGGCGGCGACCTCGTCGCCGCGTTCCGCTCCGTCGTGTCGCGCCTCGAGGGCGCCTTCACCCTCCTCGCGATGCACCAGGAGCAGCCCGGCCTCGTCGTCGGCGCGCGCCGCAACTCGCCGCTCGTGATCGGGCTCGGCGACGGTGAGAACTTCCTCGGATCCGATGTCGCCGCCTTCGTCGAACACACTCGCAACGCGCTCGCGATCGGCCAGGACGAGATCGTCGCGATCACGCCCGCGGGCGTCGAGATCACCGACTTCCAGGGCAACTCCGTCGAGGCATCGCCGTTCGAAGTGGTCTGGGACGCATCGGCCGCCGAGAAGGGCGGCTGGTCGTCGTTCATGGCCAAGGAGGTCTCGGAAGAGCCCGACGCGGTCGCCAACACGATCCGCGGCCGCGTCCACGACGGCGAGGTCGTCGTTCCGGAACTCGACGGGCTCGACGAGCTGTTCGCCGGCATCCGTCGCATCATCGTCATCGCCTGCGGTACGGCGTTCTACGCCGGCCAGACCGGCGCCTACGCGATCGAGCAGTGGACGCGCGTGCCCGTGAGCGTCGAGCTCGCGCACGAGTTCCGCTACCGTGACCCGGTGATCGGCGACGACACGCTCGTCGTCTCGATCAGCCAGTCGGGCGAGACGATGGACACCTTGATGGCCGTCAAGTACGCGCGCGAGCGCGGTGCGAAGACGCTGTCGATCTGCAACACGCAGGGCGCGACGATCCCCCGCGAGTCGGACGCCGTGATCTACACGCACGCCGGCCCCGAGGTCGCCGTCGCCTCGACGAAGGCGTTCGTCGCGCAGATCACGGCGCTGTACCTGCTCGCCCTGCACGTCGGGCGCGTACGCGGTGTGCTCTCGGCGCAGGAGTCGGCCGACCACGTGCGCGAGCTCGAGGCCGTGCCGGCGAAGATCCAGCGCGTGCTCGACGAGGAGCAGACCCACATCGAGCAGTTCTCGCGCTGGATGGCCGACACGCAGTCGGTGCTGTTCCTCGGTCGGCACGTCGGCTACCCGATCGCGCTCGAGGGTGCGCTCAAGCTCAAGGAGATCAGCTACATCCACGCCGAGGGCTTCGCTGCGGGTGAGCTCAAGCACGGCCCGATCGCGCTCATCGAGCCCGGTCAGCCGGTGTTCGTCATCGTGCCATCGCCGCGCGAGTCGGCCGAGCTGCACAAGAAAGTCGTCTCGAACATTCAGGAGATCCGCGCCCGCGGCGCCCGCATCATCGCCGTCGCGGAAGAGGGCGACGCCGCCGTGCTGCCGTTCGCCGACGAAGTGCTGCGCATCCCGCTCGCGGGCCCCTTCTTCGAGCCGCTGCTCGCCGTCGTGCCGCTGCACATCTTCGCGATGGGCCTCGCCACGGCGAAGGGCCTCGACGTCGACCAGCCGCGCAACCTCGCGAAGTCCGTCACTGTCGAGTAGCCCGGGACCTTGACCATATAAGCCACGACTTATATGATGCTGTCGTGCACGAGTTCGAGGTCCTGGCGGATGCCGTGAGGCGGCGCCTCATCGCTCTGCTCGCGACCGGCGAGCAGAGCGCGGGGGCGCTCACTGCGGTCGCGCGTGCCGAGTTCGAAATCTCGCAGCCCGCCGTCTCGCAGCACCTGCGCGTCCTGCGCGACAACGGGTTCGCGACGGTGCGCGCCGATGGCGCACGGCGCGTCTATGCCCTGGATGCCGGTGGCCTCGCGGCCGCCGAGGCAGAGATCGCGCGCTTGCGAGCGCCCCTCGGCGTGGCGCTCGCTCAGCGACTCGACGCGCTGCACACCGAGGTGCGCCGCGGGGCGCGCGAGCCGCGGGCATCCATCAGCGACACATCAGCCGCAATCGAGGAGGCATCATGAACCCCATCATCGAGAGGACCGGCGATCGCTATCGTCTCGTCTACGACGAGACCTACGCGACCGATCTCGACGACCTGTGGCAGGCCGTCACCGACCAGGCACGTCTCGCGCGCTGGATGGCCCTGTACTCGGGCGACCTGCGACTCGGCGGCACCTGGCAGGTCGCGAGCGACGACGACCCCGGCACGCCGTGGGCGACCGGCACGGTCACGGCATGCGACCCGCCGCATTCGTTCACGACGACGTGGCACGCGACCGGCGAGGAGCCGACCGACCTCGTCGTGCGGCTCGAGCCGGTGGACGGCGGCACCCGCCTGGTGCTCGCGCACACCGGCATCCGATCGATCTTCTACGGAGCGGGCTGGCAGACCTATCTCGAGCGCCTCACCGACGATCTCGCCGGGCGCGAGGTCGGGGGAGAAGACGCGTGGCAGGCGCGGTTCGCGGCGCTGAAGCCGGTCTACGACGAGCGATTCGGCGCGATCTGAGCCGCGACAAGCGGGAGCGCGGCGGCACGTTCTCAGGATGATCGCCGCGTCGGACGTCAACGGGACGCGTCGTTCCGCGGGTCCCGCCCAGCGGCCTGCCGGCGGTCGCGTGCACCGCGAGTAGGGTGGATGCCGTGATCGTCGGCATCGGCGTCGACCTGGTCGACATCCCCCGCTTCGAGCGGGCGATCGCGCGCACGCCGCGGCTGATCGAGCGGCTCTTCGCCCCCGGTGAGCGGGGGCTGAAGCCGCATTCGCTCGCCGCGCGCTACGCCGCGAAAGAGGCGCTGATCAAGGCGCTCGGCGGTTCCGACGGTGTGCACTGGACCGACATCGAGGTCGCGAGCGAGCCCAGCGGGCGGCCCGTCTTCGCCCTGTCGGGCGAGACGGCGCAGACCGTGGATGCCCGCGGCATCGCCACGGTGCACCTCTCGCTCAGCCACGATGCGGGTCTCGCGACCGCGTACGTCGTCGCCGAGAGCGGCGAGAGCGCCGCCGCCCCGGACGGCGGAGCACAGGGATGACCGGGCTGCCCGCGGGGACCATGCGCGAGGCGCTCATCGACACGTCCGCCATCACCGAGAACGTCCGGCACCTGCGCGCGCTCACCGAGTCGGAGATCATCGCCGTCGTCAAGGCTGACGGCTATGGGCACGGCGCCGTCCGCTCGGCGGTCGCCGCGCTCGCCGGCGGCGCGACGCGGCTCGGCGTCGCCGACATCGACGAAGCCCTCGCGCTGCGCCGCGCCGGCATCGATGCGCCGATCCTCGCGTGGCTGCACGCGCCCGGCGCCTCTCTCGTCGAGGCCGCGGCGGCCCGCATCGAGCTGGGCATCTCGAGCTTCGCGCAGCTGCAGGCGGCCGCCGCTGCGGCAGCCGCCGAGCGTGCCGTCGCGGTCCACCTCAAGGTCGAGACCGGCCTCGGTCGCAATGGCATCGCGCCCGCCGACGCGCCGATGGTGTTCGCCGAAGCGGCGCGACTCGAGCGGATCGGGCGCCTGCGCGTCGTCGGCATCTTCAGCCACCTCTCGAACACGAGCGACACCGACGACCGGGCGGCCCTTGCCCGCTTCACCGAGGCGCTCGCGCTCGCTGCGACGCACGGGCTCGCGCCTCAGGTGCGGCACCTCGCTGCGTCGCACGCCGCGATCGCCCTGCCCGAGGCCCGGTTCGGGTGCGTCCGGCTGGGCATCTCGATCTACGGGCTGTCGCCCTTCGCGGATCGAACCGCAGCGGACCTCGGTCTGCGGCCCGCCATGACTCTGCGCGCCGCCGTGGCGGCGGTGCGCCGGGTGCCCGCGGGCCAGGGCGTCTCGTACGGGTACACCCACCGCACCGAGAGCGACACCACACTCGCGCTCGTGCCGTTGGGCTATGCCGACGGTGTGCCGCGCGCGGCATCCGGCGGTGCTGCCGTGCGGATCGGCGGCCGCGTGTTCCCCGTCGCCGGCCGCATCGCGATGGACCAGTTCGTCGTCGACGTCGGCGACCTCGCGGTCGAGGTCGGCGATGAGGCCGCGCTGTTCGGCGACCCGACCCTGGGCCTGCCTCCGGTGGAGGCCTGGGCGGATGCCGCGGGCACGGTCAACTACGAGATCGTCACCCGGATCGGTCCGCGCGTGCCGCGCCACGAGGTGGGCCGATGAGCGGGTTGGATGACCTCGTCGGCGCACGCGAGATCGCCTCGGCCGCCGACATGGAGGCTTTCGGCGCCGAGCTCGGCGGGTCACTGCGCGCGGGAGACCTGGTCGTGCTGACCGGCCCCCTGGGCGCCGGCAAGACGACGCTCACGCGCGGCATCGCGTCGGCGCTGAACGTGCGCGGACGCGTGCAGAGCCCCACCTTCGTCATCGCGCGCACCCACCCGTCGCTGGGTGACGGCCCGGCGCTCGTGCACGTGGACGCCTACCGGCTGGGCACCGACGGCGAGCTCGACGACCTCGACATCGACTTCGCGCGATCGGTCGTCATCGCCGAGTGGGCGGCGCCCTTCGCCGCAGCCGTGGCCGACACGTGGTGGGAAGTCGAGATCGACCGGGGCTGGTCCGGAACGGGCCTCGACACGGCCTGCGGCACCGCCGGCCCGCATGCCGCCGACATGGAAGACGCCGCGCCGCGCCGCGTCATCGTCTCGCGCCGCCCGTAGCGCGCCGTTGCCGGCGGCCGCTCGCGGGCACGCGTCGCGCTGCGGCCGCCGCGCGGCGCGCGTCGCGTTCCCGTTGTCGGGCGGCGCTCGCCCGGCGCACGACTCGTCAGCGTACGGACTGCCCGGATCGTTGCGGCCGACGCGAACCGTGACGACTCGCGAGCGAGGCCGACGCGCGCCCCGACTACCCTGGAGAGCGTGATCCTCGGCATCGACACCTCCCTCGGCACGGCCGTCGCCGTCGTCGAGAGCGACGGGGCTGTGCGGGCCGAGGCATCCAGCGCCAACCCGCTCGGCCATGCCGAAGTGATCGGCACACTTCTGCAGACCGCGCTGGCGGACGCCGCGCGCGGGCCCATCGGCCAGACGGGCGCGACCGAACCTGTCGCGCTGACGCATGTCGCCGCGGGCATGGGCCCGGGCCCGTTCACGGGGCTGCGCGTCGGCATCGCCGCGGCGCGCGCGTTCGCGCTCGGGCGCGGGCTGCCGGTCGTGGCCGTCCCGAGCCACGACGCCGCGGCGCTCGAGGTGTATCTCGCGGCGGCGATCGCCGACCCTTTCGGAGAGGTGCGTCGCTTCGCGATCGTCACCGACGCGCGCCGACGCGAATTCGCGTACTCGGTCTACGACGGAGTCGACGACGACGGCATCCCGGTGCGCACCGTCGGCCCCGCCCTCGCGCCGCGTGACGCCGTGGACGAGGTGCTCGCCGAGCTCGGCGCGGAGCGCCGGGATGCCACGGCGATCTCGGCCGCGATGCTGGCGACGGTCGCGGCGCGCGCCGTCGCCGCGGGGCGCGAGTTGACCGGCGCCGAGCCGCTGTACCTGCGGGCACCCGACGTGACGCTGCCGGCTCGGCCCACCCTTCGACAGGCGCAGGGGCCGAAACCATGAGCTCAGGAACCGAAACGATGAGCTCGACGACCGGGACAGTGACCTTCCGCATCGCGACGCCCGCAGACCTCGCCGCGATCATGACGATCGAGCGCGCGGCGTTCCCGTCAGACGCCTGGAGCGAGGCGATGATGGCCGAAGAGCTCGCCTCGCCGCACAGTCACTACCTCGTCGCCGAGCACGCCGGACGACTCGACGGCTATGCCGGTCTGCGCGCCCCCGACGGCGCGAACGACGGCGACATCCAGACCATCGCCCTCGCCGAGACCGCCCGCGGTCGCGGCACGGGCCGCGCCCTGCTCGCCGCGCTGCTCGAGCAGGCGTCGCTGCGCGGCGTTCGCAATGTCTTCCTCGACGTGCGCGCCGACAACCCGGTGGCCCAGAAGCTGTATGCCTCCGAAGGCTTCCGCGAGATCGGCACGCGGCTGAACTACTACGCCGCCGACGGCGTCGACGCGATCGTCATGCAGCTCGACGTGCCGGCGTGGGCCGCGGCCCGCGCTCCGCGCACCGAAGACGCGGGGGCGTGCTCGTGAATGCGTATCAGTCGCAGGCTGGATCGACTCCGGACCGGCCCGCGAGGCCGCTGACCGGCATTTCAGCCTGCGACTGCCACAGGGAAGGGCGGGTATGAACGCGCGCGAGCCCCTCGTCCTGGGCATCGAGACCAGTTGCGACGAGACCGGCATCGGGATCGTCCGGGGTCGTACCCTCCTGAGCAACACGATCGCGAGCTCGATGGACGAACACGCGCGCTACGGCGGCGTCGTCCCCGAGATCGCGGCGCGTGCACACCTCGAAGCGCTGCAGCCGACGATCGAGGCCGCGCTCGCCGAGGCGGGCGTCGAGCTCGACGAACTCGATGCCGTCGCGGTCACGAGCGGCCCGGGCCTCGCCGGCGCCCTGATGGTCGGCGTCGGCGCCGCGAAAGCCCTCGCCGTGAGCCTCGGTAAGCCGCTCTACGCCGTGAACCACCTGGTCGGCCACATCGCCGCCGACATTCTCACCGGTGAGGACGTCGAATACCCGACGGTCGCCCTGCTCGTCAGCGGCGGCCACACATCGTTGCTGCTCGTCCGCGATCTCGTGTCCGACGTCGAGCTGCTCGGCGAGACCGTCGACGACGCCGCGGGTGAAGCTTTCGACAAGGTGGCCCGGCTGCTCGGTCTGCCCTACCCCGGCGGGCCGGAGATCGACCGTGCCGCGGCGGAGGGCGACCCGACCGCGATCCGCTTTCCGAGGGGGCTCTCGCGTGCCTCCGACATGGCCGAGCACCGGTACGACTTCTCATTCTCGGGGCTCAAGACCGCCGTCGCGCGGTGGGTCGAGCAGGCCACCGCGGCAGGAGCGCCGGTGCCGGTGGCTGATGTCGCGGCCTCGTTCCGCGACGCTGTCGTCGACGTCCTCGTGACGAAGGCGCTCGACGCGTGCGCCCGGCATGACGTCCCGCGCCTGCTGCTGGGCGGCGGAGTCATCGCGAATCGGCGGCTGCGCGAGGTCGCCCTTGCGCGCGCCGAGCGGGCCGGTGTCACGGTGCGCATCCCGCCGTTGAGCCTGTGCACCGACAATGGCGCGATGATCGCGGCGCTCGCCGCGCAGCTGATCACGAGCGGGCGCGCGCCGTCGACGCTCGATTTCGGCGCCGACTCGACCCTCCCCGTCACCGAGATCCAGGTCGCGCAGAGCGATGCGGCGCGCCATGACTGACCCGACGGAGCGGATGCCGGTGCCCGAGCCCATCGCAACCGAACCCATCCCGCCGGGGCCCGGTCGCCGCGAGCGGCGCGCAGATGCCGGTGTTCCGGCTGCCGAAAAGCTACCGACCCCCACGACAACGCCCGCCCCTCCGGCCACGCCTGCGCCCGCGACCGCGATCCCGTCGCGCACCGAAGGCCCGTCGGAGGATGTCGCGACCGCCGAGACGTCGGCGATGCCGGGGGAGCACCGCGGCGGCTTCCACCGTGAGTTCACCGAGCCGGTGCCGATCACGGCGTCGGTGCACACCGAGCCCGAGGTCCGATGGGCGCCCGCACCCGAGCGGCTGCCGCGCAGCGCGCCCTGGGCGCTCGTCTTCGCCATCCTCGGACTGATCGTGTCGTTCCTCGTCGGGTGGGGGTTCCTCATCGGGCTCGTCGGCGCGGGCCTCGCGATCGCGGCGCTGCGGCGCCCGTGGGAATCGCGCGCGACCGCCGTCTGGGCGCTGTGCCTGAGCGTCGTCTCGGTGCTGTACAGCGCCGGCTGGCTGTGGTGGGCCTCGACCCAGGGTCCGCTCTTCGGCTGAACCCCGTCCGCTCAGACGCGGTCGGCGAGCAGGCCGACGCGGCGGTTGCCGATGCGGGTGAGGATGAGTGTGGCCGATTCGGCCCCACGCAGCTTGAGTTTGGGGCGAAGGATCGCGGGGTCGATGTCGACGCCGCGCTTCTTGATCTCGAGCGTGCCGATGTCCCTCTCGCGCAGCGCACGCGAGAGTGCCTTGACATCGGTCGGCACCTGCTCGCGCACGCGGAAGCTCTGCACGAAGGGACTCGTGAGCGCTGCATCCGAGGTGAGGTAGGCGATCTTCGGGTCGATCATGCCGGCGTCGAGGGCCTGCGCAGCCTCGCCGATCAGGCGCGCGCGGATCACGGCCCCGTCAGGCTCATGGATGTACGCGCCGAGGGCGCGGACCGGCGCGTCGTCGGCGTCGCCGGACGCGGTGAGCTCGGCCGCCGTGTCGCCGCGGACGACGAGCGCGGCGCGATGGATGCCGGGGCGCGCGAGAGTCTGCGACCACAGCACGAGTTCGATCGTCGAGCCGTCGACCGAGATCCACTGCGCCTCGACGTGGTCGGGGATCAGCGCGCGGTCGAACGCGGGAGAGAGCTTGATGCCCGCGGGCATGCGCGCCGCCACGTCGAACGTCCAGTCGATCGACGGCGACCACTCGTCCGCGCCGACGCGGGTCGTCTCGGTGTGCCCGGGCGTGCGCCGCGCCGGATCGAGCCACGCCGCGTCGACCTCGGCGAGGTCGACCTCTTCGGCACGCGCGCATCGCACCTCGGCCGCGTCCGCGAACGGCGCGAGGTTGTAGGCGGCCAGTGCGGCGGTGACCTCGTCGGCGTCGACCGCGAGCACGTGCAGGCCGATGCCCGCGAACCCCAGTGCGTCGCCGCCGATGCCGCAGCCGAGGTCGGCGACGCGCGTCATGCCGGCATCGCGGAAGCGCCCTGCGTGACGCGCGGCCACCGCGAGGCGAGTGGCCTGCTCGAGCCCCGCGCGCGTGAACAGCATGCGGTCGGCGAACGGCCCGAACTTCGCGCGTGCGCGCGTGCGCAGCCGCGCCTGGCCGACCGCGGCCGAGACGAGGTCGGGGGCGAGGCCGGCCGCTCGAAGACGTGACACGGCGGCCGCGACCTCGGCCGCCGACTCGACCTCACCGAGCTCGTCGACCAGCCGCAGCCCCGCGGGCGTCAGCAGTGCGGCGAGCTCGGTCCGTTCCATCCGGCCAGCCTACGTCGTGCCGATCCCCCCATCCCCGAACGCGCAACCCCGCTCCCTACGGGTCGTGCCCCGCCCAGAGGGGGGATCCTCACCGATGCCTCCCCGGGCGCGACGGAACACACTCGATGCAGCGGCGCAGAGGGGCGCCTGATGAGAGGACAAGGAAATGGCTGACGAAAACTTCCTGAGCGCCGTGGTCGAAACCGACATCGCCGACTCGGGGAACATCTCGGACTCGGGCAACGACAACTCGACGACGGACAACTCGTGGGGCGTGTCCGACTCGGGCAATGACAACTCCACGAACACCGACAACTCGGACAGCTCCGACAACTCGACGGACGACTCGGGCAACATCGATGTCGATGACTCGGGCAACACCGACGTCGACGACTCGAACAACACCGACGTCGACGACTCGAACAACGACAACTCGACGAACGACTCGGGCAACGACAACTCCACGAACACCGACAACTCGACCGACGACTCGGGCAACACGGACGTGGACGACTCGAACAACGACAACTCGACGAACGACTCCGGCAACCTCGCGGTCGACGTCGGCATCACCGACTCGTTCAACGACAACTCGACGAACACCGACAACTCCGACAACTCCGACACCGAAGACTCGTACAACGACAACCGCGACACGGACGACTCGTACAACGACAACTCGCGCGTCGACATCGACGACTCGTACAACCAGTTCCTGGACTACAACCAGGACAACTCGATCCACGACTCGGCCAACGACAATTCGGTCCGCGCCGGTGAGCGCGAGTACACGGTCGGTGGGGGCGGTGCCGGCGGTGCGGGGGCAGCCGCGGGGAGCGCGACGGTGTTCGACCAGTCCGTCAATGCGAACATCAACGCGAACGGCGCCGTCTCCTTCGGCTTCAGCAACTCCGTCGTGGGGGCGACGGGTGAAGGGTCGGTCGCCGCCGGCGGCGACAACACGTGGGACAGCTCGGTCGACAACTCGGTGAACTACGACATCGGCGGCGACGCGGCCATCGGCAACGTCACGAACGTGAGCACCATCCTCGGGTCGTACAACTCGAGCGACAGCCACGACGTCACCGACAACTCGCTGCACTCCGACATCGCCGACTCGTTCAACGACCAGTCGAGCAACGCCTGGGATTCGTTCAACACCGACAACACCGACAACAGCCTCAACGTCGACATCTCCGACTCGCTGAACGACGCGTTCAACCAGGAGTTCTCGCCCGAGGTCAACAACACCCAGGCGTGGGACAACTCCACGAACATCTGGGCGTCGGACATCGGGAACACCGACATCGACGACTCGTCGACGGACATCGACGTCGACATCGACGACGTCGACTTCTGAGGCCGGCATCCGTCACCACTCGACGCGCGTCCCGGATGGACATCCACCCGGGGCGCGCGTCGCCATGCCTGCGGGTATCAGCGCAGGCGGCCCGGGCTCTTGAGTGGTGGCGGCGCAGCGGATAGGTTGCCACTGTCGGGGGCGGCGAGGGGGACGCTGAAGATGAGTGATGTCATCGGGGGAGACGGCAACGGCGGCGGTGCGGAGGACGCTGCGGGGCGCGATCTCGTGCGGGCGGTCGACGTGCTGTCGGCCGTCAGTCGTGACGCGGGCCGCGAAGACCTCGCGGAGCGACTGCGGCACACGCGCGCACGGCTGAGTGACCCGTACGTCCGCGTGCTCGTCGTGGGGGAGTACAAGCAGGGCAAGAGCAAACTCGTCAACGCGCTCGTCAACGCGCCCGCCTGCCCCGTCGACGATGACATCGCCACACGGGTGGCCACGGTCGTCGGCTACGGCGAGACGGCCGAGGCGGCGATCCTCGTCGAGACCGGGGACGGCGTCGACCGCCGCACCGTCGCGCTCGATGACCTGCCGCGGTACATCACCGCCGAAGACGGGGTGGCGGATGCCGAGGTCGTCGGCGCCGAGGTGCTGCTGCCGCGCGAGATCCTCAAAGACGGCCTGCGCATCGTCGATTCGCCCGGTGTCGGCGACGTGCCGTCCTTCCGGGCGCTGTCGACCCTGTCGGCGCTCGTGGGCGCACACGCCATGCTGCTCGTCTCGGATGCCTCGCAGGAGTACACGGCATCCGAGCTGCGACTGCTGAGCCAGGCCCGCCGCATCTCGCCACAGGTGGCGGCGATCGTCTCGAAGACCGACGTCTACCCCGAGTGGCAGCGCATCTCGAACCTCAACCGGCAGCATCTGTCGGTGGATGCCGCCGACGTGCCCGTCTTCTCCGTCTCGAGCGACCTGCGGCTGGCCGCCGCCGTCGCGCAGGACCGCACCCTCAACGAGGAATCGGGGTTCCCGCGGATCGTGCAGTACCTGCGCTCGGAGGTGATGGGGCGGACCGCCGACCTGCACCGGCGGGCAGCGGCGGCCGACCTGGACTTCTGCGTGAGCCAGCTGGTGCTCGCCGCGCAGACCGAGCTGCAGGCCCTCACCGACCCCGAGCAGACCCCCGAGCTCATCGCGCAGCTCGAGACCGCTCGGCAGCGAGCGGAGGATTTCCGCGGCCGATCGTCCAAGTGGCAGGTCGGCCTCACCGACGGCATCGCCGACCTCATCGCCGACACCGAGCACGACCTGCGCGACCGGCTGCGCCGGGTGCAGCGTCAAGCGGAGGAGGCGATCGACGAGGGCGACCCCTCGCCGATCTGGGATCAGTTCGCGCTGTGGCTGGACGAGCGGGTCGGCGAGGCGGTCACCGAGACGTTCGTCTGGACCAACGAGCGCCAGCAGTGGCTCGCGAGCGAAGTGGCGGAGCAGTTCCTGGAGGGTCAGGACGACATCCCCGACATCGACGTGAGCGATGTCACCGGGGTGCTCGACCCCGTCGACGAGATCACCGGCGTCGACGCCGCGAGCCTCTCGGCGATGGAGAAGATCTACATCGGCGTGCGCGGCTCGTACGGCGGCGTGCTCATGGTCGGGCTCGCGACGAGCGTGCTCGGCCTGTCGGTGCTCAACCCGATCTCGCTGCTGGCGGGCGTCCTCGTCGGCCGCCGTGCGTACCGCGAAGACAAGAACGCCCGGCTGAGCCGGCGGCAGTCGGAGGCGAAGATGCTCGTGCGCCGCTACATCGACGAAGTCGCCTTCCAGGTCGGCAAGCAGCTGCGCGACCGGCTGCGCCTCGTACAGCGCACCGCGCGCGACCACTTCGGCGCCCGCGCCGACGAGATCTACCGTTCGCTCACGACCGCGGTCGAAGCCGCCCGGTCGTCGGCGACGCGGTACTCGAAGGAACGCGAGCAGCGGATCGAGGTGCTGCGCCGACACCTGCTCGAACTCGAGAAGCTGCGTCGCCAGGTCCTGCCCGCGGGATCCCTCCCCGCACCGCGCGCGGGAGCGCCGGCGGGTGTGGCGGCGGGTGCGATCACGGCGGAGCGCTCGTGAGTGCGACGCTCCCCGCGCCGCCGGCGGGCACCGTCGCGCAGCTGCGCTCGCCTCTGCACCGCGACGGACTCGCGCTCATCGACCTGGCGGACGAGGCTCACGGTGATGATCCCGTCGTGCGCGAAGAGCTCGCACAGTGGCGCCGTCGGCTCGAGGACCCCCTGCGGATCGGAGTCGCGGGCATCGTCAAGGCGGGCAAGTCCACCCTGCTGAACGCGCTGATCGGCGAGCGGATCGCCCCCACCGACGCGGGCGAGTGCACGCGGGTGGTGACGTGGTACCGCTTCGGTGACACGCCCGAAGCGGTTGCCGTACGGCGCAACGGCGAGCGACGCCGGCTGCCGCTGCACCGCGACGACGGCGCGCTGCGGTTCGATCTCGATGGCGGCGACGCCGCGGAGACGGCGCGCATCGAGGTGCGCTGGCCGTCCGGCCACTTGCGCCGGACGGTGCTCATCGACACCCCGGGGATCGAGTCGGCGACGGATGCCGTGAGCGAACGCGCGCGCGATCTGCTGATCCGCGATCGGGTCGGCCCGGGCGACGCCGATGCCCTCGTGTACCTGCTGCGCCACCTGCACACCTCCGACCTGTCGTTCCTCGAGTCGTTCCGCGACACGGCGGCAGGCTCGGGTGGCACAGTGGGTGCGCTCGCGGTGCTCTCGCGTGCCGACGAGGTCGGCGCAGGGCGCCTCGACGCGATGCTGTCGGCGCGCCGGATCGCCGAGCGCTATCGCGGCGCCGACGCCCTGCGCCCACTCGCCCTCACGGTGCTGCCGATCGCCGGGCTGCTCGCCGAGACCGCCCGGACGCTCCGCGAGCGCGAGTTCGCCGGCATCCGCGCCGTCTCACGCCTCGAGCGGTCCACGCGCGAGGCTCTGCTGCTCTCGGTCGACCGCTTCGTGCGGGGGGACGGTCTCGGGCTCGCGCCGGCCGATCGGAAGGCGCTCGTGAGTCGGTTCGGGATCTCCGGCATCCGGCTCGCCAGTGCGCTCGTCCGCGGCGGCGCCGCCACCTCGCAGCGCCTCTCCGAGCAGCTGCTGCAGCAGAGCGGGCTGGAAGAGCTGCAGGTGACGCTCGCGCGTACGCTCATGCCCCGTCAGGACGCGCTGAAGGTACGCGCTCTGCTGGCCGCGCTCGACGAGCTGGGCGCCGCGCACCGGCACCCGCCCGCGCTGCGCGACGCGATCGAGCGCGTCCAGACGACGTCGCGCGACTTGCGCGAGCTGGATCTCATCTCTCGCGCGCGCGGAGATCTGCTGGGTCTGACGCTCGCCGATGCGGCCGAGGCCGAGCAGATCGCCGGCGTCCGCGGCATCCGCCCCGTCGAGCGACTCGGGCTGACGGAAGCCGCAGACGAGACGCAGGTCAGGGCTCGCGCCGAGCAGCTGCTGGACGCGTGGCGTGCCCGGGCGCAGTCGCCCGCCGCGACGCGGCCCGTCGCGCGCGCGTGCGCCGACGTCGTCCGCACCCTCGAGGGGATCCTCTCAGAGGTCGCCGTTCGCGGCGGCCGAGCCGGCGGGCCCGCGTCGGATGTCGACGCCGCGGGCGGTCCAGCGGATGGCGGGGGGGAGCACGGCCAGCAGCAGGGCGACGACACCGAGAGCCCCCTGCAGCGCGATCACCAGCGGCAGCGGCGCCGCCTCGGTGCCGGGCTCGGTCAGCTCGAAGCCGAACCCGAGCACGACCGCCAATAGCAGCAGCGCGCCGAGCATCCACCAGCGCGCACCCGGCCGTCGTCCGCTGAAGGACACGCCCGAGACGATCTGCACGAGGACGACGACCACGAGCGCGCCGAACAGGCTCCAGTAGACGATCTCCGCGGCGGAGGTGAGGACCTCGTCCGGTCGATCGGTCGCGAGAGCGCGGACCCGCTCGGTGAGCAGCTCGACCTGGCCGGTGCGGACGATGAACGCGTACACGACGCCGAACGCCCCGGCGGCGATCGACAGGACCCACGCCAGCTGGCTCAGCCGGACGGCGAACGGCGGCGGCACCCGGGCGACGACGGGAGCATGGTTCGCGCTCGTCAGCGTGGGCCGTTCGGGGCGCTCCCGCGTGCCCGAGGCCGTGCGCAGGTCCGGCACGCGATCGGTCGACGCCGGTTCAATACTCATCGTCGTCGAAGGCCTCGTCGATCGGCTCGGGCTCGGGCAGCAGACCCGCATCGGCGGGCGCCTCGTCCGCGGGCTCGGTGGCATCGAGCGCCGCTGCCGGCTCGGGCGCGGCGGCGATCTGCACGTCGGTGAGCGCCACATCGACGGAGTTGTCGGTCGAGGTCGCGTCGGTCGCGGAGTTGTAGGAACCCTCGACCGTCGAGACGTCGACGTCGTTGTCGACGAGCGCGTCGCCACCCGCGACGATCGTCGTCGACGAGTCCTGGCTGCTGTCGTGGACCACGTCGTCGCCGGCCGCCGTCGAGTCCTGACCCGTCGCCAGCACGGCTTCGTTGTCGAAGAGCTGCATGACGTCGCCCTCAGCCCAGATGTTCTGGTTCACCGACTGGTCGACGAGCGTCGAGTTGTTGGTGATGTACGAGTTGGTCGATACGACGTTCCGGATCTCGCGGATGACATCGTTCGGATCATCGCTGGCCGGCGCGGCCGCGACGCGCTGGACGACCTGCGGGTGGTCGTACACCATCGGCAGGACGGCGCACACGTCGGCGTGCGACACGGCCTGCATGCCCCGGGCGCTGAGCGTGCCTTCGGGATCCGCGTCGAACTCCTCTTGCGCCGCCGGGTCCTGCAAGAGGCTCAGGATGAAGTCGATGAGCGCATCGGCCATCGTCGAAAGCATGGTGGTCATGAGTCCCCCTCGTCGTCGAAGCCCGGCTCTGCGAGGCTACGCTGTGCTGTTCGTCCCGGCATCGGGGAAGTCCCCCCTGTGCGGTGCCCGTGAGTAGGGGCATGGGCATCGACGCTCATGCGGCCCCCTCCCGTCGTGCGGTGTCCTCTCCCAGGGCCGCCCGAAGCTTGGCGATGAGGTCGGATCTGGACGTCGCGTCCAGCCGCCGCCGGATGCGCGCGATGTGGTGCTCTGCGGTGCGCGGCGAGATGAACAGCGACTGCCCGATCTCGACATAGGTCTTGCCCTGGATGACCAAGCGGGCGACCTCGCTCTCGCGTGCGCTCAGCGCGGCCCGCTCCTCGCGGATCTCGTCCGGCACGCTCCGGCTCTCGCCGCCGACGTTCTGGCGCGGATGCAGCTCGCGCGCCGCGGCGAGCAGGTGCGCCGCGGCCCCGCGATCAGCGCTGCGGGCGGCGCCGTGTGCGCACAGCCGGGCACCGTCCCACGTGAGACCGTCGTGGGCGAGCGTGTGCGCGGCCGTCTCGACTCGTTCGGGGTCGACCCGACCCGCGAGGACGTCGGTCCACACCCTTCCGGCATCCGCCAGGCGCGCGGCGTGCGGATTGTGCGCGGCCGCCGCGAGCAGCGCCCGTGCATGCGGGACGAGCAGGTCGGGCAGGTTGCGCAGGATGCCGCGCTGGATGCCGGCCCAGTGCAGCGTGACGGCCCACAACGGAGGTGCTCCCGCCGTCTCGAGGCTCGCGACCTCGGCCTGGAAGAGCCGCTCGAGCGTCGACGGTGCGTCCACCCGGCCGCTCGCCAGCGCGAACTCCGCGAGGAAGGGGTGCAGGAAGAGGTCGAAGCGCTGCGCCACGAGCAGTGGCGCAGCCGCGCGCATCGCCTCGTCGAGCGCCCCGCTGTTGCCGTACCGACGCGCCAGCGCTGTCTCGCAGGCGGCCTCGATCAGACGGTCGCGAGGCGCGAAGACGGCGTCGCACTCGCGGGCGCGT
>Ga0160441_100311_pt1 | contig 44276 bp, 31 predicted proteins | sample HID1971K_E1MG_FD_108260 | JGI IMG/M metagenome (GOLD analysis project Ga0160441, IMG submission 108260) | Enriched millipede-associated microbial communities from UW Madison campus, WI, USA - HID1971K_E1 MG | ecosystem: Host-associated > Arthropoda: Insects > Digestive system > Unclassified ... | reverse complement strand
CCGCGCACGACGACGCGCACCCCGCCCCGCTCGACGACCGCGAGGGCGAAGTCGGGGATCGCGCTGAGCGAGGTGCCGAAGGCGCCCGTGAGCGCCTCGATGATGACCTCGACCCCGCCGTCGCCCACGCGACGCCAGACCGTTTCGGCGACGAGATCGGTGACTGTCGGCGGCAGCGCTGCGAGCGCGCCGCCCGCGACGGCGACCCGCCAGGTGTCGTCGCCCGACGCGGGACGGTAGCGCACCTCGGTCATCGCTGGCTCCCCCCGGCCCGGGCGCGCGGGCGCGTGTCTTCGTCCGGCAGCGAGCGCGACCCGGCCGGCGCCGTGTCATAGAGATCGTCGGTACCGGCGACCGACAGGGCATCGACCACGACGGCGGTGATGTTGTCGCGGCCGCCCTGCAGCAGCGCCTCGTGGATCAGGCGGGTCGCGGCATCCTGCGGATCGGCCTCGTCGGCGAGGACTGTCCGCAGTCGGTCGAACGCGACCTCGCCCGAGAGCCCGTCGCTGCACACCAAGATGCGGTCGCCGGGCTCGGCCGGCACCATCCAATAATCGGCCTGACCGTCACTGCCGGCGCCGATCGCGCGGGTGATCTCGTTGCGACGCCGATCGGATGCCGCCGCGTCGGCACCGAGCACGCCCGCGTCGATGAGCTCTTGCACGACGGAGTGGTCGACGCTGATCTGCTCGAGCATGCCGTGGGCGAAGCGGTACGTGCGCGAGTCGCCGACGTTGACCGTCAGCCAGTACCCCGCGCCGCCGACCTCGGCGATGACGACGCCGGTGAGGGTCGTGCCCGCCGCACGCCCCGCGCTGCCGATCGCGCCGACCCGTGAGCGCGCGCGACGCAGTGCCGCGCGCACCTCGTCGATCGTCAGCGCATCGCGCCCGACGAAGGCGGCGAACTCGCCGACGACGGCGGCGCTCGCACGGTCACCGGCATCGTGGCCGCCCATGCCGTCGGCGACCAGGAACAGAGGTGCCTGCGCGAGGTACGAGTCTTCGTTCACCCGGCGGCGGAGCCCGGTGTGGCTCGCGGCCCCGGCCGCGACGACGATGGGGGGTTCGTCGTCCGAGGGCCCCCGCTCGGGCCGATCGATCACGGCGCCACCTCGACCATGACGTGCCTGTCGCCGAACTCGAGGATGTCTCCCGCCCGCAGCCGCACCGGCTCGCCGGGCTGCGCGTCCTGCCGCCCCGCGCCGCGCTTGATGACGACGCCGTTGGTCGATTGGCGATCGATGACCCACGCCGCGTCGGCCGAGACCGTGATCTCGAAATGCGTCTTCGACAGCGAGAGCGTCTCGTCGCGGATCGGCGAGGTCGATGCACCCGGCTCGGCGGCGGGGTTGCGCCCGAACAGCGTGCGCCCGTAGACCGCCTGGCGGTCGCCGTGGTCCCAGGCGAGCCGGACGACCGGACGTGACGGCGACAGCCGCGTCTCATCGAGCGCCGGTGGCAGCTCGACGGAAGGCGCGGTAGGCGGCACGCTGGCCGCGCGCGCCGGGGCCGGGCTCGCGGGGGGCGCGGGCGATGCGGATGCCGGGCGAGCGGGCGCGACGGCCGGCGGCGGCCCAGTGACGCCCGGGACGAACGAGATGACGCCGGCCGGCGTCTGCGGCCGCGCCTGCGCGATCACCGTCTCATCGGCCGGCTCGGCCGACGCGGGCGACACAGCCGGTGCGGCCGGAACGGGAACGCCGAGCGCCGGCGGTGCGGGCGGCGAGACCGGAAGCGGCGGACGCGGCGGGATGCCGGACGCCGGCGCATCGGCATCCCCCTCGGCGGATGCGGCGGAGGAGGCGACGGAGGCCCCGGCGTCGGGCGCCGGCACGGCCGGACCATGGCCGGCGATGTCGGTCATGACGGCGCCGGCCGCCTTGTCGTGCCAGCCGCGGTGCCACGGCGAATCGTCGAACAGCGTGCTGAAGTAGCCCACCACGATGCTGCAGGCGAGGCCCCACACGACGTTGCGGCCGAGGGCGCGCCCGAACCCGAGCGGCTTGTCGTCTGCGGCATGCACGAGCTGCAGCCCCAGCATGCGCATGCCGATCGACCCGCCGCCGCCCTGCATCCACGTGTAGAAGGCGAACCAGGCGAGCGCGATCACGTACGTGAGCACGACGGCGAGAACGAGGGCGAAGCCGCCCTGGGTCGCGAACGAGACGCCCGCGAAGACACCGGCGGCGAGCAGCGTCACGACGATCGCGATCGCCCCGTCGATCAGGTACGCGCCCGCCCGACGACCGAGGCTCGCCGGTCGGCGGTCGATGCTCACGGCGTGCGTCCCTTCCGCAGCGAGCGCAGACTCAGGCGCGCACGCAGGCGCTGCCACACGGTCGTCGATCCCTTCATCTCCCCGACGATATCGTCCACTTCGCGCCAGAACGACTCGACGTCTTCGGGTGACGGGTCGCCGGGGCCGTAGACCTCGGCATCCGCATGGTCGGCGAGGGCCTGTACGCGCGGCTGGTCGAACCTCGCCCCCACGACCGCGGCGCTCTCGGCGCGCGTCGCGCCGGCCACGACGGGCGCCCGCAGGTCGACCGCCGAGTCGACGAGCTCGTCCCATCCGCCCGAGATGCGGTCGGCGGTGCGCTCGGCGCTGCGCCGGCGCGCGCGGCGCACGCCCTTGATGAGGCCCATGACGATGAAGGGGGCGAGGATCAGCGCGATGACGGCGAGGCTCAGGCCGCCGTACAGCAGCACCGGCCCCAGCCAGTCGATGCCGCTCTCCTTCTCGTCCTCCTGGTCGCGGTCGTTCGCGATGACGGGGGGAAGATCGGCGGGCTCCTGCGCGGGCGGCGGAGGCTGCAGCACCTGCGGCTTGGGGTTCGCCTTGGGCTGGGTGGTCTGCTCGTTGGGCTCGTTGTCTTCGTCGGGGGTCGGGTCGAACGGCAGCCAGCCGTAGCCCGTGAAGGCGATCTCGACCCACACGTGCACGTTCGAGCCTGTCGCGGTGAAGGTCGAGGCGGGGGCGTCGTCCTCGCCCGGGTACCAGCCCATCACGACCCGCGCCGGGATGCCGATCTGGTTCGCCAGCAGCGCCATCGCGACGGCGTACTGCTCGTCGTCGCCGATCATCTGATCGCCGGCGAACAGGGAGGTGATGCGTGCGGCGCCGTGGCCCGAGGGCGACAGCACGTCGCCGGCGAGGCCGTGGCTGAAGAAGCCGTCGGTGTGCAGCCAGCTCTCCAGCGCACGCACCCGCTGGATCGGGGTCTCGGCGTCGGCGGTCGCCTTCGAGGCGAGGTCGGCGAGCGTCTCGGGGATGCCCTCTTGCCGGGGCATCTTGATGGGCGCGAACGCGACGTCGGCGAGCGCCGCATCGCTGGGCACCTCGGGCAGCACGGTGTCGACGGTGTAGGTGTCGCCGGCCGCGAGACCCGCGGTGACGACGGCCGTCCCGGTGGCGTCGTTGTAGTGCGCCGACCGGCGCAGCAGATCGGCGCGATCGCCGTCGAAGGCGATCTCGCGGACGGCACCGGCGTCGGGCACCCACACCCCCGACAGGTCGTCGACCGCGAACTCGAGCGTCGTCGACGCGCCCAGCACCTCGGGCGACATGTTGGCGCGCACCGGCGTGAACGCGCTCGACGATCCCGCGCCGTCGTCGGCCACGTTGTAGACGACCCCGGTATAGGCATCCATCGTCGCGTAGCGGATGCGCGCGTCGTCGGGAACGCCGGCGACCGTGAACAGCGTCTCGTCGGCGTCGTCGCGCACGAGTCCGCGGAAGGCCTGCAGCGGGCTCGGATACTGGTGGATGTCGAACGGGGGCACGACGAAGTCGCGCACGACGAAGCGCGGCACAGGCGGCTGCGCCACGGCGGCCGTCGCGACGCCGACGCCCGCGGCGACCGCGAGCACCGCACCCCCCGCGATGAGGCGCCGGGTGCGGGAGACCCGCGCGGCGCCGGCGTCGGCCTCGGCCGCGTTCTCGACCCGCACGGCGGCGCCGTCGCTCAGCCACGCGTGGCGCAGGGCGAGCCAGACCACCGAGACGACCGCGAACACGACGCCCTGCACGACCGGGGCGGCGATCTGCGCGACACCCAGCAGGATCTGCGCAGCCAGCAGAGCGGATGCCGGCACGAGCGCCCACGCGGCATGACGCGCCCGCAGCGCGAGCGACGCGGCGAGGGTCGTGAGGGTGAGCGTCAGCAGGAACGGCACGATCAGGTGCCCGTCGGCCGCCGCGACCGGCGGCACGGTCGTCAGCAGCTCTTTCCACGACGTGATCGTTCCGACGGCGAGCGCACGGAACGTCTCGAGCGAGGGGATGAACCCCGCGATCGCGGTGTGCGGGAGCGCGAGCGCACCGCCGAAGAGGAAGTAGACGCCGACGACGAGACCGGTCAGCGGCAGGATGCCCCACCGCAGGCGGGCACCGAGGTACGCGATCGCGAGGCCGAGCAGCAGCGCGCCGAAGCCCGCGACGAGGTACTGCGGGCCGTCGAACGTGGGCCCGAAGCCGATGACGGCGACCGAGACGAGGAGCGAGATCGCGACGAGGTCGAGCACCACGAGCCGCAGCGGGCGGGCGTTCACGAGAGCACCTTCCGCACGGCGCCCGCGAGCTGGTCGAGGTCGCCGAGAGTCACGACGTCGGCGTCGCCGATGCGGCGCAGTGCGGGCGAATCGACGCGGTCGTCGGCCACGACGGCGACCACGCGCACTCCGAACGGCAGGCGGGCGCATGCGACGCGCAGCTCGGCGGCATCCGCCTTCGAGCCCGTCACGAGCACCGCGACCGCCGCCTGAGGGGCCGTGGCCGCGAGCGATCCGGCGAGCGCGGCGATGCCGCCCTCACGGGGGCGCGAGTGCTCGACGATCGACAGCTCGTCGAGGAACCGGCGCGGGGTGAGCGCGCGCAGTGCGCCCTTCTGGGTGCGGACGTCGAGCGTGCGCGAGTCGCGCAGGGCGCGCAGGCCGATGGAACCGGCGACCGAGACGGCGAGCTCGAACTCGTCGGGGCTGCGGTACTCGTCGGGGCTCGTCGACAGGGCGACGACGAAGTGCGATCGGCGGGTCTCTTCGTACTGGCGCACCATCAGCTCGCCCACGCGCGCCGTCGACTTCCAGTGCACGTGGCGCAGATCGTCGCCGGGCTGGTACTCGCGCAGCGCGTGGAACGAGACGTCGTCGCGCGACAGGTGCTGCACCGGCAGTCCCTCGAGGTCGCGCAGGTGACCGAGCGAGAGGCCGTCGAGCGTCGAGGTGCGCGGGTGGACGAACAGCTCGACGGCGTGACGGCGGTCGTGCGTGCGCTCGAACAGGCCGAGCGGGTCGCCGCGCAAGACGCTCACCGGGCCGACCGACAGGACACCGCGGCGCTGCGTGGGGATCGCGAACAGCTCTTCGTGCTCGGCGCCCGGCGCGAGGCGCGGCACCTGGAAGATGCCGCGCCCGGTGCCGACGGGCAGCACGACCTCGGCGGGCAGTAGTGCGCGGCTCGTCCGGTTCGCAAGGCTCAGCGCGCCCACCGCCCGTTCGCCGACGACCACGTGGGTGCGGGTGAGGTCGAGACCGACCTCGTAGGTCGTGCGCCCGAAGAGGAACGGCAGACACAGCAGCACGATCGCCGTGACGACCGCGGCGGCGATCATCACCTCTTTCCAGCCCAGCGTCAGGGCGACGATCCAGAGCAGGGCACCGAGCGCGGCGACGATCCAGCCGAGCGGGCGCACCACTCCGGCGACGTGCCGGACGACCGCCCACACGCGTGCGGCGATCTCGCCGCCGTCTTCGAGCAGCTTCTCGGCGCGGTTCGGCTCGCGCGCCGCCTGCACCTTCGGGGCCTCGTCGAGAGGCTCGGGTGCCGGTGCGGTCGTGGGCGCAGGAGCAGCGGACCGGCGCGCACGGCGCGTCGGTGCCTCGGCATCCTGCGACAGGGTCATCAGACGGTCGCCCGGGCCAGCGGCGCCTCGACGTCGGCGAGGGCGCGCTGGATCACCGTCTCGGCGGTCGTTCCCGAGAACTCGGCCTCCGGGTCGAGGACGAGGCGGTGCGCCCAGGCGGGGATCGCCAGCGTCTTGATGTCGTCGGGAACGACGAAGTGGCGGCCCTGTGACGCGGCGTAGACCTTGGCGATGCGCATCATCGAGATCGCGCCGCGCACCGACACGCCCAGGCGCGTGGATGCCGAGGCGCGGGTCGCCTCGACCAGTTGCGCCGCGAAGCGTGCGACGGCGGGGTCGACGTGCACCGTCGCGGCGAGGTCCGCCATGTCGGCGACAGCGCCCGTCGTGATCACTGGGGTGAGCCCGGCCGACGGGTTGCGGTCGACGGCGCCGGCGAGGATGCGCTCGGTCACGGCCAGGGTCGGGTAGCCGATCGAGGTCTTGATCATGAAGCGGTCGAGCTGCGCCTCGGGCAGCTTGTAGGTGCCCGCCTGTTCGATCGGGTTCTGCGTCGCGATCACGAGGAACGGCCGGCCCACGTCGTGCGGCACGCCGTCGACGGTCACGCGCGACTCTTCCATCACCTCGAGCAGCGCCGACTGCGTCTTCGGCGAGGCGCGGTTGATCTCGTCGGCCAGGAGGATCGAGGTGAACACCGGCCCCCGGTGGAACTCGAACTTGTGGTTCTGCTGGTCGTAGATCGTCACGCCGGTGACGTCGGAAGGCAGCAGGTCGGGCGTGAACTGGATGCGGTTCGACGTGCCCTGGACCGACGCCGCGAGCGCCTTCGCCAGGCTCGTCTTGCCCGTGCCCGGGGCATCTTCGAGCAGCACGTGCCCTTCGGCGAGCATCGCCGACAACACGAGGCCGACGACCTCGCGCTTTCCCAGCAGCGCCTGGTCGACGTTGTCGACGAGGCGCGTGAAGGTGTCGCGGAACCAGGTCGCCTGTTCGGGGGTCATGCTCATTCGTTCGTTCCTCGCGTGATGGGGATGGGATGCCGGGTGGGCGCCGCTACCAGGGATTGACGTGTTCGGTGTCGCCCCAGCCGACGATCCGGGCGAACGCGTCGTAGCCGTCTTGGCCGAGCCAGCACTGCAGCTGCACCGAGCCGTTCTCCGGCAGGTTGTACCGCAAGCCGGGTGAGCCGAACAGCGAGCCGTTGTGACCGCAGCGGATCTCGTAACTTCCCGCCGGGAAGTTCTGCGTGTTGACGACCAGATACTTGCAGCCGTTGACGCAGCCGGGATACGTCGATCCCTTGCTCAGCGAGGCGCGGGCGGGCGGCGGGTCGGCGGTGCGGGCAGAGTCGGATGCCGTCGTCGTCGAGCTGCCGTCGGCGCTCGTGCGCACGTCGATCGTTCCGGTCTTGCTGTAGCCCAGGTTCGCCGAGCGCGACCCGCTCGCGCCGACCGTCTCCCAGCCCCCGCCGTTGATGCGGATCTGCGTCGTGACGGGGCGGCCATTGGCGCCCGGCGAGTTCCACGAATAGTTGACGGTCGTGCCGCTCGCGGTCGCCTTGGCGGTGGGGTTGCCGATCTGGCCGTACGGGCGCACCTGATTGGACGCCGCCGAGGGGTCACTCGCGTAGGTCGTGCCGTCGGCGGTCGCCACCGCGCGGATGCGGATCGTGTACGCGCCGTTGTTGTCCACCCGGCCACCGCCGATCGTGCCCGAGCCGTTGTTGCCGCCGGATGCCCACGCGCTCTGCCACCCGCCGTTGTTCACGGAGTACTCGTAGCGCACCTCGCTCGCGTTGGCGCCGTTGAGGGCGCCGGCCGTCCACGTGACGCCGACGGTGTTGTTGCCCTCGGTCGCGGCGACGCCGGTCGGCGTGCCCGGCGGCGTGAAGGCGCGGCGGGGAGCGGATGCCGGGCTCCACTCGCCCCAGCCGGCCTTGTTCTGCGCGCGCACGGTGAACGTGTAGTTCGTCGTCGAGGTGCCTACGGTCACCGCCTGGCTCGTCTGCCCGGCAGCGACGGGAACGGTGTTCACGACGGTCGAGCCCCGCATCACGCGCAGCTCGTAGCCGCTGATCGCGTCGCCGTTGGGTGCCGGAGCGCTCCAGTTGACACGCAGCTGGGCCTGGCTGCCGACCGAGTCGATGCGCTCGGTCGTCGGCGCGGCCGCTGCCGACGGCGGCGCCGCCGGCACCATCGTCTGCGACCACGGACTGAACTCGCTGGGCTCGGGGGCGCGGTTGTGCGCCCGCACACGCACCTGGTACGCGGTGCCGTTCTGGAGACCGTCCCAGCGCACCGTCGTGCCTGCGACACCGGTCTTCTGCACGATGCCGTTCGGCGGCGCCGGCGAGATCTCGAGGGTGTAGCTCTCGACCGGCGAGCCCTCGGTGCGCGGGACGGTCCATGCGACGTCCAGCGAACGGTCGCCGAACTTCAGCGTCGGCGGCGCGGGCGTCTCAGGGCGCACGTCGGGGCGCGCCGTCTCGGACGGCACCGACGGGTCGGACGTTCCGACCGAGTTGGTCGCGGTCACCGAGAAGTTGTACTCGACGTTGTTGGTGAGGCCGTCGAGCGTGCAGGTCGTGGCGCGGCATTCCTTGAGGTAGTTCCGCGCGAAGTCGGTGACGGTGTAGCTCGTGATCGGCTTGCCGTTGTCGATCGGCGGCGTCCAGGACAGCACGACCGTCCGGCTCTGCACGCTCGACACCGTCGGCTTGCCGGGCGCGTCGGGGCGACCCTGCACGGTGATGCGGATGCGCCCATCGACCTGCCGGTCGGTGTCCATCGTCTTGTCCTGCACGCGATAGCGCACGACGATCGTGCCGACGAAGTCCTTCGGACTCGTGACCGAGACACCGCTGCCGTTGACGTCGACGGCACCCGCACCCGCCTCGAGGCCGGCGAAGACGACCGTGAGGGGCGTGTCCGGGAACGGATTGACGTCGTTGTTCAGGACAGGGACGTCGATCGTCTTGCCCTGATCGGCCTCGGCGATGACGTCGTCGTTGGCCGTCGCCAGGGGGCGGGTGGATGCCGTCACGGTCACCGTGATCGGCGCGGTGACGGGATCGGATTCGCCGTCGGTGACGCTCACGAGCAGCGTCGCCTTCGTGCCCTTGTCCGTGTCGGCCTCGGCCGAGACGCTGAGGGTCGTCCCGCTCACCGATGCGGTCATCCCACTCGGGGCGCTGCCCGCGAAACGGAACGTCAGCTCGGTGTTCGGGTCGGGGTCGGTCGCGAGCCCCGCAAGGTCGAGCGTTGCGGCATCCTCACCCGGCGCCACCGACATCGAGGCGCCCAGCATCGTCGGCGGCTGGTTGTCGGGCGGCAGCACCGTGATGGGGATCGTCAGGGTCGCCTTGCGACCGTTCGCGTCGTCGGGTCCTGTGCCGTCGGTGACCTCGAAGGTGAGCGCGTCCGGTCCGTAGTAGCGGTCGGCCGACGTGTAGGTGAGCGTCGTCTGGTCCTTGAAGAGCTGCCCGCCGTTCGAGTGGACGGCGGTCACCTTCGCGGCCTCGGTGATGATGACGTTCTTCCCGCCCGCCGCGCGGACGTAGTCCTTCAGCGGCAGGTCGACCGTCTCGCCGCTCTTGACCTCGAGCGCCTCGGTCGAGATCAGGCTCGGCGGCAACGCCGACAGCGCCGGCACATGGACGAACGCCGACGACTCGAGCCCGTCGGCGTCGCGCACCGTGTAGGTGATGAGCTGCGGCGCGTCGGTGAGGGTGATCCGCACGACCCCGTCGGCCTGCACGCGCGCGGCCTCGCCGCCCGTGCCGAGGGTCACCGCGAGCGCACTCTTCGTGCCGTCGGCGTCATCGTCGTTCTCGAGCACCGCGATCTCGGCGGTTCCCTCGTCTGTGACGTCTTCGGCGCGCACGCGGTCGTCGCGCGCGATCGGCGCGACGAGCGGCACCTCGGGGTCGACCGTGATCTGCACGTTGGTCGTCGAGGTCATCCCGCGGGCGTCGGCGATCGTGTACTGCAGACTGGTCTGCATCGCCGCGTCGGGTGAGGTGATCAGCACCTGCTGGCCCGAGACCTCGGCAGCCAGTCCGTCCACGTCGGGCACATCGAGCGGGTCGGGCGCGAACCCGATCTGATCGCCGTCGGGGTCGGAGTCGTTGGCCTGCACCGACAATGCGACCTGGCGTCCCGGGCGCATGATGATCGCGTCGCGCACCGCGTAGGGAGCCTGGTTGACCTCCCCGGGCGGGGCGATGCCGATCTGCACCGTCGCGGTCGCCTCTTTGCCGAGGTTGTCGCGCACGCGGTAGGTGAAGGTGTCGGCGCCGACGCTGTCGTCGAACGCGAGATAGTCGAAGTAGTTCGCGCCCGTCTCGACGATGCGACCCTTGCCGGGCGCAGACGCGAGGCCGATCAGTTCGACGGAGTCGCCGTCTTCGTCGATGCCGTCGAGCGGCACCGCGACGCGCACGGGCGAGCCGCTGAGCGTGCGCGCCGTGAGGTCTTGCGGGCGCGGAGCCGCGTTGGCCTCGTCGTTGCGCGGGAGAATCTGGATCGTGACGTACCCGGCGTCGCGCTGGCCGGTCGAATCGACGGCCTCGTACGTCGCGTAGACGGTCTTCGGTTCATCCCCCGCGCGGAAGCGCAGCGCGTCTTCCGACACGAAGATCTCGCCGTCCTCGGGCTCGATCAGCGGCGGCACCAGCTCGTCGGCGAGGTGCATCGTGTCGCCGTTCGGGTGGTAGTCGTTGTCGAGCACCGGGATCGTGACGACGTCACCGGCCCGCACGACGACCTGGTCGTCGTTGGCGACGGGCGGCCGCAGGCGCGACGCCGCGGGCACCGGGATCACCACGATGTCGCCGGTGGCCGACTGTGCGCCGTTCGAGATCGTGTACGAGACCCGCACCTGCTGGTCGAGCGTGCCCTGATCGGTGATCCGGATGGTCTCGTGACCGAGCACGGCGGCGGCGACGCCCCCGCCGTCGCCGTCGATGGCGACCGCCTGCACGACGAGGATCCCGCCCGCGGGGTCGGTGTCGTTGGCGAGCACGTTCACGAGCACATCGCCACCGCTCGGCAAGAGAGCCACGTCGCGCACCGCGACGGGCGGCAGGTCGGTGTCGGCCTCGGGCAGCACGTCGACGCGGACGATGCCGGGCACCGAGTTGGGGCCCGCCGACACCAGGTAGGGCACGTAGTAGGTGCCTGTGATGGCGCTCGTGAAGGTGAAGGTCTTGTCGGTGTAGTCCGGCTCGACCGTCGCACCCTCGACCGGTTCGACCCGCGTGAGCCGCAGCTGCTCGCTGCCCGAGCTGGTGTCGTTGGTCAGCGGCGAGACGGTCACCGACTTGCCGACGCGCGTGACGACGTGGTCTGCATTCGTGATCGGCAGAGTCGTGCCCAGCGGGCGGATGTCGTAGCGCGCGATCCCGACGCCGTCGTCGGTGCCGTCCGACACGACGACGGGCACGTCCTTGCGGCCCTGCAGACCGCCGATCGCGCGGTAGGTGATCTGACCGTCCGACGTGAAGTCTGCTTCGTCGCCGCCGTCGACCGCGACCGACTTCAAGAAGACGTCGTCGCCGTCGGGGTCGATCCAGTCCGGCAGGACGTTGTACGACACGGTGCCGCCGGTCTCGACCGTGATGGGCGTCGTGCGCTTGAGCACGGGCGGCGCATTGACGTCCTCGCCGTGGATCGACAGCGTCACGCTGGCATCCGCCGTTCCGCCGCGACCGTCGTCGATCTGGTAGTCGAAGCGCGTCGAGCCGGTCGCGTCGGCGGGGATCGTGATCTGGAGCGCGCCGCCGTTCTGGATCGGCTCGATCACGCCGAAGGACGGGTCGGAGGTGACGGACGCGACGAGGACATCGCCGTCGGCATCCGTGTCGTTGTCGAGGATCGTGAGGACGGTGGTCCTGCCCGCGCGCACGCCGAAGTCGTCGTCTTCGGCGATCGGCGGGGTGTTGACATCGCTGCGCTCGGGCAGAGTCGTCTGCACCGTCTCTTCGGTGGTCTCCTCCTCTTCGTCGCCCTGGCCCTCGGGCGGCGTGATGTCCAACCAGTTGTCGACGCGCTGCATGCTGTCATTGGGCAGCCACATCGCGCCGCCGAAGACGTCGTTGAGCACGACCACGTCACGGTTCGTGCGGAACTGCAGCGCGCTCGTCGCCTCGAGCCCGGGCACGTCGTCGACGATGTCGTCGCCGTCGCCCACGCAGTCGCGCACATAGCGCCCCGAACCGCTCCACGCGCCATAGGCGCAGCCGGCGGCGTACACGGGCGCCGCCGCAGTGCCTTCGGCACCACCGGCATCGATCGTCACGTTGTCGCCGCCGCCGAGCGGCACGCGTACGAGAGCGGTCGGCGTCGCGAGGGTGAGCGTGTCGGTCGCGGCGGATGGCTGCTGCAGGGTTGCCTGGCCGGCGACGGATGCCGTGAAGCCGTCCGACCCGAACAGGGAACCCGTGTCGGCGTCGAGCGCGTAGCCGACGGCGCCGACCGCGGTGACCTGCACCACGTGCTTCGAGGTGAGACCGTCGAGCGTGCGCGACGACTTCTGCTCGACGACGTCGGCGTCGGCGTCGGAGCGACCGAAGCTCGTGAGGCTCGCGTTCTCGGGTGAGACGGCGTACACCGTGCCGTCGGTGCCGACGATCGCACGTGCACCCTCGCCGAGGTCGGCGACGGGCTCGGTGACCGCGGGGTCGAAGCCACCGACGGCGCCGAACGGCACGACATACAGCGCGCCGGCCGGATCGAGGATCGACACCATGCCGCCGCCGAGCGAGGCGGTGGCCCCGGCGGGAAGCTTCGCGGACTCGGACAGCACGACACGGGACGGATCGATGACCGTCAGTTCGGAACTCTGCGTGTCGTGCACGAGAACGCTCGAGCCCGACTGCAGCACGTCGTAGGTGTCGGAGGTCGTGCGCAGGCCGCCGTCGAGCAGCTTCGACTCGCTGTTGTAGTGGCCGACGAGAAGACTCGACTGCTTGGTGACCCAGACGCCGCCGTCGTTGAGATCGACCTCGGTCGTGGGCTTGCCGTCGTAGGCGAAGGCGGCCGCGCCGATCGCGACCGCTGCGACCGTGACGATGCCGGCCGAAGCCAGCGTGCGCGGGCGCGCGCGAAGCCACGCGAAGGACTTCATTGTGGGCTCGGCTCCCCTCCGGGCTCAGTGCGTGGCGTCGGGACCTGGTGCTGAATCAGGCGCACACGTGCGTGCAGACTCGGCAAGCCTACGTCATGGAAGAAACGGCTCCGACCCCTTGCGCATGGGGAGAACTGCCCATTAAGGGTGCGGGCTCAGGCGCCGACGTACGACGCGAGATGCTGCGCGGTGAGCGTCGCGCCGTCGGCGACGAGGTCGGCGGGGGTGCCCTCGAACACGACCCGCCCTCCGTCACGGCCCGCACCCGGGCCGACGTCGATGATCCAGTCGGCGTGGGCCATGACGGCCTGGTGGTGCTCGATGACGATGACGGAGTTGCCGGCATCCACCAGCCTGTCGAGCAGCGCGAGCAGGTTGTCGACGTCGGCGAGGTGCAGCCCGGTCGTCGGCTCGTCGAGCACGTAGATCGCCCCCTTCTTGGCCATCGAGATCGCGAGCTTGAGGCGCTGCCGTTCGCCGCCCGACAGGGTGTTGAGAGCCTGACCCAGCGTGATGTACCCGAGCCCCACGTCGCTCATGCGGCTGAGCGTCGTGTGCGCCGGGCCCTTCGTGAAGAACGCCCCCGCCTCGTCGGCCGACATCGCGAGGACTTCGGCGATGTTCTTGCCGTCGAGGGTGTATTCGAGCACGTCGTCGCTGAAGCCGCTGCCCTCGCACAGCTCGCACCGCGTCTCGACGCTCTGCGTGAAGCCGAGGTTCGTGATGATCACGCCGAGCCCCTTGCACGCGGGGCACGCGCCTTCGGAGTTCGCGCTGAAGAGCCCGGGCTTCACGCCGTTCTCCTTCGCGAACGCCTTGCGGATGTCATCGAGGATGCCGGTGTAGGTGGCGGGGCTGGAGCGGCGCGACCCCTTGATGGGCGCCTGGTCGACGACGACGATGTCGGCGATCTTCGGAAGGCTCCCGTGGATGAGCGACGATTTGCCCGAGCCGGCGACGCCGGTGATGACGGTGAGGATGCCGAGCGGCACGTCGACGTCGACGCGCTGCAGGTTGTGCAGGCTCGCTCCGCGGATCTCGAGCGCGCCGGAGGGCGCGCGGGTCGCCGGTTTGAGCGAGGCGCGATCGCCGACGTGGCGCCCGGTGATGGTGTCGGAGGCGCGCAGACCGGCGACATCGCCTTCGTACGTGATACGGCCGCCGTGCCGCCCGGCGCCCGGGCCGAGGTCGATGACGTGGTCGGCGATCGCGATGACTTCCGGCTTGTGTTCGACGACGAGCACCGTATTGCCCTTGTCGCGCAGCAGGAGCAGCAGGTCGTTCATGCGCTGGATGTCGTGCGGATGCAGGCCCGTCGTCGGCTCGTCGAACACGTAGGTCATGTCGGTGAGGCTCGAACCCAGGTGGCGGATCATCTTGGTGCGCTGCGCCTCACCGCCCGACAGCGTGCCGCTCGCTCGGTCGAGCGACAGGTAGCCGAGCCCGATGTCGACGAACGAGTCGAGCGTCTCGCGCAGCCCGGCGAGCAAGGGCGCCACCGACGGATCGTCGATCGCCGCCACCCAGGCGGCCAGGTCGGTGATCTGCATCGCCGCGGCATCCGCGATGCTCGCCCCGGCGATCTTCGACGACCGGGCGCCGTCGTTGAGCCGCGTGCCGTCGCACGCCGGGCATGGCATGAACTTCACCGCACGGTCGACGAAGGCCTTGATGTGCGGCTGCAGCCCGTCGCGGTCTTTCTGCAGCATCGACTTGGTGATCTTGGGGATCAGGCCCTCGTAGGTCATGTTGATGCCCGAGATCTTGACCTTCGTGGGCTCTTTGTGCAGGAAGTCGTGGAGTTCGACCTCGGTGTAGTCGGCGATCGGCTTGTTCGGGTCGAGCAGGCCCGACTCGGTGAAGCCCTTCACCATCCAGCCGTCCACGTTGTAGCCCGGCACTTGGATCGCCCCCTCGGCAAGCGACAGCGAGCGGTCGAGAACCTCGTCGACGTCGATGTCGCTGACCTGGCCGAGCCCTTCGCAGTCGGGACACATGCCGCCGGTGATCTCGAACGAGCGCCGCTCTCGCTTGCCCTTGTTCTTGCCCGTCGCGATCGTCACGGCACCGGCACCCGACACGCTCGGCACGTTGAACGAGAACGCCTGCGGCGAGCCGACGTGCGGCTGCCCGATGCGGCTGAACAGCAGCCGCAGCATCGCGTGCACGTCGGTCGCGGTTCCCACGGTCGACCGGGCGTTCGCGCCCATGCGCTCTTGATCGACCACGATCGCGGGGCTGATGTTCTCGAGCGCATCGACGTCGGGGCGGCTGAGCTGACCCATGAACTGCTGCACGAACGTCGGATACGTCTCGTTGATGAGTCGCTGTGATTCGTTCGCGATGGTGCCGAACACGAGACTCGACTTGCCCGACCCGCTGACTCCCGTGAAGACCGTCAGCCGCCGCTTCGGGATCTCGACGTCGATGCCCTGCAGGTTGTTCTCGCGGGCGCCGACGACCCGGATGACCTCGTGCGAATCGGCGACGTTCTGCGAGCGGGTGTCAGGTGCCATGCGCACAGTCTGCCCGCTGCGGCCGACATCCGCGGGGACACGGCGGCGGACATTCGGTGCGACGCGCCGGTGCGTAGGGCGAACCGGCGGCGTGTCGGCCGAGATGTCCGCTGATGGGACGGGCGGAGCGCCCTCGGCATCCGCCTCAGGGCGGGGTCGGGCGCGCCGCGTCACGGAATCGTGAACAGGACCTCTGCTCCGGAGGGGACCGCCGCGGTCACGAGCCGGGGGTCGAACGTCGCGAGTCGCGCACCTGACGACGCGGCAAGGTGGAGAAGGTAGGTGTCGGTGACCTGGGACGAGGTCAGCAGCCGTTCCGTGTGCACCGACCCGTCGAGCAGACTCACGGAGTCGGCGAGGAACACGTGGTCGTCGCGCGCCGTCAGACTGGCGAGGCTGGTCAGCACCACCGGAGCGGGCTGGGTGTTGCTGTACTTCGGGTTCCCGACCACGCGCACGACGCCGTTCTGGACGATCGGGCACGTGTGCCACGAGTCGGCGTCACGGGCAGCGAACCAGGCATGCGCGCGATCGTGATGGACGTGCAGCGGATCGATCAGGGCGATCACGACGTTGACGTCGAGCAGATGCCTCGTCACGGCGTATCGTCTCTCAACTCGTTCACCTCGTCGAGGGTCGCCTTCCCCGCGGTCGGCGGTGCCGGCAAGAGCAGCACTCCGTTCCGCGTGGCGTGGCGGCGCCGCTCGACCAGCGACGCGCGGGCGAGTTGCGAGAGAGCTTCGCCCACCGAGATCGACCGCGCCTCGGCGAACTGCTTGGCCGCGGCGAGCACGTCGTCGTCGATGGTGAGGGTGGTGCGCATGGCATCCATCGTCACGCATCACGCATCACGCATCAAGGCCGTGGGGCCGCCGTCCGCCTTTTGATCACCCAGCGCGGTGGCAGCCGACGAGGTGGTCGTCGACCATGCCCGACGACTGCATGTGCGCGTAGACCGTCGTCGGGCCGACGAACCGGAAGCCGAGCTTTCGCAGCGCCTTCGACAGCGCAGTGGATGCCGGGGTCACCGCGGGCACCTGCGAGAAGTCGCGCGGCCTCTCGGACTCGGGGCGCGGCGGCGGCGCGAAGGACCACAGCAGGGCGTCGAGCTCGCCCGGCTGCATGGCCAGGACGACCCGCGCGTTGTCGATCGTCGCGAGGATCTTCGCGCGATTGCGGATGATCCCGGTGTCGCCCATCAGCCGGTCGACATCGGTCTCGGTGAACGCGGCCACCGCCTCGGGCTCGAACCCCGCGAACACCTCGCGGAAGTGCGGCCGCTTGCGCAGGATCGTGATCCAGGACAGCCCGGCCTGGAACCCCTCGAGGCACAGCTTCTCGTACAGCGCGCGGTCGCCGTGGAGGGGCCGACCCCATTCCTCGTCGTGGTAGCGCCGATATTCGGGGTCATCGCCCACCCAGCCGCACCGGGCGAGGCCGTCGGGTCCGCTCCGCAGGTCGCTCATCCCGTCACCGTACCGGCGTTCGCGGTGCGAGTTGCAGGCCGGATCGGCCCCCACGGGCTGGATCGACGCTGCGGCGCCCGGTTCAGCCTGCAACTGTGACCGATGACTACTTCTTCTTCAGCGACTTCTCCGAGACCGGCGCCGCGCCGGAGGCGGCGAGATCGGCGTAGTGGGCGCGGGCCTCGTCCTGCCGCTCGCGCTCGGCGCCCGAGGCGATGGGCGCGCGCACGTGCTCGGGCTCGAAGCCGTAGGCGTCGACGAGGTCCTGCGCGTGCGGCCGCAGGCGCAGCGCGAGCCTGTCGATGTACTTCGACACGGCGGCCGCGCGCTGCGCCGACAGCCGACCGTTGATGAGGTACCACGCCAGATGCTTCTCGATCAGGTGCAGGCCGAACAGATCGCGCAACCAGGTCAGCACCTGCTGCGTGCCCTCGTCTTCCACGCGGGCGAGGCCGTCGGTGAACGCCTCCCACTGCAGCAGTTCGCCATGCGCACGCGCCGCCTCGATGAGCTCGGCCTGGTTCGCGTTGAAGATCTCGGCGGCTTCCGCCGGCGTCACTTTGGATGCCGGGCGCAGGCGCCCCGCGATGTCGGCGATCATCTGCTGCACGCGCCCCGCGAGCAGCTCGTGCTGCTGCTCGGCCCGCAGTCCCAGCTCGACCGAACGGGCGGTGGACCCCCGGTCGGCGACGGACTGGCCGAACTGTCGCAGGCCGGCTCCGTGGAACACCTTGCCCGCGGTCTGCCGTGCGGCGAACGAGGCGAGCTTCGCGGCATCCGCGCCCTTGAACTGCTTCGCGTAGTCGGCGAGCAGCCGCTTGCCGACCAGCTGCAGCAGCACGTTGTTGTCGCCCTCGAACGTGACGTAGACGTCGAGGTCCTGGTGCAGGCCGACCATGCGGTTCTCGGCGAGGAAGCCCGACCCGCCGCATGCCTCGCGGGCCTCTTGGACGGTCGACAGGGCATTCCACGTCGACAGCGGCTTGAGCGCGGCGGCGAGCGTCTCGAGGTCTTCCCGCTCGTCGGGGGTGTCGCTGCGGCCCGAGAAGACGCCGTCGAACTTGCGGAGCAGTTCGTCGTTCGCGAAGAACTGCGCGTAGTTCTGGGCGAGCAGCGGCAGCAGCCGGCGCTGGTGCTTGCCGTAGTCGAGCAGCACGACCTCGTCGCTGCCCGAGCCCGAGTCGAACTGACGACGCTGGTTCGCGTAAGTCAGGGCGATGTACAGCGCGAGGGCGGTGCCGGTGGTCGCGGCGCCGTCGAGGGAGACTCGGCCCTGCACGAGCGCGCCGAGCATCGTGAAGAAGCGGCGGCCGGGGCTCGGGATGTCGGAGCTGTAGGTTCCGTCGGCCGCCACGTCGCCGTAGCGGTTCAGGAGGTTGAAGCGCGGCACGCGCACCTGGTCGAAGTGCAGGCGCCCGTTGTCGATGCCGTTCAGGCCGCCCTTGACACCGTCGTCTTCGCCCCCGATGGCGGGCAGGAAGTCCCCCGCCTCGTCGCGCAGCGGCACGAAGAAGCAGTGCACACCGTAGTTGACGCCGCCCGTGATGAGCTGGGCGAAGACGGTCGCCGCCTTGCCGTGCAGGGCGGCGTTCCCGAGGTAGTCCTTCCACGCGCCGCGGAAGGGGGTGTGGATGACGAACTCTTCGGTCTCGGCGTCGTAGGTCGCCGTTGTGCCGATCGCGGCGACGTCCGACCCGTGGCCGGTCTCGGTCATCGCGAACGCACCGGGAAGCTCGAGTTCGATCACGTCGCGCAACCACGCCTCGTGGTGCTTCTTGGTACCGAGCTGGTAGATCGCCGAGCCGAACAGGCCCCACTGCACGCCGGACTTGATCTGCAGGCTCGGGTCGGCGAGCACGAGCTCCATGAAGCCCGCGAGGTTCGCCCCGTTGTTCTCGAGACCGCCGTACTCTTTGGGGAACGCGCGACGTGAGCCGTTGTTTTCGACGAGCAGCCGCAGCTGGCCGAGAACGCGCTCACGGTGCTCGGGCATGGGCTGCCCCTCGATGCGCCAGAACGCCGGATCTTTGATGAGCTCGCGCGCTTCGCGACGGGTCTCGCCCCAGGTGCCGAGCAGCAGATCGGTGACCGCGGCGATGTCGATGCGGGGCTCGTGGGCCTCTTCCGCGGTGTGCGCGACGGTCGGCGCTCCGCCGGCGGGGGTGCGCTTGTTCGTGGCGGGCTTCTTGGGGTGGATGTTGGAGCGGACGGCGGCGTCGGGCATCGGCGTACCTTTCGGCAGGGGGAAGGAGGGCGAGTCTCTGTCGACGGTAGGAGTGCGACAAACGACCCGCAACCTCGTTGCACCCTTGAGACAAACACCTGCACACCCGTGTGCACTCTCGGTTGTATGACACCCACACCCACGCGACGTGACACTGAGTGTCAGGTCGCGCACCCGGCGGCCGCGGCGCACCCGCTGATCGCGTGTCGGCGCGGCGCGTCGGTGTATCGAGATCAGGCGCGCGCAATGACCGCGAGGACGGCCTCGCCGTAGGCCTCGCGCTTCTTGGCGCCGATGCCGGTGATGCCCTCGAGCGCCGCGACAGAGCCGGGACGCTGGTCGGCGAGCGCGCGCAGCGTCGCATCGCCGAAGACGATGTACGCGGGCACGCCCTGTTCCTTCGCCGCGCCCGCCCGCCAGACACGCAGGGCCTCGAAGAGGTCGCGATCGCCCTCGGCGACGGCAACCGCTGCCGCGGCTTTGCGCACGCGCGCGCCGCCGCCGCCGCCACGACCCAGCACGTCGCGTCGCAGCGGCACGGCCGCCTCACCGCGCAGCACCGCGGCGCCTTCGTCGCCGATGGCGAGCACACCGTACTCGCCCTCCGCGACGATGATGCCGCGCGCGAGCAGCTGCCGCACGACGCTGCGCCAGTCCTGTTCGCTGAGGTCGGCGCCGAGGCCGTACGTCGCGAGCTTGTCGTGTCCCTGCTGCCGCATGCGGTCGGTCGAGGCTCCGCGCAGGATGTCGACCAGATGGCCCGCGCCGAACGCCTGGCCCCGCTCGCGGCGCAGCCGCACGATCGTCGAGAGCAGCTTCTGCGCGGGCACGAGCCCGTCCCACGTGTCGGCCGGCTGCAGGCACGTGTCGCAGTTGCCGCACGGCCCCGACTCCTGGCCGAAGTAGCCGAGCAGGTTCTGCCGCCGGCAGGTGACGGTCTCGCACAGCGCGAGCATCGCATCGAGGTGCTGCCCCAGCCGCTGCTTGTAGGCACGGTCGCCGGGCGACTGGTCGATGAGGCGCCGCTGCTGCACGACATCGCCGAGGCCGTAGGCCATCCACGCCACCGACGGCTCGCCGTCACGGCCGGCGCGCCCGGTCTCCTGGTAGTAGCCCTCGACCGACTTGGGCAGATCGATGTGCGCGACGAAACGGACGTCGGGCTTGTCGATGCCCATGCCGAACGCGATCGTCGCGACCATCACCACGCCGTCTTCGCGCAGGAACCGCTGTTGATGGTGCGCGCGGATGCCGGCATCCAACCCCGCGTGATAGGGCAGCGCGTCGACGCCCTGCCCTCGCAGGAACTCGGCCGTCTGCTCGACGGACTTGCGGCTCAGGGCGTACACGATGCCCGCCGCTCCGTCGCCGACGCTGCGGATGAACTGCAGCAGCTGACGCCGCGGGTCGACCTTCGGCTCGATGCGGTACTGGATGTTCGGGCGGTCGAAGCTCGCGACGAAGTGCTTCGCGGCATCCAGGTGCAGCCGCTCGGTGATCTCTGCGTGAGTGGCGCGGGTCGCGGTGGCCGTGAGCGCCATGCGCGGGACGCCGGGGAACCGATCGGCCAGATCTCCGAGCGCGAGGTAGTCGGGGCGGAAGTCGTGACCCCACTGGCTGACGCAGTGCGCCTCGTCGATCGCGATGACGCTGAGTCGCCCACGCTGCAGCAACGCCGTCGTCGCGGGGGCGCTGAGCCGCTCGGGGGCCACGTAGAGCAGATCGAGTTCGCCGGCGAGGTACGCCTGCTCGACGCCCGCGCGCTCGGCGGACGACTGGGTCGAGTTGAGGTACGCCGCGTTCACGCCGTTGGCGGTGAGCGCGTCGACCTGGTCGTGCATGAGCGCGATGAGCGGCGAGATCACGAGCCCGGTGCCCGCGCGCACGAGCGCGGGCACCTGATAGGTGATCGACTTTCCGCCGCCCGTCGGCATGAGCACGACGGCGTCGCCGCCGCCGACCACCTGCGCGACGATATCGGCCTGGTCGCCGCGGAAATCGTCGTAGCCGAAGACCTCCCTCAGGACGGCGCGGGCGTCGGCGCCGGTGTGGTCGGCGGTTGGACGCGGCCCGCGTGTGACCGGCGCGGATGCCGGGGCGGTGCGCGCCGGGGCGGTGCGCGCCGGTGCGCCGCGTGCCGGCGCCGCGTTGCTCGCGGGGGCCGATGCCGGCGCCGATGACGATGCCGTGGCGCGCGCGAGGGCGCCCGCGTAGCCGTCGTATTCCGGCGGCGGCGGGGCCTCGAAGTCATCGGGAGGAGTCAGCTCATCGACATCCCACGGCAGGTCGTCGTACGGATCGGTCGCTGAACTCACTCGACCAGGCTAGCCGCGGCATCCGACACGGGCGCCACCCCGCGTCCGCGACTCAGCGCCGACGGCTGCGGCATGATCACGTCAGCACCACTTGTCGGCGACGGTCGTGATCACCGTGAGGGTGCGCGCCGTGGCATCGGGCAGCAGCTTGGCGGCTCCGAGCGGATCGACGACACCGGCCCGATAGCCGGGGCGCAGCAACGCGTGCGCGGCCCTCCCCCGCACGACCATGTCACCCTCGTCGCCCGAGGTGGCTTCGATCTCGGCTGTGCGCGCCGCCGAAGGCGGCTCCTTCAGCAGGTACACGTAGTGCCGCGCGAGGCCCGGGTGACGGGCGTTGAGTTCCGATGCGTCGTCGGCCATCGCGCGGAAGTCCCTCGCTGAGAAGACGACGGTCGGCACGTCGAACCCACGATCGGCGGCGAAGGCGCGCTCGAGGGTCTGCTCGATCTTCGCGCGCGAGCGCAGCCGCGTGTCGAAGCGGACGTTGCCGGTGTTGATGTGGGTGGCGACATCTTCGAAGCCGACGTCGGCGACGACCCGCTGGATGTCGGACTTGGGGAAGACCCGTCGCGAACCGAGGTTGATGGCGCGCAGGAACGCGAGGTGAACGGCCATCCTTCCATCGTGCCCAGTTCCGGCCGCGCGCACAGCCCCCCTTGCCGATCTGGGTCAGAGCCGGATGACCTCGGTGACGCGGAGGACGGCCGCGCCTTCGTCGATGGATGCCTGCAGATCGACCTCGGCGCGGATGCGCCAGTCGTGGTCGCCCGCCGGGTCGTCGATCGTCTGCTCGACGCGCCAGAGACCGGATGCCGCGGCATCCTCGTCGTCGATCGTGACCAATCGAGGTGATCGCGCCGGGCCGCCCGTGAGGATCTCGTCGTGGTCGTCGTAGTAGCGGTCGAGTACCGCGGGCCAGTCGACGTCGGGGTCGAGGGCGACGAGCGCCTCGTCGTCCTGCCGCGCCGCGAGCTGCACGCGCCGGAACAGCTCGTTGCGCACGAGCACCGTGAAGGCACGCCGGTTGGCGAGGATGGACGGCGGGGCAGGCGGCACGACGGCGGCATCGTCCTCGGGCAGGTGCACGGCCGGGTCGATGAGCGCCTGCCACTCGTCGACGAGGCTCGAGTCGACCTGCCGGACGAGCTCGCCGAGCCATTCGATGATGTCCATCAGCTCGTCGGTGCGCGCTTCGGCGGGCACCGTCTGCCGGATCGCGCGATAGGCATCCGAGAGGTAACGCAGCACGAGGCCCTCGCTGCGCTGCAGCTTGTAGAACGACACGTACTCGGCGAACGACATCGCCCGCTCGAACATGTCGCGCACGACCGACTTGGGACTCAGTTCGAAGTCGCGCACCCACGGCTGGCTCGACGCGAACACCTCGAACGACTGCGCCAGCAGGGCGTCGAGCGGCTTCGGCCAGCTGATCTCTTCGAGCAGCGCCATGCGCTCGTCGTACTCGATGCCCTCGCGCTTCATCGCCGCGACCGCCTCGCCCCGCGCCATGAACTCCTGCTGCGACAGGATCGCCCGCGGGTCGTCGAGGGTCGCCTCGATGACGCTCACGACGTCGAGTGCGTAGTGCCCCGAGCCGACCCCCGGGCCGCCCGTAGGCCCCGGATCCGTCGCGGGGTCGGGCACGACGTCTTCGTCGGGCGAGAGCAGCTCGATCGCCGCGAGCGCGAACGGCGACAGCGGCTGGTTGAGCGCGAAGTTGGGCTGCAGATCGACCGTGAGGCGGATGACATCCCGCGAGCGGTCGACTTCGACGATTCCGGCGTCGACCAGCGTGCGGAAGATCGCGATCGCGCGGCGCGCCAGCGCGTACCGGCGCGCGCGGGGCTCGTGGTTGTCGAAGACGAGCGCCCGCACATTGCCGAAGACGTCGCCGCCACGCCCGATGACGTTGATGAGCATCGCCGCCGTGAGCTTCAGCTGCGGCACGAGCGGCTCGGGCACCGCCGTGATGAGTCGCTCGTACGATCCCTCGCCCCAATTGACGACGCCGGTCGGGGCCTTCTTGCGCACGATCTTCTTGCGCTTGGCCGGGTCGTCACCCGCCTTGGCGAGGGCGACGGCGTTCTCGATCTCCCATTCGGGCGCCATCACGACGACGTTGCCGTGCGTGTCGTAGCCGGCCCGCCCGGCGCGGCCGGCGACCTGATGGAACTCGCGCGCCGTCAGCTGGCGCATCTTGGTGCCGTCGTACTTCGACAGCGCCGTGATCATGACGGTGCGGATCGGCACATTGATGCCGACTCCGAGCGTGTCGGTGCCGCAGATGACCTTCAGCAGCCCGCGCTGCGCGAGCGTCTCGACGAGTCGGCGATAGCGCGGCAGCATGCCGGCGTGGTGCACGCCGATGCCCGACCGCACGAGCCGCGACAGCGTCGCGCCGAAACCCGTCGTGAAGCGGAACCCGCCGATCGCCGCGGCGATCTCGTCGCGCTGCGCGCGTGTGGTGAGGGTGACGGATGCCAGGGCTTGCGCGCGCTCGAGCGCGGCCGCCTGGGCGAAGTGCACGATGTAGACGGGCACCTCGCGTTCATCGACGAGCATCGTGAGCACCTCGTGGACGGGCCGCCGCTCGTATGAGAAATGCAGCGGAACCGGACGCTCGACGCCCGTCACGAGCGCGACGGACCGCTCGGTGCGGCGCGCGAGGTCGTCGGCGATCGGCGTCACATCACCGAGGGTCGCCGACATCAGCAGGAACTGCGCGCGCGGCAGCAGGAGCAGCGGCACCTGCCACGCCCAGCCCCGCTCGGGGTCGCCGTAGAAGTGGAACTCGTCCAAGACGACCTGGTCGACCGCGGCATCCGCCCCCTGGCGCAGCGCGATGTTCGCGAGGATCTCGGCGGTGCAGCACACGATGGGCGCTTCGGGGTTGACGGACGAGTCGCCCGTCACCATGCCGACGTTCTCGGCGCCGAAGATCTCGACGAGGGCGAAGAACTTCTCGCTGACGAGCGCCTTGATCGGGGCGGTGTAGTACGAGCGCCCGCCCGCGGCCAGGCACACGGCGTGCGCGGCGATCGCGACGAGCGACTTGCCGGTGCCGGTCGGGGTCGAGAGGATGACGTGCGCACCCGAGACGAGCTCGATGACGGCCTCGTCTTGCGCGGGGTACAGTGCGAGCCCGCGCCCTTGGGCCCACGTCACGAAGCCGTCGTACGCGGCGTCCGCCGACGACCCGGGCGGAACGGCTTCGGTGAGCGGGGTCATCGTCCGAGTCTGCCTCACCCGCTGTGCCGCCGGTGCCGCGCGGCGCGCAGCCGGTGCCGCGCGCGGCCACGCCGGCCCGAGAGTCACCGGGTCATTGGTCCGACGCGCGCTTCGCCGACACGACCCGCCCGGCCGCCTCGTCTACCCGCGCTGCGAAGCCCGCGTCGGACTGCGCCTTGGCGAGCACGGCGTCGTACATCTCGGCGTACATGCCCGGGTCGGCCGAGACCAGCACCAGGTCGACGCCCGCGCTCAGCGCGAGGATCGCCCGGTCGGCGGGCGCCCATGGCTTCGCGGCAGCGGCCGCCGACACATCGTCGGTCATGACGACGCCGTCGAACGCGGCCGTGTCGCGCACGAGCGAGACGACGGTGGGCGAGAAGACGGCCGGCGCGGCGGGGTCGATGTTCTGGTAGATCGCCGTCGACACCATCACGACCGAAGAGCCCGCGGCGGTGAGCGGCCGGTAGATCGCGATGTCGGGGCTCGATGCCGTCACGGTCGTGTCGACGACGTTCGCCGACGTGTCGGTGTTGGCCGTCACGTGCCCGAGCCCCGGAAAGTGTTTGAACGCGGGCACGACGCCCGCGCTGCGCATGCCGTCGGCGAATGCCCCGGCCTTCGCCTGCACGGTCGGGCCGTCGTATCCGTACTGGCGCCCGAGCGCGCCGATCGGCGGGTTGTCGAAGCGGGTGTCGTGGCTCGTGACGATGTCGGCGACCGGCGCGAGGTTCATGTCGACGCCGGCGGATGCCAGCTCGGCGCCCCACTGCGCGGCCTGCGCGCGCAGCTGGTCGTCGGGGAGGTCGGCCTGCCGGATCGCGTACGGCATGTCGCTGAAGCCCGGGCCGCGCAGCACCTGCACCTCGCCGCCCTCCTGATCGGTCGCGACCCACAGGCGGATGCCTCCGGTCGGACTGTTCACGTCGCCCGCAGCGGCGAGCGCGGTGAACTGCCCGACGAGGCCGCCGACAGCCGTCGCGCCGGCCGTGGTCCGCCCGTGCAGGAAGATGCTGCCCGCGTGCCGATCGGTGATCGCCGCGAGCGTCTCCGGGCTCGCGGCCGACACGTCGGTGCCGACCATGAACAGCTGCCCGACGCGCTGCTCGAGACTGAGCCCGGCGAGCGGATCGGGCGTCGGCGTGGGAGCGGGGGTGGATGCCGACGCGGTCGGCGTCGGCGCACTCGGGGTCGGCCCCGGCGCGGTCGCCGCGCAGCCGCCGAGCGCCATCGCGAGCACGAGCGCGATTGCGGAGGCGGAGGCGGAGGCGAGGGATCGGCGCATCATCCCATCGTCGCGTCGCGACCGCTCGAAGGAAAGCGCCCCCACTCGCGGGGAAGCGCCCCCGAGCGGGTGCGCGTCCATCCTGGCGCTCACCGCGCCTCCTTCGGCGCTCGCCGAGCCCTCAGGCTCGAGCCGAACCCTCACTTTCGAGACGTCTCCGGGGTGAGGGTTGGGCACCGAGGTGAGGGTTCGGCAAAGGAGGCGTCCGGCGGCGAGGGTTCGGCAAGAGGGGTCGAGGGCGCGTCAGACGGGTTCGGGGGCGTGCAGGCGCGCGAGGTAGCGCTCGGCGCTCAGCGGGGCGCCGCGGCGATCACCGAGAGACACGAGCACGGCGACCGCCGTCGCGAGCGGGATCGTCCATGCCGCCGGCTGGGCGAGGTACGGCGCCGCCACGCCGACCCCGCCGACCGTCGCGTGCACGATCAGCGACAGGGCGCACGCGAGACCTCCCGTCACCATGCCGGCCACCGCGCCCCTGGCCGTCAACCGGCGCCACCACACCCCGAGCAGCAGCACGGGCGAGAGGGTCGATGCCGCGAACATGAACACCAGTCCGACGCTCGCGACGAGTCCTGCCGGCACCGTCACGAGCGCGACCGCGAGGGGGACGGCCGCGCACAGCACCGCTGACAGCCGGAACGAGCGCACCGAGCCGCCGAACACGTCTTGACTGACCACGCCTGCGAGCGAGACGACGAGTCCCGCCGACGTCGCGAGGAACGCGGCGAACGCCCCCGCGACCACGAGCGCGGTCAGCAGCTCGCCGGGCAGCCCCGGGAAGACACGCGACGGCAACACAAGCACGACGGTGTCGGCCGTTCCCGGCACCGCGAGGTCGGGCGCGACGACGCGCGCGACGAGCCCCATGGCGCTCGAGACGGCATAGAACGCGCTGATCATGACGATGACCAGCACCGTGGTCCGCCGGGCCGAGACGCCGTCGGGGCTCGTGTAGAAGCGGACGAGCACGTGCGGCAGCCCCATCGTGCCGAGCAGCAGCGCGAGCAGCAGCGACCCGGTCGCGTATGCGTCGATGCCCGACGGGCCGGCATCCGCCGGGAACACCTCGGCGGGGCTGACCTGCTGCGGCACGCCCTGCAGCGCGAAAACGATGAGCACGAGCGGCACCAGCAACGCCGTCAGCTTGAGCCAGTACTGGAACCCCTGCACGAACGTGATCGCACGCATGCCGCCCGCCGCCACGAGCGCCGCCACGAGCACCGCGACCACGACCGCGCCGACCCAGACCGGCAGCCCCGCGACGACCTCGAGGGTGATGCCGGCGCCGTGCAGCTGCGGGACGATGTACAACCAGCCGATCACGAGGATCACGATGCTCGTCACGCGTCGCGCCGACCGCGACTCGAGCCGCGCCTCGACGAAGTCGGGGATCGTGTAGGCACCGCTGCGTCGCAACGGAGCCGCGACGAACACGAGCACCAGCAGGTAGCCGGCCGCATACCCGATCGGGAACCAGAACCCGCGTGCTCCCTCGAGCAGCACGAGCCCCGCGAGACCCAGGAAGGTGCCCGCCGAGAGGTACTCGCCACTGATCGCCGACGCGTTCCACACCGGCCGCACCGTGCGCGAGGCGACGAAGAAGTCGCTCGTCGTGCGCGAGACGCGCAGTCCGTAGACGCCGATCAGCGCCGTCGCGACGATCACGGCGGCGACCGCGGCAAGATCGAAGACCGCGTTCACTCGCGCTCCCGCAGCGCTCGGTAGCGCCGCTCGTTGCGCGCCGCCGTACGCGTGTACAGCACGGCGAAGACGACGATCGCGGGGTAGAACGCGAACGCGTGCGCAAACCACGACGCCGGAACGCCGAGCACCGCGAATGTATCGAGCTCGGGGATCAGCGCGATCGCGAGCGTGAGCGCGACGACCACGACGACGAACCCCGCGACGGTGCCGAGCGCGAGCCGCAGCTGCGTGCGGCGCAGCGCCCGGTCGTAGACGGCCTCGGCCTCGTCGACCGCGGCACCGGGCAGCGCGATGCCCCGCGTCGCCGGCATCCGCCCCGCACCGGGCACCGAGCGCGCGGGGTCGGCCGTGACGCGCACTCGGCGCGGCGCGTCGCTCATCGGACCTCGTCGCGGGCACGCAGCAGCGCGTCGCGCACGGCCGGCAGCATGCGCCGGCTGACCGGGATGGACACGGGCAGACCGGATGCCGTGGAGCGTGCCACGACCACCGGCTCGGCCCCGGTCAATCGCGCCTCGTCGATCGCGGCCGTGGCGACCAGGTATGACCGGTGCACGCGCACGAAGCCCCGACTCGACCACCGCTCGTCGAGTTCTGAGATCGGCACCCGCACGAGATGGGCCGCGCCATCGTCGGTGTGCAGCCGCGAGTAGTCGCCCTGCGCATGCACCCAGCGCACGTCGCGGCGCCGGACGAAGCGCACCGACGACCCGACCGTCACCGGTACGACCTCGTCGTCATCGTCGTGCGGCGCGGGCACGGCGATCTCGAGCGCACGGTCGACCGCGCGCCGCAGCCGCTCCGCGCGCACCGGCTTGAGAACGTAATCGACCGCGCGGACGTCGAACGCGTCGACGGCGCGGGCGTCGTCGGCGGTGACGAAGACGACGGCGGGCGCCGCCGCCAGCCGCCGCAGCGCCGCCGCGAGCGCGAACCCGTCGACGCCCGGCATGTGGATGTCGAGGAACGCGATCTGCACGGGCCGCTCGCTGAGCACCCGGAGCGCCTCGGCGCCCGAGCCCACCGCGACGATCTCGCCCACCCTCGGGTCGGCGCGCAGGAGGTGAACGAGTTCGGCGAGGGCCGGCGCCTCGTCATCAGCCACGAGGACATCGATCACGAGGGCACTCCGCTCGTCGTCGCGGGGTCGTGCTGCGGCTGCGACTTCGGGATCCGCATGCGCACGAGCGTGCCGGCGCCGGTGTTCGTCTCGACGACCAGCCCGCCGTCGGGGCCGTACAGCTGGCGCAGGCGCGTGTCGACGTTGCGGATGCCGACGTGCGCACCGTCGGCATCCGCGTTCAGCAGGTCGCGCAGCGCCTCGGGGTCCATGCCGACGCCGTCGTCCTCAACGATGATCTCGACGTGCGTCACGTCGTCGCGGGCTTCGATGCGGATTTGACCGCCGCGTTCGCCGGGCTCGAGCCCGTGACGAACGGCGTTCTCGACGATCGGCTGGATCGAGAGGAACGGGATGACGGTCGCGAGGGTTTCGGGGGCCACACGCAGTGTCACGGTGAGCCGCTCGCCGAAGCGTGAGCGCTCGAGCTCGAGGTACGAGTGGACGCTGCGCAGCTCTTCGGCGACGGTCGTGAACTCGCCCTGCCGTCGGAACGAGTAGCGCGTGAAGTCGGCGAACTCGAGGACGAGTTCGCGCGCTCGCGGCGGGTCGGTCGTGATGAACGACGCGATCGCGGTGAGCGCGTTGTAGATGAAGTGCGGCGAGATCTGCGCGCGCAGCGAGCGCAGCTCGGCCTCGGCGAGGGCAGCCCGCGACGCATCCAGGTCGCCGAGCGCGACCTGCGCCGCGCACCAGTCGGCGACTTCGCCGGTCGCACGGACGAGCGCCGCGCGCACCGGCGAGGCGAAGGCGACGAGGACGCCGGCCATCTCGCCGGCAGCGATGATGGGGGCGCCGACGGCTTCCAGGTCGCGGGCGGTGTCGCGATCACCCTGCCGAGGGAATACCTGGCGCCGACCGGTGGCCGACACGCGTGCCGCGATGCGGACGGCCGATGCCTCGAGTCCGGATGTCTCGCCATCGAGCGCGACGACGGCGCCGTCGTGCACGAGTGCGACGGCGGGCGCCCCCAGCAGCACCCGCAGATGGCGGGCGGCGCGGTCGACGTCGCCGGCGGTGAGCCCGCCACGCAGATGGGTCGCGGCGAGACCCGCCTCGTGCAGCGCCCGGTAGGTGGCCTGCTCGGCATCGCTGCCGAGATCGGCGCCGCCTCTGGCGAGCCGCCGCGCCAGGACGAGCAGCACCGTCACGAGCGCCCCCGCCGCGGCGCCGGCGAGCGCAGCGACGACGACGGCGTGATCCATGCCGACAGCCTAGGTTCCGACCGTCGCGACGCGCTCAGCAGCAGCGCGCGCCCGGGTTGCGGTCTTGATCGTCCATCCGCTCACGCCAGAACCGTCGCTCGGTGAGCGGCGGCTCGCCCGGGTGGTGCCGGCGCTGATGGGCGACGTACGTCGCATAGGCGTTGTCGCCCATCAGCGAGGTCACGTACCAGCGGATGCCGCGGGCGGCCGCCCCGACCGCCCGCGCCGCCGCCGCGACGGCCGCGGCGGGCCGGGCCGCTGCGATGACCCGACCTCCGGAGGTGCGTGCGGTGTCCATCGGCGCCCCACCCCCGTTCAGTGCCGCCGCGCCAGCTCGGCGCGCTCTTCGGCCAACAGCGGCTCCCACTGCTTCTCGAGCTCGCGCTCGGGCTTCGACGCGAGGAATCCGGCCGGTGCGTAGCGGCGCGACGGCACCGCCGGGTCTTCCGTGTCGTCGCCGCCTCCGGCGCGGATCGCCTTGATCGTCACGACGACGGCCGTGATGATCACCACGATCGCGAGCGAGACGAACACGATCGACAGCGTTCCCTGCACGGCTGTGTTGCGGATCACGGCGTTCACGACCTCGGGTGTCCCGAGGCTGCCGTCACCGGATTCCTGCGCCGCCCGATACTTCGCGTTGTTGGCCCAGTACCCGATCTGCGGCACCGGCGAGAAGATCTTGTACATCGACGCCGTGATCGTGACGACAGCGGCGAACGCCAGGGGCGCCGCAACGATCCACAGCCACTTCACGTAGCTGCGTCCGCGCTTCGCGACGATGGCCATGACGACGGCGAGGGCGATCGCGGCCAGCAGCTGGTTGGCGATGCCGAACAGCGGGAAGAACGTGTTGATGCCGCCGAGCGGGTCGGTCACGCCGAGGATGAGGATCCAGCCCCACCCGGCCACCATGATCGCCGTGCAGATCCACACGCCCGGGCGCCACGAGACGTCACGGAACTTCGGCACCCACGCGCCGATCGAGTCCTGCAGCATGAAGCGGGCCACGCGCGTGCCGGCATCCACCGCCGTCAGGATGAACAGCGCCTCGAACATGATCGCGAAGTGGTACCAGAACGCCATCAGGGCCTGCCCGCCGAGCGCCTGCTGCATGATGTGCGCGAGCCCCAGGGCGAGCGTCGGGGCGCCACCGGTGCGCGAGACGATCGATTCCTCCCCCACGGCCGCGGCCGTCTCGGTGAGCATGTCGGGGGTCAGTGGCGCACCGGTGAGGCCGAGCGAGTTGACGAACGCGACCGCACCCTCGACCGTGCCTCCGGTGAGGGCGACGGGCGAGTTCATCGCGAAGTAGATGCCCTGATCGATCGAGAGCGCGGCGACGAGCGCCATGATCGCGACGAACGACTCCATGAGCATCCCGCCGTAGCCGATGAAGCGAGTCTGCTTCTCCTTCTCGATGAGCTTGGGGGTCGTGCCCGAGGCGATGAGCGCGTGGAACCCGGACAGTGCCCCGCAGGCGATCGTCACGAACAGGAACGGGAACAGCGGCCCGGCGAACACCGGCCCCATGCCGTTCTCGCCGAACACGGTGATCGCCGGCACGGTGATCTCGGGGCGCACCAGCACGATCGCGGCCGCGAGCATGACGATGACGCCGATCTTCATGAAGGTCGAGAGGTAGTCGCGCGGCGCGAGCAGCAGCCACACCGGCAGGATCGCGGCGATGAAGCCGTAGATGATGATGCCCCACGCGATCGTCGTCTTGTCGAGGTGGAAGAGCGTGTAGCCCCACTCGGTCGAGGCGACCCAGCCGCCGCCGATGATCGCGGCCATCAGCAGGACGAACCCGATGATCGACACCTCGGTGACCTTGCCGGGTCGCAGGTAGCGCAGGTACACGCCCATGAACAGCGCGATCGGGATCGTCATCGCGACCGAGAAGACGCCCCAGGGGCTCTCGCCCAGAGCGTTGACGACGACGAGCGCAAGGATCGCGACGATGATCAGCATGATCAGCAGCGACGCGATGATCGCTGCCGTGCCGCCGATCTTGCCGAGCTCCTGGCGCGCCATCTGGCCGATCGTGCGGCCGCCGCGGCGCATCGAGAAGAAGAGCACCGTGTAGTCCTGCACGGCGCCGGCGAGCACGACGCCGACGATGATCCAGATCGTGCCGGGCAGGTAGCCCATCTGCGCGGCGAGCACGGGTCCGACGAGGGGGCCGGCGCCGGCGATCGCGGCGAAGTGGTGGCCGTAGAGCACCCGCCGGTCGGTCGGCACGTAGTCCTTGCCGTCCGAGCGGACCTCGGCCGGCGTCGCACGGCGGTCGTCGGGGCGCGTGATGTAGCGCTCGATGACCTTCGAGTAGAAGCGGTACCCGATGAGGTAGGTGCAGACTGCCGCGAACACGAACCAGATCGCATTGACGGTCTCACCGCGGACCACCGCGAGCATGACCCAGGCGAGGCCGCCGAGCAGCGCGATCGCGACCCACAGCACGATCTTCGGCCATGTCCAGCGACTCGTCGCCGCCTCTTGCCCGGGGGTGATCGCGGTCGGCGGCAGGTTCGGGTCGGTGGCGATCTCAGGATCGTCGGCCACGGCACCGGTGCCGCGACGGGATGAAGGCGTGGACATGCGGACTCCTCACAGGACGCGTCATTGCGCATGGCAAGGGTAGGAATGCGGATGCCGGGGGCGCGCGCGCCGGCATCCGCGGTGCGACGAGCGGCGGCGACGGCGCGACGAACGGCGTGCGGCGGCCCGGCGAACGCCGTGCGGAAGCCCCGCGTGCCCTGGCGGAACACCGGGGCACGTGCCTACGTTGGAACCCACATACCCGAGCAGAGGAGCGCCATGTCCGATGGAGTTCAGGTCGTCCGCAACGACGAGAAGAGCCGCTACGAGGTGATCGTCGACGGTACGGTCGCGGGGTTCACCGAGTTCGAGCCGGATGCCGCGGGGCGCGTGGTCTTTCCCCATACCGAGGTCGACCCGGCGTTCGGCGGCCGGGGGCTGGGATCGGTGCTCGTCGGTGAGGCGATGGCCGACGAGGCGACGCGCGGCGAGACGGTGGTGCCGGTGTGCCCGTTCGTCGTCACGTTCCTGAAGGGGCACGACGTCGCGGGTCTCGACGTGCACTGGCGCCAGCGCGACGTCGAGACCGCCGAGCACGCCCCCACCGAAGAGAAGCTGCCCGGCGACGAAGGCGTCGGCACGGCTCGCGGATGACCCGGCTCGACGCGGGGCCGGAAGAGGTCCTTCGACAGGGTCAGGAACCGGAGGCCTGCGACGGGCCGCGCTCGCTGCTGCTCGAAGCCCGCGACGTGCCGCTGGGCGGCGTGCGCGGGATGTCGGTGCATCGCAGTCTTCCGCAGCGCCCGCTGCCGATGGTCGGGGCGTGGTGCTTCCTCGACAGGTTCGGGCCGCAGACGGCGCGGATGCGCGTCGAGCCACACCCGCACATCGGGCTGCAGACGGTCACGTGGCCCTTCGTCGGCGAGGTGCGTCACCGCGACGTGCTGGGCAGCGACGTGATCGTCCGCCGCGGCGTGCTGAACCTCATGACCAGCGGCGCGGGCATCGCCCACTCGGAGTACTCGGTCGGCGACGACCCGGTGCCCCTCGACGCCCTGCAGCTGTGGGTCGCGCTGCCCGAGACGCGCCGGCACGGCGCACCCGAGTTCGAGCGTCACGACGACCTGCCGGCGGTCGAGCTCGGCGGCGGGGCGTCCGCGACGGTCGTCGTCGGATCGTTCGGCGGCAAGGTCTCACCCGTGACCATGCACACGCCGATCGCGGGCGTCGAGGTGCACGTCCCCGCCGGTGGGACGGTCGACCTCCCGCTCGACCCGGCATGGGAGTACGCCCTCGTCGGGGTGTCGGGTGAGCCGTCCGTCGTGACGGATGCCGGGGCGGACGTCACCGTCGTCGTGCCCGATCAGGGGCTGCTGTACCTCGGCATCCATCGCACGGCGATCGAGGTGCGGGCGACCCGTGAGACGACGCTGTTCCTGCTGGGCGGCGAGCCGTTCGAAGCCGACATCGTCATGTGGTGGAACTTCGTGGGGCGCAGCCACGACGAGATCGTCGCCGCGCGCGACGCCTGGGAGGCCGGATCGGATCGCTTCGGTCACGTCGTCGGGCACGGTGACGAGCGGATCCCCGCGCCACCGCTGCCCGCCGTACGCCTGACCCCGCGACGGCGCGGCTGAGCGCGCGACGGCGCGGCTGAGCGCGCGACGGCACTGCTGCGCCCGCGACGGCGGCACCGACTCCGCAGATGGTGACCAACTCCGCAGGGATGCCGAGGGCCGGGTGCGGAGTTCGCGCGATACTGCGGGTTTCGTCGGGGTTTGTCCCGGCGTCTCGGGCGACGGACGACGGATACGCTGGGAGGGTGGCCCGCACCCCCCTCCTGTCGACGCGCGTCCTGCTCGTGTGCGCCGCGATCGGCGTCGCGACGGGCATCGTCGGCGGTGTCGCCGGCCTCGTGACGCCGGTGGTGCTGGCCACCGTGCCGTTCCTGTACGGCGTCGTGCTCGGCGCGCACGTGCTGCCCGGCATCATCGCGCAGGAAGTGCTGCGCCTGCCGCTCGTCGCGCTGCTCACCCACGTCATGGCCGCGCTCGTCGCGAGCGCGTTCAACCCGGCGTGGGCGCTGCGCTTCATCGGGACGGCGCTGCTGTTCGGGGCGATCCAGGAGGGCGTCGCCGCGCTCACTCGCTATCGGGCCTGGGGCGCGTGGCGGTTCTTCATCTCGGCGGTGCTGATCGGAATCCTGGTGGCCGTCGTCGTCTTCTTCGCGGCGCACCTGAGCACGCTGCCGCTGTGGGCGCAGATCGCCTACCTGGCCCTCTCGGTGCTCGGCCCTGTCGCCTGGACGGCGCTGGGGCTCGGCATCGGGGCATCCCTCCGCCGCGCCGGCGTCGCCCGGACCACCGCGCGCCGCTGAGCGCGCCCGCACGTGTCAGTCGCCCGCGGGAGACCGCGCGCGTCAGGTAAGGCTCAGCTAAGTTAGGAGGGAACCCGACCGCCCTCCTCACCCTGGGAATGACTGTGACCTCTGCCGACCCGCGCGTGGCGACGGCCGATGACACGCCGCTGCTGCGGGTGCAGAGCCTCGGCATCCGTCACGAGGGCGCCGAGCTCGAGGCCCCGGCATCCGCGACCTTCGACGTCGCCCGAGGCGAGGTCGTCCTGCTGCTCGGCCCGAGCGGGGCCGGCAAGTCGACGCTCGCGCTCTCGCTGAACGGGCTGATCCCGCACGCCGTTCCGGCGACGGTCGCGGGGACGGTCCGGGTCGACGGTCTCGACACCGCGCACACCCCGGTCGCCACGCTCAGCACGCATGTCGGGATGGTCTTCCAGGATCCCGACGCGCAGCTGGTCACGGGGACGCTCCTCGACGAGGTCGCGTTCGGCCCCGAGAACCTGCGGATGCCGGTCGAGATCGTCCTCGCCCGCGCGGAAGACGCCCTGCGCCGCGTCGGACTGTGGGAGCGGCGACGAGAGAATCCCGACCGTCTGAGCGGCGGCGGCCGGCAGCGCCTCGCGATCGCGTGCGCGCTCGCGATGGGCTCGCCGCTGCTCGTGCTCGACGAGCCGACCGCGAATCTCGATCCGCAGGGCATCGAAGAGGTCTACGCGGCGCTGGGCGAGCTCGTCGCCGCGGGCGACCGGGCGATCGTGCTCATCGAGCACAACCTCGACGCCGCGGTGGCGATCACCGATCGGGTCGTGGTGCTGGATGCCGACGGCCGCACGATCGCCGACGGCACGATCGACGAGGTGCTGCGCGCCCGCGCCGACGAACTGCACACGATGGGAGTGTGGCTGCCCGCCGCGACCATCGCGGCGCTGAGGCTGCGCGCGGCCGGCTGGACGCTCGACCCGCTGCCGGTGAGCCCCGATGAACTCCACGCCGCCCTCGAGGCGGCCGAAGCGCCGGCCGCCGACGCTCCGGCATCCGCCGCGGATGTCCGCTCGCCCGGGCCGCGCGTCGCCAGCGGAGGGGATGCCACGAGCGGAGGAGGGATCTCCGTGCCGGCATCCTCCCTCGGCGTCATCCCCTCTCCCGGCGACAGGGGAACCCCCCTCATCACCGTTCGAGGCCTGCGCACGCGGCGAGGCCGGGCCGAGATCCTGCACGGGATCGACCTCGACGTGCACGCGGGCGAGTTCGTCGCGATCGTCGGGGCCAACGGCGCGGGCAAGACGACGCTGCTGCAGTCGATCGCGGGGGTGGTCCCGGTGCCGCGCGGGCAGGTCGTCGTCGACGGCACCGACGTCGCACGCACCGCGCTGCGGCACCTGTCGCGCCGGATCGGCTTCGTCTTCCAGAACCCCGAGCACCAGTTCATCGCGCACACGGTCTTCGACGAGCTCGCCCACGGACTGCGGCTGCAGAAGCTGCCCGACGCCGAGGTGTCGGCGCGCGCGTTCGAGATCCTGCGCCGCTTCGGGCTCGAAGACAAGGCCGACGTGCACCCGTTCCTGCTCTCGGGCGGGCAGAAGCGCCGCCTGTCGGTCGGAACGGCGCTCGTCGCGGGGGCGCCGGTGCTCGCCCTCGACGAGCCGACGTTCGGTCAAGACCGCGCGCGCGCCGACGAGCTCATGCACCTGCTGCGCGAGCTGTCGCGCAGCGGCACCACGATCCTCATCGTGACCCACGACATGCACCTCGTGACCGAGTATGCGCATCGCACGATCATCGTCGGCGATGGGCGCATCACGGCGGATGCCGAGACCTCGCGCATCTTCGCCGACGACGCCCTGCTGCGTTCGGCGGGGCTGCGGCAGCCGCCACTGCGCCGCGCGTTCGCCGGGCTGCGCCGGCATCCGTCGCTCGCGGGCATCACCCGCCTCACCGACCTGCCGCGCGCGCTCGACGCGCGACAGACGGATGCCCAGGGAGTGACCTCGTGACGACCATCACGATCGATCCGTACGCGTCGATCGGGGCGCGCGGACGGTTCCTGTACGGCCTGGGCCCCCTCGCGAAGCTCTCCGCCCCCCTGCCCGCGATGGTGCTGCTCGTCTTCGCGCGCGACATCGCGACCCCGCTCGCCTTCATCGCGCTGGCGTACCTCGTGCTGCTGACCGGAGCGCGTCTCACGGCCCGGCTGCTCCTGCTGCTGGTCGTCGCGATCCCGGCCGGAGCGCTCGTGCTCGGCCTCGGCATGGCGGTCTGGACCGACGCCTCGCGCGTCGACACCTCGGTCGTCATCGTGCAGATCGGCGGCTGGACCCTCTACGGCGGCGCCCTGTTCATCGGCCTCGCGACGGGCGTGCGACTTGCGGCCATCATCTCGCTCGCCCTCATCGCGGGCCTGACCACCAGCGGCCCCGACTTCGTGCGGGCCAGCGTGCAACAGCTGCGCGTGCCCTACCGCATCGGATACACCGCCCTCGCGGCGTTCCGCTTCGTGCCGCGGTTCGGCCACGAGCTCGACGTCATCCGCCAGGCGCACCGGGTGCGCGGCGCGCACGGGGGGCGCGGACCGTTCGCCGCCCTCGCGCGCTGGTGGGGGTACATCGTGCCGCTGCTCGCCGGCGCGATCCGGCACGCCGAGCGGGTGGCGCTCGCCATGGATGCGCGCGCCTTCGGCGCCCACCCCGACCGCACCGAGCGCCACCTTGTGCCGTGGCGCGTGCGCGACACCGTGTTCATCGCCCTGTTCTGGCTCGCGAGCGCCGGCATCCTCATCCGCTTCTTCCCCTGGTCCCTCTGACCGACCATCCGACCGCACGTCGAAAGGACACCCGCATGGCCCGGTTCTCCAGCCTCGTGAAGCCCGCATCGCAAGACCTCATCCGCCTCGAAGTGCTGCGCACCGAGCGGCTCAGCCCGCACTGGATGCGCATCACGCTCGGCAGCGGAGAGATCGATGCGTTCACGCCGATGGGCTACGACCAGTGGTTCCGCATCTTCCTGCCGATGGGCGGCGACGACGGCCTCGAACGCATCCCCGCGAAGGCGAACAAGATCTTCGGGTACCTGAAGTATCTGCGGATCCCCGACGGGGTGCGGCCCGTCATGCGCAACTACACGGTCCGCGCGTACCGGTCGATCGGCGAGTCGGGCGGCGCTGAGATCGACGTCGACTTCGTGCTGCACGGGTCGGGTCCGACGGCCGGCCCCGCGTCGCGCTGGGCGGATGCTGCGCAGCCGGGAGAGTCGGTCGTGATCATCGACGAAGGGCTGGGCTTCAACCCGCAGCGCGGCACGGGCGATGTGCTGCTCGTCGCCGACGAGACCGGCGCGCCGGCCGTCGCCGGGGTCTGCGCGTCGCTGCCGCCGACCGCGACCGGCATCGCGATCATCGAAGCCCCGTCAGAGGACGACATCCTCCCGTTCGACGCGCCCGCGGGCGTCGAGGTGCGGTGGATCGTGCGGGCGGATGCCGACCGGCCCGGCACCCGGGCGCTGGCCGCGCTGCAGGATCTCGCTGCTCCGGCATCCGGCACCCATGCCTTCATCGTCGGCGAGCAGTCGCTGCCGACGGCCGCGCGCCGGCACCTCGTCGCGCAGGGGATGGACAAAGACCGGATCAGCTTCGTCGGGTACTGGCGGGTCGGCGCCGCCTCACCCGCGCCGAAGTCGCAGCAGGCGCAGCCGGCCGGGTCTGACTCGTCTGCCCAGGGTCGCCGCTGATGGGCCGGGTCACGACCGCGTACCTGCTGACGTGCGCGGCGATCGGGGTCGCGGGCGGCGTCATGCTCGCGGTGGGCTGGTGGCTCTCGCTCGCCCTGTTCGCCGCCGCGCCGTTCGTGTCGGTCGGCATCGCGGGGCTGTGGGTCATGCCCGCGGTGATCGCGCTGCGGCTGTTGAACCGGCCGTTCGCCGGGCTGCTCGTCGGGCTGATCTCAGGTCTCGTGCTGGCGCCGTTCTACACGGCATCGGCGGTGCTCACGACGCTCTTCTGGTCGTTCTTCCCCGAGCTGCCGTTCCTCGTGACGCTGTACCGGCGGTGGGACACGTGGCTGCACTACGCAGGCGCACTCGCGATGGGCGTGGCGTACCCGCTGCTCGCGGCGCAGTCGTTCGACCTGTGGACGATGACGCCGGCGCTCGTGGTGGCGTTCATCGCCCTGTGCGTGGCGTCGTGCCTGGCCGGCACGTGGCTGGCGATCGTGATCGCGGATCGTCTGCGCGCAGCGGGTGTCGCGCGGCTGGCGCGCCACCGTGGCCTCGGCGGCCTCAGCCGCGGCGACGGCCCCGCCGGCCAGCACTGACGCGCGGCCCCCGCCCGTGAGCGTCGGGCGGGGGACGAGAGGGCGGGCGTCAGCGCTTGCCGACGATCTGGCGCGCGACGAGGTCGCGCATGATCTCGTTGGTGCCGCCGTAGATGCGGTGCACGCGGGCATCGAGGTACGCGCGGGCGATCGGGTACTCGGTGATGTAGCCGTAGCCGCCGTGCAGCTGCACGCCGACGTCGAGCAGCTCGGCCTCGCGGTCGGTCGCCCAGAACTTGACCTTCGCGGCCTCCTCGGCGGTGAGCTTCTTGTCGGCGTACAGCTCCATCGCGCGGTCGATGTATGCCCACATGACATCGACGGTCGTGGCCATGTCGGCCAGGCGGAACCGGGTGTTCTGGAAGTCGGCGATGCGCTCGCCGAACGCCTCGCGGCTGATGACATAGTCACGCGTCCACGCGAACGCGGCTTCGCCGGCAGCGGCAGCGGCGACGCCGATCGACAGGCGCTCGAGGGGCAGGTTCATCATGAGCTGGATGAAGCCGAGGCCCTCCTTGCCGCCGATGAGGTTCGCCTCGGGCACGAACACGTCGGTGAACGAGAGCTCAGCGGTGTCCCACCCGTGGAAACCCATCTTCTCGAGCTTCTTGCCGTGGTCGAAGCCCTCCATGCCGTCTTCGAGGATCAGCAGGCTGAAGGCATCCGGCCGGTTTCCCTCACCCGTCTTCACGAAGGTGACGACGATGTCGGCCGTCTTGCCGCTCGAGATGAAGGTCTTCGCGCCGTTGACGAGGTAGCCGCCGTCGACCTTCTTGGCCGTCGTCTTGATACCGCGCAGGTCGGAGCCCGCGCCGGGCTCGGTCATGGCGAGGGCGCCGAGGATCTCGCCGGTCGCCATCCCCGGCAGCCACTTCTCCTTCTGCTCCTGCGTGCCCATGTGCACGATGTAGGGCACGGCGAGATCGTCCTGGATGCCGAGGGCGCCCGCAAGCGATCCCTGCCCGGCCCCGATGACCTCTTCGAGCACGATCGCGCGGAAGCGGTAGTCCTGCAGCATGCCCGCGCCGCCGAACTCCTCCGGAACGCTCAGCCCGATGATGCCGGCCTCGCCGGCGGCGCGCATCGTGGCGCGGTCGACTTCGCCGTCGGCCTCCCACTGCTTGCGCTTCTCTTCGGTCGCGTAGCGCTTCACGAATTCCTTGACGACGTCGCGGAACGCCTCGTGGTCCTCGTCGTAGATGTCGCGCTCCATGGTGCGCCTGCCTCTCGTGTCTCGTCGTCGAGTGTGTGACGTGGGTGGGATGCAATCCCAACAACAATGGTACTGGGTTTCACCCCGCGTAGTCAGGGGCGGCCGGAAGACCGAAGAACTCTTCGAGCGTGTGGAAGTCGCCGCCGCGGTAGGCGGCGGCCAACTCGACGCCGACGTAGCGGAGGTGCCACGGTTCGGCCTCGTAGCCGGTGATGGCGGTGCGACCCTCTTCGTACCGCACGATGTAGCCGAACCGCCACGCGTTCGCCGCGACCCACTGCGCCTGCGCGGTGCCGCCGAACGCCTCCAGCGCAACGCATCCGTCGTCGCAGGCGGTCACATCTGCGGCAAGGCCGGTCTGGTGCTCGCTGTACCCGGGGCGGGCGCTCTGCCGGTCGGCTGCTTCCTGCCCGAGGCGCCGCACATAGCCGCGGTGGGTGGCCTGCTGAGAGGCGTACGACCGGTACCCGCTGTTGAGCCCGACCGTCCCGGCGCCCTCGGCCGCGGCCGCGGCGACGAGTTCGGTGAGTGCGGCGGCGGCATCCGATCGCAGCGGAACGTCCTCGACGCGCTGCATATCGACGGGGGCGACGAGATCTGCGGGGGCGAACTCGATCGGGTCGAGGGCGCGCTGCTTGTCGACGACGACCCACAGGCGCGCCGGGTCGGACAGGCTCACGCAGGGCGCGCCGGTCACGACCGCGGTGCGGAAGGCATCCGCACCCCCGAATGCCGCGATGATCTCGACGTCCTCCCCGCTCGCGACGGCCTCCGCGACCTCGGGATCGCCGCAGGATGCCGGTACGAGCGCCGTCTGCGACGGCACCGGCAGGCCGGTCGCCAGCGGGATCGCCGCCCGTGGCGGCTCGGGTTCGGTGGCGCGGTCGCCGCCCGCCCGCCCGGAGGTGACCGTCGTGACGACCACAGCGCCCGCCAGGACGAGCACGCCCGCTGCCAGCACGCCGAGCACGCGCAGACCGCGCTGAGTCAGCGTCAGGCGGGCGTGCCGCGGTGGCGGCGTATCGGGATCGGCCACCCGCTCATTGTCTCCCGTCTCTCTTCACGGCCGCATCCCTTGCGCGACCTTCGTAGTTATGTTCTACTCGCTGTATGCGGTGGGACGGACAGGCGATCGGGCGTGCGGATGTCGAGACCCTCCCCGGTCTCGAGTCGCCGGCCGCGGTGCAGGCGATCGCGGGGCTCGTCCGCACGGTGCGCACCCCCGAGTTCGCCGGGATGACCTTCCACGAGGTGCACGCCAAGTCGGCTCTCAATCACGTCCCGTCGGCATCGGCCATGCCGTTCGACTGGACGGTGAATCCGTACCGGGGCTGCAGCCATGCGTGCAGTTACTGCTTCGCGCGCAATACGCACACGTATCTCGACCTCGATGCAGGCCGCGATTTCGACAGTCAGATCGTCGTCAAGACGAACGTCGCCGAGGTGCTGCGGCGCGAACTGTCGGCGCCGTCGTGGCGACGAGAGCCGGTGGCGCTCGGCACCAACACCGACCCTTACCAGCGGTCGGAGGGTCGCTACCGCCTCATGCCGGGCATCATCGAGGCGCTCGCCGACAGCGGCACGCCGATGTCGATCCTCACGAAGGGCACGCTGCTGCGACGCGACCTGCCGCTGCTGACGGATGCCTCGGCATCCGTCCCCGTCTCGCTCGCGATGTCGATCGCGGTCTTCGACGACGCACTACAGCAGGCGGTCGAGCCCGGCACGCCGACCGCGGCCGCGCGGCTCGCGACCGTGCGCGCGGCGGTGGATGCCGGATTCCGCGTGACGGTGTTCCTCATGCCGATCCTGCCGCACCTCACCGACACCGTTCCGGCGCTCGACGATGCGCTCGCGCGCATTCGCGCGGCGGGCGCGACGCGCGTCGTCTTCGGAGCGCTGCACCTGCGGCCCGGAGCCAAGCAGTGGTTCTGGCAGTGGCTCGAGCGCGCGCACCCCGACCTCGTGCCGGCCTACCGGGGGCTGTACCCCGGGGCATCCGCGTACGCTCCGGTCGGCTACCGCAAGCTGCTCGCGGCGCGCGTGCGCCCGCTGCTGCGACGGCACGGGCTCGCGGGCGGCGCGGAGGAGGATGCCGAGACCCGCCCCGCGCGCCCGGGTCCGGTCATCGCGACCTCACGCGGCGCCCTGGCTGCGGCCACCCTCTTCTGAGCCTTCTGGGTCGCGCGCGCGCCGAAGTGGACCCGAATCGCAGATCACCTCACGGCATCCTGCAATCCGGGTCCACTCGATCGACCGCTCAGACTCCCTGCGTCAGGCGTCGACGTTCGCGGCCTGACGGCCCGACAGCTCCTCGATCAGGTCGTCGCCGATACGCGCGTCATCGAACGGCGCGTCGATCTCGGCGCGCTCGAGCATCTCGGTCATGCGGCGACGCCGCTGACGCGTGATGAGCGTCACGACGGTGCCGCTGCGACCAGCGCGGCCCGTGCGACCCGAGCGGTGCAGGTAGGTCTTGTACTCGTCGGGCGCGTCGGCCTGGATGACGAGGTCGATGTCGTCGACGTGGATGCCGCGCGCGGCGACATCCGTCGCGACGAGCACGTTCACGCGCCCCGACGTCAGGCGCTCGAGGTTGCGCGTGCGCTTGGCCTGGTTGAGGTCGCCGTGGAGGGCGACCGCGTGGATGCCGGCATCGTCGAACTGCTCGGCCAGCATCTCGGCGTAGGCGCGCGTGCGGGCGAAGACGAGGGTCTTGCCCTCGCGATCGACGAGCGAGGTGAGGATCTCGGCCTTGTCGCGGTGGTCGATCACGAGCACGCGGTGGTCGATCGTGCCCGAGTCCTGATCCTCGCCGGCGACCTCGTAGACGGCGGGTTCGACGAGGAACTCGTCGACGAGCGCGGCGACCTCGCGGTCGAGCGTCGCCGAGAAGAGCAGCTTCTGCGCACCGTCCTCGACGAGACGCAGGATGCGCTGCATCGGCTCGAGGAAGCCCAGTTCGCTCATGTGGTCGGCCTCGTCGAGCACGACGACGCGGATCTCGGAGAGGTCGAGCTTGCCCTGCTCTTGCAGGTCTTCGATACGCCCGGGGGTGCCGATGATGATGTCGACACCCTTCTTGAGGGCACCCACCTGACGCGCCTGCGGCACGCCGCCGTAGATCTGCGTCGTGAAGAGGCCGACGCTACGGGCGATCGGCTGGATCGTGCGGTCGATCTGCAGCGCGAGCTCGCGCGTCGGCGCCAGGATCAGCGCTTTGGGGCTGCGTCCGAACTCGCGACGCTTGCCGGCCTGGCTGCGCAGAACCGACTCGACGAGCGGAGCGCCGAACGCGATCGTCTTGCCCGAGCCGGTGCGACCGCGGGCGAGCACGTCCTTGCCCTCGAGGATGGGGACGATCGTCGCCGCCTGGATCGGGAACGGGGATGCCGCGCCGAGGTCGGCCAGCACGCGCACGATGTTGTCGCCGAGCCCGAGGCTGCCGAACGTCACATCGGCGACCTCTTCAGCCTGGATGGCCTCGGCCTGCAGCTTCTCGTGGACGGTGTCGGCGTGCGCTTCGTAGGCCTTGCGCTTCGCGTCATCCTTCGCGTCCTGGTTCCAGTCGGACCGGTTGCCGCCGTAGTTCGGGCGGTCGTCACGGCGCGGCCGATCGTCGCGACGCGGACGATCGTCGTACGAGCGGGCCGGACGGTCACCCTGCGGGCGGGCCGGCCGATCGTCGCGACGCGGACGATCGTCGTACGAGCGAGCCGGACGGTCACCCTGCGGGCGGGCCGGCCGATCGTCGCGACGCGGACGATCGTCGTACGAGCGAGCCGGACGGTCACCCTGGGGG
>Ga0160441_100310_pt1 | contig 44349 bp, 42 predicted proteins | sample HID1971K_E1MG_FD_108260 | JGI IMG/M metagenome (GOLD analysis project Ga0160441, IMG submission 108260) | Enriched millipede-associated microbial communities from UW Madison campus, WI, USA - HID1971K_E1 MG | ecosystem: Host-associated > Arthropoda: Insects > Digestive system > Unclassified ... | reverse complement strand
GCCTGAGCCCCCGGTTCCGCGCGTACGACGCCGAGCATCCCGAGCCGTGAGACGCGGCCGCGTAGCCCGACTGCCCGATTCCGGCGGATTCCGGTCGTCGCACTCCCGATCCGGCGACGACGTCGGGGCCGGGTCGTAGAGTCACCGGGTGAGCACAGCACCACCTCCGCGCGACGCAGCCGGCACATCGTCCGCCGCGATCGCCGTCCAGTTCGTCCTGTGCGGCATCGTGTGGGGCTCGAGCTTCCTGTTCATGAAGGTCGCCTTGACGGGCATCTCCCCCGCGCAGGTCGTGTGGGCCCGGCTGATCCTCGGTGCGGTCACCCTCGGCATCTTCGTCGCGCTCCGCCGCGACCGGCTGCCCCGGCGCCTCGCCGTCTGGGGCCACATGACCGTGCTCGCGGTGACGTTCTGCGTCGTGCCGTTCCTGCTGTTCTCGTGGGCGCAGCAGCACGTGACGAGCGGCCTGGCGAGCATTTACAACGCCACGACGCCGATCATGACCGCGATCATGGCGTGGCTGGTCTTCCGCGTCGAGAAGCTCAAGCCCGTCCAGATCGTCGGCATCGCGGTGGGGATCCTGGGGGTGATGGTCATCATCGCGCCCTGGCAGGGCCTCGACCTCTCGCAGAGCGTCGTCGCGCAGCTCGCGATCCTCGGTGCGACGGCCTGCTACGGCTTCAGCCTCGCCTACATGCGCCGATTCGCATCGCACACCGGCATGAGCGCGCTGGTGTTCTCGTTCCTCAACATCGGCATCGCCGCCGCGATCATGGCCGCGCTGACCCCGGCGCTCGTGCTCACCCCGGTCGATCTCGATGCGCGCGTGATCGGCAGCGTCCTGCTGCTCGGCTGCCTCGGCACGGGCGTCGCCTACATCTGGAACCAGAACGCGCTGCGCGCGTGGGGCCCGACTCGGGCCTCGACCGTCACCTACATCACTCCGATCGTCGGGGTGCTCCTGGGCGTGGTCGTGCTGGGCGAGGCGGTCACCTGGAACGAACCCGCGGGCGCCCTGGTCGTGTTCCTCGGCATCCTGCTCGCGCAGGACCGCGTGCGCCTGCGGCGCAGACACGACGAAGGGACGGATGCCGAGGCATCCGTCCCTTCCCTCCCGCGCCCGACGCCGGAACCGGCGGCAGGCCCGGGAGACGACTCGGTCAGGCCTGGATCGAGCCCTGCAGGTCGAGCGTGATCGTCACGTCCTTGCCGACGAGGACGCCGCCGGTCTCGAGCGCCGCGTTCCAGGTGAGGCCGAAGTCCTCACGGTTGATGACGGTCTTGGCCGTCGCGCCGGCCTTGTAGTTGCCCCACGGGTCGGTGCCGAAGCCGCCGAACTCGACCTCGAAGGTGGCGGGCTTGGTGATGCCGCGGATCGTCAGGTCACCGTCGACGAGGAAGTCGCCCTTCTCGTAGCGCACACCGGTCGAGACGAAGTCGAGCGTCGGGAATTGCTCGGCGTCGAAGAAGTCGGCCGAGCGCAGGTGCTGGTCGCGGCCCTCGTCGTTGGTGTCGACCGAGGCGACGTCGACAGAGGCGGTGACGGTGGTGTCGAGGGGGTTCTCCCCCGCGACGATGGTCGCGCTCTTGACGCCGAAGACGCCGCGCACCTTCGAGATCATCATGTGGCGGACGGAGAAGGTGACCTCGCTGTGCGCGGGGTCGAGCACCCAGGTGCCCGTCTTGTAGCCGGGGACCTCGGTGGCGGTGATGGTGTCGGTCATGTCATGTCCTTCGAGAAAACGGGAGATGGTCTGCAGAGGTGCAACACCCCTGCAGACCATCTATTCCTGCGAATACAAAAATGTTCTGGACTCAGCCGACCTTGAGCAGGTCGATGATGAAGATGAGGGTCTTGCCCCCGAGGAAGTGACCGCCGGCCGGACCGTAGGCCAGGTGCGGCGGGATGATCAGCTCGCGGCGTCCGCCGACCTTCATCCCCGGGATGCCGTCCTGCCAGCCCTGGATGAGCCCGCGCAGCGGGAACTGGATCGACTCGCCGCGGCCCCACGACGAATCGAACTCTTCGCCCGACTCGAACTCGACGCCGGCGTAGTGCACGGTGACGGTGTCGCCCGGCTTCGCCTCGTCGCCGTCACCCACGACGATGTCGCGGATGACGAGGTCGGCGGGAGCCGGGCCGGTGGGGGCGTCGAACTCGGGCTTGGTGCGCTCTTCAGTCATGGCATCCATCCAAGCACGGATGCTCGGGCGACGCCCGGCCGACGGCGCCACCCTTGACACGGGTCGAGACGCCTGGCGAGAATGGCCCCAGGCCAACTCAGCGCCCGGGAGACACGCAGGCATCGCCGCGGCACCGGGCGCTGAGTCTTTCTCAGCGACCCGACTGCTCGAGGATCTCCTCGCACGTCATCGTGATGCCGTTGACGACGACCGAGCCGGTCGGGTCGCTCAGGCACGCGTTGACCTGGTTGACGAGGTCGGTCCCGCCGGCAGCGGCGAACAGCGCGAAGAAGAGGATGATCGCGATGATGCCGAGCACCATGATGACGGCACTGATGATGATCGCCGCGAGGGCGAAGCCGTTCTTGACGCCGGCCTTCCTGCTCTGCACGAGCGCGACGATGCCGAGGATCAGCGCGACGAGCTGCACGAAGAACGACAGGATGAACGCGACGATGCCGAGCGTCTTTCCGGGCACCGGCGCGCCGGGCACGTTGCCGTATGCCGACGCGTCATACGCCGGCGCCGCGCTGTAGGCCGGCGCGCTGTACGCGGGTGCGGTGTAGGCCGGGGCGGCGGGCTCGGGAGCGGCCGCAGGCGTGTTCGCACCGGTGCTGGGGGCGTACTCGCCGTAGCGGGGGGCGGGCGGCGGCTGGATCGGCGGCTGCTGCGCGTCGGGCGCGGGGGTGTTGGGGTCGGTCATGTCGGCCTCCTGGTGGCGCGGATGCGCGTGTGGTCGTGCCGGAGTTCCGGCGGGGTCGACGCTATCGTCCCCGCGCGCCGTGCGCCAAGCCCCCGCGCCGCGGTCAGCCCTCGACGAGGTTCTCGACGGGCTGCACCACCGGAATCGCCTGCGTGATCGTCTCGAGACCCGACAGCCGGGCCGGCGAGAGCTGCTTGTCGACGTCTTCGCGCGACATGAGTCCGGCCTCGACGACGAGGTCGCCGACGTTGCGGTGCGTGAGCAGCGCGGTCTTGGCGAGGGCCGCGGCGGCCGCGTAACCGATGAAGGGCGTCAGTGCGGTCACGACGCCGACCGACGAGCCGACCATCGCCCCCAGCCGCGCGCGGTTGGCCGTGATGCCGTCGACGCAGTTCACGCGCAGCGTGCGCATCGCCCGGCGCATCCACGTGATCGACTGGAAGATCGAGTGGGCGATGATCGGCTCGAACGCGTTGAGCTGCAGCTGACCGCCCTCCGATGCCATCGTCACGGTCAGGTCGGCGCCGGCGACCGAGAAGGCGACCTGGTTGACGACCTCGGGGACGACGGGATTCACCTTGCCGGGCATGATCGACGACCCGGCCTGCCGCGCCGGCAGATTGATCTCGCCGAAGCCCGCCTGCGGACCGCTCGAGAGCAGCCGCAGATCGTTGCAGATCTTCGACAGCTTCATCGCATTGCGCTTGAGCGTCGACGAGAACGACATGAACGACCCGGTGTCGCTGGTCGCCTCGACGAGGTCGTCGGCGGTGACCAGGTCGAGCCCGGTGATGTCGCGCAGGTGCGCGAGCACCGCCGGCGCGTATCCGGGGTGGGTCGTGATGCCGGTGCCGATCGCCGTCGCCCCCATATTGATCTCGAACAGCAGGTTGGCGTTCTCGTTCAGTCGCTGGTAGTCGTAGCCGAGTGTCGTGGCGAAGCCATGGAACTCCTGCCCGAGGGTCATCGGCACGGCATCCTGCAGCTGCGTGCGCCCGATCTTGAGGACGTCGTGGAACTCGACGGCCTTGGCCATGAACGACTGCTTGAGCAGGTCGAGCTCTTCGAGCAGCGTGACGAGGTCGAGGCTCAGACCGACCTTGACGGCGGTGGGGTAGACGTCGTTGGTCGACTGCGAACGGTTCGTGTGGTCGATCGGCGACAGGTAGGCGTAGTCGCCCTTGGGTCGGCCCGCCATCTCGAGGGCGACATTGGTGATGACCTCGTTGGCGTTCATGTTGGTCGACGTGCCTGCACCGCCCTGCACGACACCGACGACGAACTGGTCGTGGAACTCGCCGTCGATCACGCGCTGTGCGGCGCGGTCGATCAGGTCGGCACGCTCGGCGTCGAGCACGCCGATGTCGCGATTCGCCCGGGCCGAGGCCTGCTTGACCATCGCGAGCCCCTTGACGAGGTCGCGGTAGACCGAGATCGGGCGCTGCGAGATGGGGAAGTTCTCCAACGCGCGGGCGGTGTGGATGCCCCAGTAGGCATCGGCGGGGATCTCGAGAGAGCCCAGTGAGTCGGTTTCGGTGCGCGTCATCGCGTCCAGTGCCATGAGTGGAGTCCTTGTGGGTTTCGCCTCGGTCGGTCCCACCGAGCCTAGCCCCGCGGTCCCCGCGCCCCGCTGTACACGGCGTACAACGTGGTGCGGGGACCCTCCGCCACGGCGGTGCGCTGCGACGTCAGCGGTTCAGCGGCGTCATGTCGGCGTAGCGGTCACCCACCGGCGCCGCGATGCCGCCGAGCGCCTCGAGCTGGTCGCGCGCCAGCGCGAGGTCGTCGGCGCCGATGTTCTCGTCGAGGCGCTCGAGCCGGCGCGTCCCGGGGATCGGCGCGATGTCATCACCCTGCGCGAGGATCCACGCAAGCGCCACCTGTGCGGGCGTCGCCCCCGCATCCGCCGCGACGCGTTCGATCACCCCGACGATCGCGAGGTTGGCATCCAGCGCCCCCTCCTGCGAACCGCGGGTTGCCGCGTCGGAAGTCCTTCTCGTCGAGCGTGTCGACCGAGCGGATCGCCCCTGTGAGGAACCCACGGCCGAGCGGCGAGTAGGGCACGAACCCGATGCCGAGCTCGCGCAGGGCCGGCAGGAGCTCGGTTTCGGGGTCGCGCGACCACAGCGAGTACTCCGTCTGCACCGCGGTGACGGGGTGCACGGCGTGGGCACGTCGGATCGTGGCGACGGATGCCTCGGACAGCCCGTACCCGCGGATCTTGCCCTCGGCGACGAGCTCGGCGAGGGCGCCGGCGGTGTCCTCGATGGGCGTGCCGGGGTCCATCCGGTGCTGGTAGTAGAGATCGATCCGGTCTGTGCGGAGCCGCCGGAGCGACCCCTCGACCGAGTGGCGGACGTTCGCGGGGGTCCCGTCGAGACCGGGCTGGTCGCCGTCGGTGTGCCGGATGGTGCCGAACTTCGTCGCGATGACGGCCTCGTCGCGGCGGCCCGACTCGGCGAGGGTGCGGCCGAGCAGCTCTTCGTTGACGTAGGGGCCGTAGATCTCGGCCGTGTCGAGGAACGTGACGCCGCGGTCGAGGGCGCCGAGGATCGTGCGGGCGCCGCCTGCGTCGTCCTGGCCGGCGCCGGTGTAGAACGCGCTGATGCCCATGAGGCCGAGCCCCATGCGGCTGACGTCGAGGGGCGAAGCGCCGCCGGCGCCGAGGGTGATGGTCTTCATGATGCGATCTCCTTGTCGTAGATGTCGATCTTGTGGTCGATGGCCTCGAGGCTCGCGGTGATCTCGGCGAGGTGCCCGCGCACCGCCTCACGGTGGGCGACGAGCAGCTCGCGGCGCTGCGCGATCGTCGCGTCGCCCTCGCGGACGAGCTCTGTGTAGCGGCGCATCACCGAGATCGACATGCCGGTCCACCGCAGCCGCGTGAGGAACCGCACCCAGGCGAGGTCGGCTTCGGAGTACCGGCGATGACTCGACGAGGCGCGGTCGACGGGCGTCAGCATGAGGCCGGCCCGCTCGTAGTAGCGCAGGGTGTGCGCCGAGACGCCGGTCGTCGAGGCCGCCTCGGCGATGGACACGCCGTCATGGATGAGGGTCATGTGGCCACGGTAGAACTTCGAGCGCACTCGAAGTCAAGAGGCCTCGTGCGACGCTTCCCATCCGATCAGCGCTTGCGCGAGAACGCCTCGAGTCGCTCGTCGGGGGTCAGCGCCGCCATCGCCGCGGTCCATTCCGGCGTGAAGAAGTCGGCGGTCTCCGCGTCCCCGACGGGGACGACCGAGTGCGTGATGGTGTCGTCGTAGACGTGCACGAGATGGAAGGACTGCCCGGCATCCATGCCGTTGACCTGCTCGGGCGGCCGCTGGAGGTTCATCGTGTAGCAGGTCGCCGCCGCGACGCTCACGGGAACGCCCGCGAAGGTGCCGCTCGTCGAGTAGTGCAGGTGCCCCGCGAGGATGCCCCGGACGTCGCTGCCCGCGATGGCCGCCGCCAGCTCGTCCTGGTGCCGCAGCTCGAGGATGTCGAAGAAGGGGATGTGGCTCGGCAGCGGCGGGTGATGCAGCGCGAGGATCGTGCCGAGCGGGGCGGGCTCGGCGAGCACGCCGCGCAGCCACTCGAGCTGCGCCGCGTCGAGGTCGCCGTGGTGCCAGCCGGGAACGGTCGAATCGAGGGCGATCAGGCGCAGACCGCGCAGATCCCAGATGCCCGTCACCGGCTGCTCGGTGGGCTCTTCGTCGAGGAGGGTCGCGCGCAGGGCGGGCCGCTCGTCGTGGTTGCCGGCGACCCACACGATCGGAGCGCCCAGACGTGCGGCGAACGGCTCGAGTTCGGCACGCAGCGCCGCGTACGCCTCGGGCTCGCCGAGGTCGGTCAGGTCTCCCGTGCACACGATCGCGTCGGGACGGATGCCGGTGCGCTCGGCCGCGGCGAGCGTCGCCCGCAGGTTCGCGGCGGTGTCGTACCTGCCGCCGAGCGGGCGATTGCCGGCGAGCAGGTGGGTGTCGCTCAGGTGGAGCAGGACGCGGGACGCGGGCTCGTGCCGGCCGAACGAGACGGACATGCGCCCAGCCTAGGCGCCCCCTCCGACGGTGAGCCGCGTGAGCTTCTCCGTGATGACGCCCTCGAGCGCCCAGCGGGAACCGGCGGGCTGCGCGCGCTGGATGGCTTCGTAGCTCACGAGCTGGAACACCTCGAGCGCGTCGCCCGCGAGCTCCCAGACATGATCGTGGTCGACGCCCGGGTAGGCGGCGCGCCAGGGCTCGGTGAACGCCGTGCGTACGGCCGAGGCGACCTCGTCGGCGTCGGCACCGCCCGGGCGACGGCGGACGGCACTGCCGGCGAGCAGGCGCCCGTCGAGATACGGGTGCGCGCGGCACGCATCGGTCCAGTCGAAGATCACGGGGTGCGCCGCCGTGCCGGCGAGGTTCTGCGTGTGCAGGTCGCCATGCACGAGGGTCAGGGGCAGCGCGCACCCGTACAGCGCCCGCACGGCACCCGCCAGGCGTGGCAGGGCAGCGCGCGCGGCGGCGCGCAGGTCGTCGGTCATCAGCGACGCTTCGACGCTCCCCTGCACGACGCTCTCGAGCGCCCGGATCGTGGCGGGCGCGTCGCGTACGGGCAGGGCGGGGTCGTCGCGACCGATCGAGGCGAGCTGCAGGTGCGCCATGGCGCTCGCGGCGGCGAGAACCGTCGGCAGCTCGGGCTCGTCACCGGCACCGGGCACGTCACCCAGCAGCATCCAGGCGCGTTCAGGGTCGATGGCCAGCACGGCGGGGAGCGGTGCCTGCCGCCCCGGTTCGCCTGGCCAGCGCGCGAGAGCCGCAGTGATCACGGGCTCGTCGCGGAAGCCCTCGCAGGTCGCCTTGAACCAGACGTCGCGAACGCCGCCGTCCGGGTCGTCGACCGCCGACCCGTTCGACGACGGCGCGTCGAGCGGGGCGACCGACAGGCGCAGCACGGCCGACAGCGCCCACCACGTGACGATCTCCGGGTCGGCGACCCGGCGCAGACCGTGGCCCGCGAGCGCGGCGCTCGTCCAGACGTCGACGTCGGACAGCCACTCCGGCCGGTACCACTCCGCCCAGCTCCCACCCCCGCCGGTCGCGCGCTGCGCGAGGCGCGCCGCCGCCGGCATCCACGGGTCGCCGTCACCCGCGGCCGCGGCATCCTGCAGCACGTGCACGATCACGCCGTCGGTATCGCGCCATGCGGGCACGACCTCCACCGCCGCCGGGGCGCCGACAGCCTCGCGCAGGTCGCGCGGCGACGGCCACGAGTCGTCGAGCGGGAGGGGCCCACGCACGAGCCTCCCGGCGGCGTCGACGAGCGCGACGCGGTGGACGAGCTCGGTCATGCGGGCACCATCGCGGCCCTCACTTGAGGACGATGAGCAGCAGCCCGCCGACGACGGCGAGCGCGCACAGGGCGAACGAGCCGTACGCGCCGACGAGCGCGACGCGCTTCTCGCCGTCGGTCAGCGGACTCTTCTTCGCCGCCTTGGCCGCGGCTTTCTCGGCACGACGCGCCTCTTTCTCGGTGATCACCGTGATCGCGTCGGTGAACTCGGCGGGCGCCACGACGGGTGCCCGCCCGGCACGCACGAGCAGTCGGAGCCCGATCGCGTAGAACCCGACGATCAGCAGGGAACCGATCAGGGCTGCGAAGAACACCTGGACGAAGGCGAACCAGTCGATCTCGAGGCTCATCGCTGCATGCCCTTCTGCGCGCTCTTCTCTTGAGCGGCCGCCCGCTTGGCATCCGCCTTCGCCTGCGCACGCTGCCGCCGGGTGGGCGGCGGGTTGTGCTTGACCTTGACGGCGAGGCCCGAGTCGGCGACCTCGCTCATCGCGTTCGATGCGTCGACCTGGTTCATCCGCGAGCGGAGGAACAGCGCGACGATGATCGCGACCGCGAGGATCGCGTCGATCAGGATGCCCCAGCCACCGAACCACACGACCACGAGCGCGGCCAGACCGCCGACGACGCCGGATGCCGGCAAGGTCAGCACCCAGCCGACGGCGATGCGCCCGACCATGCCCCAACGCACCGTCGACCCGCGGCGGCCGAGCCCCGACCCGATGACCGAGCCCGACGCGACCTGCGTGGTCGACAGGGCGAAGCCGAGCGCGCTCGAGGCGAGGATCGTCGCCGCCGTCGAGCTCTCGGCGGAGAAGCCCTGCGCGGGCTTGACGTCGGTCAGGCCCTTGCCGAGCGTGCGGATGATGCGCCAGCCGCCCATGTAGGTGCCGAGCGCGATCGTGAACGCGCACGCGAAGATGACCCATGTCTGCGGATCGGCGTGGTCGGCGTCCTGCCAGCCGACCAGGATCAGCGTGAGGGTGATGACGCCCATCGTCTTCTGCGCATCGTTGGTGCCGTGCGCGAGCGCGACGAGCGACGACGTGAAGATCTGCCCCCAGCGGAAGCCCGTGCGCCCGTCGGCCTTGCTGTCGTAGCGCCGGGTGATGCCGTATGCGAGGCGTGTCGCGAGGAAGGCGATGACTCCCGCGGTGAACGGGGCGATCAGCGCCGGCAGCACGATCTTGCTGAGCACCATGCCGAAATCGATCGCCTGGACGCTCGCGCCCACCAGGGTCGCACCGATCAGACCGCCGAACAGCGCGTGCGACGAGCTCGAGGGCAGCCCCAGCAGCCACGTCAGCATGTTCCAGGTGATGGCGCCGATGAGTCCGGCGAAGATGATCGGCAGGAACGCGATCGGCGAGATCTGGTCCTCGCGGATGATCCCGTGCGAGATGGTCTTCGAGACCTCGGTCGACAGGAACGCGCCGACGAGATTGAGGGATGCCGCGAGCAGGACGGCCACCTTGGGTCGCAGGGCACCGGTGGCGATGGGCGTCGCCATCGCGTTGGCGGTGTCATGGAAGCCGTTGGTGAAGTCGAAGAACAGCGCGAGCGCGATCACCAGGACCACGATGAGGGCAGCGGTTTCCACAGTTCGCTTTCCGTCGGGAGTTCGAGTTGAGATGCCGAGGCGATCGGCGGCGCGAACGAAGAGTTCACCGTGTGTTTGATTTCCGGCAACCGGACCAGAGAAATCTTCGCACACGACGGCATCTGCACCGAACCTTTCCCGGCCGGAGTAATGCAGCCGACCCCCGGCAGCGGTCGACTAGCGTTGACGAGGTGACCAGCGCTCGATCCGGCAGCCCGCTCGCCGCCGTCCGTCCGACCTCCCGCTCTCATCACGGCGACGACGTCGTCGACGACTACGAGTGGCTGCGCGCCAAAGACGACCCCGAGGTCATCGCGCACCTCGAGGCCGAGAACGCCTACACCGAAGAGCGCACCGCACATCTCGCGCCGCTGCGACAGCAGATCTTCGACGAGATCCGCGCACGCACCCTCGAGACCGACCTGTCGGTGCCGACGCGGCAAGGCCAGTGGTGGTACTACGGCCGCACGGTGGAGGGTCGGCAGTACGGCATCCACTGCCGCGCCCCGCTCGCCTCGCCGGACGACTGGACGCCGCCGCAGCTGCACCCCGGCGTCGACGTGCCCGGCGAGGTCGTGCTGCTCGACGGGAACGTCGAGGCGGACGGTCACGAGTTCTTCTCGCTCGGCAGCTTCGACGTCTCGAATGACGGCACGCGGCTGCTGTTCGGCGTCGACGTCGAGGGCGACGAGCGGTACACGCTGCGCATCCGCGACCTCGCGACCGGCCGCGACCTCGACGACGTGATCGAGAACACATCGTCGGGCGCGTGCTTCTCGCCCGACGGCCGACACGTCGTCTACACGACCGTCGACGACGCGTGGCGCCCCGACACCGTGTGGCTGCACGAGGTGGGGACGGATGCCACGGACGACGTGCGGCTGTTCCACGAGGGTGACGAACGCTACTGGGTCGGCGCCGGGTTCACGCGCAGCGAGCGCTACCTCGTGATCGAGGTCGGATCGTCGATCACGACCGAGGAGTACCTGGTTCCGGCATCCGATCTGCGCGCGGAACCGCGGTCGATCTGGCCGCGCCGCGAAGGCGTGGAGTACTCCGCGACGCACGCGGTCGTGGGCGGCGAGGACGTGCTGTACATCCTGCACAACGATGAGGCGCTCGACTTCGAGCTGGTGCGGGTGGCGGCGTCGGATCCGGCGGGTGCGCGCGAGGTCGTGCTGGCCCACGAACCCGGTCGGCGCCTGCTCGACGTGTCGGCGTTCCGCGACTGGGCGGTCGTGTCGTACCGGCGCGACGGGCTCGCGCGCCTCGGCATCCTCTCGTATGAGAGCGGGTCGACCCGTGAGCTGGACTTCGACGAAGACCTGTACGCCGCGGGCGCGGGCGGCAACCCCGAGTGGGCGCCGCCGATCGTCCGGCTCGGGTACGGCTCGTTCATCACGCCCGGCACCGTGTACGACTACGTCGTGGCCACGGGCGAGTTCCTGCTGCGCAAGCGCCAGCCCGTGCTCGGCGGCTACTCCTCCGACGACTACGCCCAGCGGCGCGACTGGGCGGTGGCCGCGGACGGGACGCGCGTGCCGGTGTCGCTCGTGTGGAAGCGCTCGTTCGGCGATCCGGCCACCGGCGCGGCGCGACCGGTGCATCTGTACGGCTACGGCTCGTACGAGCACTCGATCGAGCCGGGGTTCTCGGTCGCGCGGCTGTCGATGCTCGACCGCGGAGTCGTGTTCGCGATCGCGCACGTGCGCGGTGGCGGCGAGCTCGGTCGCCAGTGGTACGAAGACGGCAAGCTGCAGCACAAGCGCAACACCTTCACCGACTTCGTGGCCGTGGCCGAGCACCTCGTGGGGTCGGGGGTGACGACACCCGACCTGCTCGTGGCCGAGGGCGGATCGGCGGGCGGTCTGCTGATGGGTGCGGTCGCGAACCTGGCGCCCGAGCTGTTCGCCGGCATCCTCGCCGACGTGCCGTTCGTCGACGCGCTCACGACGATCCTCGACCCGTCGCTGCCGCTGACGGTCATCGAGTGGGATGAGTGGGGCGACCCGCTGCACGACGCGTCGGTCTACGACTACATGAAGTCGTACACGCCCTACGAGAACGTGCGGGCGGGCGTGGACTACCCGCGGATCCTCGCGACGACCTCGCTCAACGACACGCGGGTCTACTACGTCGAGCCGGCCAAGTGGGTCGCGCGTCTGCGCACCGTGGGGGCCGACGCGCTGCTCAAGTGCGAGATGGTCGCCGGGCACGGCGGCGTCTCGGGCCGGTACAACGCGTGGCACCAGCGCGCGTTCGAGCTGGCCTGGCTGCTCGACGTCCTCGGCCTCGCCGACGCCTAGCGGCGGGCGAGGGTTGTCCCACTTGGGGTGAGGGTTGTCCCACTTGGGGTGAGGGTTGTCCCACTTGTGGTCGTTTCCGGCGCTCGGATCCGACCCTTATTGGGACATGGTCGGCGACGGCACCTCAGCGCCCCGGCGTCCAACCGGCCTTCCGCAGCGCCTCGCGAGCGATGGCGACCGCCGCGGCACCACCGTTGTCCATGTGATGGGACAGCACCCGATCGTGGCTCCAGCCGATTCGCCGGATGGCCGCCCACCGGTCGGCATCGCGGGCGAACTGCGCGGCATTCTCAGCGTGCACCCGGCCGTCGTACTCGAGTGCCACCCGATAGCGGGGATACGCCAGGTCGCATTCCGCGACGAACGTGCCGCGGTCGTCGAAGAGATTCCAGGCCACCTCGGGTTCCGGCAGGCCGGCATCCTTCAGCAGCAGCCTCAGCCGTGTCTCTCGTGCGGAACGCACGCCGAAGCGCACCTCGCGGAGCGCACGGATCAGGATGCCGCCGCGCACGTCCCCCATCGTGACGATCTCGTGACGCAGACCGTCGGCAGTAGCGAGCGGTGCGGATCCTGACACCAGGAAATCAGCAGCCGCGACGAGATCCCCGAACTCCCAGAGGCGCCCGACCTGACGCCAGGCGCGAACCGGGTCTTCGATCGGCAGCTCGTGCACGACAGTGAACGCCGCTCGGCGCAATTGCAGCCGATGCCCCGTGACGCCGCGCGTGCGGGGCTCGCGCGCGGGTCGATAGGCCGACACGTGGATGCCGGGGCGGTAGGGCCATTCCGGCATGGGCGCACCGTGCTCCAACAGGGCCGTCTCATGACTGAAGAACTGTCCCTCGCCCAGTCGGGGAAGCAGGGCCAGAGCCGAGGAGTGCACGGAGTCCGCCTCGATCGCCCCGTCGACGCGGACTCCGTGAAAGGGGCTGGTGTATCTCGCGCCGCGCAGCCGCCCCCGTGGGATGCCGCGCTCTCGCGCCTGCGCGACAGTGAACGCATCGGGGGTGTATCCGCGGGGGTCATCGCTCGTCGGCATCCGGTCATGGTGGCACCAGCGCCGCGAGGCGAGGTATCGCGACGGCTGATCAGTGGACAGATCAGCGAAACACCACGGTGTGGAGGAGAGTGTGCGCGCGGCCCATGTCCCAGAAGTGGTCGGTTTCGTCGCGGAGAATCAGCCTTTTCTGGGACAACCTCAGCCTTAAATGGGACGACCCCCGCCCCAAAGGGGACGAGGGTCATCGCGGTCGCGGAGGCGAGCCGAAGCCGGGCGCGCTCAGCCGAAGCCGGGGGCGCTCAGCCGAAGAGGGCGGCGGCCTCTTCGTAGCGGTAGAGCGGGACGGTGTGCAGCTCGCCGAGGGCCTCTTCGAACGACACCCGCACGATGTCGGTGCCCTTCATCGAGACCATCTGGCCCCACGCGCCCTCGACGATCGCATCGGCGGCGTGCAGGCCGAGACGCGTCGCGAGCACGCGGTCGAAGGCCGACGGCGACCCGCCGCGCTGGATGTGGCCGAGCACCGTCGCGCGGGTCTCGATGCCCGTCGCTCGCTCGATCTCGGGCGCCAGCACCTCACTGATGCCGCCCAGTCGCGGCCGGTTGAACGCGTCGAGGCCCTTGTCGCTGTACGCCTCGTCCATGCCGGTGAGCGTGAAGCCCTCCGAGACGACGACGAGCGGCGCGCGACCGCGGTCGTGGGCCTTCTGCACCTGCGCGACGACCTCGTCGAGCGACATCGGCACCTCGGGGATGCAGATCACGTGCGCGCCCGCCGCGATGCCCGAGTGCAGCGCGATCCAGCCGACGTGGCGGCCCATGACCTCCGCGACCATGCACCGCTGGTGCGAGTCGCCCGTGGTGCGCAGGCGGTCCATCGCGTCGGTCGCGATGTTGACGGCCGTGTCGAAGCCGAACGAGTAGTCGGTCGCGCGCAGGTCGTTGTCGATCGTCTTGGGCACGCCCAGCACGTTGATGCCGTCGTTGTAGAGCCGATTGGCCGCGGCGAGGGTGCCCTCGCCGCCGATCGCGATGATGCCGTCGATGCGGTGGCCGTAGAGCGTCGCCTTGATGTTCTCCGCCCCGCCGCGCGGGCCCTCGTACGGGTTCGTGCGCGAGGTGCCGAGGATCGTGCCGCCGACCTTCGACAGGCCCTTGACCTCGTGGCGGGTCAGCGGGAAGAAGTCGCCGTCGACGACACCGCGCCACCCGTCGCGGATGCCCACGAACTCGATGTTGTAGTTGGTCGTGCCCTTGAGAACGAGGCCGCGGATGACGGCGTTGAGTCCGGGGCAGTCGCCGCCGCTGGTGAGGATGCCGATCTTCATGTGGAGATCCCTTGTTCGAGCATGGTTCGGGGTGTCGGGGGCGTCACTGCCGCTTCCGACACTATCGCCGGATGACGCCCGCATGCCACCGGCGCCGCCGTCCATAATGGACGACGGCGCCGGGGTGCTGCACAGGGGCGGATGCCGGTCAGGCAGCTCCGAGCGCCTGGCGCAGCAGGTGCATGAGGGCCGACAGCTGCACCGAGTCGCTCGAGGTCGGGTCGACCTGCTCACCGTCGAGCGCGCGGGCCGCGAGCGACTGCTTCGAGTCGATCAGCTCGGCGATCTTGGTGTCGATCGTGTGCGCGGCGATGATGCGCCACGCCGTGACCGGCTCGTCCTGCCCGATGCGGTGCACGCGGTCGATCGCCTGCGTCTGCTCGGCAGCCGTCCACGACAGCTCGGCCAGAACGACGTTGGATGCCGCCTGCAGGTTGAGCCCGACGCCGGCCGCCGTCAGCGAGCAGACCGCGATCGCGACATCGGGGTCGCCGTTGAACGCGTCGATCGCCTGCTGGCGCGCGGGCGTGGACTGGTCGCCGCGGATCGAGATCGTGCGAAGCCCCGCCGCCGCGAAGTGCGCCTCGGCGGCATCCATCACGTCGATGTGCTTCGCGAAGAACACCACCTTGCCGACCGAGCGCTGCAGCTGCACGGCGTAGTCGGCCGCGAGCAGCGCCTTGGCCTGACCGATCTTGCGGACCATCGTGAAGACGTTGTCGGCGCCGGTCCCGGCGGCCTTCGCCTCTTCGAGCTCGCCGTGCGCGACGAGCCGCACGATGTCCTCGTCGGCCTCGCCGCGGACGACCGTGTCGCCGCGTGCCTCGATGATGCGGCGGTACTTCGCCGCGAGACGCTCGCCCAGCTCGCGCTCGGCGGCGCGGATCGATCGTCCGTACTCGTCGTCGAGCTCGACGGGCAGGTCGGCGATGAGCTTGTCGGGCAGGTCGGCTGCGACGTCCTTCTTCTTGCGACGGACGATGCCCATCGAGATCACGGCGTCGCGCGCCTCGGGGTAGAACGCCTTGTCGGCCGGGGTGAAGCCCGTCGCATCCAGCTTCGCCATGAGCTCGGGGCCGGGCTTCTCGCCGTTCGTCCATCCGAGGAACCGCCAGATGGCGTCGAAGTCTTCGACGTCATTGATCAGCGGCGTGCCGGTGAGCGCGAGCATCAGCGGGTTCTGCACCTGCTCGCGGATGCGCGCACCGAGGGCCAGCACGTTCTGCGAGCGCTGCGAGCCGAGATTCTTGATGAAGTGCGCCTCGTCGACGACCATGCCGCGCAGCCCCAGCGAGCCGAGCCACGACAGGTGCCGGTCGAGCACCTCGTAGTTGACGATGAAGACATCGGCGAAGGCGTCGACCTGGTCGCCGTCACCGTGGATCACGGTGGCGCGACGTTGCGGCGTCCACCGCTCGACCTCGCGCGCCCAGTTCATCTTGACGACGTTGGGCACGACCGCCAGCAGCGGATAGGCGTTCGCGACGGACGCCGCGAGCACGGACTCTGCCGTCTTGCCGAGACCCGGCTCGTCGGCGAGCAGGAACGACCGGTGCCCGGCGCGCACCGCCTCGAGGAACCGCGACTGGTGCGGCATGATCTCGAGGCCCTTGGGCGACAGCCGGTCGAACTCGGGGACGGGCGGCAGCTCCATCGTGGCCGCACCCCCGCCGGCACCGGTCTCGAACGCCTTGTAGAGCGGACCCATGAGCTCCCACCCGTCGAGGCGCCGGCGCGCGGTCGACGCGGGCGCGCGGAGCGTGAGGTCGGGGGTGAGGAACGGGTTCGACTCGCGCCGCGCTTCGATCTGGGGCGGCGTCACCTGACGCTCGGCGAGCGCCGCGGGCACGACCGGCGTCTGCACGGGAGCGGCGTCGGTGATGATGAGCTCGTCTTCGGGCAGCTCGGCACCCGACTCGAGCAGCCAGTCGCGGCGCATGCGCTTCGCGACGGGCGACGTCGCGGCGTCGACCTCGAGCAGCTGGATGAGCGACGTGTCGCGCGCGGCCGTCTTCGCGAGGATCGTGGCGACGCCGTCGAGCCGCTTGAGCAGCTCGGCGCGGGCCGCCGCCGGCACGGCTTCGTCGGCCTTGACCCGTGCGCGCTCCTCGCGCACGAGGAAGGCGATCACCTGGAACTTGACGCGGTTCGTCGGGCCGAGCTTGCCGCGCTGGGCCTTCGCCTCGACCTCGCGCACCTTGCGGGCGAGGATCGGGATAAGTGGTGCGTCGTCGTCGCGGCGGGCTGAAGAGCCGCGGCCCGACGAGCGACGGCGAGCCTGGTTGGTCGATCGGGTCGACGCGGTGGATGCCGTGGTCGGCATGCTCCTCCTGAGCGTGAGCACCGGCGGAGAGCCGGCGGAGACCGGGCGTGGCGCCGGTCGATCGGGGTTCACGGCGGATGCCGCGGGGGAAAGCACGAGTCCGGTGCCGCTCGGCTGCGGGCACTCGCTTCTGCGAGCTGCGGCGACGGGCGGGCGCGGACGTCGGCATCCAGTCTAGCGCGCGGCGCCGCCCCGCCGCGAGAGACCCGTCATCGCGCGGAGCGCAGGCGCAGGCTGTTGAGCACCACGAATACGCTCGAGAACGCCATCGCGGCGCCCGCGATCATCGGGTTCAGCAGCCCGAAGGCGGCCAGCGGCAGCGCCGCGACGTTGTACGCGAAGGCCCAGAACAGGTTGCCGCGGATGACCCGCATCGTCCGCCGGCTCAAGCGGATCGCCGTCACGACGGGCGCGAGCCCATGACCGGCCAACGCGATGTCGCTCGCGTGCATCGCGGCATCCGTCCCTCCGCCCATCGCGAGGCCGAGGTCGGCCGTCGCAAGCGCGGCGGCGTCGTTCACCCCGTCCCCGACCATCGCGACACGGTGCCCGGCCGCCTGCAGTCGCGCGATCTCGTCGACCTTGCCCTCGGGCAGCACACCCGCGATGACACGAGGGATGCCGGCGACGGATGCCGCGGCGCGCGCCGCCCCCTCGTTGTCACCCGTCAGCAGGACGACGTCGAGACCCATCCGCCCGAGGGCGGCGACGGTCTCGGCGCTGTCGGGGCGTACGGCGTCGGCGACGGTGATGACGGTGCGCACAGCGCCGTCCCATCCCGCGACGACGGCCGTCGCGCCGTGTGCCTGGGCCGCCGCGACGGCGGATGCCGCGGCGCCCGGCAGGGGTCCGGCGAGCTCTTCCGCGAAGGCCGGGCGACCGGCGAACACGGCCCGCCCGTCGACGACGCCGGTCACCCCGCGCCCTGCGCGGCCGGTGAAGTCGTCGACGTGGCCGGGCGCGGCGGCGAGCGCCGCGATCGCCCGGGCGAGCGGGTGCTCGGATGCGTGCTCGAGCGAGCCGATCAGATGCGCGACCTCGTCGGCATCCGCTCCCCCGATCGGCGTGACGGAGGTCACCGTCATCTCACCGGAGGTCACGGTGCCCGTCTTGTCGAGCACGACGGTGTCGATGCGCTCGGCGGACTCGAGCGCTTCGGGGCCTCTGATCAGCACGCCCAACTGCGCGCCGCGCCCCGTGCCGACGAGGATCGCAATCGGCGTCGCCAGCCCGAGCGCACACGGGCACGCGATGATCAGCACGGCGACGGCGGCCGTGAACCCGGCTGCCACCGACTCGCCGGTGAAGCCGCCCACGATCATCCAGCCGAGCAGCGTCAGGGCGGCGAGAGCGATCACGATCGGCACGAACACCGCCGAGATGCGGTCGGCCAGCCGCTGCACCCGGCTCTTGCCGGCCTGCGCCGCTTCGACGAGCCGGGCCAGGTGTGCGAGTCGGGTGTCGTCGCCGACCGACGTCGCGACGACGATCAGCCGACCGTCGGCGGCGATCGTCCCGCCCGTGACGGTGTCGCCGCGCTCGATCTCGACAGGCACGGCCTCGCCGGTGATCATGCTCTCGTCGACAGACGCGCGCCCCTCGAGCACGCGGCCGTCGGTGGCGACCTTCTCGCCCGGTCGCACGACGAATTCGTCGCCGACACGCAGCCTCTCCACCGGCACGCGCGCGCCGCCGCGCAGCTCGACGTCCTTCGCCGCGAGCTGCATCAGGGATCGCAGGGCGGCGCCGGCGCGACGCTTGGAGCGCTGCTCGACGAACCGGCCCAGCAGCAGGAACACGGTGACCGCCGCGGCGACCTCGAAGTAGACGAGGGACGACGGGTCGTGCACGGGCCCGAACAGCGCCGAGTCGTGCGTCATGCCGATGCGTCCGGCGGTGCCGAACAGCAGCGCCCACACGCTCCACAGGTAGGCGGCGCCGGTGCCGAGCGTGATCAGCGTGTCCATCGTCATCGCGCCGTGGCGCGCGTTCGCGAACGTCGCACGGTGGAACGGCCAGCCGCCCCACAGCACGACGGGCGTCGCGAGCACCAACGACACCCACTGCCAGCCGGGGAACTGCCACGCCGGCACCATGCCGAGCGCGACGACCGGGGCGGCGAGTGCGGCGCTGACGATGAGGCGCGTGCGCAGCGTCACCGCACCCGGACGGTCGGCGATGTCGTGCACGTGCGCGGCATGCTCGTCGTGGTGCGCTTCGGCGTGATCGTGCGCCGCGTGCGCGTCGTCGGCCGATCCGCCGCGGGCGGGGCGGATCGTGGCGTCGTAGCCGGCCTCGCGCACGGCACCGATCAGCGCCTGCCGGTCGACGCCCGCGGGGAACTCGACCGTCGCCGACTCGGTGGCGAGGTTGACGGATGCCTGCACGCCCGCGATCCTCTCGAGGCGCTTCTCGACCCGCGCGACGCAGCTCGCGCACGTCATGCCCTCGATGTCGAGGACGGCGTGGTCGAGGTCGACGAAGCCGCGGTCGGCGGTCGTCGGCGTGCTCATCGGCCGGCGACGACGGTGTACCCGGCCTCGTCGACGGCCGATGCGATCTGCTCGTCCGACACGGCGTCCGCCGCGCGGACGGTGAGGGTGCCGGCCGTGACGTCGACGCGCACGTCGTCGATGCCGTCGATGCGCTGCACTTCGCGGGTCACCGCGGCGGCGCAGTGGCCGCAGGTCATTCCCTGCACTGCGAACGTCTTCTCGGCGAAGGCCGCCTGCGCGGCACCGTGCTCGGACATCGTGTGTTCCTCCCGTGATCTGCCCGCTTCGTGGGCTCACTCGTCAGGAACAGGATACCCCCCGGGGGTATTCCCCGCGGCGCGGATGCCGGTCAGTCGCTCGCCGTCGCACGCTGCCACGAATCGAGCAGCGCGGGCTCGTCGGTGACGATGCCGTCGACGCCGAGCGCGGTGACAGCATCCCACTGCCGGTCGGTGTTGAGCGTGTAGACGATCACCCGCAGCGCCGCGGCGTGCAGTTCGTCGACCACGTCGGGTCGCTGGGCGAGCGCCCGCCGGTCGACCACGACGCCGCGCGCTCCGACCTCGAGCGCCGCCTCGGTGACGTCGGCGGGCAGCCGCTTCAGGATCATGAGGCGCGACACGACGCTCGATCGCGCCTGCACGTAGGCGAGCGTGCGCGCGTCGAAGCTCGCGACGGCGACCCGGGGCTCGAGCCCGCGTGCGGTGACCGCGTCGATGAGCGCGGCCGCGGCATCCGCCGTCCACACGCCCTTGAGGTCGAGGATCGCCCGCGCGTGCGAGCCCTCGAGCACGTCCAGCAGTTCGTCGGCGCTCGGCACGCGGGTGCCGATGAACTCGGCCGAGAACCACGAGCCGGCATCCAATGCCCGAACCTGCGCGAAGGTCAGATCGGCCACCCGGCCCGATCCGTCGGTCGTACGGTCGACGGTCGCGTCGTGCATCAGCACCGGCTGGCCGTCGGCCGTGAGCGTGAGGTCGACTTCGACATAGTCGAAGCCGCGCGCGATCGCGGCACGCACCGCGGGCAGCGTGTTCTCGGGCGCCGCGGCCGAGCCGCCGCGATGGCCTGCGATGAACGCCGTCTCGCCGGGCGCGCGCTCGGTGCCGAGCAGTTCCGCCGCCGTCACCCGCGCGGGCGTGACGCCGGCGGCGGCGATCACGATGCCCACGACCGCGAGGGCGCAGATGAGCATCAGGGCAGGGAGCCTCTCGGCCGTCTGCGGGTGGAGCATTCGGGCTGGTCCTTCTCTGGTCTTACTCCGGGCCTCCATCGACCCTCGTCGACGTCATCGTCTGCCGACACCCTAGCGCTCCGCGTTACCTTTTCGTTACCTTGTCTTCACCCCGGATGCCGCCGCCGGCCGCGCCACGCCCCCGCGTACCCTGGAGGCATGGCCACCATCACCGAACGCGCCCTCGCGGCGACCCTCGACCACGCGATCCTGAAGCCCGAACTCACCCGTACCGACGTCGACGCCGAGCTCGACATCGCCGCGGAGTGGAAGGTGTTCAGCGTGTGCGTGCGCCCGAGTGACATCCCCCACGCGGTCGAGCGGCTCGCGGGCACCGGCGTGGCGGTCGGCACCGTCATCGGGTTCCCGCACGGCACCACGTCGACGGCGGCGAAGGTCGCCGAGGTACGGCAGGCGCTCGCCGACGGCGCGGTCGAGTTCGACATGGTCGTGAACATCGGCGCACTGCGGTCGGGCTTCGACGACGCCGTCGTCGCCGACATCGCGGCCGTCGTCGAGGCGGCAGCGGGTCACGTCACGAAAGTGATCCTCGAGACCGCCCTGCTCGACGATGAGCAGATCGCGCGCGGCAGCCGGCTCACCGAGCAGGGTGGCGCCGACTTCGTCAAGACGTCGACCGGCTTCGCGGGCGGCGGAGCGACCGTGCCCCACGTGGAGCTCATGCGCGCCAACGTCGGCGAGCGCGTGCAGGTCAAGGCCTCGGGCGGGGTGCGCAGCTACGGCGACGCCCTCGCGATGCTCGCGGCGGGCGCGACCCGGCTCGGCACGAGCGGCAGCGCCGTGATCCTCGGTGAGGCGCGGCGCGTGGATGCCGGCGGCGAGGCCACCGGCGACGTCGACGCGTCGTCGTACTGACAGCCTGCCTCAGACGGCGAGGGCGGCGCGGACGCGGATGACGTCGTCCGACATCTGCTCGATCAGCCGCTCGACGCCCTCGAAGGCGACCATGCCGCGGATGCGGTGCGTGAAGCGGATCTGCACGCGGTGCCCGTAGAGGTCGAGCCCACTCTCGTCGAGCACGTACGCCTCGACCTGCCGTGCGGCGACGTCGTCGAACGTGGGGTTGGTGCCGACCGAGATCGCAGCCGGGTACCGGGTCACGACGTGGCTGGCCGACGCCTCGGCCCCGAGGTCGACGAGCCAGCCCGCGTAGACGCCGTCGGCGGGGACGAATCCCTCGGCATCCGCCCCCAGGTTCGCCGTGGGGAATCCCAGCTCACGACCGCGCTTGAGCCCGTGCACGACCTCGCCCTGCACGGCGTGGGGGCGTCCGAGCAGGCGCGCGGCGCTCTCGACCTCGCCGGCCGACAGCAGGTCGCGCACCCAGGTCGACGAGACCCGTCGGCCGCCGCCCTGCACGTCGCCGACGACGTCGACCTCGAAGCCGTACTCCCGCCCGAGCTCGATGAGCAGCGCCGGGTCGCCGGCACCCGCCCGCCCGAAGCGGAAGTCGTCGCCGACCATCAGGATCTCGACGTCGAGCGCGTCGACCAGCACGTGCTCGACGAAGGCGCGCGGCTCGAGCACGGCGAGCGCGGCGTCGAAACGCAGCACGAGCGTGGCATCCACCCCGGCATCCGCCAGCAGGTCCAGCTTCTGGTCGACGCTCGAGAGCGGCTCGGGGCAGAGTTCGGGGCGCAGCAGACTCAGCGGGTTGCGGTCGAAGGTCACCGCGACCACGCGCGCCGATGCCTCGGCGGCGGCCACCCGCGCGCGGTCGATTACGGCCCGGTGGCCGGAGTGGACGCCGTCGAACTTGCCGATCGCGACGACGCTCGGCCCGAACCCTGCGGGGACGTCGGCGGGGTCGTGGAAGACGATCACCAGCGCGCCCCCTCGACGACGGGCTCGGGCGCCGCGGTGGGGATGCCGTCGCGGTGCGCGACGAGCCACCACAGCCCGACGAACGGCAGCACCAGCGGGATCCAGAAGTAGCCGTAGCCGAAGCCCGACCACACGGTCGCGTCGTGCGCGAACAGCTCGGGATGGGTGAGGCTGAGCGTCCCCACGACGAGCACGCCCGCCAGCTCGAAGCAGATGGCGATCCAGGCGACGACGTACCAGGCGCGGCTCGACGAGCGCACGAGGGCGATCGTCGCGATCACGTAGACGACAGCGGATGCCGCCGACAGCGAGTACGCGAGCGGCGCCGCGTCGAAGTCCTGCACGATCTGCACGAGCGACCGGCCGGTCGCGGCGAGCGCCATGATCGCGTACACCACGACGAGGACACGGCCGATGCCGGTCATTCGGGGGCGGGGCGTGGACGACATGACTCGTCAATGATAGTTCGGCCCGACACCCCGGCGACCGTCGCCGGCGCCCTCAGGTCACGCGGCGGGTGTCATCCAGATGACCTGCATGCGCCACACCATGACGGCCACGGCGAGGGCCGCGATGCCCATGATGACGGTGCTCCACCGGCTGCGCTCGATGAGGGCCCAGAACACCGCCGCCGGCGGAAGCAGGACGGCTGACACGAGGTAGACCCAGAACTCGAGCGCGCTGCCGACGGGAGGATTCCCCGTGAGTGGCTGGATCACCGCGACGACGACCTGCGCGAGCAGCAGCAACAGGATCAGCGCCATGCCGCCGACCGTGACGTCGCCCGGGCGCCGGCCCGCGAGCCCCGCGACGACCGCGACGAGCCCGACGACGACGCAGACGACGACCTGCACGTACGTGAACCACAGGATCACGGCGCACCCTCCGCCATGTTCATCGCGCTCTTCAGGTCGGCGCCGCGCCGCTCGACGATGCCGACGAGCCGACCCTTCGGATCGATCGCGGCGGGCGTCGCCGTGCGGAGGCCCTCGAGGCGGGCCGCGCCGCCGACGAGCCGCTTGCCGTGGCGCAGGTCGCGGGCCTCGTCGAGGGTGACCGGCAGAGCCCCGAGCACCGCCGCCGCGACCTCAGCCGGAGCGCGCAGCGGCGCGTCGGACGCGATCTCGGTGACGGCATCCGACACCTCGAACGGCCCGATGCGCGTGCGGCGCAGCGCCGTCAGGTGCCCACCGACGCCGAGATCCGCGCCGAGGTCGCGGGCCAGCGCGCGGATGTAGGTGCCACTCGAGCAGTCGACGACGACGTCGAGGTCGAGGCCCGCGTCGACCGTCCGCACGCGTTCGAGCGCGAAGCGACTGACTGTCACGACGCGCGACTTCAGCACGACCTCCTCCCCCGCGCGCGCCAGGTCGTAGGCGCGCTTGCCGCCGACCTTGATCGCCGAGACGGTGCTGGGCACCTGCGAGATCTCGCCGGTCAGCCGGCCGATCCCCGCCGACACGTCGGCGGGCGTCACCGCGGCCAGCGCCGCGGCATCCGCTCGCGCCGTCACGGCACCGTCGGCGTCGTCCGAGTCGGTCGACACACCCAGCCGGATCGTCGCCTCGTAGGTCTTGTCGAGCCCGACGATGTAGGTCAGCAGCCGCGTCGCGGGGCCGGCTCCGAGGATCAGCAGCCCGGTCGCCATCGGGTCGAGCGTGCCCGCGTGGCCGATCTTGCGCGTGCCGAGCGCGCGCCGCGCGCGCGCGACGACGTCGTGGCTCGTGATGCCGCCGGGCTTGTCGACCAGCAGGATGCCGCTCGGGGCGGGCGCGTTCTCGGGCATCTGACCAGCCTAAGCGGCGTGTCTCGTGTGCCCCGCGTACCGTATGCAGGATCACCGCGCCGCGCGCCGGAGCCCGGTCGCCTGTTTCCGGCCCGCGGCGCCCTCCCGTCGTCGATCGATCCTGCATACGGTACGCACGCGTCGTCGTAGGCTGAGCGGATGCCCGACCTCGCGACACCGCTGATCGCGTGGTTCCGGCGCAATGCGCGGGACCTGCCGTGGCGTGAGCCGGGGTTCGGGGCGTGGGGCGTGCTCGTCAGCGAGTTCATGCTGCAGCAGACGCCGGTGACGCGGGTCGTCCCGCGGCTCGACGCGTGGCTGACGCGCTGGCCGACCCCCGCCGACCTCGCCGCCGACGCGCCGGCCGAGGCGGTGCGGCAGTGGGCGAACCTCGGTTACCCGCGCCGCGCGCTGTGGCTGCACCGGGCGGCGGTCGAGATCCGCGACCGGCACGCGGGCGTCGTGCCGCGTGAGGTCGACGACCTGCTGGCACTCACCGGCATCGGCGACTACACGGCGCGCGCGGTCGCCGTCTTCGCCTACGGCGATCGGCATCCCGTCGTCGACACGAATACCCGCCGCGTGCTCGCCCGCGCGCTGGACGGCAGATCGCAGCCCGCGCCGCCCGGAAAGCGCGACCTCGTCGCGATGACCGCGGTGATGCCGGCGGGCGACGCGGATGCCGCGGCGTTCAACGCCGCGACGATGGAACTCGGTGCCCTGGTGTGCACCGCCCGCACGCCGACGTGCGAGCTGTGCCCGATCGCGGATCTCTGCGCCTGGCGCGCCGCGGGTTACCCCGACACGGGCGACGATCGCCGCCGTCAAGCACGCTACGAGGGCAGCGACCGCCAGGCACGCGGCGCCGTGCTGAAGGCGCTGCGCGCGGCGCATGAGGTGCCGCAGGATGCCGTGATCGCCGACTGGCCCGACGCCGCACAGCGGGGACGCGCGATCGACTCACTCATCACCGATGGGCTCGTCGAGGCATCCGACGGCGCCCTGCATCTGCCGCGCTGAGGGCGCGCGGGGGTGTGTCAGCGTGCGTCGCTCGGCGTGTCATCCGACTCCGCGGCCTCGTCGGCCCCGGTCTCGCCCGGTTCGTCGGCGTCGTCCGGCTCCGCGCCCTCGTCGGACTCGCGGTACGGGTCGGCGTCGCCGGCGTAGGCGGCTCCGGCGGCGAGACCGGCGACGGCCTCGTCACGCTCGCGCGCCTCGCGCAGCAGGTCGGCGATGTGGCCGGCGGTCTCGGGGAGCGCATCGGGGATGAACTCGAGCGACGGGGTGAGCCGCACGCCGAGTCGCTTGCCGACTTCGCTGCGCAGCATGCCGGTGGCCGCCTTGAGCGCCGCCGCCGAGTCCTCGCGCTCCTGGTCGCTGCCGTAGACGGTGTAGAACACCGAGGCATGCTGCAGGTCGCCCGTGACGCGCACGTCGGTGATCGTGACGAAGCCGAGACGCGGGTCGCGCAGGCCCTTCTCGAGCCGCTCCGCGATCAGGACGCGGATGCGGTCGGCCATACGGGCCTGACGTTCGTTCGACATGGGAACTCCTTGAAAAACGGGATGTGGGATGCCGGCTCGCACCGGCATCCCACACGCGTGCGGGCTCAGCCGCGCGGCTTCTCGACCATCTCAGTGGTCTCGATCTCGTCACCGATCTGGATGTCGTTGTACTTGCCGAGGCCGATACCCGCCTCGAAGTCCGTGCGGACCTCGGTGACGTCGTCCTTGAAGCGGCGCAGCGACTCGATCGCGAGGCCGTCGGCCAGCACCACGCCGTCGCGGATGACGCGCGCCTTGGCGTTGCGCGTGATCGTGCCCGAGCGGACGATGACACCGGCGATGTTGCCGAACTTCGACGAGCGGAACACCTCGCGGATCTCTGCGACACCCGACTGGACCTCTTCGAACTCCGGCTTGAGCAGGCCCTTGAGCGACTGCTCGACATCGTCGATCGCGTTGTAGATGACCGAGTAGAACCGGACGTCCACACCCTCGCGGGAGGCACGCTCGCGCGCCTTGGCGTCGGGGCGGACGTTGAAGCCGATCACGATCGCGTTGTCGATCGTGGCCAGGTTGATGTCCGACTCGGTGACGGCACCCACACCGCGGTGGATGATGCGCAGCTGCACCGAATCGTCGACCTCGATCTTGAGCAGCGACTCTTCGAGCGCCTCGACGGCACCCGACACGTCACCCTTGATGATGAGGTTGAGCGACTCGACCTTGCCCTCTTCGAGTGCACGGGTGAAGTCCTCGAGCGAGATGCGCTTGCGGGCCTTGGCCAGCTGTGCGTTGCGCTCGGCGGCTTCGCGCTTCTCGGCGATCTGACGTGCCAGGCGGTCTTCGTCGGTGACGATGAAGGTGTCGCCGGCGCGCGGGACCGAGTTGAGACCCTGCACCTGGACGGGACGCGAGGGCCAGGCCTCGTCGACCGCGTCGCCGTTCTCGTCGATCATGGCGCGGACGCGGCCGTAGGCCGTTCCGGCGACGATCGCGTCGCCGACGCGCAGCGTTCCCGACTGGATGAGCACGGTGGCCACCGAACCGCGGCCCTTGTCGAGCTTCGCCTCGATCGCGACACCGCGGGCGGCCTTGTTCGGGTTCGCCGTGAGGTCGAGCCCGGCATCCGCCGTCAGCAGCACCGCGTCCAGAAGGTCCTGGATGCCGATGTTCTCACGCGCCGAGACGTCGACGAACATGACGTCGCCGCCGTACTCCTCGGCGACGAGACCGTACTCGGTGAGCTGCTGGCGCACCTTGGCCGGGTTGGCGTCGGGCTTGTCGACCTTGTTGACCGCGACCACGATCGGCACGTTCGCCGCCTGCGCGTGATTCAGCGCCTCGACCGTCTGCGGCATGATGCCGTCGTCGGCCGCGACCACGAGGATCGCGATGTCGGTGACCTGCGCACCACGGGCACGCATCGCGGTGAACGCCTCATGACCGGGGGTGTCGATGAAGGTGATGGCGCGCTCGATGCCGTCGTGCTCGGTCCACACCTGGTAGGCGCCGATGTGCTGCGTGATGCCGCCGGCCTCGCCTGCGACGACGTTGGTCTGCCGGATCGCGTCGAGGAGCCGGGTCTTACCGTGGTCGACGTGACCCATGACGGTGACGACGGGGGGACGGATCTCGAGGTCGTCCTCGCTCTCGGCCTCGAGTTCGGCCTCGAGGTCGAGGCCGAAGCCTTCGAGCAGCTCTTTGTCCTCGTCCTCGGGCGAGACCATCTGGATCTTGTAGCCGAGCTCGGCACCCAAGACCTCGAAGGTCGCCTCGTCGAGCGACTCGGTCGCCGTGGCCATCTCGCCCAGGTTGAACAGGATCGTCACGAGCGTGCCGGGCTGCACGGTGTAGCCGCGGATCGCCTCGAGCTTGTCGGCGAAGTCGGCGATCGACGCGCCGCGGCGCAGGCGGATGATCTCGCCGTTGCCCTTCTGGACGTTGACGCCACCGACCTGCGGGGCATCCCGCATCTCGAATTCCTGCCGCTTCGCCCGACGCGACTTGCGCTGCTTGGACTTGCCGCCACCCTTGCCGAAGGCACCCGCGGTGCCGCCGCCGGGCCCACGGCCGCGACCGCCGCCACCACCAGGACGACCGGCGAAGCCGCCGGGCGCACCACCGGGAGCGCCGCCGGGGCGCTGGAAGCCGCCGGCACCGCCGGGACGACCGGGGCCGCCGGGACGCTGCTGGAACGGAGCGCCGGGGCGTCCGGCACCACCGGGACGTCCCGCACCGCCGGGACGCGGCGCGCCGGGGCGGGGCGCGCCGGGGCGCGGCGCCTGCGGGCGCGGGATGTTGCCGGGGGTGGGCCGCTGGCCCATGCCCTGCGCCGAGGCGAACGGGTTGTTTCCGGGGCGGGGGCCGGCGGGACGCTGACCCATGCCCTGCGACGACGCGAACGGGTTGTTTCCGGGGCGCGGCGCGCCACCGGGGCGCGGGGCACCGGGGGTCGGCGCTGAGCCGTCGGCTGCCGGGGCTGCCGGAGCAGACTCGGCCGTCGGAGCGGTCGGGGCCGCCGTCGGCGCGTCGGCCTTCGCTGCCGGAGCGGGCGTCGCTGCGGGCGCTGCCTCGGGAGCCGGCGTCGCGGCCGGAGCGGCGGGCTTCGCGGGGCCGGGGCGAGGGCCCGAGCTCGGGCGCGCTGCGGGAGTGGCCGGCTTCGCGGCCGCGGCGGCCGGAGCGGCCGGAGCGGCGGCGGCCGCCGGCTTGCCGGCTCCGTCGGCCTCGAGGGCAGCGCGGAGCTTGCGGGCCACGGGGGGCTCGATCGTCGACGACGGGCTCTTGACGAACTCGCCGAGTTCCTTCAGCTTCGCGAGGGCGACCTTGCTGTCGACGCCGAGCTCGGAAGCGATCTCATGCACGCGGGGTTTGGCGTTTGCCACAATTCTCCTGTCTGGGGTCTACCCGGACAGGGCAGACCGTTACTTGCGGACGGGTCTCATTTCGAGCCGTTCACTTCGTGTCCATAGCCGTTCAGCCTTTTCGCTGGTGGGTTTCATGAAAGGTCTGCGTGTCCAGCTCGCCGGACACTCGCAGTGCTCGTCCGAAAGCGCGTCGACGGAAAGCCGCCTGCACGCACGCATCCGTGTCATGCACCCACGCGCCCCGGCCGGAGAGGACGGCCTTCTCGTCAGCGACGAGCACACCATCCCGGGCGACGACCCGCAGAAGTGCGGATCGGGGGGCACGCGCGCGGCATCCCACGCACGTTCGAACGGGTTCCATCCTACCCCCGTCAGGCGTCCTCGAGAATCGAGTCGGGCTGGATGTCGATCTTCGCGCCCGTCAGCTTGGCAGCCAGGCGCGCGTTCTGACCCTCTTTGCCGATCGCGAGCGACAGCTGGTAGTCGGGGACGAGCGCGCGGACGGCCTTGATGTTCGCGTCGAGCACGAAGCTCGAGGTGACCTTCGCCGGCGAGAGCGCGTTGGCGACGAACTTCGCGAGCTCGGGGTCGTAGTCGACGATGTCGATCTTCTCGCCGCCGAGCTCTTCGGTCACGGCGCGCACGCGGCGGCCGAGCTCGCCGATACAGGCGCCCTTCGCGTTGATCGCGGGGTCGGTCGCGGTCACGGCGATCTTGGTGCGGTGACCCGCTTCACGGGCGAGCGAGATGATCTCGACCAGCCCCGACGCGATCTCGGGCACTTCCAGCGCGAAAAGCTTGCGCACGAGGCCCGGGTGGGTGCGCGAGACGGTGATCTGCGGCCCCTTGAGGCCCTTCGACACCGACGTGACGTAGACGCGCAGGCGCGCGCCGTGCGGGTACTCCTCGCCCGCGACCTGCTCTTCGGGGGGCAGGATCGCCTCGACCGTGCCGAGGTCGACGTGCACCATCCGCGGGTTCGGCCCCTGCTGGATCACGCCGGCGACGATGTCGCCCTCCTTGCCGCGGAACTCGCCCAGGATCGCGTCGTCGGCGATGTCGCGCAGGCGCTGCCCGATGACCTGCTTCGCCGCGAACGCCGCGATGCGACCGAAATCCTCCGGCGTCGACTCCTCTTCGCCGATCACGGCGCCCTCGTCGTCGGTGAGGGGGATGAACACCGCGACGTGACCGGTCTTGCGGTCGAGGACGGCGCGAGCACCGTCGGGCAGTTCACCGTCGGGCGAGGTGTGCTTGGCGTAGGCAGTGAGGATCGCCTGCTCGATGATGCGCACGAGTTCCTCGAAGGGAATCTCCTTCTCGCGCTCGACCGTCCGCAGCAGTCCCAGATCGATGTCCACAGGTGCCTCCCTATTCAGCTCTCGGCGCAGGGTCACCCCTACGTCATCCGACCGAGTTTACCGGATGCCGGCTGTGACGACACCGGTGGTGCGCACCCCGTACGGCTCGTCATACTGTCCACATGGACTCCCTCCCCGGCGGCACCGCCCCCTCCCGCCTGCGCACCGCCGACCCCGGGCTGATCGGGCTGCTCGGGTTCGTGATCGCCACGCTCACGGCGCAACTCGCCCACCTGGGCGTGCAGGACGAGAGCGCCGTGTTCTGGGTCGGCGCGGCGTTCGGCGGCATCGTGCAGGTGACGGCGGGCATGCTCTCGTACTTCATCGGCGACGACTTCCACTTCATCGTGTACAACGCGTTCGGCTGGTACTGGATCTGCATGCCGGGATTCCTGCTCGGCGGCGAGCTCGGCATCTTCGAGGTGACCGGGCCGGCGAAGCCGCTGTTCATGCTCATCTTCTCGGTCCTCGGGTTCGGGTTCGCGGTCGCGGGGGCGCTGCACAACACCGTCCTGCCGGTCACGCTCATCTGCGTCGGCGTCGGTCTCGGCCTCGAGGCCATCGGCTCGTTCGGCGGCGGTGACGGGTTCGGTGTCGTCGGCGCCTGGGTCCTGATCGCCGCGTCTGCCCTGGCGACGTACATGCTCGTCGAGAAGTTCTACTGGCGCACGATGGGGCGCCACATCATCCCCCTCGGCCGCCCGTGGTTCGCGGGCAGCAGCGACATCGAGTCCTGACGGTGGCCGACGCCGCGAAGTCCGCAGCCCGCAAGGTCGAGTCGAGCCCCGTCGTCCGCGCCCTCGCGCGCGGCGGCTACGCCGCCAACGGCGTCGTGCACGTGCTCATCGGCATCCTCGTGCTCGCGCTCGCCTTCGGCGCGTCGGGCGAAGCCGACCAGTCCGGCGCACTGCGGGCGATCGCCGGTGCGCCGCTCGGCCTGCTCGCGCTCTGGGTCATCGCGATCCTGCTCGGGGCGCTCGCGCTCTACCACCTGATCGAGGCGTTCGTGCTGCGCGACGTCTCGACGGCGAAGACGTGGGGTCGTCGCGTGTCCGAAGCAGGTCAGGCGGTCGTGTTCGGGTCGCTCGGCGCGGTCGCCGTCGCGGTGGCGCTGGGCGCCCGGCCCGACGGCGATGAGAGCGCCGAGGGCGCGAGTCGCAGCGTGCTGTCCCTGCCGGGTGGCCCCTTCGTCCTGGGCGCGATCGGTCTGGGCATCGCCGGCGGCGGCGTCGCCTTCGTCGTGATGGGCGTGCTGCGGTCGTTCGAGAAGAAGATGTCGATCCCGAAGGACGGCGTCGGGCCGTTCGTGAAGGGGCTCGGCATCGCGGGCTACATCGCGAAGGGCGTCGCGCTCGTGATCGTCGGTGTGCTGCTGGTCGTCGCCGCCGTCCGTGTCGACCCGGCCGAGGCCGGCGGCCTCGATGCCGCGTTCGATGCCCTGCGCGGCATGTTTCTGGGCCCCCTGCTCGTCGGGCTCGTGGGTGCCGGCTTCATCGCCTACGGCGTGTTCCTCTTCTTCCGCGCGCGCTACGCCGACCTCTGACCCGCCGCCCACGCGTCTCCGCGCGCGTCAGGGCGTCGGCGGCGTCAGCGGCTCGGCGGCCGCCGACGGCAGCTCGTTCAACGCCCGAATGAGCCGGTGCAGCTCGCCCACGCGGAACTGATTCAGGCGCAGCGCGATGCGCGGCAGCGCGAGCCGGTCGTCGTCGGCCACTTCGGGCGCCAAGGGCGCCGTGGCATCGATGCGGCCGCCGGCGAGCAGGTCGGCGAACCGCTCGGTGAGCTCGTCGAGCTCGGCCGCGGTCGGCGCCGTCTGCAACCGCATGACCAGCCGCCCCTTGACCCAGCGCAGCGAGTCGTAGTTGCGGTAGAAGTCCGTGATCTCGCCGACCGCGGCATCCACCGAGTCGGTCACGAGCACACGGTCGAAGTCGCCCGGCGAGATCACGGCGCCCGCGATCAGGTGCTCGTCGACGAAGCGCCGCAGCCCCGCCCAGAAGGTGCCGCCCGGCGCGTCGAGCAGAACGATGGGCGTGGGCTCGGCCTTGCCGGTCTGCTGCAGGGTAAGCAGCTCGAACATCTCGTCGAGCGTGCCGAACCCTCCGGGCACGCAGACGAACGCGCGCGACTCTTTGACGAGCATCAGCTTCCGCGTGAAGAAGTACTTCATCGCGACGTTGCGGGAGTTCTTCGCGATGATCGCGTTGGGCTTCTCTTCGAAGGGCAGTCGGATGCTGACCCCGAGCGAATGGTCGGGGCCGGCTCCCTCTGCCGCCGCCTGCATGATGCCGGGCCCCGCGCCGGTCACGACCATCCAGTCGCGTTCGGCGAGCGCGGCGGCGACGGCAGCCGCGGCGAGATAGCTCGGGTCGTCGGGTCGGGTGCGGGCCGATCCGAAGATCGTGACCTTCGGCACGTCGCGGTACGGCTCGAAGAGTCGGAACGCCGCGCGCATCTCGGTGAGCGCCGCCGAGGTGATCTTGAGGTCGAGACGATCGGTCGGGTCGAGCCCGAGCCCGATGCCCGTCGCGAGGATGCGCGCGATGAGGTCCTGATCGGCCTCGATCCCGGCGTGGGCGATGAGCGTGCGCACGTCGTCGGTGACCGTCTGCGGGATCTGGGTGGAGCTGCCTGCCATGGCCCCACCCTGCCACGCCGCGGTGAACGGCGGGTGGCGCGGCACGGGCGACCGGAGTTGTCAATCCCCTGGGCCGCTCGTGTCGCGCGACGGAATGTGGATGCCATGACAGAGATCACCGGCCCCGACGCGCTCGCACGCGTCAAAGAACTGGTCGAGGACATCGACTTCACGATGCTCACCACGACCGACGACGACGGCAACCTCGTATCGCGACCGATGTCGACCCGGCAGATGGATGAGGCCGGCGACATCTGGTTCTTCACGAGCGAAGACACCGACAAGGTCGACGAGGCGCGTGCCCATCGCGACGTCGGGCTCTCGTACTGCGATGCCAAGGGCATGCGGTACGTGTCGGTCGGCGGCACCGCGGCGGTCGTGCACGACCGCGCCAAGATGGAGGAGCTCTACTCCCCCTCCCTCGACATCTGGTTCGAGGACGGCCTCGACACCCCCGGCATCGCCTTGCTCAGCGTGACCCCGAAGGTAACCGAGTTCTGGGAGCCCTCGAAGGGGAAGGTCGCGATGGCGGCCGGCATGCTCAAGGCGCTCGTCTCGAAGGACACGCCCGACGACGACATCATGAACCACGGCAAGATCGTCTGCTGAGCACGGACCGATTAAGGGCGGATGCCGGGTCCCCACCTCGGCACCCGCCCTCCGTGCCGTTCGGGGCCGACGCGCGATCGGATTGCCACCGTGCGGGCGCGCGCCGGCGCGACAGTGCCGAAAGGGTCAGAGAATCGCGTCGGAACGCGGCACCGTGCCGTCGCCCGGCCGGGCGCGGGTGTCGGCATCCGTCGCGGCGTCGGATGCGACCCGGTCGCGGGTGATCGCGTCGCCGATCACCTGACCGCCGCTCGTCAGCAGCGCGCGGCGCCAGGGCAGAACGCCCTCGATCTCGATCTGGATCGAGATCGACAGCACCGTCCGGATCAGCACGATGAGGCCCAGGATCGCGGCATCCTCGAGCGACGGCTTCGACGTGATGGTGCGGATGAGGTCGGCGGCGACGAGCACCTCGAGCCCGAGCAGGATCGCAGCACCGAGGGTCGTGCGCACCACCTGGAACGCGGTGCCGCCGCCCTCGCCCCGCTGCAGGGAGCGGATGCCGAGGACCACCGCCACGAGGAAGCCGACGCACATCGCGAGCGCCCCGATCACCTCGAGCACGACGGCGACGGTCGTGAACACGAGCTCCATGTCCATGCCCGTCAGTGTAGAGCGCGAGCGCAGCGCGCCCGCGTCAGCGCGCGCGGAGCTTCGCGACGACCTCCGCCGCCGGCACGACCTCGCGGTCGCCGGTGCGGCGGTCCCACAGTTCGACCTCGCCTGCCGCGGCCCCGCGGCCGACGATCACGATCTGCGGCACGCCCACGAGCTCGGCGTCGCCGAACTTGACCCCGGGCGAGACCTTCGGGCGGTCGTCGTAGAGGACGTCGAAGCCGTCGGCATCCAGGTCTGCGGACACCTGCTCGGCGAGCTCGAAGGCCGCCGCGTCACGCCCGGTCGCGACGACCTGCACGTCGAAGGGCGCGATCGATGCCGGCCAGACCAGACCCTTGTCGTCGTTGTTGAGCTCGGCGAGGATCGCCAGGATGCGCGTCACACCGATGCCGTACGAGCCCATCGTCACGGTGACGAGCTTGCCGTTCTCATCGAGGACCTTCAGCCCCAGGGTCTCGGCGAAGAAGCGCCCGAGCTGGAAGACGTGCCCGATCTCCATGCCGCGGGCGAGCTCGACAGGGCCCGACCCGTCGGGAGCGGGGTCGCCCGCACGGACGCTCGCGACCTCGACGACGCCGTCCGCGAAGAAGTCGCGCCCGGCGACGACCGAGTGGGCGTGCTTCTCATCGAGGTTCGCGCCGGTGATCCAGCTCGTCCCCTCGCCCACCCGCGGGTCGACGAGGTAGCGGATGCCGGTGGCCGACTCTTCGCCCAGTACGGCGCCCGTCGGCGACCACGGACCGATGTAGCCCTTGACCAGCAGCGAGTGGCGCTCGAAGTCCTCGGGCGTCGCGGCCTCGACGGCCGCCGGGGCGAAGGCCACCTCGGCGCGCTTGTCGTCGACGTCACGATCACCGGGCAGGCCCACCACGACGAGCTCGCGCGTGCCGTCGGGCTGCGTGAGCGCGAGCACGACGTTCTTCAGGGTGTCGGCCGCCGTGTAGGCACCGGCCGAGGTGTCGAGCACGGCGTTGCTGTGCGCGACGAGCGTCTCGATCGTCGGCGTGTTCGGCGAGTCGAAGACGACGGGCGCGCCGGCGGCGTCGATCGCGATCGGGTCGGGGACGACGGTCGTGAACGCCTCGACGTTGGCCGCGTACCCACCCGCCGATCGGACGAAGGTGTCTTCGCCGACGGCGATCGGGTGCAGGAACTCTTCGCTGCGCGCGCCGCCCATGAGGCCGTTGTCGGCCGCGACGATGACGTACTCCAGGCCCAGACGCTGGAAGATGCGCTCGTAGGCATCGCGCTGGCTCGTGTACGAGGCATCCTGGCCCGCGTCCGTGTAGTCGAACGAGTAGGCGTCCTTCATCGTGAACTCACGCCCGCGCAGCAGACCCGCGCGGGGCCGGGCCTCGTCACGGTACTTGTCCTGGATCTGGTAGATCGTCAGCGGCAGGTCCTTGTACGACGAGTACAGGTCCTTCACGAGCAGCGTGAACATCTCCTCGTGCGTCGGCGCGAGCAGGTAGTCGGCGCCCTTGCGGTCCTGCAGACGGAAGATCCCGTCGCCGTACGACGTCCACCGCCCCGACTGCTCGTAGGGGTCGCGCGGCAGCAGCGCGGGGAAGTGCACCTCGAACGCACCGGCCGCGGCCATCTCGTCGCGGATGATGCCCTCGATCTTCGCTTTGACCTTCAGGCCGAGCGGCAGCCACGTGAAGATCCCGGGCGCGGCACGGCGGATGTAGCCGGCGCGCACGAGCAGACGGTGGCTCGTGACCTCGGCATCCGACGGGTCTTCGCGGAGCGTGCGGAGGAAGAAGTTCGACAGACGGGTGACCACGAGGATCAAGCCTAGTTGCCGCGCCTCGTCGCCGAGGCGCGGCAGTCGTAGGCTGACCTCGTGCCGCAGCGTCGCCCTCGCATCGTCCCGACCGTCACGGCGGGAGGGCTCGCCGCGTCGCTCGCCGCACTGCGACGCTCTCTCGATCTGCCCGAGTCGTACCCCGCCGATGCCGAGGCCGAGGCCGAGCGCGCGGCGCGGGACGTGCCCGTCGATCCCGACTCGGCCGGATTGTCCGACCTGCGCGACATCGAGTTCCTGACGATCGATCCGGCAGGTTCGACCGACCTCGATCAGGCGCTGCACCTCGCGCGCACCGGCGCGGGGGCGACACTGCACTACGCGATCGCCGACGTGCCCGCCTATGTGACGCCGGGCGGGGCGCTCGACACCGAGGCGCGCCGGCGCGGGCAGACGATGTACGCGCCGGACGGGCGCATCCCCCTGCACCCCGCGGTGCTGAGCGAGGGAGCGGCGTCGCTGCTGCCCGGCGCCCCGCGACGCGCCTTCGTCTGGCGATTCGTCCTCGATGAGGGTGCCCGGCCGACCGAGACGACGCTGACACGCGCGATCGTCCGGTCGCGCGCGCAGTGGTCGTACGTCGATGCGCAACGGGCGATCGACGCGGGCACGGCCCCCGAGACCCTCCTGGCGATGCCGTGGTTCGGCGCGCAGCGCACCGAACGCGAGCGCGAGCGCGGCGGAGCGAGCCTGAACATCCCCGAGACCCGGATCGAGACCGACGGCGATGGCTACCGACTCGAACGCAGCGACGAGGTGCCGCTCGAGGACTGGAACGCGCAGGTGTCGCTGCTGACGGGCATGGCCGCGGCCGACATCATGCTGCGCGGCGGCGTCGGCATCCTGCGCACCATGCCGCCCGCCGGTGCCGACGACGTCGCCGACTTCCGCGCGCAGACGATCGCGCTCGGGTTGCCGTGGCGCCCCGACGTGACCTACGGCGACTACCTGCGCACCCTCGACCGCTCGCCCGCGGCACGGGCCGTCAAGGAGTGCGCGGCGGGGCTCTTCCGCGGCGCCGGCTACGTCACCTTCGACGGCGCACCGCCGACGGAGACCGTGCAGGCGGCGATCGGTGCGCCCTACGCGCACACGACCGCGCCGCTCCGACGCCTTGTGGATCGCTGGGCCCTCGTCGTCTGCGAGGCGCTGGCGAACGGACGTGAGGTGCCCGACTGGGCGCGCGCATCGCTCGGTGAGCTGCCGGCGGCGATGGCCCGCAGCGCCCAGAAGGCCTCGCAGCTCGACGCCGGCGCGCTCGACCGCGTCGAGGCCGCGCTGCTCGAGAACCGTGTCGGCGAGGTCTTCGACGGTGTCGTCCTGGCCCTGCGCGGCGATGGCGCGCGCGTGCAGCTGACGGATCCTCCCGTCGAGGCGAAGGTCGCGGGGCTGGATGCCGCGGCCGGCAGCACCGTGCGACTGCGGCTCGTATCGGCATCCGTCTCCGACGGCGGGCTCGTCTTCGAACCGGCCGGCAACCCGCCCTGACCGCGCACGTGCACCCGCGCCAAGCGATGCGCAATGGAATCGGACATTCGCAATGGAATCGGATGCCGGTGGCGCGCGCGTCCGATTCTGTGGCGCACATCCGATTCCGTGATCTCGGCGCGGCGCGATATATTGCATATCGTGCCGATCCCGACCGAACGTCTCGCTCCCCGCGCGCTGCTGCGCGACGACGTGCACACGCGGCTGCGTGACGCGATCGTCGACGGCACCTTCGCCCCCGACGAGCAGCTGCGCGACACCGACCTCGCGGCATGGCTCGGTGTCAGCCGCACGCCCGTCCGCGAGGCGCTGCTCGAGCTGTCGCGCGCCGGACTCGTGCGCGCGGTGCCCGGCCGATCGACTGTCGTCGCGCCGATCGATCGCGCCGCCATCCGCGACGCGCAGAGCGTCGTCGCGGCGATGCACGCCCTCGTCGTGCGCACCGCCGTGCCCCGGTTGACCGCGCGCGACCTCGACCGTATGCGCGCGGCCAACGCCGCCTTCACCGCGGCGCAGGCCACGGGCGACGACGAAGCGGCACTCCGCGCCGACGCCGCGTTCCACGCCGTCGCGATCGAGGTCGCCGGCAACGCCGCCGCAGCCGCGGTCATCGCGCAGTACGAGCCCGTGCTGCATCGCGCCGAGAGGCTGCGGTTCGCATCGCACGAGGGCGCGGCATCCGCCGCCCGTCACGACGAGCTGCTGGCGTTGTGCGCCCTGGGCGACGCCGACGCCGCCGCGCGCCTCGCCGAGCAGACCTGGCAGACCCTGACGGTCTCCCCCGCCCGCGCGTCCACCTCCGACCCCGATTCCGACATGGAAGGCCCCACCGCATGAAGCTGCACGAGTTCCCCCGCCACCCGCTCACATTCGGGCCGAGCCCGCTGCAGCACCTCAAGCGCCTCACGCAGCACCTCGGCGGTGCGCAGGTATGGGCGAAGCGCGAAGACGTCTCGAGCGGCCTCGCCTTCGGCGGCAACAAGGTGCGCAAGCTCGAGTACATCGTCCCCGAGGTGCTGGCGTCGGGCGCCGACACGCTCGTCTCGATCGGCGGCTACCAGTCGAATCACACTCGGGCCGTCGCCGCGGTCGCCGCCCACCTGGGGCTGAAGGCGCGTCTCGTGCAGGAGAAGTGGGTGCCGTGGGACGACCCGACCAACGACCAGGTGGGCAACCTGCTGCTCTCGCGCATGATGGGCGCCGACTCTCGGCTCGATGCCGCGGGCTTCGACATCGGCATCCGCGATTCGTGGAAGCAGGCGCTCGCAGACGTCGAGGCGGCGGGCGGCACGCCCTACCCGATCCCCGCCGGGGCGAGCGAGCACCGCCTGGGCGGTCTCGGCTTCGCGAACTGGGCGTTCGAGGTCGCCGAGCAGGAGCAGCAGCTGGGCGTCTTCTTCGACACGATCGTCGTCTGCACCGTCACGGGGTCGACCCACGCCGGCATGATCGCCGGCTTCGCGGCGCTCGAGGAGCTCACCGGCGTGAAGCGCCGGGTCATCGGCATCGACGCGTCGGCGACGCTCGAGAAGACGCGCGATCAGGTCGGCCGCATCGCCCGCCACACCGCCGAGCTGATCGAGCTGGGGCGCGACCTACGCGACGACGAGATCCAGGTGCTCGAGGGCTGGGCAGGCGACCTGTACGGCATCCCGGTCGACTCGACGATGGAGGCGATCGCCCTCGGCGCGCAGCTCGAGGCGATGATCACCGACCCGGTCTACGAGGGCAAGTCACTCGCGGGGCTGATCGATCTCGTGCGCACGAGCGAGATCCCGAAGGACGGGGCCGTTCTGTACGCCCATTTGGGCGGCCAGCCGGCGATCAACGCGTACCACTCCCTGTGGGACCCGGCGGCCTGACGGCCCCCCGCGGGTCGAGACCCCTCGCGCACGCCGACGTCGGCGCGTAGCGTGGCGGCGGACGGAAGGCGGCTCCGATGGCGACCCTCGGCAACATCACGTTCTACGCAGACGATCCGCGTGCGCTCGCCCACTTCTGGAGCGGCGTGTTCGGCTATCCGCCGCTCGAGTGGGACGACCCACTGCGCCAGCATCTGCTCGACGCGGGGCTGACGCCGGGCGATCTCGCCGGGCGTGCGCTCGCCGAAGACCCCGAAGGGCGCGGGCCGCGGCTGTTCTTCCACCGTGCCGACGCGACGAAGTCGGCGCGCAATCGACTTCACCTCGACGTCACGGCGTCCCGATCGGGCGGTCAGAGCGCCGCCGAAGCGATCGAGGCCGAGAAGGATCGGCTCGTCGCTCTCGGCGCGACGGTCGTGCGCCTCGTCGACCAGGACTTCGGTCCGTGGCCCGAGTACTACTACCAGCTGCGCGATCCCGAGGGCAACGAGTTCTGCCTGCAGTGAGCGACGGCGAACACCGAGCGCGGCGCCTCAGCTCCAGCCGGCGTCGCGCAGCGCGTTCATCATGAGCTCGCGCGGGTTGTAGGGCGTCCGCACGCCCTGGATCTCGCGGAAGTCCTGGTGCCCAGGCCCGAACCAGAGGATCGCGTCGCCCTCCCCCACGAGCGAGACGGCCTTGACGACGGCGTCCTCGGGGGGCGAGATGTTGAACAGTCCGCCGGCGGGGGGCTCCTGCACGGCACCGGAGTACAGTCCGTCGCGGATGACGGTCGCGTCCTCCCACCGCGGGTGATGGTCGGTGACGATCGCGATGTCGCTGTTGCGGGCGGCGGCGAGCCCCATCGCGGGGCGCTTGGTGGTGTCGCGCGAACCGTCGGCGCCGAAGAGGATGAGCAGCTTGCCGGGTGTCTGGGCACGCACCGCACGGGCCGTCATCTCGAAGCCGTCGGGCGTGTGGCCGAAGTCGAGGTACACGCGCGGCCCGCGGCCCGTCGTGACGAGCTCGGTGCGGCCGGGCAGGACCGCACGGATGCCGCCGTCGCGCTGCAGGGTCTCGACGATCCGGTCCCACGCGACGCCCGCCTCGACGAGCATGACGATCGCGAGGCCTGCATTGGCGGCCATGTGCGCACCTGTGGCGGGGATGGTCGTCACGAGGCGCTGCCCGTCGGGCCCGGTCAGCTCGAATTCGGTCGCGTTGATCGCGCCCGACAGCATGCGCACCTGCCACTGCGCCGTCGCCGCAAGCTCCGCATCCTCGGCGATCTCGGGCGTCGCGATCGTCGTCACCGGGATGTCCGCGTGCGCCACGACCGTGCGACCGGCGGGGGTATCGAGTGAGACCACGGCGCGACGGGAGCGCGACGAGGTGAACATGGGGAGCTTGCCGCGCAGGTACTCGTCCATGTCGGCGAAATCGTCCATGTGGTCGTACTGCAGGTTCGTGAACCCGGCGACGTCGTAGACGACGCCGTCCACGCGATGCCGCACGATCGCCTGCACGCTCACCTCGAGCGCGAACATGTCGACGCCACGCTCTTTCATGTAGGCGATGAGCGCGTGCAGCTCGCTGGATTCGGGCGTCGTCAGCCGCGCCGTGATGACCTCGCCGTCGATGTGGCGGTGGGCCGACGAGGACATGCCCGAGTGGATGCCGAGCTGCTGCATCAGGGCATCCTGCAGGTGGACGGTCGAGGTCTTGCCGTTGGTCCCGGTCACGCCCAGCATGATCGGCATCGCGGTGTCGTTGCCGTAGATCCAGGCCGCCATCTCGGCGAGCTTGCCGCGCGGGTCGTCGGTGATGAGGATCGGCAGACCCGCGTCGGCGGCGATCTCGGCGCCGAGGGAATCGGTCACGAGAGCGACCGCGCCCTTCTCGCGCGCCTCGGCGGCGAGTTCCGCGCCGTGCCGGCGGATGCCGTGGATGCCGACGAACACATCGCCGGACTGCAGATCGAGGGTCGACAGCGTGACGCCCGTCGCCGTGAGACCGGCGAGGTCGTCGGAGCTCGTGAGTCCGACACGGGCGGCGAGCTCGCCGACCGGCTTCGCGGTGTTGTGCTGCGGACGCATCACCGGGGGGACGCTCTGCTTCATGGGTGCGTTCGCCTTCACGGAAAGATCCTCGCCGCGGGTCTCGCGGCACCCCGACATTCTATGCGCGGGCCTCTCCGATGACCGCGGACCCGCGCGCTCAGGCCCGCACGCGCGCGAGCGGGCCGACCCCTTCGCGTCGCTCGAAGACGAGGTGCGTCTCCGTGGTGCGCACCGACTCGTGCACAGTGATGTGCTGCAGCACGATGTCGCGCAGCGCCGCGGCATCCTCGACGGCGACGTGCACGAGGAAGTCGTCCTCCCCCGCGACGTGGAAGGCCTCGATGACCCCCGGCGTCGCCACGAGTGCGTCGAACAGCCGGCCCACTCCCTCGCGGGTGTGTCGCCCCAGCCGGACGCGGATGACCGCCTGCAAGGGCAGCCCGAGCGACGCCGGGTCGATGACGACGCGTACGCCGGACACGACGCCACGCGCCCGCAGCGACCGCAGCCGATACGCGCACGTCGACTCGGCGACGCCGAGGCCGTCCGCGAGCGCCTTGTTCGAGCGTCCCGGGTCGCGCTCGAGGGCAGCGAGCAGCCGCAGATCGAGCTCGTCCAGACTCGCCGCCGCCCCTTGCGCTTCCCTCAACCCGACCACCCCTTTCCGACCCCATCTTGCCCGATCCTGTGCGCATCCGACCACTGCCTGCCCGATCCACAATCTGAGGCCACAAGAACGGGGGTTTCGGTCACACTGCGTGCATGGACCATCTCGACACCCTCGCCGTGCACGCCGGACGCGACGACCTCAGCAGCCTCGGCGTCCACACGCCCCCACTCGACCTGTCGTCGACCTATCCCCTGCCCGACGTCGAGGCCGGGGGCGCGTCGTACGAGGCCCTCGCGACCGGGAGCGCGCCCCTCGACGGCGGCAGCAACGTGTACGCGCGGCTGTGGAACCCCACGGTGGCGCGTTTCGAGGCCGCGCTCGCACAGCTCGAGCGCGCCGACACGGCCGTCGCGTTCGCGTCGGGGATGGCTGCCCTGACGGCCGCGGTCCTCTCGCACACGACCGCGATCGGCAAGCCGCACGTGGTCGCTGTGCGTCCGCTCTACGGCGGCAGCGACCACCTGCTGTCGACCGGTCTGCTCGGCACGCAGATCACCTTCTGCCCCGCCGACGAGATCGCACGCCACATCCGCCCCGACACGGGGCTCGTCGTCGTCGAGACCCCCGCGAACCCGACGCTCGAACTCGTCGACATCTCCGCCGCCGTGGCGCAGGCAGGCGAGGTGCCGGTCCTGGTGGACAACACGTTCGCGACGCCCGTCCTGCAGCAGCCGCTGGCGCACGGCGCCGCGATGTCGCTGCACAGCGCGACCAAGTACCTGGGCGGCCACGGCGACGTCGTCGGCGGCGTCATCGCATGCTCCGGCGAGACGGCGGCGGCGCTGCGGCGCGTCCGCGCCATCACGGGCGGCATCCTGCACCCCCTCGGTGCGTACCTGCTGCACCGCGGACTGCCGACTCTTCCGTTGCGCGTGCGGGCGCAGCAGGAGTCGGCCGAGCGGATCGCACGGTCGCTGCAGACCCACGACGCCGTCGCGGAGGTGTTCTACCCCGGGCTCGATGCAGACCCCGCCGGCCTCCTGACACGCCAGCAGCACGGCGGCGGCGCGATGGTCTCACTCCGGCTGCGCGGCGGCTACGCCGTCGCCGCGCGCCTCGCCTCGAGCCTGCGGCTGTTCACCCACGCGGTGTCGCTCGGCGGGGTCGACTCGCTCGTGCAGCATCCGGCCGCGCTGACGCACCGGCCCGTCGCACCCGATGCGCGGCCCGCTGCCGACATCCTGCGCCTGTCGATCGGCCTCGAGCACGCCGACGACCTCGTCGCCGACCTCGAACGGGCGCTCGACGCGGTCCGCACCGGCGCGACCCCCACGGAGACCCGCATCGGCGTGTGACTCCAGCGCTCTAACGCGCGGGCACCGCCGTGGTCGTCATGACGAGAAGTTCGGGGTCGCGCTGGTCGAGTTCGACCGTGATCGTGTCGAACGCGCGAAGCGAATCGACGTGCGTGCCTCCGCACGCGAACGACACGTTCCCCTCGGGCAGGTCGCACTCCCAGCGCCGACGGTCGATGATCGCCGGCCCGTCGGTGACGACGCGGCTGGCCGCACCGGCGGCGACCCACTGCGCGAGCAGCGCGTTCGCCCTCGCCGCACGCGCGGGCAGCGAGCCGGCGAGCCCGGCCGTGTCGAAGCCGGCGCGACGCAGGCTCTTGCCGAGGCGGTACTCGTCGACCGCCCCGTCGGGGCGGATGCGACTCGACTGGCCCGCTCGCGCCTCGAAGTCGGGGTGACCGAGCGGGTCGGCAGAGATCTCCTTGCGCCACAGGTCGGCCAGCACGGCGTCGAGCGCGAGCGACGACAGGTGGCAGGCGGTATGTCCGCGACTGAGCGACGCGCGCCGCTCGGCATCCACGTCGAGCACCACGTGCGCGCCGGGCTCGAGCGCCGTGGGCGCGTCGGCGCCGAGGCGATGCCCGACGAACCAGTCCCAGCCCGGGGCGCCGCGCTTCACCGGGATGTCGGCGCCGATCGCGTACGCCCCGTCGGCGCTGCGCGCCGCCATGACCGCATCGATCACCTCGGCGGATTCGCCCGCGACGGCCAGCCGCCCGGTGTCGCCCGGCTGATCGGGCCAGGTGTGGTCGACCGGGTGGAACGGGGTCGCATCCGTGACCACGACGGCGCCCAGCGGATCGGCGATCACGGCGAGGACGATGCCGGTGCCGGTCGTGGCGCCAGACGGGAACGAGACGACCGTCACGCGGTGACGACCTGAGCCGTGCCGATCGGGGCTTCCGGGCCCATCTCGTCGGCGAGTCGCCGCGCCTCCTCGATCAGTGTCGCGACGATCTCTGCCTCGGGTACCGTCTTGATGACCTCGCCCTTGACGAAGATCTGCCCCTTGCCGTTGCCCGACGCGACGCCGAGGTCGGCGTCGCGTGCCTCACCGGGGCCGTTGACGACGCACCCCATGACGGCGACCCGCAGCGGGACGGTCATGTCCTTGAGTCCCTCGGTGACGTTGTCCGCGAGGGAGTACACGTCGACCTGAGCGCGCCCGCACGACGGGCACGAGACGATCTCGAGCTTGCGCTCGCGCAGGTTCAGCGATTGCAGGATCTGGTGGCCGACCTTGACCTCTTCGGCGGGCGGCGCCGACAGCGAAACGCGGATCGTGTCGCCGATGCCCTCGCCCAGCAGGATGCCGAACGCGGTCGCACTCTTGATCGTCCCCTGGAACGCGGGGCCGGCTTCGGTGACCCCCAGGTGCAGCGGCCAGTCGCCGCGCTCGGCGAGCAGCCGGTAGGCCTTGACCATGACGATGGGGTCGTTGTGCTTGACCGAGATCTTGAAGTCGTGGAAGTC
>Ga0160441_100308_pt1 | contig 44523 bp, 36 predicted proteins | sample HID1971K_E1MG_FD_108260 | JGI IMG/M metagenome (GOLD analysis project Ga0160441, IMG submission 108260) | Enriched millipede-associated microbial communities from UW Madison campus, WI, USA - HID1971K_E1 MG | ecosystem: Host-associated > Arthropoda: Insects > Digestive system > Unclassified ... | reverse complement strand
GTTCTGCTCGGCCAGCAGGACGGTGAGCCCGCGGGCGGATGCCGTGTCGCGCAGCACCCGCATGAGCTGCACGACGACGAGCGGCGCGAGCCCGAGCGACGGTTCGTCGAGCGCGAGCAGCCGCGGCTCGGCGACGAGCGCCCGGCCGAGTGCGAGCATCTGCCGCTCGCCGCCCGAGAGCTGGTGCCCCGCGCTGGCGCGGCGCCGCGCCAGGGGCTCGAACAGGTCGTAGATCTCGGCGACCGCGCGATCGCGGCGCGCCCCCCGATGACGCCAGAGCGCGCCGAGGCGCAGGTTCTCGTCGACCGTGAGCTCGGCCACGACGCTCTGCCCGTCGGGCACCAGCGCGAATCCGCGGCGCGCCCGGTCTTCGGTGCGCACCGCGCCGAGATCGACACCGTCGAGCGCGATCCGGCCGCCGCGCGCCGGCACGGCGCCCGCGATCGTGCGCAGCAGCGTCGTCTTGCCGGCGCCATTGGCACCGAGCAGCGCGACCACCTCCCCCGGAGCGAGCGTGAGGTCGATGCCGTGCAGCACGGGCGCGCCACCGTAGCCGACCTCGAGCCCGCTGATCTCGAGCGCCGCGCCGCGAGGCGCAGAGGGGACGGATGCCGCTGTGGGAGCCGCCGCCGGCGTCGGCCCGCTCATGCGCGCACCCCCAGATAGGCCTCTTCGACGCGGGGGTCGGCGCGCACGGCATCCGGCTCGCCCTGCGCGATCAGCCGACCGAAATCGAGCACGACGACCCGGTCGGCGATGCCCATGACGAAGTCGACGTGGTGCTCGACCAGCAGCACGCCGCAGCCGGTGGCCGCGGCGGCGCGCACGGTCATGGCGAGGGTGTCGATGTCGCTCGCGCCCAGTCCGCCGGCGGGCTCGTCGAGCAGCAGCAGTCGAGGTTGCGGGGCGAGCGCGCGGGCCAGGGCGACCCGTTTGCGGTCGGGGTACGACAGCGCCGCGACGGTGCGGTCGGCGAGCGCAAGCAGATCGAGCGCGGCGAGCTGCTCGGCGACGAGTGCGGGCGCCTCGGCGCGGCGCGCGACCGGCAGCGCGATGTTCTCGCGCACCGTGAGCGAGTCGAACAGGCCGAGTCCCTGCAGGGTGCGGGCGAGACCGCGCCGCGTCAGCGACGATGTGCGCGCGGGGGCGGGAGCCCCGTCGAGCAGGACGTCGCCACCGTGCCGAACGAGCCCGCAGATCGCGTTGAACACGGTCGTCTTGCCGGCGCCGTTGGGGCCGATGAGCGCCACGATCTGGCCGGCGCCGACCGCGAACGACACGTCGTCGACGGCGACCAGGCCGCCGAAGGCCACGCGCAGCGCGCGCACCTCGAGGCGGGGAACGGGTTCGGATACAGCAGGCATCGGCACCTCTTCGTGTCGGGTGACGCCCACTGTACCCGATAAACCGACCGGGCGGTATGTTTATGTTGCGGAGAGGATGACGGCGCGATCAGCGGTGCGGGATGCCGGTGATCATGCCGCCGTCGACGACGAACTCGGCGCCGGTGGTGAACGCCGAGGCATCCGACGCGAGGAACACGATCGTGCCTGCGACGTCTTCGGGCTCGCCGGCGCGGCCGAGCGGGATGTCGAGGTGGGCCGGGTCGATGCGCGTCGTCATCGCCGAGCGGATGAAGCCCGGGTGCACCGAGTTGACACGGATGCCGAAGGGCCCGAGCTCGACGGCCATCGACTGGGACAGCCCGCGCACGCCGAACTTCGCGGCCGTGTACCCGTGCAGGCCGGGGCTGCCGCGCAGGCCCTCGACCGACGAGATGTTGATGATCGACCCGCTCCCCTGCGCCTTCATCTGCGGGACGACCGCCCGGCACCCGAAGAAGACCCCCGTGAGGTTGACCGCGATCACGGCATCCCACTTCGCGGTCGTCAGATGCTCGATGGGGGCGGCGTTGGCGATGCCCGCGTTGTTCACGAGCACGTCGATGCGGCCGTGCCGCGCGACGGTCTCGGTGACGAGCTCGGCCCACTCCACCTCGTCGGTGACGTCGAGGTGCCGGTACCACCCGCGGTCGAGCTCGGCGGCGAGCGCGCCGCCGTCGTCGTCGAGCAGGTCGGCGATCACGACGTGCGCCCCGGCGGCATGCAGGGCGCGCGCGTACGCGGCGCCGATGCCGCGGGCACCGCCCGTCACGACACAGACACGCCCGTCGAGGCCCGTCACGATGCGACCCGGACGACCACCCGGCCGATGACCTGGCCCGCGGCGAGGGCGGCGATCGCGGCGGGCGCCTCGTCGAACGGCACGACGTGGTCGACGACGGGGTGCAGCACGCCCTCGTCGGCGAGGCGCTCGAGGTCGGCGTGCGCCTGCGCGATCAGATCGGGGCGCTGCCCCGGATACAGGCCCCAGTGCAGCCCGAGCACGCTGTAGTTCTTGACGAGCACGTGGCCCGCCGGCAGCTCTTGGATCTGCCCGCCCGCGAAGCCGACGACGACGATGCGCCCCTCGAAGGCGACGCACTTGGTGGATGCCGTGAATGCGGCACCCCCCACCGGATCGAACACGACGTCGGCGCCGTGCCCCGCGGTCGCGGCGAGCACGCCCTTCGCGATGTCGTCCTCGCCGCGGATCAGCACGACCTCGGCGCCGGCGGCGCGGGCCGCCTCGGCCTTCCGCGCCGACCCGACGACCCCGATGACCCGCGCGCCGGCCGCCGCGCCCAGCTGCACGGCCGCGACGCCGACTCCGCCGGCCGCGGCGTGGACGAGCAGGTGCTCGCCGGCGCGCAGACCGGCCCGCCGGTGCAGGCCGAACCACGCCGTCTGGTACGCGATGACGAGGCCCGCGGCCGCGTCGTCGTCGAGCGCGAGGGGCGCGCGGTGCAGGTCAGACGCGGGCAGCACGGCGTACTCACTCAGCACGCCGATCTTCGTGCCCACGACGCGGTCGCCGATGCGCAGTGCGGATGCCTCGGCATCCGTCCCGTCCGCGGTCGCCTCGCCGATCGCGACGACCTCGCCGACGCACTCGATGCCCGGGATGAACGGCAGCGCGGGCTTCACCTGATACTCGCCGCGGCACAGCAGCACGTCGGGGAAGTTCGCCGCGACGGCGACCACGCGCACGAGCGCCTCGCCGGGCCCCGGCTGCGGCACCGCCACCCGTTCGAGCCGGAGCGCATCGGCGGGTTCGCCGAGTGAGGTCACGCGCCAGGCGCGCATGGTCTCGGGCAGTCGTACGGCGGCGGGCGACGGCATCCGCTCTCCTTAGGGTGAGGTCCTGAGGCTCGTCAGGAACAGGTCGGTCAACTGCGCGGCGACGAGCGCCTTGCTCTCGGGGCCTTCGGCCGAATACCAGTGCGACAGGTAGTGCACGTCGCTGAAGAAGTGGGCCACCAGCATGGCGACCGGGATGTCGGTGCGGTAGCGCCCCTCGGTCTGCCCGCGTTCGATGAGCTCGGCGAACTCGTCGTGGTACGCCCGGCGGCGGCGGATGACCTCTTGCTGGCGCGGCGCCGTCAGCATGTGCATGCTCCGGAAGAAGACGGCGCCCTCGCGGATGCGGTCGATCGAGGTCTCGAGCACGTCGATGCACACGGCCCGCAGCACGTCGTCGACCTGGCCGCCGCGCGCGATGATCTCGTCGAGTCGCGCCTTCTGCAGCGTCAGCAGCGCGTCGTAGATGCCGAAGAGCAGATCGTCCTTCGACTCGAAGTAGTGGTACATCGCGCCCTTGGTGACCCCGGCTGCGGCGACGATCTGCTGCACCGACGTGTTCGCATAGCCCTGCGTGGCGAACAGCTCGACGGCGGCGCTCATGACGTCGTCTGCGACGTGTGAATCCTTCATGCCCTCATCTTCTCGTGCGCGCGCCCTGCACGGTCACAGGAGGGGGCGGATGCCGGCGCCGCCGTCGATCGCGATCGTCTGCCCCGTGATCCAGGCGGCATCGTCCGACAGCAGGAAGGCGACCGGGCCGGCCACGTCGTCGGGCTCGCCGAGCCGGCCGAGCGGGTAGGCGGCCGATGCTTCGGCCTCGTGGCCTTCGTAGAGCGCGCGGGCGAAGGCGGTCTTGACGACGGCGGGGGCGACGGCGTTGACGCGGATGCCCCCGGCATCCGCCAGTTCCGAGGCGAGCTGGACCGTCAGATTGATGACCGCCGCCTTCGAGACGCCGTACAGTCCGATTCCCGGGCTGGCGCCCAGACCCGCGACCGAGGCGATGTTGACGATCGAGCGGCGCAGCCCGGCCGCGACGGCGTCGCGCGACCATTCGAGCGCCGCGATGACGTTGACCTCGAGGATCTTGCGCGCCGCGGCGACGTCGATGCCCGTCGAGCCCGCGGCGCCGGTCAGCGGCCCATACGCGGGGTTGATGCCGGTGTTGTTGACGAGGTGGTCGAGGCGTCCGTGGCGCTCGGCGACGTGCGCGAACACCGCGGCACGGTGCGCGGGATCGTCGGCCGCCCCCGCGACGGCGGTGGCGGCCGGGCCGAGTTCGGCGGCGGCGGCGTCGAGCGCCTCGCGCCGCCGCGCGGTCAGCACGACCTGGCCGCCCTCGGCGACGAGTCGGCGGGCGATCGCGAGTCCGATGCCCCGGCTCGACCCCGTGACGATGGTCACAGTGTCGGCGAAGCGCGCCCCGGCATCCGTCATGCGAACTCCTCCTCGAGTCTCATACCGTCCAGTCGGTATGCACCCTACCACGTCGTGCAGCCCCGCGCTGCCCGACCGGGTCAGGCGGTCTCGCCGGACGCGACCGTCTCGGCGAGCGCGTGCACGCGGGGCAGGTGGTGCGCGCCGTAGAAGTCGGCCGCCGTGACGCGCGCGGCGTCCTCGGCCGCCGGCGACGGGTGCGCGGCGACGGCGACGAGGGCGAGCCCGTGCATCCAGCCCCCGGCGAGCACACCGAGCAGCATCAGGAAAGGCACACTCACGGCGTGGGCATCACGCGGCGACGCGGCGAACCCGATGAGGTCGGCCGTGGCGCTGCGGGCGGCTGCCACCGCACGCTCGAGCCGGTCAGCCGCGCGCGTCACGACCGCGGCGGTCTCACCACCGGCGCCGCCCGCTGTGCGGAGAGCGGCGATCGTCTCGTCGATCTGCCCGAAGAGCGCTTCGGCCGTCGCACCCTGGTCGCGGATCACCTTGCGGCCGATCAGGTCGTTCGACTGGATCGCCGTCGTCCCCTCGTAGATCGGCATGATCCGCGCGTCGCGGTAGTGCTGCGCGGCGCCGGTCTCTTCGATGAAGCCCATCCCGCCGTGCACCTGGATCGCGTCGCTCGTGAGTGCGACGGCATCCTCCGTCGCCCACCCCTTGAGGATCGGCACGAAGAACTCGGCCATCGCCAGCAGCGCGGCGTCGCCCCCCGCCTCGGCGCGGTCGAACAGGTCGGCGACGTACACGCCGAGCGCGCGCATCGCGAACACGTCGCTGCGCATCGACAGCAGCAGCCGCCGCACGTCGGGGTGCTCCGCGATCGGCGCGGCGCCCTCGCGCTCGAGGACGCGGCCCTGCATGCGCTCGGCAGCATATGCGGATGCCTGCTGCAGCGCCCGGTCGGCGATGCCCGTCGCCTGGAAGCCCATCCCGATGCGCGCCGAATTCATCATGACGAACATGCCGGCCAGTCCGCCGCCGACCTCGCCGACGAGATAGCCCGTCGCGTCCTCGTACGAGAGGACGCACGTCGGCGAGCCGTGGATGCCGAGCTTGTGCTCGATCGCGACCGTCTCGACCGCGTTGCGCGCGCCCGGCGTGCCATCGGCGCCGACGAGGAACTTCGGCGCGACGAAAAGCGACAGTCCCTTCGCGCCCGCGGGGGCATCGGGGGTGCGGGCGAGCACGAGGTGCACGATGTTCTCGGCGACGTCGTGGTCGCCCCACGTGATGAAGATCTTCTGACCGCGGATGCCGTAGCTGCCGTCGCCGCGCGGGGTCGCCATCGTGCGGATCGCACCGAGGTCGGTGCCGGCGCCCGGCTCGGTGAGGTTCATGGTGCCGGTCCACTCGCCCGATACGAGGCGGGAGAGGTACGTCTCGCGGATCTCGTCGGACGCTGCGGCATCCAGCGCGTGGATCTGCCCGGCCGTCAGCAGCCAGCACAGGGCGAACGCCGCGTTCGAGCCGTTCCAGATCTCGCCGAGACCTGCCCGGATCGACCCGGGCAGCCCGTCGCCGCCCGCCGACACGGGCGCCTCGGCGGTCACCCAGCCGGCGTCGACGAACGCGGCGTAGGCGTCGGCGAAGCCATCCGGCAGGTGCACTTGGCCGGCCTCGAGTCGCGCACCCTCGCGGTCGCCGACGGTCTGCAGGGGTGCGAGGACGGATGCCGCGAACTCGCCCGCCCCCTCGATCACGTCGACGGCGTCGGCGGCGGTCAGCTCGCCATCGGTCGACCGAGCGACGATGTCGAGGCCGAACGCCTCGCCGTACAGGAACGCGTAGTCGCGGACGGGCGGCTGATAGTCAGTGGCCATACGGCCCTCCTCGGCTGAATGAGACTGCGAATCATTCTAGCTGAGACTGAGTCTCACGCCAACCTGCGAGGAGGCGCACGCATGGTCGTCCTTGCCAGCCGAACCGGCGGCGGTTCCCCTCCCTGTGAACCGACGGTGGGCCAAGATGACACCATGTACGAGATCCCCGCCCCGATGCTCGCCAAAGCCGTCGCCGAGATCCCCGACCCCGCGAAGCATCCCGGCGGGCTGAGCTTCGAGCCGAAGTGGGACGGATTCCGCGCGATCATCGCTTACGACGGCACCGGGCCGGACGGCGTCGTGATCGGATCGCGCGGAGCGAAGCCGCTGACGCGGTACTTCCCCGAGCTCGTCGCGGCGTTCGCCGAACTGCTGCCCGGGCCGTGCCTGCTCGACGGCGAGATCGTCGTGGCCACCGCACCCGCCTCGGGTGAGCCCGCGCGCCTGTCATGGGAGGCGCTGTCGCAGCGCATCCACCCCGCCGCCACGCGCGTGCAGCTGCTGAGCCGCGAGACGCCCGCGCAGTTCGTCGCCTTCGACCTGCTCGCGCGCGGCGACCGCGACCTGCAGGCCGAGACCTTCGCGACCCGGCGCGCCGAGCTCGAAAGCCTGCTCGCCGGCATCCCCCACCCCGTCCACGTGACGCGGGCGACCACCGACCGCGCCCTCGCGCAGCGCTGGCTCGCGCTCTTCGAGGGGGCGGGGCTCGACGGCGTCGTCGCGAAGCCGCTCGATCAGCCCTACGCTCCCGGCAAGCGCACGATGCTCAAGATCAAGCATGCGCGCACGGCCGACGTCGTCGCGCTCGGCTATCGCGTGCACAAGAGCGGCGCCGGCGTCGGGTCGCTGCTGGTCGGGCTGTACGACGGCGGCGAGCTGCACCAGGTCGGCGGGGTCTCGGCGTTCAGCGACGCGCGACGCCTCGCGCTGATCGACGAGCTCGCTCCGCTCGTCGAAACGGACGCCGAGGGCCAGGCGGTCCGCGGCGAGGGCGAGCGGTCGCGGTTCACGGCCGCGGGCAGAGACACCGGGTTCGTGCGACTGCGCCCCGAGCGCGTGCTCGAGGTGCGCTACGACCAGCTCGAGGGCCGCCGTTTCCGCCATACGGTGCAGTTCGAGCGGTGGCGGCCCGACCGCGACCCGGCCTCGTGCACCTACGAGCAGCTCGAGACGGTCGCCGCGTACGACCTGGCCGACGTGCTCGAGTGAGCCCGGCGACAGCTCGGCCGCACACGTCGAGGCCGAGCGGTGTCAGTTGCAGGCCGAATCGCACCGAACACCCCTGAAACAGGCCGCGGGCCACGATCCGGCCTGCAGCTGCGACGCTTCTCGTGCGAACGAGGGTCGCGGGGGCGCACGACAGGCCCGCATCGGCGCCGGACTCCGGCGGCCGGCCATGCGGGCCTGTGGTGCGGAGAGGGGGTTTCCCTCCCGCTCCGATGCCTCGAATCTACCGACGGAGACAGCCCCTCCGGGCGGCGTGCGCCGTGAATAATCCGACGTGCGAATCGCGCCGCACGGTGTCAGGATCGACACATGTCCGAGCCACCCGACAGCCGCCCCGCAGCCGCCGGCGACGACCCTCGGAACGAACCGGCGCGCGACGGTGGGGGCCCCGGGACCCCGGCCGAGCCGACTCTGACGGCCGAGCTGCGCCTCGAACCGGTGCAGTTCATCGCCCGCACCGACGCCGTCATGCGGCTGGGCTCGCTCATGCTGGGCGCCGGCGCGTCGTCTGCGCGCGTGCGCGACAGCATGGAGCGCGCCGCGCACGTGGTCGGCATCGACGAGCTGCACTGCCGCGTGGGCATGAAGGACATCATCGCGACGGCGATCCGCGGGCAGATGTTCCGCACGCGCGTCGCCGAGATCTCCCACCCCGCGGTCGACGCCGACCGCCTCACCGAGCTCAAGCGCCTGACCGAGCAGCTGCAGCCCGGCACAAGCGCCACCGAACTGCAACGACAGCTCGATGTCGTCGAGCGGCGCCCGCGACGGTACCCCACCGTCGTGCGGGTGGTCGGCGCCGGGCTCGCGTGCGCGGCCTTCGCGCTGCTGAACAACGGCGGCTGGCAGGAGTTCATCGCCGTGGGCATCGCCGCCGCGGCGGGCCAGCTCGTACGCATGCGCATCGCCCGGCTGCGCACCAACGAATACCTCATCGTCTTCCTCGCCGCCGTCACCGCGCTGCTGGTCTATCTGGGCGTCGCGCAGCTGCTGACCGCCGTCGGCGTGCCCGGGGGCCAGCACGACGCGGCGGTGACGAGTGCCGTGCTCTTCCTGGTGCCCGGCTTCCCCCTCGTGACGGGCGCGCTCGATCTCGCGCGCCTCGACCTCAACTCGGGCATCGCACGTGTCGTCTACGCGACCCTCATCCTGCTCGCGACGGGCACGGCCGTATGGGGGGTCGCGACGATCTTCCAGTCGGCCGTCACGCAGACCGCCGAGCCGATGCTCGACGAGCCGCTGCTGAGCGTCATGCGACTGGTGGCCGGCTTCGTGGGCGTGCTCGGCTTCGCCGTGCTCTTCGACACGCCGCCCGCCATCGCCGTGACCGCCGCCGCGCTCGGAGCCGCAGCCAACACCGGCCGCCTCGCACTCGTCGACGCGGGCATCACTCCGCCGATCGGCGCGGCCGCGGCGGCGCTGTTCGTCGGGCTCGGCGCCGCCCTGGTCGGCAGGCGCCTGCGCGCCGCGAGGGTGACGATCACCGTGCCCGCCGTGCTCATCATGGTGCCCGGCGCGGCCGCGTACCGCGCCATCACGGGCGTCATCGCCGGCGACACGCTCGTCGCGATCCAGAGCGGATTCACGGCGGTCTTCGTCGTCGTCGCCCTCGCCATCGGGCTCACCGTCGCGCGGATCGTCACCGAGAAGGAATGGTCCCGGAGTTCGCACTGACGGACCACCTGCGCCCGGACGCGCCGACGTCAAGTCCCTCGCGGCACCACCCCGCCTCACCTACCGTCGAGGAATGCGCCTGTTCCGATCGCCTCGCCCGACCCCGCCGCCCCACCCTGCCGCGTCGGGCGCCGCTCCGCTCGCCCGCGCCGGCGCCGCCCCGCCGAGCACACCGACGCGGCTGTGGTCGGATGCCTTCGGCTCGCTCGCCATCCGCGCCGCGCAGATCATTCTGGTGCTGATCATCGCCGCGGGCGCGATCTTCGGCATCCAGCAGCTCACCGTCGTGACGATCCCCCTCGTCCTCGCCCTGATCTTCGCCTCGGCCTTCGCCCCCGTCATGCGCTGGCTGCGCGCCCGCGGCGTGCCGTCGATCATCGCCACGCTGCTGACGCTCCTCGCGATCCTCGCGATCCTCGGGGTCGTCGGCTTTTTCATCGTGCGCGCGGTGCGCGACCAGTGGGACGACCTGTACGCGAGCGCGCAGTCGGGGTTCGACGACCTTCTGACGTGGGCGCGCACCCTGCCTTTCGACATCGATCACGACCAGATCGACGAATGGCTCGCCCAGCTCGGCGACTTCGTGACGAGCGCCCAGTTCGGCTCGGGCGCGATCGCCGGCGTCGGGGCGGTCGCGAGCTTCGTGACGGGGTTGATCCTGATGGCCGTCATGCTGTTCTTCTTCCTCAAGGACGGCCCGCAGATGTGGGCGTTCCTGCTGCGGCCGTTCCGCGGCGCGCAGTACGAGCGGGCGGTTCGCGTGGGTGACAAGTCGGTCACCGTGATGGGGTCGTACGTGCGCGGCACGGCCGCCGTCGCGGCGGTGGATGCCCTCGGCATCCTGATCGGCCTGCTGATCCTGCAGGTGCCGCTCGCCCTGCCGCTCGCGGCGCTCGTGTTCCTGCTCGCGTTCATCCCGATCGTGGGCGCGACCCTCGCCGGCATCCTCGCCGCGCTCGTCGCACTCGTCGCGAACGGCTGGGTCAACGCCCTGCTCGTCGTGGGTGTCGTGGTGCTCGTCAACCAGCTCGAGGGCAACTTCCTGCAGCCGGTGCTGATGGGCCGGTCGATGAAGCTGCACTCGTTCGTCATCCTCGTCGCGCTGACCGCTGGCACCGTCCTCGGCGGGATCGTGGGCGCCGTGCTCGCGGTGCCGATCACGGCGGTGGCGTGGGGCATCGTTCAGGTGTGGGACGGTCCGAACACGCCCGCGCTGTGGGCGCGCCCCAAGCATCGCGAAGACACGCGGGCGGTCCGGGACGGCACTCTCGAGACGCGGATCGCCTGACGCGCGGCGTCAGGCCGGCGTCTTCTTTGCGCGGCTCGGCTGCACGCGGGGCGGCTCACCCGGCATCTTGGGGAACTCGGGTGGGAACGGCAGCTCGCCGAGACCGGAGTCGAGGTCGCGCTGCCACCACTCGAGCAGCGTGTCGATGCGGCCCGGGCTCGCCTGCAGACCCTCCCACGGGTCGCCGACGTCGGCGAGGCGCTGCGGCACGGTGCGCACCGTGAACGCGGCGGGGTCGACACCGGCGGCGAGCTCGTCCCAGGTGATCGGCGTCGCGACGGTCGCGTTCGGCAGCGCACGCGGACTGTAGGCGCCCGCCATCGTCCGGTCGCGGTTCGCCTGGTTGAAGTCGACGAAGATGCGCTCGCCGCGCTCTTCCTTCCACCACGCGGTCGTGACCTTGTCGGGCATCCGACGCTCCAGTTCGCGCCCCGCCGCGATGACGGCGTGTCGCACATCGAGGAACTCGTGCGTGGGCTCGATCGGGCAGAAGACGTGGATGCCGCGATTGCCGCTCGTCTTGATCCAGGGTTCGAGGCCCGCCTCGCGCAGCACGGCGCGCAACTCGGGGGCGACCGCCGCGGCATCCGCGAAGTCGGTGCCGGGCTGCGGGTCGAGGTCGATGCGCAGCTCGACGGGGTTGTCGGTGTCGGCGGCGAGCGAGGCCCACGGGTGGAAGACGACCGTGTTCATCTGAACCGCCCAGACGATCGCGGCCGCCTCGTCGAGCACGACCTGCGGGTGCCGGCGGCCGCTGTTGTACGTGCACATCACCTGGTGGACGTAGTCGGGCGCCCCCTTGGGCGGGTTCTTCGAGAAGAACGCCTCGCCCGCGACCGAATCGGGGAAGCGCTCGAGCGACACCGGCCGGTGCCCGTTGGCCCGCAGGAACGGGGCCGACACCGCGATGGCGTACTCGGCGAGCTCGTGCTTCGTGATGCCCTGGTCGGGCCAGATCACCCGATTCGGGCTCGACAGCGACACCTCGCGGTCGCCGTCGGGGCCGGGAACGGTGAGGCTGATGCGCTCGGATGCCATGGCTCGACCCTAGGCGCGGCGCGCGCCGCGCGACAGAGGCGCGGGCGTCAGTCGGTCGGCTCGGGGGCGAGAGCGAGCACCGGGGCGAGCACGTCGCGGTCGAGTTCGATCCAGGGGCCGGCCGGGTCGATGACGACCCCCGTGAGCCCGGTCTCGGCGGTGAGCATCGCACCGAGCTGGATCGGCGTGATCGGCAGCGGTCGGTCGCCGCGGCCCATCGCGATGACCTCGAGCGGGTGCGAGTAGAGCTCGATGCGGCGCGATCCGTCGACACCGCGCGCTTCTGCGAGCCCGACGCGGCCCGACGGGTCGGTACCGCCCGCGGCCCACACCGTCACGCGGGTGAGCGCCTCGGCGACCGCGAGCGGCGTGGCGTCGCCACGCTCGGCGACCAGCAGCGACTTGATCGCGAAGGTGGGCTCGCCCTCGTCGAGGGCCTTCTCGACGAGCGCGATCGGCAGGATCAGCCGCGCGCCCTCGGTCGCGTGATCGAGGTAGACGCCGTCGTATCCCGACGAGATCGCGGTGCGGAAGAGGTTCTGCGCGTCCTGCCCGATGACCGACGTCGTGGCCGCCGACTCGGCGCGTGCGCTGGCCTGCAGCGCCGCTCCGCCGGTGAACACGAGCAGGAACCGCTTGTCCTGGTAGGTCGTGATGGCCAGGTTCACGCCCTTGCCGTCGGCCAGTTGGGCCTGGGCATCGCCCTGCGCGCGGGCGTAGAGCCGCCCCTGCAGCGTCTGGCGCATGACGTTCATGATGTCGGCGCTCTGCGGCTGTGCGGGCAGTGCCGCGAGCGCGGCCTGCACGACGACGTTGTCCGGCATGCCCGCCACGGTCTGCGTCGGGGCGGGAGCGGTCGCCGGCCCGCGGCGCGGGGCCGCTGGCGCACCGGGCTCGGCCCCGGTGGCGGCGGGTGCGGCGGTGCCGGGCGCGGCCGCAGCCGATGCGGCCGGGCCAGCGGATGCCGCACCCTCGGCATCCGGCAGCGGCCGGGCGCTCTCGCGACCCGCACCGAACGTGCTGATCGAGATGCCGACGTGCGGTACCGCCTCGGCCGGCTGATCGACCGGCGCCTCGGCGCTTGTCTCCGCCGTGGCATCCGCCTGTTCCGGGGCGCCCGACGGCTCGGCTGCCGCATCGCGCTTCGCGGGGTCGGGCGTGCGGCGGGAGAACAGGGCCATGCATCGAGCGTAACCCCCGCCCGCGCCTCCCCGACTCGCGCTGACGACCCGTCAGAGCTTCGCGATCGGTGCGATCTTGATGAGCAGCTTCTTGGGGCCGGCGCTGTCGAATCGCACGTGCGCGATGCGCTTGGCGCCCTCGCCCGTCACCATGTCGACGCGGCCCTCACCGAAGTCGTCGTGGCGGATGCGGTCGCCCGCTGCCAGCTCGAGGTCGCTGTTGTCGCGCACCTTCGCGGGGATCCGGTTCGCGAACTTCGTGATGTCGCCGGCCGGCTTCTCGCGCCTCGGCAGGGGGACGAGATCGTCGCCGTACCGCGACGCACCACCCGTGCCGCCCGGCCGCCGGGCGTTGAGCGCGCGCGACTGCATTCCCCCGCGCGAGTTGACGTCGCCGGGCGACTGGCGCCAGTCGATGAGGTCGTGCGGGATCTCCTGCAGGAACCGGCTCGGCATCGCGGCCGAGACTTCGCCGAACTGCGCGCGGGTCATCGCGAGCGACAGGTGCAGCCGTTTGCGTGCGCGGGTGAGCGCGACGTAGAAGAGGCGGCGCTCCTCTTGCGGACCACCCGGCTCGCCCGCCGAGATGCGGTGCGGGATCAGGTCTTCCTCGACGCCCGTCACGAAGACGGCGTCGTACTCGAGGCCCTTCGCGGTGTGCATCGTCATGAGCGAGACCACACCCGACGCGTCGTCGAGATCATCGGCATCCGACACCAGCGCGACCTCGGTCAGGAAGTCGAGGATCGTGCCCTCGGGGTTGTTACGCGCGAACTCGCGGGTCACCGCGACGAGTTCGTCGAGGTTCTCCACGCGCGCCTCGTCCTGCGGGTCGCGCGAGCGGCGCAGCGCGTCGAGGTAACCCGACTTGTTCAGCAGGACGTTCAGCCCCTCGGTCACCGCCGTCGACGGAGCGACCTCGCCCGATGCGGGGAGCATGATGGCGGATGCCTCGGCCAGCACGGCGTCGAGGTGCGCGATCGCGGCCTGGATCTTCGGGCCGACGCCCAGCGCCGACGCGTTCGCGAGGGCGTCGCGGAACGAGATGCCCTCGTCGGCGGCGTATCGCGCGATCGAGGTCTCCGTCACATCGCCGATGCCGCGACGCGGCCTGTTCAGGATGCGCCGGACGGCCAGCTCGTCGGCCGGGTTCGCGACGGCGACGAGGTAGGCGAGGGCGTCCTTGATCTCGGCTCGGTCGTAGAACTTCGTCCCGCCCATGATCTTGTACGGGACGGCGGCGCGGATGAAGATCTCTTCCAGCGCGCGCGACTGCGAGTTCGTGCGGTAGAAGACGGCCATCTCGCCGTACGCGAGGCCGGTGCGCCGCAGCGCCTCGATCTCGTCTGCGACGAACTGCGCCTCGTCGTGCTGCGAGTAGCCGGTGAAGCCGATGATCGCATCGCCCGCGCCGACATCCGTCCAGAGCTTCTTGTCTTTGCGGTCGAAGTTGTTGCCGATGACGGCGTTCGCCGCGCTCAGGATGTTCTGCGTCGAGCGGTAGTTCTGCTCGAGCAGCACGACCTTCGCGCCCGGATAGTCACGCTCGAACTCGGTGATGTTGCGGATGTCGGCGCCGCGGAATGCGTAGATCGACTGGTCGGAGTCGCCGACGACGGTGAGCGAGGCGGCGTCGTCGGTCGGGGCATCGAAGATCATCATCCCGCTGTCGTGCGCGCTGCCGTCCGCACCGGGCGGCCGCGTCAGCTCGTGGATGAGCGCGTACTGCGCGTGGTTCGTGTCCTGATACTCGTCGACGAGGATGTGCCGGAACCTCTTGCGGTACACATCGGCGACGTGCGGGAACGCGCGGAACAGGTAGACGGTCTGCCCGATGAGGTCGTCGAAGTCGAAGGCGTTCGCCTTCCGCAGATTGCGCTGGTAGTCGGTGAAGATCTCGGCGAAGATCCGCTCGGCGGGGTCGCTGAGATTCGCCGTGCGCGCGAACGACTCGGCATCCGCCAACTCGTTCTTGAGCTTCGAGATGCGCCCCTGGACGGATGCCGGCGTGAGGCCGAACGCATCGGCTTCGTGCTCTTTGACGAGGCGCTTGATGAGGGCGCGCGAGTCGCCCGAGTCGTAGATCGTGAAGTTCTTCGTGAAGCCGAACTGCTCGGCCTCGCGCCGCAGGATGCGCACGCACGCGGAGTGGAACGTCGAGATCCACATGCCCTGCGCGACGTCGCCGATGAGCCCCCGCACGCGCTCGCGCATCTCGCCCGCGGCCTTGTTGGTGAAGGTGATCGCGAGGATCTGGCTCGGCCAGGCCTCACGCGAGCGCAGCAGCGATGCGATGCGCCGCGTGAGCACGCTCGTCTTGCCCGATCCCGCGCCCGCGACGATGAGCAGCGCCGGACCGCGATAGGTGACGGCGTCGCGCTGGGGCTCGTTGAGCCCCGCGAGCAGGTCGTCGTCGGGGCGCCCCCCGGCCGGTGCCGACGTGCCGACGATGACGGGTTTGATCGGGTCGGTCATAACCTGACAAGTCTAGGTCGGGCCCGGGACATGACCGCCGCTGCGCCTACAGCAGGCGCCGCTCGCTCGCCCACGCGGTCAACTCGTGGCGCGACGAGAGCTGCAGCTTGCGCAGCACCGCCGAGACGTGCGTCTCGACGGTCTTGATCGAGATGAACAGCTCGGCGGCGACCTCTTTATAGGCGTAGCCGCGGGCGATCAGGCGCATGACCTCCTGCTCGCGCGCCGAGAGGCGATCGAGCTCGTCGTCGACGGTCGCGGTCTCGCCCGCGACCGCGCCGAACGCGTCGAGCACGAAACCCGCGAGCCGCGGCGAGAACACGGCATCCCCGCCGGCGACGGCGTGGGCCGCGCGGCTGACCTCGATGCCCGACGACCCCTTGGTGATGTAGCCACGGGCGCCCGCGCGGATGACGCGGACGACATCCTCCGCGGCATCCGACACACTCAGCGCGAGGAACCGCGTCGGGATGCCGGCACTGCCGCGGATCACCTCTTCGCCGCCCGTCGCGTCGTTCCCCGCACCTCCGGGCAGGTGCACGTCGAGCAGGACGACGTCGGGGCGGGTCTGCGAGATGGCGGCGATCGCAGACGGCACGTCGGCCGCCTCGCCGACGATCGCGACGGTGTCGTCGAGGTCGCTGCGTAGCCCCGAACGGAAGATCGAGTGGTCGTCGACGATGACGACGCGGACGGGCTCAGCCACGGTCGGTCCCCTCTCCGCGGCTGTCGAATCGCAGGTGGACCTCCGTGCCGGCATCCGTCGACCGCACCGTCGCCGAGCCGCCCGCGCGCCGCATGCGCCCCACGATCGACTGACGGATGCCGAGGCGGTCGGCCGGCACGTCGTCGATCGCGAAACCGGCGCCGCGGTCGCGGACGTACACGTCGACGCCCGTCGCTCCACCCTCGATGTACACCGAGACCTCGCCGCCGGCGTGGCGCGCCGCGTTGAGCATCGCCTCGCGCGCGGCGGCGGCGACCTCGCCGCTCGCGCGCTCGGTCGACAGGCCCGCCGAGACCACGTCGATGCGCACCGGATAGTCGAGTTCGAGACCGCCCGCGTAGTCGCGCAGATCGGTGGGCAGGTCGCTGTCGGCGGGCTGGTCGCCGTCGTACAGCCACGCCCGCAGCTCACGCTCCTGTGCGCGGGCGAGGCGCGCGGCCTCGCTCGAGGCGCCGGCGCGATTCTGGATCAGCGCGAGGGTCTGCAGCACCGAATCGTGCAGGTGCGCTGCCATCTCGGCGCGCTGCTCTTCCCGGATGCGCGCGACCCGCTCGCCCGACAGCTCGCGGAACCGCTGGACGAGCGTCGACGAGAGCACGGCCCCGATCCCGAGAAGCGGAATGAGCACGATCGCGACGATCGCCACGCCGTCGTACTGCACCCGGTGCAGCGGGATCACGAAGGCCCAGAGCAGCAGCACGATCGCCACACCGCGCACGATGACCGAGTGGCGGGGGCCGCGCGCCGGATCGGACCGATCGATGAGCGCAGCCCATACCCCGGCCGCGCTCGCGAGCACCGTCGTGACGAGCACCGCGACGAACACCAGGGCGGGGAACGCGCGCGGCATGGCGCTGGACGACACCCACCAGTATCCGTAGGGGTCGCCGTCGGCCATGATCACCCCGACCACGCCCGCCAGCGCCAGGGCGATGAGAATCCACGCAACCGGGACGACGCGCGTGGGCGCGGCGTCGCCCGGCTCCCACGGCATGAACGCCCAGCACCACAGATAGAGCAGGAGGCCCGCTCCACCCGCGAGCGCGAGGACGATGAACAGGGCGCGCACCGCCCACACCGGCGACCCCAGGTGCCGCGCGAGGCCGGCCGAGACGCCCGAGACCGCGCACTCGCGATCGCGTTGCAACGCCGGACGCGGCGGCGCGGGCGGCCGCACTCGCGCGGGGCGGGGCGGGCGTACCGGCGCGGCGGTCGTGGACATGCCGCCATCCCATCACACCGCGCGTCGCGGGGCATCGCTGCGGTGCGGGAATCAGGGGCCGCTCAGGGATTCACCCCATGGCAGGAGGTGCGGGCGGCGGGCGAGGATCGATGCATGACGACGCACCCCCTCCAGGACCCGAACGTCGACGGCCCCCGCCTCGACGATCCGAGCCTTGCGCCGCCGGCGATCGACCCCGGCCCCCCACCCGCGCCGCCGGCATCCGTCACGGCGCCCGCGCCGTATCGCCCGCGCGGCGAGCGCTTCTTCGCGTGGACGTCGGGGCTCGGCGTCGTGCGCGGCGACGGCTGGATCGGCGGCGTCGCCGCGGGGCTCGCGGCGCGGCTGCGGATCGATCCGCTGATCGTCCGCGGCATCCTCGTCGTGGTCGCCCTCTTCGGCTTCCCCGTGCTGTTCCTCTACGCCCTCGCGTGGGCGCTGCTGCCCGATCTCGATGAGCGGATCCCGCTGCGCGAGGCGATGGCCGGGCGCTTCGAGCCCGCGCAGCTCGGCATCCTCGCTCTGGCGGTCGCGGGGCTCATCCCGTTCACGCCCGCGCTGCTGGTGATCGCCGGCATCCCGGCCTGGATGGTCCAGCCGGGCCTCGGCGGGTGGCCCTTCCTGTCGGCGCTCGCGGTCGGCTTCGGGCTCGTCGTCGTCGCCGGGCTCGTCTTCATCATCGTGCGCGCGGCGGCCCAGACGCCACGCACCTCGACTCCCGCGGCGCCTGTGCCGGATCAGCGAACGGCTTCCGCTGCGTCCATGGCCCCGGGTTCGTCCGCCGCCGCGTCCGGTTCGGGTCCGGATGCCGGTGATGCGGACGTGCAGGGGGCGGATGCCGTCGCCGCGGGCTTCGCCGCGTCGGCATCCGCCCCCTCCTCAGAACCCGATGTCACCTCCGCACCCGACGCGTCCGACCGCGACGACGAGTACGCCGCCTGGCGCGCGCAGCACGCCAGGTGGAAGGAGCAGGACGACGCGTGGCGGCGCCAGCAGCGCGATGGAGCGCGTGCCGCCCGCGACCAGGCCCGGCGTGAACGGCACGCTCACGCGGCCGCCTTCTCAGCCGAGGCGGCCGAGCGCCGCCGCCTGCGCCGGCTGACCTCGCCGCGCACTCCGTTCGCCTACGTCGCGACCGTCCTCGGCATCGCGGTGATCGCCGGCGCCCTCGTCGCGGTCACCAGCCCGGCCGAGCTCGCCGGCGCGCTCGGGCTGTTCGCCGCGGCGCTGGTCGTGGCGCTCGGCATGGTCGTGGCGGGCTTCGCGCGGCGGCGCAGCGGATTCCTCGCCGCCGTCACGCTCGTGCTGCTCGCGGGCGGCGCGGCCGCGGTCGCTGTCCCGCTCCTGCAGTCGCAGCACGTCCTGGGCTCGAGCTACGGCATCTCGAACCTCGCCGAACCGCCCGTGTCGACGGCCGCCGAACCGTTCGTGCAGCCGTGGGGCGACCTCAACGTGTACCTCGCGGCGACCAGCCGACCGACAGCGCCGCTGTACGTCGACAAGGGCGACGGCAGCACGTGGATCCGTTTCGATCCCGACGTGGCGGTGACGCTCGATCTGACGGCCACGGAGTGGGGCATGCGCGTCATCAGCCCGACCGGGGAGCTGATCGACCTCCGCGAGGTGCCCGGTGCGCAGGTCACCGACCTGACCGACGGGCGCACGCGGTTCCAGGTGCGCCTCGCGACCGCCGACGCGACGACGGAACAGATCCTCGTGCTCGACCAGCGGGCCGGATGGGTCGCGCTCGACCTGCCGGTCGACGCGGCCGACCTCACCACCGAGACCGGAGCATCCGAATGAGCGACCTGAACACAACCGACCACGACCTGGCCGTGCTCCGCCCCGAGCACGAGCACACCCCCGACGACGCGATCGCGCCCGAGCGGCCTCCGCGCCCACGCGTCCGCTGGGCGGGCGTCGTCTGGGGGCTCGTGTTCGCCGCTAGCGCGGCGGCGGGCATCTGGCTCGCCTCGGGCGAGGATCGCGTCGATGAGATCGTGGCCTGGCTGCAGGATCTCGCCCCGGCGACCGCGATCGGCTACGGCATCCTCGCCGTCGGCGGGCTGCTGCTCATCACGGGTGTCGTCGGCCTGCTGCGTCGCGCGCAGCGTCGGCTCACGGCTCGTTCCGACTGACGACCCGCGACAATGGGCTCATGCGCACGCTGCTGAACATCATCTGGATCATCTTCGCCGGGTTCTGGCTGTGGGTGGCGTACGTCGTGGCGGGCATCCTGCTGTGCATCCCGATCATCACGATCCCGTGGGCGATCGCGTCGTTCCGCACCGCGGGATATGTCATCTGGCCGTTCGGGCGCACGATCGTCGCGAAGCCGACCGCCGGGGTCGGGTCGTTCATCGGGAACGTCATCTGGGTGATCTTCGCCGGCTGGTGGCTCGCGCTCGCGCACCTGGCGAGCGGCATCGCGCTGTGCATCACGATCATCGGCATCCCGATGGCGATCGCCGACTTCAAGCTGATCCCGATCTCGCTCATGCCGCTCGGCAAAGACATCGTCTCGACCCGCCAGGGCGCGTTCGACCACACCCGCTGACCCGCGTACCCGCGAGTACGCGCCCGCCGAGGCGGGGCAGCGTCTTCTCAGGCGGCGGAGGCCGTGGATGCCGCGTCGCGCGCCGCCGCCGCGCGGCGCCCCGGCATCCACAGCAGCAGGCCGATCACCGCGACGATCGCGCCGAACGCGGCCGCGTACCAGGCCGTGTCGTCGGGGATCTCGAGATAGGTCGTGATCCCGAGGATGCGCGCGAGCCCCCACGGCAGCAGGCCGACCTGGTCGTTCCACGCGGTGAGCGCAGATTCGAGCCCGATCGCGCCGACGACCGCCGCCGGAATCGCGAGCGCCGCACCGACCGCCGTGAGCACCGCCCCGGTGGCGCGCCGTCGACCGATCTGCGTCGACAGCGCCCAGCCGGCCGCGACGAACGCCCACACGAACATCGCGAACGCCACGCTGATGTACAGCGTGCGGCGCAGGGGATCGGTCCAGAACCCGAACCAGTAGCCGCCCGGGCCGGTGAACGAGAGGGCGATGAGCAGCAGCACGACCCGCAGCACGACGACTCCGCCGATCGCCGCGAGCACCGGCCACGGCGAGACGCGACGGCGCAGCAGCAGCACGACGCCGACGAACAGTGCCCACGCGGCGAGCACGATCAGCGGCTGCACCCACGACAGGAAGGCCGTCTGCACGAGCCTGCTCACCACGAGCGCGCCGCCGGGCACGGCGACCAGCGCGATCCGCTCCCCCGGACGCAGCGTCGCGACCGCCTCCGCCGCGCGCCAGGGACGGGTCGCACCGATGTCCAGCGCCCGCACGACACGTCGCCCCGGCATCCGGCGCCAGAACGCGAGCCCGAGCACGACCGCGAGGGCCAGCCCGAGCAGCACCCGCGCCGTCCACGCCATGGCGAGGTCGCGGTCGGCACGCTGCACCCCGAGTTCGGCGGCGGCGAGATTCCACGCCGGGTGGGCCACATCGCCCGCGTAGGCGCCCTGGTGAGCGGATGCCGCGGCGACGTACGCGTCGCGGGCGCTCTGCCACTGCGCGTGCACGTCGGGCAGGCCCGTGTCATGCCATTGCGCCTGGCGCAGGAACATCTCGCGGTAGGCGGTGAGCAGGCCGAGGGTGTCGGCCTCGTACGCGAGCGATGAGACGAACGCCTCACGCAGCTCGGGGTCGTGCCACGTCGCGGCATCGGTGCCGTCGACGAGCTCGCTCATGCGGGTGACCGCGGCCACGGCATCCTTGCCCTGCGCGACCGTGTCATCGATGCGGTCGGGGCCGATGACCGAGTAGAGGACGTCGAGGGTCGCCGAGTCGCCGGTCAGGATGTCCCACTCGAACAGCCACATCTGCGGCGGCGGCTCGAGGCCGAGGGCGACCGTGCGGGTGCGGGCGAAGTCCTCGAGGTAGAGACCCTCGGTGATCGCGGTGCGCGAGAGCGCCATCGCTTCGCCGATGGCGCGGAGGGTCTCGGGGTCGCTCGAGAACCACCGACGCGCCCACGCCTCGGTCACGGCTCCCACGTCGACCGACGGGTCGCGGGCGAGGGCGACCGCGATGTCGGTGTTGAGGTCGGCGAACTGCCAGAAGCCGGTCTTCAGGTACAGGATCATCGGCCCGGCGCGCCACGGGCCGCCGTCTTGCGTCCACGCCCAGACGCCCTCGATGTGGGGATTCTGCGCGAGCAGCGTCTGCAGCGCCCACTGGAACTCGGGGCCGAGGTCGTTCGCGAACGACCCCATCGCCTCGAACTCGCGGCGGCTTTGGAACTCGACGATGCGGCGCTGGTCGCCCGTCGCGAGGGTGTCGTTCAGTGCGAGCCACGAGTAGTAATCGCCGAGCGTGTACTTGGTCGAGACGACGAGCGCCGGAGAGTCGAGGCCGTCGAGCACGGCGGCGTACGACGCGGCATCGGTGTGCATGTCGCCGACGTCGCCGATGCCGACGCTCCACGTGCGGAAGATCACTTCGCGATCGGTCTGCTCGGCCTGGTCGGTGTAGCTCTCGAGCATCGTGCGCACGCCGTCGACGCTGCGCACCGCGAGTTGCGAGGAGAAGTCCCACCCCGGCTCCTGATAGATGTCGCCGCCTTCGCCGATGCGGATCAGGATGCCGCTCAGCGCCGGCACCGCGGCGTAGAGCTCGTCGAGACCGGCCGTGTAGGTGGCCCAGAACTCGGGGTTCTCGGTGTCGAGTCCGCCGAAGCGGTCGTCGAAGTAGGCCTGCAGCGGCGGGGTGAGGGTCGGCATGTCCGTGCGCAGGAAGATCTTCACGCCGAGATCGTCGGCACGCTGCCAGAGGGGCGCGAGCGCGTCACGCATCGCGAGTGCTCGCTCGGGGTGCACGTCATCGTCGGAATATATGCCGGGAACGGCATCGAACGTGACGAACTCGAGGAACCCCGGCCAGGCGACCGCGTTGTACCCCTTCGCGACGATCTCTTCGAGGAACTGCTCCCAGTCGTCGGACGCCTCGGCCAGCGCAGCGTCGTCGACGTACGGCGCGGAGGGCGAGAACACGTCGGCGAACGCACGCGAGACGTGCGAGTAGTCGGTGCCGCTCTCCCACTGCTGCGGGTCAGGAGTGACCCCGACGGCGCCGAGGTCGACCATGCGCAACGGCAGACGGGAGGTGACCGTCTCGCCGACGTGCTCGTCGACCGCGCGACCGGCCCGGATCTGCGCCGCGAGGTCGTAGAGTCCGCGGGCCGCGCCGGTCTCGGTGTCGGCCGTGATGGTGAGGGCCGCTGCCGAGCCGGTGAGCGTATACGTGTCGTCGGTCGATCCGGCCTCGAATGCGGTGTCGGGTGAGATCGCAACGGTGAGCGACGCGTCGCCGCCGGTGGCGGCGACCGTGGCTGTGGCCGCGGCATCCCTCAGCGCCGCCTCGAACGCGGTGGTGGCCAGGTCGAGCTGAGGGCCCGCCGGCGCGTCGATCTCGGTGAACCGCGGCGGGGCGATGGATGCCGTCGCGAGCGGCACTGCGGGTTCGGCCGGCATCATCTGCTCGGACGGCTCGGTGCGGATGCCGAGTGCGTCGCCCACGGCGATCCCGACCCCCGCGCCGGACGCCAGCAGGCCGAGGGCGATGATCGCAGCGAGGACACCTCTGCCTCGCGCCGTCGCCATGCGCTCAGCATAGGGCCGTCACGTGATGACTCACATCGACATCACAGGTCACAGTCCTGGATCGTGTCGGCGTCGCGGGTTAGCGTGGTGCCGTTCCCGAGGTCACGAGCCGACGGACATCGCGGCGATCCGGGCGGGCCCGGGCATCGGTTCATACCCGGTTGCGTTGCGGGTTCGACTCCCGCCGTCGCGTCCACTCACAAGGGCCCGCTATCCCAGTCATAGCAAGGGATCACGGTCGCTCACTTAGTGTCGGAAAGCGCTAGTGGACGCGATTTGGACACAATCGCGGTCGTACGAGCCTCGTCGAGCGCGGCCGAGACGGCATCGACATCGTCATCGAAAAGGTCTGCATACACGTCCAGTGTCATGGCTGCAGAAGCGTGACCGAGCATCCGCTGGACCGCCTTCACGTTCGCTCCCGACGCGATCGCGAGCGACGCCGCCGTGTGTCTGAGGTCGTGCACCGTCATCCGGGGCAAGCCGGCATTGGAGAGCGCGCGCATGAACCACGAACGCGACGCGCCGGAAGAACGTGGCCGCTGCATGTACTCGTCGCCTTCGCCGAACAGCAGGGCGCGCGGCTCCTTGCCCTCAGCAAGCTCGCTAAGCGGCTCTGAGAGGAAGTTGGGATAGCTAACGGAACGTAGCTCGTGGGTTTTCGGGGAGCCGACGTGCAGCTCAGACCCCACCCGGACGGCGTTCTCGTTGACGGAGAGCCGGCGTCGGCCCAGATCGAGGTCTCGGACGCGGAGCGCGGAGAGCTCGCCCCAACGGAGTCCCGTGTATGCCGCTGCGTACACGATGGTCGCGTATTCCGGCCCAGCGGCCCCGGCAAGCCGGTCGACTTCTCCGTGGGTGAGATACACGTGGCGCTTCTTGCTCTTCCGGGGTAGGTCGACGCCGCGGGCCGGATTGCGCGGGATGCGACGGTCCCGAACTGCGACGTCGAGCACCGCGGCGAGAACGCCGTAGACGCGGATCACAACCGTTGCGCTCTTGGGGCGTCTCGCCAGCTCGGCCGTTCTGGCGTGGTAGCGACGAGCGGTGCGGGCCGTCCCGGCACTCACCTCGGTGATCCACCTCTGCACGTCACTGTGTGCGACTGCACCCAACTGCACGGAGCCCCACCGAGGCTCGACGTACACGCGCCAGGCGTCGTCCAGCAGTTTGTAACTGGACGGCTTTAGCTTCATACGCTTCACATCAAGCCAGTCGGGAGCGAGTTCGCCCACCGTCACCCTTGAGCTGGCAGGGTCGATGAAATCGCCTGTCAGCATCTGGGACTCAACCGAGATCAGGTAACGCTCGGCTTCACGTTTCGTCCGGAACCCGCGCTTCGCCGTCTGACGATGGTCGGGTCGCCGGTACCGAACGCGATAGCGGCGCCCCGAGGCTGTGTCGTATGGTTCGATGCTCCCCATCCCGCACCTCAATGTCTTATTTGCGGATCAGCTTCGCATTTAAACATATACACCACGTCGGCACGGTCCACGACTGTACTCCTGAGCGACCGAGACCTGATTTAGACCGCGCGATATTCGACCCGCGCGTTGATTGCGCAGATCAACGTACCTCGAGCTTCGAAAGCGCGTAGTCCCATCCGACCCGCTCTTGTTCCAATCGGACATTGCCTTCGGCACTCAGCGAATGAAGCGTCGCACGTTCATCAGGACTCAGGAGGTCGAACACACTGACGTTTGGTGTGGGATCGACGCCCCAGAGATCGCGGTGATCGAACAGGGTCGTCATGTCCATGAGCACTGACACCGCATTCACTCCTCGGGCGCGGAGCTGATTGAGTATGGCGAATCCGTGCGAATCGAGATCCCCCCAGTAGGTCACCGTGCGGGCCCACGGGAGGCGAGCGATCAGATCAACGCGATGGCCGCCGCCGTGCACTGCTACTGCACCCGGCACGTCCGGCATCGCGAGCACGGTCGAGAGGTTCTCGAAGACGAACACCCGATCGGGCCGGATCCGGCTCACTGCAAGGTCGTCGACGGGCGCCGTCACATCGGTGAGCCCCCCAAATGAGAGGGCCGCATCGAGCACGCGGACCCGCACAAGCGGCGACGGCTCACGAAGGCCCAGACTGAGCGCCCCGGTCGCCGCTCGATGCAGCCCCTCCACGAGTCCGCGACGAGCCTCGATCCATTTGGTGTGAATGCCTCTGATCGGCAGTTCCCTGACCAATCGACCCGATGCGGGATTGGCGCGCAGCCAGGTGAGCACGTCAACGAGCCGTTCAAAATCACTCTCTTCGAGATCAGCGACGGCGCGCGCGTGGGCGCGGAGCACCCCTCCGGAATCGGCTCCGGTAAGCTGCCTCAACTCGTCGAGTCGCGTGACCACAAGTCGCCAGGCATCCGTCTGCCCTGCCGCGCGTGCGATCGCATCCGGACCGCGCAGCACCGCACGGACCGGGACTTCTTGCGATCCGATCCGCGGCCAACTGCGCAGTGCCCACTCGAGTTGGAACCCCGATCCGTCGTCCGCTTCTCGCCAAGCTTCGACCCACGCTCGAACCCGGCCGAGATCGTCGAGCGCCGCTCGCTCCGTCGGCGGATGCAAGGGGACGTCGAGCATTACGTCCGCCTGCTGCTCGGCAGCCCACATGCGCGCATCACGATCGAAGAGCTTCTTGGCTCGTGCGCGCACATCCGCCGGACTGACGAGCGTGGTCATGGCCGCAGCTCCGCGTGCGCAGCGGGCGCCGCCGAAGACTCGTCGACAGAGAACACGACGTTCGCGAGCCGTGACGCCTTGCGATCGGGGTTCGAGACCGACGTGATCGCACCGACGTAGGGCTCGAGCGTCTGCAGCAGCTTCTGCGGAGTCGCGAGGATCATGTGGAATCCGAACTCGCGGAACACCTCCATCGCGTTCCGCGTGTAGCGACTGTCGGCTTTGTCGAACGCTTCGTCGAGCACGATCGACCCGAACCGCGGGACGTCGTCTTCTTCCTCGGTCAGCTGGTAGCGCAGCGCCGCGGCGAGGCAGAAGATGACGAGCTTCTGCCGCTGTCCGCCCGACAGGCCCTCAGCGGAGTCGTACACCCGCGTAACGCGTCCGGCGGCATCCTTCTCGCGCGCAAGGAAGCTCACGTGCAAACGCGTATCGAGCACGCGGCCGCGCCAGTCGATGTCGACGCGGTCCTTCGAGCCGAGGCGGCCGATCACGCGCTGCAACACGGCGAACCGTTGTTCCGCACCGGCAGCCGACTCGTCCGACCAGTTCCCCTCGACGATGCGACGGAGGTCGCTGAGGAACTCGTCGACTTCAGGCGTCCGCGTCGTCTTCACATCGATCTCGAGGAAGCGATCCGTGCCCTCGAACGGAGAACGGCCCAGCGACGCGTTGACGGGAAGGATCCGCTCTCTGATGAGACCTGGCGCGTCGCGCAGGTCGCTAAGCAAGTGCGCCACGACATCCTGCGACCGCTCGCGCAACAGCTTGCGGAACTCGCTCTCCTTCTCGGGCAGTCCGCGAGCGAGGATGCCCTCGCGAAGCTCCCGGTAGCCGTAGCGATCCCGGATGTCTCCGGTCAGTTCCGCGGATGCCGCGGGCCAGCCGCGCCGAAACTCGACGGCATGTTCAGCGAAGCTTGCCTCCGCGTCGGCTGCACGCCTGGCCGCGGCGTCCTTCTCTTTGGACAGCGCCGACTGCACCTTTCGCGCGACTTCGTCCACCGTCTCGAGGCTCACGGAGCGTCGCTCGGTCCGGAAGCGACCGTCCAGCGAATCCGCGACCGCCTCGGTGACCTCCTCGTGCGACACCGCCTCGAGCTCGGCGATCTGCGACGCGATGCTCTCCACCCGCTTGCGCGCCACCGCGTGCTCACCGACGGCCCGCCCGTGCACCTCGTTCGCCTCGGCCAGTCGCGTCGCGGCCCGTTCTGCCGCGTCCTGCGCGTCGCGCAGGGTTCCGGCCTCTCCCGTGAGTGCCCGCAGTTCTTCTTTCCGGGCAGTGGTCACCGCCGCAGCGGACGCAAGATCCACGTTGCTCCAGGTGAACGTCGACACGCGTTCGAAAGCGTCGCGCCGGGTGACGGCGTCGTGCCGACGCGAGTCTGCCTCGGCATCCTGTGCGGCCGCCTCCGCCATCGCCGCCAGCGCATCCCGACGACGCGCCAGCAGCGCCTCGAGTCGCGCCTCGGTATCGCCCCCCAGCACCCACCGGGTGGCATCGCCGACGTCGTGACGGTCGTCCTTCTCGTACCTACGTGAGTTGCGCTTGACGAGGCCGCCGATAGTGACGCCGCGCTCGACGTCATCGAGCTCGTCGGGGTGCGAAACGCAGGCGTAGTCGAACTCGGTGGCGATCCTTCTGCGGACGTAGGCGCCGAATGCTCCGTCGCTCACCGCGAGGCGATGGACGAGCGACCGGGCGTCCTTCGGGCGTCGCGGCTCATCGACCGAGTGCGGCACCGCTTCGATGACGAGACGGACACCGAGGTTCCGCGAGTCGGCCGCACGGCGGGCAGCCGCGAGATGCTCATCGCGCACGAGCATCGTCGTCGACAGCGAAGCAAGCACCCGCTCCGCCGCACCGCGCCACGCGGCGTGCTGCTCGACGACCGAGATCAGCTCACCGGCGAAGGGCAATGCGGATGCCGGAACGCCGATCGTGTCGGCGATGAACCGCCGCGCCGTAAGGAGCCGCTCGTCGAGGTTGCTTCGATGATCTCTCATCGACTGAATCTTCTTCGTGACCTCATCGAGCGCCTTGCGCGTCTGACTTGCCGCGTCACGCACGTCGTGCGGCACAGCCGCGACGTCGCGCGAAGCTTCTATGACGGCCGCGGCGAGCATCTCTGCGAACTGCTCGGCATCTTCAGGCATCGGTGCGCCGACGCGCGCCAACTCGGCGGACAACTGGGCCCGGTACTTCGTCGCGATGTCCTCGTCGCGCTTCGCGCTCTCGATCCGCTCCTGAAGCAGCTCGATGCGGGCGCCACCCTCATCGCGCACGTGTGCCCTCGCACTCTCCAGCGCCTCGGTGGCCAACTGCTGCTCGCGTACGGCGTCGCCGAGCGCGCTGTCGGCACGCGCGAGCGCAGCCCGCGCGGGTGCCGCGGCTTCCTTCGCGAGCCGCAGCTTGAGGAGTGCGGTGAAGGGTTCGACGGCATCGTGCAAGTCGGAGATCGCCGCCGTCTCCGCGCCGGCCACGTCGAACGCCGCGATCGCCTCGTCGACCTTGCGGAGCGCATCCGCTTGTTTTCGCAGATCGACCACGTGCCGGTGCGCGGTATCGAGCTCTGTGAACTGCTCGACCGCGGTCTCGGCGCGCGAGAAGGTGCCCGGCTGGTCGAGCATGAATCCCCTAAACAGCGCATCCAGCGTGCCGAGATTCTTCGCTGACTGGGTCTTGTGCAGCAGCTGGAGCGTCGCCTCTCCGCGGAATCCGAACTGGCGGATGACCCGCTCATGGAATCGGCCGTGCCGTCCGCCCGTCGTGATCAGCGCGTCCGGGAACGCCTTCGACATGCGGCGTGCGTCGATGCCGCCCGCGACATGCGGCTTCATGTCGAGGAGGTGCAACTGACCGCGGGCGAAGATCCTCGCGTCCTTCAACGCGATCGATTCGGTGCGCGTCCCTGGGGCGTGGAACACCCGCACCAGCACGACGGGTTCGTCGCGGAGGTTCTCGTAGCGCAGCAGGATGCCGCTCCACGTCGCCTTCGCACGCAGGTAGCTCGTCGTCGCCCGGTCGGCAGCCTCGTCGGCCTCCTTGTTCCATGCGCCGCGCACGTAGCTCATGAGCGTGCGATCGCTCTGCCGAGAAGCGCCATCCTGAGCCGCTGCGTTGAGACGCAGCCACCGGTCGGGGGTGTAGACGGCGGCGATCGCGTCGAGGAGCGAGGACTTACCGGACCCTGATGCCCCGGTGAACAGATGTCCGGGGCGCGCGACATCCACGACGACGTGGCCGGCGAAGGTGCCCCAGTTGACGATCTCGATCTGCGCGAGGCGCCATTGACCCCGCCGGGTCGGATCGGCCTGCGACTCGTCGGTGGGAAAGGTTAGCATCGTCATTCGGTCTCGTCCTCGGCATCCGTCGACACGGCCTCGACTTCACCCACACCCTCACGCGCGATGCGCTGGTATTCGGCGGTGATCGCGCGGATCTGGTCTGCGTCGACGAGTAGGCGGAGCACCGGCGAGATCTCGGCACGGTCGTCGCCGACGGCATGCAGCACGCGGAGCTTGTTCTGCATCTTGTTCCACGAAGAGTTCACCCGGCTTGCGAAATCCTTCTCGTCACGATCCGGGGTGCGGAACACGGCGAGCTGCTCGAACACCTCCGTCTGCCCGACAATCACGCGGCCTTTCCCCTCCTCGCTCAGCAAGGTCTGGCGGAGGATGAGGAGCATTGCGGTATCGAGGAACGTGAGCGCCTCGGACCGCACCGCCTTCGGCGCGTCGCCGGAGGGCGCGTTGCGGACGAACGCGAACTCGTTGTCACGATCGATGACCAGTTCGAGGAACAGGTCGGCGAGCCGCGAGCGGACCACGGCCTCGTCGGTGAGCAGCACAGTCCACAGTTGCGCCTCGCGGGCACCGGAAAGGTACGGGCCTCGCACGAGACGCAACAAGACCCGTCGCGTGCGATCCGGTAGCTCGCCCGCATCGCCCCGCCAGAGACCGGCGTCCTCGTCGGCTTCGACATCCGCTGGGGGAGATTCGGTCATACCACCGCTCCTGTAAATCGGTGCGCGGCGACCGTCGCCGCCCGCGCAACTCCGTCGGCACCCTGCCACGACAGAACCTCGGGCTCATCGTCGACGGTCCCCTGCTCCGCAGCCATCGAAAGCAGCCCGATCACGCTGCCCACTCCCTGGGTCGCGGGATACCGAGCGAGGACGTCCGCGACGGTGCACGAGGGCACCTCTGCGAGCAGCTCGTTGACGTGGCGGGTGAGCTCGTCGAAGTCGATCTCGGTCTCACGGGCGATCGCTCGGAGTTCCTCAAGGCTCGCAATCGCCGCCGTCTGGGTGGCGACTTCTTCGGTAGCGGCGAACTCGGCAGGGTCATGCAGGTCGACCGCTCCCACGCTCGAGAGTGCCACAGCAGACAGGTCGAGAGTGAGCGAGGTCGGCTGCCACGGTCGCGTATGAACGGACGCTTCCACCCCGGCGTGCTGCGCCTCGCGCAGCAGCGTCCTCAATACCCGGTCGCGCTGGTAGTCCTGCGACTGCACATAGCGACGGAGCGCACGGGCGAACAAGGTGATCACATCGTGGATCTCGGCACTTCGACCCTTGAGCGTGACGAGGAAGGACCGCAGTGCCCGTCGCTCATCCACCGTGAGGTGGCGGGCGAATCCCCGATCCAGGATGCGTCGGATGTCTGCTTCGAACGCGGCTCCGAGCGCGGGGTCGAGGACGAGCCCCGAGAAGGCGGCGAAGCTGCGCCCGGCATCTGAGCCGGAGATATGGTCGATTCCCCGAAAGACCTCGTCGACGACGGATGCCTGAGAGACATCGGACTCGACAATCTTCGCCCGGAGCGACGCGTTCAAGGTTTCGAATTCGGCTCGGACCCGAGCGAAGTCGTCCGGAACGTCCGCCGCTTGCGCTAGCACGTCGCGGACGCGCTCGAGCGCTCGGTCTTCGTCGATCGCCGCTTCGTCGCCGGATCGAAGACTCTCGATGCGTCGCTCGATGGCGTCGACCTCATCCTCGAGCAGTGCGATGCGTGCTGAAACATCCGGATCTGTGTCAATCGCGAGGCGGCGGACTTGCGCCGCGAGGCTCGCAAGTCGAGACTCGGTCACACTCGAGCGCGGGGCAGCGCGGCCCTGGAGGAATCGGATGCCCGCGATCGCATCCGGCGAGAGTTCCAGCGTCTCGCCGCGCGCCTCGGACGACGGTCGACGCACCAGGAATCCGGCCAACCGCCACTCCCCGCAATACCCCTTCGCCGTCAGCGGCAGGGGCATCCCCTGTGCGCGTAACCTCTCGAGGTCGACGTCGACGCGTTCGTACAACTCCTCAGCGTCGACGCGGCGCTCGTCACCACCCAGATGGATTCCCAGAAGACCGGCGATGACTGGTGCGCTGTCCGCGCGGAGCAGCTTCGACGCCACGTCGCGTTCGACGAGCTGGGCGAGCTCAAGAACCTGGGCGACGGCGGGCACGGATCTATTCTGGAGGAGGACGCCGACATCAGCGGATGCGTACACGATCTCGGATATCTTGCAGTGCGCGACGGTTCAGTTCTCGGTCTCACGAGAGTAATGCCCGTCGTCCCACAGGCCGAGCGTAAAGCCGTCGTGGACACGTCCGTGGTTAAGCCACAAGCGGGCGCAACTCTCCGTCAGACCCAGGATGAGAGCACTCTCGCAGCGGATACCGCGTACTGACCGAGCACATCTTGCTCGTCATAGGTGAGCCAACGTTCGTCCCCGATAGTCCCCAAAATCATCAGTTCACATCCAGAACTCGCGCGCGCCGTCGAGCTCGCTCGCTAAGACCTCGATCCCGGCGTAACCGCTCGCGTCCAACCGTGAACCACGCCAAAGCGGCTTCAGGGCGTGTTGAACGGATCGGCGGCAACTTAACCTGACCTCATCAGTTCGTTCTCACACCCAAAACTATGGACTAATAGCGGTGCGTGGGCTTCCGTCCCCGGACCCGGGCCTAGGACGTCTTAGTGTTCGACAGATGTCGACCGATATATCCGATGTAGATCTTTCCAGTGGAGTTCGAGTCGTCGAGGTAGTACATACGCGGCGCGAACTGGTCGCGATGGGTGGGCTTGAAGTGAGCCTGCATCAGAGTTCGACCTGCGGGGTCGACCGTCGTCGGTACGGGAAGCTCCCGCTCGCTGCGCCACTTGCTGTTCTGGAGGACGGAGTCGCTCTCACGAGCGGCGTGCCTCTGCGGGGAACACTTGAAGCCCTCGACGTCGTCTTGTTCGAGATACATGTAGACGCTGCCTTCGAATGCCCCCGTCTTGCGGAGCGCCGCGTACTCGACGAGAACGCGAACGTAGTCCCAAAGGTCACTCGCGTACTTTCCATAGGGGTCGCGCTTTCTCAGCTCGGCGACCGCGTCAGTGTCTCCCGTGAACTCGACGTAGTCCAGGGAGAAGTGTGCGTCAGCACCTGGGGTGATGCGTGCGATCAGCTCTTCGACATCGGCAGGTGGAGCCCACCGGTCAGCATCGGCATCGACAGGCACCCCAAAGTCGTGTAGTTCTCGGAGTCGCGCCTTGAGGAGCTGGTTCTCCCGATTGGAAGCGCGAAGTTCGTCGGACGATAGCGCAATCTCGAACCCGACCTCATCGAGCTGTTCTCGCAGCTGCGTCAGCTCGGCCAGCAGTCGATCGTTCTCGGCTTCAACTTCAACGATGTAGTCCTGAGCAACTCGGGCATCCGCAACGTTGGTCGCGATAAACATGTCAAGGTCCGCGACCTCGACCTCCGTCAGTTGCTCGCGTCCGAGCCAACGCGCGACCACGCGCTTCAGAGTCGCGAGAACAGGAGGACGCGCCTCGGTCGCCGCGGTAGTCTGTTTGCGCTCCGGCTCCGGCATCTCCCCGTCGTGAGTGCTCGGCGCTTGCTGCGTCAGCGTCAGCGTCGTCTCGCTCGCAATCTGCGTGGCGATCCTTTGACGGCGCTCAGCTCGATCGAGCAACTCGATCGTCCGCCGCACATCCGCAGGCAGCGCACGCTCCAGAAGTCGCAGCCGCGGTCCGCGAGCGTGGACCGCGGGCAGCTTGCCGATGACCGACTTCCCCCGAACCGCGCGCGACAAAGTCGATGGCCCAAGGAAGCGGTGCGCCCGCCCGTCAAGCGGGTCATCGAGTTGCACACCAGCGCCGTACGTCCGCACCCGCCCCGGAGGCGTGTCATGAGAAGGCGGCAACAGCTTATTCAGGGCATCGACCGCATCCGAAGCCACCACGAAGATCGAAGCGACCCCGACACTGTTGCGCGTGAGCTTCGAAACGATCTCAGACCACGCAGAGTCGACTTCGATGCCCGGTGACGATGCCACGATGACAGAGCCGATCCGTGCTTCATCTGTGATGGCATCCACTACGGATCTCACTTCAGCCGACCGCACGAACTGGGGCTGACTTGTGAGTGGTGTCGCGCCATCGAGCGGCTGCAACTCGTCGAGGAGGTCCCTCACGAATCGGGGCGTGCCGACCGAGTCGATCGCAGTGTCGTCACTCACGCGGTCTTGCGCGCCCTGCACGATGAGGAGCCCTGGCTTCGCTTCAGCGACTCGAGCGGCGTAAACGGAGATGACGAACGTGCCAGCCGAGTTGGAATCCGAAAGTCGATAAAGTCGTCGCGCGACACCGGCCGTCACATCGTCTGTTTCCGCGACCGAGATCGAGTATCGGCGGTCGAAGGTCCGACTCTCAATCCCATCCCAATCGTCGAGGCGACTCACTCCACCGAGTTTGTCGCCCAGCCAGCCGCGCACATGTCGCTCAGCGACTTCGATCGCGTCGACCGGTGGCTTCGTACGGAAGATAGTCCGGTACCCGACGCCCAAGTCGGTTCCCGTTGCGCGATCAGACGCGCGCGTCGCCAGTGTCTGCCCAGTCACTCATGCTCCCAATGGCGGTCACCCATGGCCCGCCGCTCACTGTCGATTATGGTCGTCGCAAGCGACATCAGTTCGAGACCTCGACGACGAGAGAGGCCAAGGGGATGCGAGGGGGGCCCGCGGGCGGGAATCGCGCAGCAAAGGCCTTGTACACGGCAACTAGATGGTCCAGAGCATTCTTGGCTCGCCACTGCCACGAGTCTGGGTGCACGGCAGCGCTACGCTCGACCGCACGACTCCGAGCACGAGACAGAGGACTTACGTGATTGTTCAGCCCACGTTCCAGGTTCCGCCCGATATCGAGACGGGACTCCTGAATGGAGACCTCATCCGCTACGGCGGCGTCGTGCGTGACGCTGGTGGCCGGCTCGTGGCTCATCTCAAGGAGATTCCGAATGCCGAGAAGTCGATTATCGAGGGGGCGCAACGAACTGCTTCGAGGCTCAAGAGTCCGTGGGTGGCTGTCGGGGTCGGCATCGTGCTGGTTGCCGCTGGGGGCGGCGTGGTCCTCGCGCTCAAGCGACGGAAGAAGGATGCCGAGCTTGCGGTTCCCGAGTGCGTGCAGGAGTACATCCGCTCTCTCCGGCTGTACTTGGATGCGATTCAGAACGGAACGCTCAATCCGCAACTCATCGACCGACTGGCAACCGACCTCGACTCGCTCGCCGCATACGGTGAGGGGGGCGAGATTGCGATCGCGTTCTTACCTGAACAACTTGGGCGCCTGATCGAGATCGTCGTCGACTACACCATCGGCCTCGCCGCGGCGAACAGTGTCGAGTTGGATGGGCCGGACACGGTTCCGGGAGACCCGCAGGACGGCGACGTCGATGATCTCCGCCGGCATCTTGAACTTCAGAAGCGCATCTTCGACGAGGCCGCCTGATTGGTCCCTACCCGCGGGTCACCGGCGCCTTGGGATTGCTCATCATGGGGAAACGAACGCCAGCGAGCCGACGTGGATGACTCAACCTCACGCGTAGCAACCCGACGACGTGAACGGTGAGCAGTAATCGCTGTCGTGCCGCTCTGCGTAGTCACTCATGTTGGCGGTCGGCTTTCCGCACATCGGGCACGGCCAGTTCGGGCCTTCGCAGGTTCTGCTGTTGTGATTATTGAACCCACACTTGCTGCATGCCATGCGCTCGATCGTAAAGGGGCAGTATGTCGGACTCCTGCGCAATCATCTTGCGTATCCATGACCTCGGGTACGGAAACCGTTATTATCGCGCCGCTCGAATTGGCGCCTTCTGGCCGCCGCGCGCGTCCAGATCGGTACTCGTTGACAGCAGGACGGCAGCTCGGCGATTCTGGACTCAGAAGGGGGAGTCGGATGGGTTTCAAGGTGGTCTGGGAAGACGGCGCTGAGGACGACGAGATCTTCGACACATACGAAGAGGCAGAGGCGGCAGCGCTGGAAGGCCAGAGCAATTACGCCGCGGGCGGTGAAATCCTGCACCTGTCAAACCCCGGCGACTATCCCGAGCCCGATGACGACGATGAGTACGAGTACGAAATCGTGGAAGTGGATGTCTGAATAGCCAGCTTTTGGCAAGACGGGTGGGTCGGGATTCGACAAGGCCTCCGCCAGTTCGTAGCTATTGCGCACCACGCCAACGACCGAGGACAAAACCGTCGTGCACGCGCCCGTGGTCAAGCCACATGCGCGCGCAACTCTCTGCCAGAACCGACGAGGAGAAGGTTCTGGCTGGTGACACAGCGGGATAACCGAGCACGTCCTTTTCGTCGCCGGCGACTCGATACTCGTCCGTGGGGCGATCCGGATACTCGACCACAGCACACCCACCTGCACCGTGAAGCTCCACGACGTACCGTCGATAGCCGAGCCGGATGACGCGCGTTGCCCTCTCCCCCGACTCGTCTGTCCACATCCAGAATTCGCGCGGGGCGTCGGTCTTGTCCATCAGGAACATCGCTATTCCGACGTAGCCGCTCGGGTCCGGAACGGGGAACCAGTTAAGGACGTCGTCGTGTGCGCGACGCGTAACCACCCTCCGGTCGCGAAAGACCCAACCCTCCGGAAGCGGCACCCATCCGTCCGACGCCCCCGGGAGCATCAGCGCGCAGTTCCGAGGATCGCGCTGCACGCGACGGTCGGCGGAGGAGGAAACTCGACAGTCACACGACGAACCTAGCCATGGCGTCAGACATGGCACGCACCTCCCTGCGAGCTCGTATGCCGGAAGCGCGCAAGGACCCCGATCGCGAGACGGCGAGTCGCCGCTCCGCGGGGCAGCACCCCGGAACGGCCATGAGTTCTGGGAAGTGGCGTCCACCATACCGGCGGTGTCGTCAGCGCACGCAATGATGAGCAGCATGAGACACGTTGCGAAATCGGCCGAGGTCATTCAACTTGCGCACGAGATCCTCGATGTCCGAAAGAAGCCTCTCGTCGTCATAAGCACGGGTCCGGACGGTGAATACGCCTTCGACCCCGAACACATCGCCCGGGAGCTCGACGGCGACGCGGATGTCGTAACGATATTGACTGGCGAGGCCACATACGCCCTCGAGGGGCTCCTACCAGCGAAGACGCATGTGTTCAACGGCACTGCACGGTCCTACCCGCCGGACTTCGGACACGACCCCGACTGGCAACGGTCACTGCTCCGGTTCCCCGGACGCATCGAGCAGGACCTCATCGATGACGCGCTCGCGCAGCTGACCGTAGCGCCGGCCGTCGCCCCGACGCGACGCACTTGGGCGCGCGCGACCGTGGAATTCGTCTCGGGCGTCACGGGAAATGTCGCGCGCCTTGCCAACGGAGAACGGGTGATGGTCGTCGCCGACGAACTCCCCCCAACCCTCAGGCTCGCAGACGCGCTCGCGATCGGTGGCCCCGTGGAAGGGTGGCTGACCGACCGGGATCTGGCGCCCGAGCCGACCGTGGTTGACCTGGCACGTTTCACCGACGGCGCGGTCACACTTGCGCGCGTCGTGAAGGTCACGGGACTGAGCGCGACCCTCGCACTGTTCCCGATTGCCGCCGAGTATCGACTTCGTCGCCGCGATATCGTGCCGGGCGCCGATGCAGGAGAGAACGAGGAGGTGAAGGTCGGCGACGTCGTGCGCGTTGGACAGACGGTCCGTGCGCGCATAGTCCGGACAGGAGCCACGCTCGGCCTCTCGCTCGTCGACGTCGACGGTGACCGCACGTTCATCGACCCTCTCCCTTTGTTGCGCGGTGGGACGCCCTGGCTCCGCGAAGGCATCGACGCGATGCCCGAAGCTCCAGCGCCGGCGGGAAATACGCACGCTCCGCGTACTTTCGCCGATTCGGTGCCTCGGGCGACGCCAGTTGAGATCCCGGATGCGGGCCCAACCGTCCCTGCGCGGGAGCTCGCAGAACTGCGCGAAGAGGTCGCAGGCCTCAAAGATGCATTCCACCGACTTGGCCGCGAGCTTCGTGCGGGCACCGACCTAGAGACCCTCGATCAGTTGCGCGACGAGTCGGCGGGCCTCTCGACCGAATTGCACCGCGAGCGGGGCCTTCGTCGAGAGCGAGACAGCATTATCGCTGGACTCCGTCAGGAATTGCGCGAGGCCCGCGCTGCTCGTCCGGAGCCAGAATCGGGTGGCTCACGAACTGCGCGCTCAGAGTGGCCCGATGGAGAGTCATGGTTGCGACACGAGGTGACCGGCATGTGGGCGTCCCGCACGGGCGCCTCGGAGAAGCGTCAGTACCCTCTCAAGGAGTACGTCGTCGGCCCTCGATTCCTAGAAAGCGTGAACGAACTCGGTGACACGTACACCGAAAAGATTCTTCGGGCGCTCGTAGACGTGCTAACCGGCCGTGCGCCTGAGATCCCCAGCCGAGACCTCCACCGTCTACGCGAAGGGCAGGGCGGCAACGACCCATACGTAACCCGCCGGGATGGCGCGACTTGCTGGCGCGTATCGCTCGAGCAGAACACTGCTTCCGCGCGCCGCCTGCACTACTGGCAACTGCCCGGCGGGCGCATCGAACTCAGCAGGGCAGTCGTCCACGACGACGTCGAGCCATGAGAACGCAACGGGTCACGGCAACTACGCGTGGCCCCGGATAGGTCACACGCGCCGACGATGTACAGCGGCCGAGCGAAATTAATCTCTCTGGGATCGAAAAGGCACGGCCACAATTGCAGTGTGCGGGGTTCTCGATTCGCACGCCATAGTCCTCGATGCGAAGGAGGCGAAATGGGATCGATCAGGCCGTACGAGACTGCAAAGGGTCGGTGTTATCGAGTTCGGTACCGGAAGCCGGACCACACCGAGACGGAGAAGCGCGGGTTCAAGACAAAGCGCGAAGCCGAGCTCTACCTGTCATCGGTGACAGTGTCGAAGGCGACGGGGCACTACATCGATCCCGCCGACTCGAAGATCAGGGTTGGCAATCTTGCCGAGGCTTGGTTGGACTCGAAGCGCCCACCGATGCTGAAGCCCTCATCGTTCGAGCCGCTCGTGAGGTCGTGGAATGCCCATGTCGCGCCCGTCTGGGCAGACCGAGAGTTGGGATCGATCCGACGCTCAGAAGTGCAGGCGTGGGTGTCCCACTTGGCTACCGGACGCTCGCGAACCGTCGTGCTCCGAGCACTAGGTGTACTCGCGGGGATCATTGACGTCGCGGTCGACGACCATCGACTCGAGAGCAACCCTGCGCGAAACGTTCGCGGGCTGCCCCAGCGAGCGGCAGCGCGGCACCGCCCCTATCTCTCACACGAGCAGGTGCAACTGCTCGCGGCGAATGCTCGGCATTCGACGCTCGTGCTCGTACTCGCCTACACCGGGCTTCGCTGGGGCGAAGTCACCGCGCTTCGAGTCCGCAACGTTGACGCCGGCCGCCGCCGCCTCACCGTCGAGGAGAACGCCGTCCTCGTTGGTTGGGAAATCCACGTCGGCACTCCCAAGTCTCATGAGCGTCGCTCGGTTCCGTACCCGGAACAGCTCGCCCCACTGATCGACGAAGCGTGCGCGGGAAAGCCGTCCGATGGGCTCCTCTTCGGTAATGGCGTAACGCATATGAAGAACGACAGCGATGCACAGAGCTGGTTTGCCACAGCCGTTCGTCGCGCTCAGGCTATCGATCCGCTGATGCCGCGCGTGACGCCGCACGATCTCCGCCACACCGCAGCGTCACTTGCGGTTAGCTCAGGGGCCAACGTCAAGGCGGTGCAGCGGATGCTAGGGCACGCGTCGGCGGCGATGACGCTGGACACATACGCCGATCTCTTCGACGACGACTTGGATAACGTCGCCGCACGGATGAATACGGCCATGGGCGACCTGACGTCATCACTCGACCAGAAGAGGCGAAGCGGGAGCTGAAAAGGCCTGGTGAGAGTATAAAAGTGCCCCTGGAGGGATTCGAACCCCCGACCCGCTCCTTAGGACGGAGTGGCTCTTCCACTGAGCTACAGAGGCTGGCCCGTCAATCGTACCGTCAGTCGCCTGCGACTCCGGGGATGGTGTTGGCGCGAATAAACGCGAGCAGGTCCTCTCGCGAGATGTACCGCTTGGACCCGATGAGCGTGCACCCGATCTTGCCCCGCCTGGCGAGGTTATAGATCGCGGAGTAGGGAACGCCGAGCGAGTCAGCGGCAGCTCTCAGCGTGAGTAACGGGGGCCCACCAGCGTCCACCGCCACAGACGGAGCCGCCTTGGTCTGCTGGACCTCGACGATCTCAACCTCTGAGCTCTTGGTGTCCCAATGACCGACGTACGCATACGGCTGGTCAAGCTCCTCATGAATCTTCGCGGCAGCATCCTCTTCATCCGCAGCTTTGACCCATCGCTCCATCACCTGGACACGGGTCACCATCACCTTGAATCGCAAGACGCCCTCCTACCCCTCTGCCACCCGCGAAGATCTCTCGCCCGGCCGATATACCCAGCCCTCGATTCAGCAAAGCCCTGACGCGCCCGGTGCGCAACGGCCTCAACTCACAGCTGCACGCCCGCGCACTCCGGACGTTGAGCGGGGCGCCCACCGAAGCGCGCGACGATGCCGTTCGTCGGCAAGGATTTCGGCGTGTACGCGATCCGCGGCCAGATCACCGGGAAGTACAAACTCAACCCATGCGAGCGCAACGTCTCGCGGGTTCAGCTCCTGGATGTCCGCGTCGAGATAGACGTCGGCTAGGTAGACATACCTACCCGCGCGCACCGTCGCCCGCTCAGCGAACAGAGGGAGCGGCCGCGGCCGTCGCGACGCGTTCGTCATCGAGATCGCGGCCCGCCACACCTGCTCGACCACGCGGTCCTCGACGACGCACGGCGGGTGTATTTCGATCTTCACGTGATCGATCACGTACACGCGTCGAGCTCGGCGCTTCTTCCACGCGAGGCCGACCGTCAATGCCGTCGCGGTGACGAGCAAGGCCCACATCCAACCGTCCACTGCGGCCACCCCCTTGGGTACGCCCCAGGCATACTCCGGGCGTCGGACAGGCGACCCGTCAGAACTCCCCGATCGCCAGCCCCAGACGCAGGTACAGATCGGTGATCGCCTCGTTGTCCGCGCTGTACTTGATCCAGACACCCTTCCTCGACTCCCCCGCGACAGTCGGCGGATCGGCGATCACGAGACCCGCCGCTTCAAGCTCGTTCAGCCGCGGTTGGACCGTCGTCGGTCCGAGATCGAGCGCTTCGCAGATCGGACCGACAGTGACTTCCGGATTCGAGCGCAGGTAGCGGAGGATCGCCGCCTTGACGAGGTTCCCAAGAAGGCCGATCGGGTCCTGGGCATCTTCCGAGCCCGCAGGTTGCGCTAGACGAGGCATCTCACAAGTCTCGCGCAACGATCGGTGGGAAGTCCAGAAAAGCACACAACTTAGTTGTTTACTTTACTCGCACACTGCTATACCGTATGGGCATGTCCAGCCGGCGACCATCCGCAACGATCGCGTTCGTCGTGCGCTGCGCGCCGTCGTTCCGGCGGCGAAGCGACAGCGATCTCGTCGAGGGAATCACCGTTGCCGCGATGCGACTTCGGACCATCCCCTCCGTCACGGGCATCAACTCGCTGTCAGTTATCCACAACCCAGGGAACATGCCCTACCGGATCGGCGATGACGTGCTTAGGATGCCGACACGGCGACCGACGCGCGAGCCGTTCCACCCGTGCCCGGTGGCCGTCCTGAAAGATCAGGAGGCCTGACCGGTGATGATGAGCCAGAGTTCGGGACGCCGTGGAGTCGCATGGGCGATCATCGGCGGCATCGTGCTGCTCGCGGGCGTCGTAGCGATCATCGTCAGTGCGGTGCTAGCGCGGCCGGCGCCGACACCCTCGGCCACCACTGGAGGCACTGCTTCCGCGGACCCCACGACCTCGACTGGCCCGGATCCGGATCCCGATGGCGCGGTCGTCGACCCGACCACCGCCGACCGCGGATGGATCCCGGAGCCGATCACAGCGGATACCGAGACATACGTACGTGCGGCGCTCGCGGCAGCTTCCACCTTCGACACGACCAAGAGCACGCGCGAGGAGTGGCTCGACTACCTCGACACCTGGTTCACGCCCGACACCCGCTTCACCTCCGAGACTGACCAGCTCGCCGCGATGACGGACTCGCAGACGGAGCTGCGCCAAGGCGTAGTTCTCCCCCAGGACGAGTGGGACTCACTCGCCGGCGAGAACGGCCGTGTCATGGCTGCCGTCACCAGCGAGATCACTGACGTCCCGCTGACCGACGATCCCTCGGGCGACATGTCCATCGGCACCGCCGATGTCACGTTGAGCTTCACCCGGTCCGACGGATCCGGCGGCGAGACGTCATATGACGACCACGTGCGAGTGAGCGTGCAGGTGCTGTGCGGAGCGGCATCTGTCCCGACGCCCGACACCGACCAGCGGTCAGGAGATTGCAAGGTCGTCCGCTACTTCACGGAGCCGTTGGAGCCCTGACATGGGAGCCCCGGTGATCGCCGCCGCAGCCCTCAACACGAGGACTGGCCGGAAGATCCTGGTAGGGGCGCTCCTCGTCGTTCTGCTCGGCACGGGGTTCATCCTCACGCCACTGATCGCGATTCCGTTCGCGATCTCCGGCGCAAGTGCGACGGCGCAGCAACCCGTGACGGATACCGAGCTACCTGCAGTCAGCGGAGAGTGGGGATACCCGCTCGCGGGCGACTACTCGAAAGGGCGCGGGTTTGGCTATCACCCGGTGGAGGGGTGCAGCTACTGCAAGTCCGACCACCGCGGTTATGACATGGACCAGCCCTGCGGCGCGACCGTCTTCGCTGCCGGGCCCGGCCGCGTGACCGTCGCCGCCGCGTACTTCGATTACGGCAACGCCGTCGTGATCGATCACGGCGGCGGCGTCATCACCATCTACGGCCACATGCAGTGGGAGTCGCTCCGCGTTGGCGTCGGCGACGAGGTGGCCGCCGGCACGCCACTCGGCGCCGAAGGCTCAACCGGCCGGTCGAGCGGCTGCCACCTGCATTTCGAAGTCCGCAATTCCGGCGTGCGCATCGACCCGGAGCCGTTCATGGCCAACCTCGGCCTCCCCCTGAAGTAGTCAACGAAGGAGAACGATCATGTCCACTCACACCGTGCCGACGGATGTCGATGTCCCCGACATCCAGCCGGATTTCTCCGCCCCGTTCTTCCAGGGGTTCCAAGTCATCGCGTCGTACATCCTCGCCGGGGCGATGCTCGTCGTGCTGATCATGCTGATCATCGCGGGCGCCTCGCTCGCCTTCCGCGGCCTCGCGTCAGATCGCGTGCGCACGTGGGCAGGCGAGAACATCCTCTGGATCTTCATCGCCGCGGCCGTGCTCGGCGCGGCATCCGGACTCTTCGCGTGGTTCGTGAACTTCGACTTCGGATTCTGATGAACGTCACGCGCGCTCTCCGGATCGGCTTTGTGGTCGGGCTGCTGCTTGCCCTCGCGTCGGGCTCCGGCGCGCACGCCATCGAGACGGATGCCGCGCGGATCGTCCCGATGGACGCCGTGAGCGGCGAACCGTGGTCTGCGCCAGCTTTCGACGTCGACTGTCAACGAGCGAGCGATCAGGTCACCTGCACGCCGAACGATCCGAACAACGTGACCGCGCAGCAGTGCTTCGTCGGGGTCTCGCTCGACGGCACTCGAGCAACTGTCTGCACGACATACGAAGGTCACGCGCAGGCGATCCAGGCCGACGGCGGCCGCGCGCTGATCGTGAAGTATGGCTGCAGCCTTGGCGACGCCGTCTGCGTCACTTTCGAGAACGCCGGGCGTGGCATGGCGCTCGCTGCGACGGCGATGATGTTCATCGTCGCAGACACGATGCAGTTCGACACGTCCACCCTCTTGTGGACAGCAGCCGTCGACCAATGGTCGTTCTGGCAATGGGCGATCCTCGTCATCACGTTCGGCGCGATGGTGTGGGCGATTGCGGCCGCGGTGGTCTCGGGCGACCGTGAAGAGCTCGTCGGCGCTCTCGTGCGGTCGTTTATCGCCGTTCCCGCCGTGCCGATTTCGCTCTGGTTCACGGGTCACTTGCTGAACGCCGTCGACAACATGACCTGGTATGTCATGGCGCAGGACGGGCCAGCAGGTCTGTACTCCACGCTGCAGTCAGTGATGTGGGCGGGCGGTCAAGCGAACTACTTCTTCGCCTTCCTTATCCACTTCCTGCTCATGCTTGGGATGCTGCTATTGATGCTCGTGTTCGCATTCCGCAACATCGTGCTCGCCGCGTTGATCATGGTTGGCCCGGTCGCCTGGATGCTGTTCCCGGTCCGCGGGATCGGACCACAGTGGGTGGTTCGCTATGTCTCGGCGGTATTTGTGCTGCTGCTTACCGGCCCGCTCACCATCGGATTCGTCACGCTCATCATTGACGGCCTGGCATCGGTGAAGACCATCTGGAACCCGCAGTCGTGGCCGCTCATCGTCGGCCTCGTGCTCGTCGCGTTCGCGCCGTTCGCGATCTTCGGACTGTTCAGCTTCGCGGGCGCGGTCGCCGCCGACGGCATTGGTTCGCGACTTGGCTCGCACGGCGGACACATGGCCGCGGGTGCGGCGCGCTCGGCCGCGCGCATCCCCACACGGCTCGGATCACTCCCCTCGGGCATGCACTCGTCGAGCTCTCGCCCCGGCTCGACCACGCCGACCTCGAAGCCAGCCACCGCCCGCGCAACAACAGGTATCGCTGCGCGTGGCGGTCTCGCACCGGCTCGAGCGCAAGCCGCCACCACGCGCGCACCACAAACGACGACTCCCCATTCGCCCGCAACGCCCGGCTCCGCCCGGACGCCGTCGCCGCAGCCCTCGGCATCCCCACCGCGCTCTCCCCAGCCGACATCCATTCCCAAGCCTGATCGGAGCCCGTCATGACCGATTCCACCGAGTACGCGCGTCCCGTTCGCCTCCCGCGGCGCTCGCGACAGGGCGTCGTGATGGGCATGGATCCGTGGCAGCTCGCCTTCATCACGGCCGCCGCGGTCGCGCTGCTCATCTTCGTGAACCGCTTCGGCCCGCTCGGGCTCCTGTACGGAGCACCGATCTACCTCGCGTTCGGCATCACCGCGCTGACGACGCTCCGTGGAATGTCGACGCCGCGGATGGCGGGGCTCTGGCTCATGAAGCAGGTCCGCCACGCGACCGGCGCGACGACGGAGAAGTTTCGCCCGGAGCGACCCCGGATGATCGGCACGCTCAACCTGCCCGGCACGCGCGCCTCCATCCAGCTCTGGGACGTCAACAACGTCGCGGCGACGTACAACCCACAGGACCGTTCGGTGTCGGTCATCGCCGAGCTCGAGGTGCAGGGCTTCTTGATGCACGACCTGCCCGAGCGGTTCGACCTCGCCGAGCAGTTCGACCGGGTGCTCGGCCCGTTCACGCAGCGCCCCGGCGTGAAGCGGGTCACGTTGCAGGAGCGCACGCTGCCGACGACCATCCGCGCGGCACGTGAGCACTACGACACCGTGCGCCGCGTTCAGAAGTTGAGTGCCGACTCCCCCGTCGCGCACAACTACCAGGACGTGATGGACCTGTCCGAGCGCTTCGAGGTCGCACACCGCAACT
>Ga0160441_100307_pt1 | contig 44565 bp, 44 predicted proteins | sample HID1971K_E1MG_FD_108260 | JGI IMG/M metagenome (GOLD analysis project Ga0160441, IMG submission 108260) | Enriched millipede-associated microbial communities from UW Madison campus, WI, USA - HID1971K_E1 MG | ecosystem: Host-associated > Arthropoda: Insects > Digestive system > Unclassified ... | reverse complement strand
CCTATTCCGCCACCCGCGCAGGTGGTTTTCGGTTTCGCAACCGAGGAATGACATTACCACGTCACTTCGGGTTCAACGAATCGCGCGCGCCCCGGGCGCGTCAGCCCATCGACACCCCGAACAGCAGGCCGAGCACGTACGTGACGGCGGCCGCGCCGAAGCCGATCGCGAGCTGACGCAGGGCGCGTTTGAGCGGCGGGGCGCCCGAGAGCAGGCCGACGGCCGCACCCGTCGACATCAGCGCGACTCCCACCAGGACGAGCGCCAGCAGGACGGCCGTGAGACCCGACAGTCCGAAGATCCACGGCAGCACCGGGATGATCGCACCCGACGCGAAGAACAGGAAGCTCGACAGCGCGGCACCCCACGCGCTGCCCACGACCTCGCCGTGGTCCACCACATCGATCGGGCCGCTGTCGGCGTGCCCGCGACCGAGCGCCTGCGCCTGTGCGACGACACGACGGGCACGCGCGGAGGCCTCGGCCTCGGGCATCCCACGGGTCCGGTAGACGAGGGCGAGCTCGTTCGCGTCGATGTCGAGGTGCGGCAGCGCGATGTCGGCGAAGTCGCTCGGCTCGGTGGCGGCGAGCAGCTCCCGCTGCGAACGCACCGACACGAACTCGCCCGCGCCCATCGACAGGGCCCCCGCGAGCAGGCCGGCGATGCCGCTGAAGAGCACGAACTGGCTGCCGGCGCCCGTCGCGCCGATGCCCATCACGAGCGCGAGGTTCGAGACGAGGCCGTCGTTTGCGCCGAACACGGCGGCGCGGAAGGTGCCCGACAACCGGCGGCGACCGCGGGCGGCGAGGCCGCGGACGACCTCGTGGTGCACCTTCTCGTCGGCGGCCATCGTGGGCGTGGCGAACGGCTCGTCGTCGTACGGCGAACGGGCCTCGGCGTTCTGCGCGAGCGCCAGCACGAAGATCGACCCGAAGCGCTTGGCCATCGTGCCGAGCAGGCTCGTGCGCGCGTCGGGGCGCGGCAGCCGCGCCGGCTCACCGCCGAGCAGCCCCAGCCAATGCGCCTCGTGGCGTCCTTCGGCCTCGGCCAGCGCGAGCAGGATCTCGCGTTCCTCGCCCTCGCGGCGACCGGCGAGCTCGCGATACACGCGCGCCTCGGCGCGCTCGTTCACGAGGTACTGCGCCCATCGGCGGCGATCACGGTCGGTCGGTGCGGCGGGCGCGCTCACTCGGGCCTCCAGTCGGGGGTGGGGACTCGTCAACGGTAGTCAGCACCGGGCGCCGAACCGGCCCGGAACCCTGGATTGCCAGCATTTCGGGGTTCCGAACCGCGGCGGAGCTCAGGCGCGGACGCGCTTGCGGAGCACCTCGATGCGTGCCTGCAGCTGGGCGACCGTGGCGTGCGAGACGGCGGGGCCGCCGCAGATGCGACGCAGCTCGGCGTGGACGAGGCCATGAGCCTCGCCGGACTGGCGGGCGTACAGGCCGACGAGGCTGTTGAGCAGCTGCCGCTGCTCTTTGAGCGTCCGGTGCAAAGCCTGCGGCAGCGCGGGCTCCTCGTCGGGCGCGGCGGTACGCTCCTGCGCCTCGCGGGCGGTGCGGTGGCGGGACTGACGCGACACGCGAGACATCAGCACCTCGTGCACCTGGTCGGGTTCGAGCAGGCCCGGGATGCCGAGGAACTCCTCCTCTTCGACGGAACCGGGGACGGCGAGCTGACCGAACTCCTTGCCGTCGAACAGCACGCGGTCGAAGTGGGCCTGCGAGCCGAGCGCCTGGTATTCGAACTCCTGCTCGAGCGCGTCCGATGCCTTGTCTTCACGCTCGGCCGCGTCCATCGCGTCTTCTTCGGCGTTCCACTCGTCGTCGCCGTCCGAGTCGCGGTCCAGCGCGTGGTCGCGCTGCACCTCCATCTCGTTCGCGAGCGCGAGCAGCTGCGGCACGTTCGGCAGGAACACGCTCGCCGTCTCGCCGCGACGACGGGCGCGCACGAAGCGGCCGATGGCCTGCGCGAAGAACAGCGGCGTCGAGGCGCTCGTGGCGTAGACGCCGACGGCGAGCCGCGGTACGTCGACGCCCTCCGACACCATGCGCACGGCCACCATCCAGCGGCTCGTCGCCTTCGCGAACTCCTCGATGCGGCTCGAGGCCTCCGCTTCGTCCGACAGCACCACCGTGGGCGCTTCTCCGGTGACCTCGTGCAGGATCGCGGCATAGGCGCGCGCGGCGGTCTGGTCGGTCGCGATCACCAGGCCGCCGGCATCCGGAACATGCTCGCGCACCTCGGTGAGACGCCGGTCGGCCGAACGGAGCACGGCAGGGATCCAGTCGCCTTCGGGATCGAGAGCCGTGCGCCACGCCTGCGACGTGACGTCCTTCGTGTTGTCCTGCCCGAGCTGGGCCTCCATCTCGTCGCCGGTCTTGGTGCGCCAGCGCATGTGCCCCGCGTAGACCATGAACAGCACCGGGCGCACGACGCCGTCTTCGAGCGCCCGGCCGTAACCGTAGGAATAGTCGGTGCGCGAGATGCGGATGCCCTTGGCGTCGGGGTGGTACTCGACGAACGGGATGGGCGCGGTGTCGCTGCGGAACGGGGTGCCGCTCAGCAGCAGGCGCCGCGTCGCCCGGGCGTAGGACTCGCGCAGCGCGTCGCCCCAGCTGAGCGCATCGCCGCCGTGGTGCACCTCGTCGAGGATCACGAGCGTCTTCGCGTCCATCGTCAGCCGCTGGTGCACCGACGCCTTCACCGCCACCTGCGCGTACGTCACGGCGACGCCGTGGTACTGCCGCGCGGGGGCGAAGTGCCGGTTGCTGAACGCGGGATCCAATCGGATGCCGACACGCGCCGCCGCATCGGCCCACTGGGTCTTCAAGTGCTCAGTGGGCGCGACCACGACGATCCGGTTGACGATGCGCCGGCGCAGCAGCTCGCTCGCGAGCCTCAGGGCGAACGTCGTCTTGCCGGCGCCCGGGGTCGCCGCCGCGAGGAAGTCGCGCGGGCCGCCGCCGACGCCGTCGGGCCCGTCGAGCGAGAAGTACAGGTCGAGCGCCTCGGCCTGCCACGCGCGCAGGCGCTGCGCGGTGCCCCACGGCGCTCGCTGCGGGTAGGTCGGACTCAGGTGCTCGGCTGCGAACGAGCCGATGTGGGGATCGGATGCCGTCACGTCGACGCGCTCGTCCATCACGGGTGCCGCGGCTGATTCGTCGATCACCGAACACCCCTTCCCCCGTTGACAACGAGTCACCACGATAAACGACGCGGCGGACATCGGCTGCTCCGTCGGCACCGGGCGGCGGCATCCGGTCCCGCCCGCCCCGTCCCTCCCCCGGCTTCGTCAGGAGGGCGGCCGCGATAGCCTGACAGTCGGTCACAAGCCGAGGAGGACGCGAGCAACATGCCCACACGCGAGGATCACCGGAGTCCGTACGTCCCGAACGCCCAGACGCACCCCTGGCGGCGGTACGTCGCCCTGGGCGACTCGTTCACCGAGGGGGTCGGCGACCCCGAGCCGTCGGCACCGAACGGGCTGCGCGGGTGGGCGGACCGCGTCGCAGAGGTGCTGTCGGAGCAGGTCGAGGACTTCGCGTACGCGAACCTGGCGATCCGCGGGCGCCTCATCGGCCAGATCGTCCAGGAGCAGGTGGAACCGGCGATCGCGCTCAAGCCCGATCTGGTGACGTTCTCGGCGGGCGGCAACGACGTCATCCGCCCGAACGGCGACCCCGACAACGTCGCGCAGCTGTTCGAGAATGCCGTGGTGCGCCTCTCGCGCGGCGGCGCGACGGTCGTCGTGTTCACCGGCGTCGACACCGCGTTCACCCCGGTGTTCCGCGGCATCCGCGGCAAAGTCGCGATCTACAACGAGAACATCCGGGCGATCGCCGACAAGTACGACTGCATCGTCGCCGACCAGTGGGCACTCAAAGAGGTGCAGGATATGCGCTTCTTCGACGACGACCGCCTGCACTACAACGCGCTCGGCCACCACGAGATCGCCCGCATGGTGCTGCGCGCGCTGAACGTGCCCAACGACCTGCAGCCGATGCAACCCGACCCGCTGCCGATGCGCACGTGGCGCGAGGCACGTGCTGTCGACCTGGTGTGGGCCCGCGAGTACTTCGTGCCGTGGGTGCTGCGGCGCCTCCGGCACCAGTCCTCGGGCGACGCGATCTCGGCCAAGCGTCCCGATCCGCTGCCCGTGACGACGCTCGCACCCGCGAAGAACGAGGCTGCCCGCCGCGGGGAGGAGGCCTGACCATGGCGACGCATCTGATCACCGGCGCCGGCTCCGGTATCGGCGAGGCTCTGGCCGACCAGCTCACCGGCCGCGGAGACGAGCTCTGGCTGCTCGTGCGCGATGCCGGCCGTGCCGCGCAGCTGCGCGAGCGGTTCCCGGGCGCGCAGACGCTGGTGGGCGACCTCGCCGACCCCGCCCGCCTGTCGTGGGCGTTCAGCCACCAGAGCGTGCCGCCGCAGCTGGACGCGCTCATCCACGTCGCCGGCATCGTCGAGCTCGGCTCCGTCGCCGACACCCCGGTCGCGACGTGGCAGCAGCAGCTCAACGTCAACGCCGTCGCTCCGGCCGAGCTCACCCGCCTCATGCTGCCGGCGCTGCGCACGGCACGCGGGCACGTCGTGTTCGTGAACTCCGGAGCGGGCCTGCGGGTCAGCCCCGAGTGGGGCTCGTACGGTGCCAGCAAGTTCGCGGTGCGCGCGATCGCCGACGCGCTGCGCGAGGAGGAGCGCCCCTACGGCGTGCGCGTGACCACCGTGTACCCTGGCCGCACCGCGACCCCGATGCAGGAGAAGGTGCACCAGCAGGAGGGGTCTGCGTACGACGCCGCGCGCTGGATCGACCCCGCCTCGGTCGCGACGACGATCGTGGCCGCCCTCGACCTCCCGCGCGACGCCGAGCTCACCGAGCTGACGGTCCGGCCCGGCGCCTGACCGGGCGCGAGCCGGGCTCCGCCCCGTCGGATGCGTCAGCGGGCGCGCAGTTCCCACAGCGCGACCGCGCTCGCCGCAGCCACGTTGAGCGAGTCGACGCCGCCCGCCATCGGGATCGTGACGACCGTGTCGGCCGCCTCGAGCGCACGCCGTGACAGGCCGTCGCCCTCGGCGCCGAGCATCAGCGCGACACGTTCGGGCCGGCGGGCGCTGAACGCGTCGAGCGCCACGGCGTCGTCCGCCAGCGCGAGCGCGGCCAGCTCGAACCCGGCCTGGTGCAGCACGCCCCGCGCCTCTCGCCACTCCGGCAGCCGCGTCCACGGCACCTGGAAGACCGTGCCCATGCTGACGCGCACGCTGCGGCGGTACAGCGGATCGGCGCACCGCGGGCTGACCAGCACGGCATCGGCTCCGAGCCCCGCGGCGGCGCGGAAGATCGCCCCGACGTTGGTGTGGTCGACGATGTCTTCGAGCACCACCACGAGCCGTGCGTCCGCGACGACGTCGGCGACGGCGGGCAGCACGGGCCGGTGCATCGCCGCGAGCGCCCCACGATGCACCGCGTAGCCGGTGAGGGACTCGGCGATCTCGGGCGTCACGACGTACACCGGCGTGACGGCATCCACGAGTCCTTCGATGTCGGCGAGCCACTTCTGCTGGACGAGCACCGAACGAGGGCGATGGCCGGCGGCGAGGGCGCGGGCGATCACCTTCGCCGACTCGGCGATGTACAGGCCGCCCTCGGGCTCGAGCACGCGGCGCAGCGCGACGTCGGTGAGGTCGCGGTAGTCGGCCAGGCGTTCGTCAGAGGCGTCGGTGATCTCCAGGACAGGCACGCCCCATCGTCCCACGGCGGTGGCGGTCAGCCGACGAGTCCGATGGCCGCCCACGCACGTGCGGTGGGCGTGAACGGCCCGGTTTTGGGTCGACGGCCGCAGACATGTCGGCGTCGCGTCGCCGAAGCCGGCCACGGGGACGTCCTGGCATGTGCGGCCCCCGCGCTGTAACACGCCCGAAAACAGCGAGGCCTACACTGACCCGAAGGGGGTGCGCCGTGACGACGATCGTGACCGATTTCGACGCGAGGGCGACGGATGCCGTGGCCGCAGCGGTCTCGAAGCTGTCGGGTCGACGCATCGCGGTGCTGACCGGCGCCGGTGTCTCCACGGACTCCGGAATCCCGGACTACCGCGGTGAGGGCGCCCCGGTGCGCACGCCGATGACCGCGGAGCAGTTCCTGTCGAGCGAGTCCGCGCGGCGCCGGTACTGGGTGGGAAGCCACCTCGGCTGGAAGGCGTTCGCGGCCGCCGCGGCGAACGCGGGTCACCGTGCGATCGCGGCGCTGGAGGCTCGCGGACTGGCCACCGGCGTCGTGACGCAGAACGTCGACGGCCTGCACGTGCGCGCCGGCAGCCGGCGCGTCGTCGAGCTGCACGGCACGATGCGCCGCGTGTTCTGCACGCACTGCGGTCAGGTGTTCGACCGCCGCGACCTCGCGCGCCGCGTCGAGGACGACAACCCGTGGATCCGTGTGCCCGCGAATGTCGCGCTCGGCCCCGACGGCGATGTCCTGCCCGAGAGCACCGACGGCTTCGTCGTGCCGGACTGCAGCGTGTGCGGCGGGATGCTCAAGCCCGACGTCGTGTTCTTCGGCGAGTTCATCCCCGCCGCGAAGTTCCGCGAGGCGGAGCAGCTGGTGCACACGAGTGAGGCGCTCGTGATCGCCGGGTCCTCGCTGGTGGTGAACTCCGGCATCCGTCTGCTCGAGCGGGCGCGGCGCCGGCGCCTGCCCGTCGTGATCGTCAACCGGGGCGCGACGCGGGCCGATGCGCGCGCGACGGTCAAGATCGACGCCGGCACGAGCGAGGTGCTGCAGGCCTTCGCCGAGGCCCTCCCGCCGCTGGGCTGACTGCGCACTCGGCTGATTCCGGGCTTCCCGCCATCTCCCGCCGATAGGGTCGAACGGTGACTGCGCTGACCCTGATCCGCCACGGCGAGACCGACTGGAACCTCGAGCGACGCATCCAGGGTTCCACCGACATCCCCCTCAACGACACCGGACGGGCGCAGGCGCGCGCGACCGCCGACGAGCTCGCGGCCGAGTTCGACCGCCGCGGCGTGACGCCGATCGTGGTGTCGAGCGACCTGCAGCGCGCTCATGAGACCGCCCGGATCATCGCGGCCGTCCTGGACGCCGAGGCGCCGGTCCTGTACCCCGAACTGCGCGAGCGCCGGTACGGCGCCGCCGAGGGGATGCTGGTGTCGGAGTATCGCGCACATCACGGCGCGCCCGGACAGTCTCCCGCGGACGACGAGGAGGATCGCGAGCTCCTGCGTGCACGCGGCGTCGACGCCCTGCGCCGCATCGCCCGCGACGCACGACGCATCACGGCGCCCGCCGACGTGCCCGTCGTCGCGGTGTCGCACGGCGGCCTCATCGGCGAGCTCATCCGTCACGCCAGCGGCGACACGCTTCCCCTCGCCGGCGAGCGGATCGGCAACGCCTCCGCCCACCGCTTCGTCGTCGAGCGCGACAGCCTGCGCCTGCTCTCGTACAGCGCCATCGCGGCGTAGCCGCCCCCAGCGGCGCGGCGTAGCCGCCCCCAGCGGCGCGGCGTAGCCGCCCCCAGCGGCGCGGCGTCGTCCCGGAGTCTCAGCCGCTCGCGCGGGACAGCACGCGCCGCGCGTGCCGCAGCACCGGCTCGTCGACCATCACGCCGCCGTACGAGAACACGCCCCGCTCCCCCGTCGCCGCGGCCAGCACGCTGCGCGCCCACGACACCGCCTTCTCGTCGGGCCGATACGCGGCGCGGATGATCGCGACCTGCGTGGGGTGGATGCATGCGGTGGCACGGAATCCGGATGCCGCGGCATCCGCCGCCTCGATGGCCAGGCGCTTCGTGTCGTCGATGTCGAGGTGGACGGCGTCGATGGCGGCCTTGCCGTATGCCCCCGCCGCCAGCAGCACGCGCGAGCGCGCGTAGCGCGCGATGTCGCGGTACCGCCCGTTGGGCTTGCGGCTGGAGGTGCCGCCCAGCGACGCGACGAGGTCTTCCGCGCCCCACATGAGCGCCACCACGTTGCCGAGCGCGGCGATGCGGTCGGCCTGGGCGACGCCCTTGGCCGTCTCGCACAGGGCGACCACCTCGAACCGCGGGTCCAGGCGCCCGATCCGCTTGGGCGACTGTGCCTTGGCGACCATGATGCGCCGGTAGTCGGTCTGCGACAGCGTCGACAGGTCGGCGACGAAGGCGTCGGTCTCCAGCGGGTTGACGCGCACGATGACGCGGTCCGGGTCCAGCTCGGACTCGATGAGGTGACCGCGGGCCGCGGCCTTGTCGGCGGGTGCCACGGCGTCCTCGAGGTCGAGGATGACGGCGTCCGCCCGCTCCATCGCCTTCGCATATCGCTCGGGGCGGTCGGCGGGGCAGAACAGCAGCGCAGGTCCGAGATCGAAGCTCACGGGGTCTCCCCTTCGAAAGGCTCAGGGACTGATCGGGGCGGTGCGCACCACATCAGCGCGGTGCGGGTGGCGACGGCGACGACCTCGCCGTGCTGGTTGCGGCCGGTGTGCCGCAGCGTCACGATCCCCTGCCCCGGCCGCGACGACGACAGGCGCTTGGCCACGACCTCGGTCTCGGTGTAGAGCGTGTCGCCGTGCAGCAGCGGTGCCGGGAACGAGATGTCGGTCAGACCCAGCTGCGCGACGAGCGTGCCCTGGGTGATCTGCGATACCGACGCGCCGACCATCGTCGCAAGCGTCCACATCGAGTTCATGAGGCGCTGCCCGAACGGCTGGCCGGCCGAGAAGGCGGCGTCCAGGTGCAGGGCCTGCGTGTTCATCGTGAGCGACGAGAACAGCACGTTGTCGGCTTCGGTCGCCGTGCGGCCCGGCCGGTGCAGGTATCGCGCACCCACCTCGAGCTCGTCGTAGTACAGCCCGCGCTGCACGATACCGATCGTGCTGTCAGCCTCGCTCACGGTGTCACGCTACCCCGAGGGCGCGCGCGATCACGAGCAGCTGCACCTCGCTGGTGCCCTCGCCGATCTCGAGGATCTTCGAGTCGCGGTAGTGGCGGGCCACCGGGTACTCGTTCATGAACCCGTTGCCGCCGAACACCTGCGTCGCGTCACGGGCGTTGTCCATGGCGGCGTCGCTCGCGGTGAGCTTGGCGATCGCGGCCTGTGTCTTGAACGGCTTGCCGGCGTCGCGCAGACGTGCGGCGTGGTGCCACGCGAGCCGGGCGACGTGCACGCGCTGCTGCATGCGTGCCAGCAGGAACTGGATGCCCTGCCGCGTCGAGAGCGCCTCGCCGAACACGGTGCGCTTGCGCGCGTAGTCGACGGCGGCTTCGAGGCATCCCTCCGCCGCACCCGTCGACAGCGCGGCGATCGCGATGCGCCCCTCGTCGAGGATGTGGAGGAAGTTCGCGAAGCCGCGACCGCGCTCGCCGAGGAGGTTGCCCTCGGGCACGCGCGCGTCCTGGAACGTCAGCGGATGCGTGTCGGAGGCGTGCCAGCCGACCTTGTCGTACGCGGGCTCGACCGTGAAGCCGGGCGTGCCGTTGGGCACCACGATCGTCGAGATCTCTTTGCGTCCCCCGGCCTGCCCGGTCACCGCCGTGACGGTGACGAAACGCGTGATGGCGGTGCCGGAGTTGGTGATGAACTGCTTCGACCCGTTGACCACCCACTCCCCGCCCTCCAGCCGCGCGGTCGTGCGGGTGGCACCGGCGTCGGACCCCGCCTCGGGCTCGGTGAGCCCGAACCCGGCGAGCGCCCGCCCGGCGAGCAGGTCGGGCAGCAGCTCGCGCTTCTGCTCCTCGGTGCCGAACCGGAACACCGGCATCGCGCCGAGGCTGACACCTGCCTCGAGCGTGATCGCCAGGGACTGGTCGACGCGGCCGAGCGCCTCGATCGCGAGGCAGAGCGCGAAGTAGTCGCCGCCCTGTCCGCCGTACTCCTCGGGGAACGGCAGGCCGAACAGCCCCAGTTCCCCCATCTGCGCCACCACGTCCAGCGGAAGGGTATGGGTGCGGTCGGCCTCGTACGAGCGCGGCGCGACGACCTCGTCGGCGAACTGCCGCACCAGGCCCGCGAGCTCGCGTTCGTCGTCGGTGATGTCGTAGTCGTAGTCGGGCATCAGTCGTTCTCCTTCACGTGTGCGAGCACCTGGTCGCGGCGCACCTGGTCGCCCACGGCGACGTCGATGCGCACGATCCCGGCGTGCGGAGCAGCCACGGGGTGCTCCATCTTCATGGCCTCGATCGTCGCGATCCGCTCGCCTGCGGCGACCGTCGCGCCGTCGGTCACGTGGACGGCGACGACGGCCCCGGGCATCGGGGCGCGCAGCTCGGGATCGGATGCCGCGGCCCCTCGTTCGCGCGCGGCCCGGCGCCGCTCGGCCGCCGCCCGGCGCGTCAGCGGCCGCAACGGCGTGGTGACGCCGTCGGCGTGGACCCACAGGATGCCGTCGTCCGAGGTCGCCGCCGTGACCCCGTCCGCGAGCGCCCGGCCGAGCGGGCGTGCGCTCCCGCGTCTGGCGCCCGCCGCGACCAGGGGTCCAGGCTCTGGCGCCGCGGCGACGAGGATGCTGCCGTCCGCCGTCTCGAACGCGACCGTCGTGGACGCCGCGGGACCGCCGGCGCGCCAGCCCGAGCGCGCCGACCACAGGGTGGACGCGTGCGACGGACGGGGGGCGGCGGCGGCATCCCGATCCGTCTGCACACGGGCTGCGGCAGACAACGCGGCGACGGTCGGCTCGGGTGCGGTGTACGCGGGCAGGCGCTCGATGAGCCCGGTGTCCATGTCGCCGGTGCGCACCCCCGCGTCGGCGAGCAGTGCCCGAAGGAAGCCGATGTTGGTGTCTACGCCCAGCACGACGGTCTCGGCGAGCGCTGTGTCCAGCCGCTGCAGTGCCGCCATGCGATCCGGTGCGTGGGCGATGACCTTCGCGATCATGGGGTCGTAGTCGGCGGTGACGACGCTGCCGGTCTCGACCGCTCCGTCGGTCCGGACGCCGGGAGCGGCCCGCCACGCGAGCACCTCGCCGGTCGCGGGCAGGAAGCCGCGCTCGGGCGACTCCGCGTACACGCGTGCCTCGATCGCGTGCCCGTCCAGCCGCACATCGTCCTGCGCGAGATCGAGGGGCAGGCCGGCGGCGATGCGCAGCTGCTGTTCGACGAGGTCCACGCCGGTCACGAGCTCCGTCACCGGGTGCTCGACCTGCAGCCGCGTGTTCATCTCGATGAAGAAGAACTCGTCGGGCCGGTCGGCGGCGACCAGGAACTCCACGGTGCCCGCACCGCGGTAGTCGACGGATGCTGCGGCCGCACAGGCCGCCGCGCCCAGCCGCGCCCGAGTCGCCTCATCGACGACCGGCGACGGCGCCTCCTCGATCACCTTCTGGTGACGCCGCTGCAGCGTGCACTCGCGCTCGCCGAGGTGGATGACGCCGCCGTCCGCATCGGCCAGCACCTGCACCTCGATGTGGCGGGGGCGCTCGATGAGCCGCTCCAGCAGCAGCGTGTCGTCGCCGAACGCCGCGGCCGCGACCCGGCGCGCCGTGGTCAGCGCGTCGGGCAGCTCGGCCGCCGAGCGCACCACCTGCATGCCCTTGCCGCCGCCGCCCGCCGACGGCTTGACCAGCAGCGGGTAGCCGGTGGCCTCGGCGGACGCCGCGATGCCGGCATCCGTCATCTCGACAGCGCTGAAACCCGGCACCGTCGGCACGCCGTGGCCTGCGACATGCTCCTTCGCGCGGATCTTGTCGCCCATGACCTCCAGCGCGCGCTCGCCGGGTCCGATGAAGACGATCCCCGCTGCAGCGCACGCCCGCGCGAACGCGACGTTCTCCGAGAGGAACCCGTAGCCCGGGTGCACGGCCTGCGCACCCGTCTCGACCGCCGCGGCGACGACCGCGTCGACGTCGAGGTACGACTGCGCGGCGGCGGCCGGGCCGATGCGCACCGCGACATCGGCCTCGCGCACGTGGGGCGCCGACGCGTCGGCGTCGCTGTAGACGGCGACGGAGCGGATGCCGAGTCGGCGGAGCGTGCGGATCACGCGGCGGGCGATCTCGCCGCGGTTCGCGACGAGAACGGTGTCGAACATTTCGTCTCGCTTCGCTTGCTCAATGACCGGGGGCATGCTTCGCACTCGTCTGGCTCACATCCGGAAGACGCCGAAGCGCGGTTCGGGCAGCGGCGTGCGCGACACGACGTCCAGGGCCAGCCCCAGGAGGTCGCGCGTGTCGAGGGGGTCGATGATGCCGTCGTCCCACAGCCGCGCCGTGGCGTAATACGGGTTGCCCTGCTCTTCGTACTGCGCGCGGATCGGCTCCTCGAACGCCGTCTGCTCGCTCGCGGACCACGTCTCGCCACGCGCCTCGAGCTGGTCGCGCTTGACGGTGGAGAGCACCGACGCCGCCTGCGCACCGCCCATGACCGAGATGCGCGAGGCCGGCCACGTCCACAGGAACCGCGGCGAGTACGCCCGGCCGCACATCGAGTAGTTGCCCGCCCCGAACGAGCCGCCGATGACGACGGTGAGCTTGGGCACGCGGGTGGTGGCGACGGCGGTGACCATCTTGGCGCCGTCTTTGGCGATGCCGCCGGCCTCGGCGTCGCGGCCCACCATGAAGCCCGAGATGTTCTGCAGGAACAGCAGCGGGATCCCCCGCTGGTCGCACAGTTCGATGAAGTGGGCGCCCTTGAGCGCAGACTCGCCGAACAGCACGCCGTTGTTCGCGACGATCCCGACAGGGTGCCCGTGGATGCGCGCGAACCCGGTGACCAGCGTCGTGCCGTACTCGCGCTTGAACTCGTGCAGCTCGCTGCCGTCGACCAGGCGCGCGATCACCTCGCGCACGTCGTAGGGCTGGTTGACGTCGACCGGCACGACTCCGTAGAGATCGGATGCCGCCACCGCCGGCTCGACCGTCGGCAGCACTTCCCACGCGGGGGCGGCGGGCGGCGGCAGGGTCGCGACGATGTCGCGCACGATCTCCAGCGCGTGCTCGTCGTCTTCGGCGAGGTGGTCGACGACGCCGGACCGCCGCGCGTGCAACTCTCCCCCGCCGAGCTCCTCGGCGGTGACGACCTCGCCGATCGCCGCCTTCACGAGCGGCGGACCGCCGAGGAAGATCGTGCCCTGGCCGCGCACGATCACAGTCTCGTCGCTCATCGCGGGCACATAGGCGCCTCCCGCGGTGCAGGAGCCGAGCACCGCCGCGATCTGCGGGATGCCGGCCGCCGACAGGCGCGCCTGGTTGAAGAAGATGCGGCCGAAGTGGTCGCGGTCGGGGAAAACCTCGTCCTGCATCGGCAGGAACGCGCCGCCGGAGTCCACGAGATAGACGCACGGCAGCCGGTTCTCCAGCGCGATCTCCTGCGCGCGCAGGTGCTTCTTGACGGTCATCGGGTAGTACGTGCCGCCCTTGACCGTCGCGTCGTTGCAGACGACCATCACGTGCCGACCGTGCACGAGCCCGATCCCGGCGATCACGCCGGCGGCCGGGGCGTCGCCGCCGTACAGGCCGTCGGCAGCGAGCGGGGCGAGCTCGACGAACGGGCTCCCCTCGTCGAGCAGGCGCGAGACGCGGTCACGCGGCAGCAGCTTTCCACGCGCGACGTGGCGTTCGCGCGATGCCGGCGGGCCGCCGAGGGATGCCGTCGCCAGACGCTCGTGCAGCTCCTCGGCGAGCGCGCGCTGCGCCCGGCGGGTGCGGGCGAACGCGTCGTCGGGCACCGCCTGGGTGGTCAGCACGCTCATGGCTCTGCGCTCCGTGCATCCTCGTCGACGTCACGATCGGATCACACCTGTCGTCAGAGTGCTTGTCTGGGTGCGATCGGATTGGTTAGTGTTCACTAACTGAGGTTTAGGTTAGCGATCATTAACTGAGTTCGCAAGCCCTCGTCGCCCGGCGGACCTCACGGCCACGACAGGCGGAGTGATGAGATGACGAGCGGTGTCACCGACCGCAATCGCGCCAAGGCAGACCGCCACGCCGCGATCCTGCAGCAGGCCGCTGCGCTCTTCGCCGAGCGCGGCTTCAGCGGTGTCAGCCTCGAAGACATCGGCAGCGCCGTGGGCATCAGCGGACCCGCGCTGTACCGCCACTTCGCGGGCAAGCAGGCCCTCCTCGGCGCGATCCTCGTCGAGGTGAGCGAGCGGCTGCTCTCCGGTGGGCGCACCGTCGTGGCGACGCACACCGGGGCGGACGCGCAGCTGGACGCCCTCATCGACTTCCACGTGGCATTCGCATTGCACGACGCGGATGTCATCCGGGTACAGGACCGTGACCTGGCAAGCCTCAGCGACGAGGACCGCCACACGGTGCGCCGCCTCCAGCGCGAATACGTCGAGGTCTGGATCGGCATCCTGTCGGTCGTGCACCCCGACCGCGACGATGACGACCTGCGAGTGCGCGCCCACGCGTGCTTCGGCCTGATCAACTCGACGCCGCACACCGTCCGGGTCGCTCGTTCCCGTGCCGCCGAGGCGGCCGACGTGCGCGGCATCCTGCGGTCGATGGCGCGCGCCTCGCTGACCGCCTGAGCTCGGACGGCGCATGCCCGCAGCGGCATAGTCTGGCGTCATGACGGAGGCTGGACCGCGCGACGGACACGACCCGCATGCGAATGAGGCGGAACCGCGCGAGCGGTCCGACACTTCGCGCATCGACGAGGGATCGCGCCGAGACTTCCTGAAGCTCGGCGGCATCGCCACAGCAGGGCTCGTGGTCGGCGGCGCGATCGGCGCGGCCGCGGGAGCCACCATCGGACACGAACTCGGAGTCCGCGAGGGGTCGCTCGAGCTTCCGACCGTCCCGGCCCGACACGAGCCCGGTTTCGACCACATCGTCGTGCTCATGGGCGAGAACCGCTCCTTCGACAATCTGCTGGGCCGTCTCTACTCGCCCGCGACGCTTCCGGCGGGCGAGTCGTTCGACGGTCTGGAGTTCGGCGACTACGCCAACCCGGCACCATCCGGCGAGCGCATCCGCGCTCATGCGTACTCCGGCTCCACCGACGTGATCATGGGGAGCCCCGACCCGGACCCGGGCGAGGAGTACCCGCACGTCAACACGCAGCTGTTCGGCGTGGTGGACCCGCCGGACAACGCCGCGGCCGACGTCGGCGACATGGCGGCGCCGTTCAACGCTCCGCCGGCAGGTGCCGCCCCGACCATGGACGGCTTCGTCCGGGACTACCGCGATAATCTGCTGCGGCTCCGGCACGGCTCCGAACCGACCCTCGACGACGTGTCGAGGATCATGGGAGGGTTCTCGCCGGAACAGCTGCCTGTGCTGTCGACGCTCGCGCAGCAGTTCGCGGTGTTCGACGCGTGGTTCTGTGCGGTCCCCTCTCAGACGTACTGCAACCGCTCGTTCTTCCACGCCTCGACGTCGCACGGCTTCGTCACAAACCGCCACGGCGGCGGCTACGCCAAGTGGCTGGACGCGGATGCCACCCCCACGGTCTTCGATCGGCTCGAAGCGGCGGGGCTCTCGTGGAAGGTGTACTTCGACGAGCTGCAGCTGGTCTCGCTGACCGGCATCCTTCACTCCCCCGCGCTGGAGAAGTACTGGCGCACCGACCACTTCGTGTACATGCCGCAGTTCTACGACGACGCGAAGAACGGGAGGCTCCCCGCCTACGCGTTCATCGAACCGCGCCTGGCATACAACCACAATGACTTCCACCCGCCGGTCGGGGTCCTGCGCGAGAGCGACATCGAGGGTGAGCCGGTCATCGACTCGGCGATCTCGGACGTCCGGGCCGGCGAGAAGCTCGTGGCCGACGTGTACGACGCGATCCGCACGAGCGCCAGCGCCGAGGGCTCGAACGCCGTGAACACGCTGCTGTTGATCACCTTCGACGAGCACGGCGGCACCTACGACCACGTCCCGCCGCCGGCTGCGACTCCGCCCGAGGCGGAGGAGCCGATCGGGGAGATGGGCTTCGCGTTCGACCGGCTCGGCCCACGCGTCCCCGCGATCGCCGTGTCGGCATACACGCGCGCCGGAACGATCATCCATGACCAGATGCACCACGGCTCACTCATGGCCACCCTCTCGAAGCGGCACGGGCTGCGCCCGCTCACCCGCCGCGACGCCGAGGCGCGAGACCTCTACTCCGTCGTCAATCTGCCGTCCCCCCGTGACCCCTCGACGTGGCCGCTCGTGCATCCGCTGTACGTGCCGCCCAACACGGCGGAGGACGAGCGACTGGACCTGAAGCACGGCCCGCACAAGGACAAGCCGCTGAGCCCTCCCGGCCGCGGACTGCTGGGTCTCTTGATCGCCAAGTACGGCAGCGCCGATGACGAAGATCCCGAGACCTACGCCGACGCCTACCGGATCCTGCAGGCGAAGGGGCTCGGCCTGTTCTACCCGAAGAAAGTCTGACCCGCCGGGTGCCCGGGGTGGATCGGCCGGCCCCGCAGGACCGGCCGATCACCGCTGCTAGCGCAGCAGCATCGCCCTCCCCGGCTCGCGCAGCACGTCGGCGACCTCGACGAGGAACCGCGACCCCTGTTCGCCGTCCACCAGTCGATGATCGAACGACAGCGCGAGCGTCATGACGTCGCGCAGCGCGATCTCGCCGCGGTGCTCCCACGGCTGACGTCGCACCGCCCCGAGGGCAAGGATGCCGGCCTCTCCCGGGTTGATGATGGGCGTGCCGGCATCCACGCCGAACACCCCGACGTTCGTGATCGAGAACGTGCCGCCCATCATGTCGGCCGGCGCCGTCTTGCCCGCACGCGCCGTCGCGGCGAGCGCCCCGATCGCGTCGGCGAGCTCGACGAGGGTCAGCTCCTGCGCGTCACGGATGTTCGGCACGACCAGCCCTCGTCCGGTGGCGGCGGCGATCCCGAGGTTCACGTAGTGGTGCTCGACGATCTCGCCTGCCTCGTCGTCCCAGCGGGAGTTGAGCCCGGGGTGACGCGCAAGGGCGAGGCACACCGCCTTGGCTGCGACGGCCATCACGCCGATGCGGTGGTCCTGCAGCGCCCGGTCGGCCTTGAGCGACGCGATGAGCTCGCTGGTCGCGGTGACGTCTACGGTGAGGAACGTCGTCACGTGCGGCGCCGTGAAGGCGCTGCGCACCATCGCCTCGGCGGTCATGCGTCGCACCCCGCGGATCGGCGTGCGCGTCGTGCGCTCCCCCGGCGTGCGCGCCGGCGCGAGCTCGGCGGCCGTATCGGGGATGCCGGCGGCCTCCGCCGGGGCGGCCGTCGTCGTCGCCTCGACCCCGACGCGCTCGGCGTACGCCTCGACGTCGCCGCGCGTGATGACGCCCGATGCCCCCGTCGCCTCGACCAGCGCCAGGTCGATCCCGAGCTGCTTCGCGAACGCCCGCACCGGCGGGGTCGACCGCGGGCGCTCCAGCGGCGCCCCGACCGTGTCCAGCGCGTCGACAGGGATCGCGTCGTGAGGCGCCGCCTCGAGCACGGCGGTGTCGGAGTGGGTTGACACCGTTCCGGCGACGCGCGCACGCCGCTGCGGTCGTCCCGTCCCACGCGGGGCAGCGCCGTACCCGACCAGGTTCGGCTCGGCGCGCTCGGTCTCTGAGGCGGCCGGCACGGGCGCCGCGGCCTCCGCGACCGGCTGCGGTGCGGCATCCCCGCCGCCCGTGTCGAAGGTGATCAGCACCGAGCCCACCTCGATCACGTCACCCGCCTCGGCGTGGAGGGCGGTCACAGTGCCGGCGTGCGGCGACGGCAGCTCGACGACCGCCTTGGCGGTCTCGACCTCCGCGATCGTCTGGTTGAGGGCGACCGTGTCGCCGACGGCGACCAGCCACTGCACGAGCTCTGCCTCGGGAAGCCCTTCGCCGAGGTCGGGGAGCCGGAAGTCCTGGTTCACTGCTCCCGCACCCCCGTCAGGCTGTTCGGTCGGTCCATGACGCGATCGACGGCGTCGAGGATGCGGTCGAGGTCGGGCAGATGGTGCTTCTCGAGCTTCGCCGGCGGGTACGGGATGTCGTGACCGGTCACGCGCTGCGGTGCGGCCTCCAGATAGTTGAAGCACCGTTCCGTGACGCTCGCGATCAGCTCCGCCCCCACCCCGGCTTCGCGCGCCGCCTCGTGCGTCACCACCACGCGTCCGGTCTTGCGAACCGAGGCGGTCACGGTGCGGTAGTCGACGGGAGAGATCGAGCGCAGGTCGATGACCTCGATCGACACCCCGTCGTCCTCGGCGGCGGTGGCGGCATCCATCGCGGTCGCCACCTGCGCGCCGTAGGTGAGCAGCGTGACGTCGGTGCCCGGCCGCGCGACGCGCGCGAGCCCCATCGGCGGCGCGTCGGCCAGATGCAGGTCCAGGTCGACCTCGCCCTTCGAGTGATACAGCCGCTTGGGCTCGAAGTAGACCACGGGATCATTCGAGGCGATCGCCTGACGCAGCATGACATAGGCGTCCTGCGGGTTCGACACGGCCACGACACGCAGGCCCGACGTGTGCACGAAGTACGCCTCGGGCGACTCGGAGTGGTGCTCGGCGGCGCCCACGCCGCCCGCCCACGGGATGCGGATCGTGATCGGCATCGTGACGTTGCCGCGCGTGCGGTAGTGGAGCTTCGCGACCTGGCACACGATCTGGTCGAAGGCCGGGTACACGAATCCGTCGAACTGGATCTCCACCACCGGACGGTACCCGCGGAACGCGAGACCCACCGCGGTGCCCATGATGCCCGCCTCGGCGAGCGGCGTGTCGACCACGCGCTGCGCGCCGAACTCGGACTGCAGGCCGTCGGTGATGCGGAACACGCCGCCGAGCTTGCCGATGTCCTCGCCCATGACGAGCACCCGGTCGTCGTCCGCCATCGCACGGCGGAGTCCTTCGTTGATGGCCTTGGCCATCGTGAGCTGCACCATCGTCACACCTCCGGCGCGGGCGCACTGGGGTCGGTCGAAGCAAAGCCGTCCAGGTACGCGCCGAACCACTCGCGCTGCTCGTCGATGCCCGAGTGAGGCTCGGCGTACACGTTGTCGAACACCGTGATCGGCGAGCGGGTCTGAGCCGCCATGGCGGCCTCGCGCACGGAGGCGGCCAGCGCGTCGGCATCCGTCCCGACGCTCGCGACGAACGCGTCGTCGAACTCGCCGCGCACACGCAGCAGCGCCTCGACGCGCGAGATCGGATCGCGGCGACGCCACTTCTCCACCTCGTCCTTGTCGCGGTAGCGCGTCGGGTCGTCCGAAGTGGTGTGCGGGCCCATGCGGTAGGTCACCGCCTCGATGAATGCGGGTCCCTTGCCGCTGCGCGCGTGATCCAGCGCCCATCGCATGGCCGCGATGCACGCCAGCACGTCGTTTCCGTCCACGCGCATGCTCGGGATGCCGAAACCCGGCGCGCGACCGGCGATCGGCGCCTTCGCCTGCAGGGCGACGGGCTCCGAGATGGCCCACTGGTTGTTCGTGCACACGAACACGACCGGGGCGCCGAACGAGGACGCGAACACCATCGCCTCGTTGACGTCGCCCTGGCTGGACGCGCCGTCGCCGAAGTACGCGACCGAGACCTGATCCGTGCCGTCGCGCTGGATGCCCATCGCGTAGCCCACGGCGTGCAGCGACTGTGCGCCGATGATGATCTGCTGCGTCGCGGTGTTCAGCTCGTACGGGTCGTAGGTCGAATGCTCCTCGCCGCGCCACGCCAGTACGAAGTCCGACGGCTTGCCGCCGCGGGCGTAGACGACACCCGTCTCGCGGTAGCTGGGGAAGGCGAAGTCGTCGGCGCGCAGCGCACGCGCGGTGCCGATCTGCGTCGCCTCCTGCCCCTGGCAGGGCGGCCACAGGCCGAGCTGCCCCTGCCGCTGCAGGGCGACGCCTTCGACATCGATGCGGCGCAGCAGCACCATGTCGCGGTACAGCGACCGCAGCGCGGCGGCGTCGACGTCGGCGATCCAGCGGTCGAGCTCGGGATCGGCGATGCGCTCGCCGTCGGGGGTGAGCAGGCGTGCGACATCCTCGATATCGGTGCCGAGATCCGCCGTGGGGGTCAGGGTGTGCGTCATCGTCATCACTCCTCGTTGCGGGCCCCCTCGTGAGGAGCCGCCTCGTGTGCGCGCCGGCCTCTTCGCCGACACCTCGAGGCTACGTCCGGGTCGCACCTCGCTCAAGCATTCGGGATCCGCTTGAGCATGTTGACAACTTCGCGGCCCGAAACCCGTGCTAACGTTTCGCACTATGAGTGCCCTCGATCACGTCGACCTGGAGCTGCTGGCCGCGCTCTCGGCCGACCCCCGCGCGACCGTCGTCGCGCTCGCCGAGCGGCTCGGGCTGTCGCGCAACACCGTGCAGGCGCGCATGGCGCGGCTGGAGCGGACGGGCGTGTTCCTTTCGTACGAGCGGGCCATCTCGTCAGCCGCTCTCGGATTCCCGATCGAGGCCTTCATCAGCGTCATCGTGCGTCAGGCCGAGCTCCCCCGCATCGCCGTCGAACTCGCCCGCGTGCCCGAGGTGGTGCAGGCGCACGGCCTCTCGGGTCAGGTCGATCTTCTGGTGCGCGTCGCGTGCCGCGACACGCAGCACCTGTTCGACACCGACGCCCGCATCCTCGCGATCGAGGGCGTCGAGCGCACCGAGACGTCGCTCGTGATGGGCGAGGTCATCGCCCATCGGGTGACGCCGCTCATGGAGCTGGCACGACGGGAGTGACCGCGGCCGGTCCCTTCGGGTTGCCGGTCGACGACGCGTCGGCGCGCACCAGCACCACGCCCACCAGGATCAGCGCACCGCCGGCGAACTGGATCGGCGCGGGCACCTCGGCGAGGAAGATCCACGCGAACATCAGCGCGAAGAGCACCTCCGAAAGACCCACGAACGACGCCACCCGCGATCCCAGACGCGGCACGGCCATGACACCCAGCGCGTAGCCGAGAGTGGTTCCGATCGCGGCGACCCAGAGGAGCGGCATCCACCACGGCACTTCGGTTCCGGCGAGCACGACTGTGACGGCCGGCGCGTGGAAGGGGAGGATGCCGGTCAGGCACAGCACCCCCATCGCCAGCGCACCGGTCAGCAGACCGCTCGCGGCCAGCGCGAGCGGCGGCAGGTCGTCGCCGGTGCGCTCCGAGATGACGAAGTACGCGCACACGCAGACGGCCGCAGCAAGGGCCAGCAGCGTGCCCAGCAGGTCGAACGACGCGCCCGAGATGTCCACGACGAGCACGAGGCCGACCATCGCGACGACCGATCCCCACAGCACGAGCGCCGACGGCGCCTTGCGCGTGCGGATCCATACGAAGGCCACCAGCATGACCGGCGCGAGGTACTGGATGAGCAGGGCCACGGCCACCGGCATCCGCTGCATCGCGGAGAAGAAGAACAGCTGGCAGCCGAGCACCGGCATGAGGCCGAACCCGATGATCAGCTTGTAGTGCCGCCGCAAGAAGCCGCGCTGCCGCCGCATGGCCCGCCACAGCGCGGGCGACAGGATGAGGCCGGCCACTCCCATGCGCACGAGCAGTGCGGCCCCGAGCGACCAACCCGCCTCCAGGAGCGGCTTGACGAACGGCCCGCTCGACGAGAAGGCGAGTGCGGACGCGACTCCCATGAGCAGCCCCGTGGTGCGCAGGCGGGCAGCGCCGGAGGTTGCGGGACCCGCTGCGATGACGGGAACGGACGCGGTGGACACGGTCATGGGCGGCATCCGACTGTCAGGGGTGAAAGGTGCTTACACTGGTGACAGTAGCGATCGGGCTGTCAGGAGTCAATGTGGTTTTCATTCATGACACACAGCAGAGTCTGCGCGCGGCCGCGTACCTCGTCAACACGATGCCCGGCTACGACGGCGAAGACACGCTCACGACCCTCGGGCAGTTCGAGGAGTACCTGAAGGTGAACCCGTACACCGGTGTGATCCGGCGCGACGCGGCAGAGCTGGAGGCCATCCGTGCGATCCGCCCGCGACTGCGCGAGCTGTGGCAGGTCGACCGCGAGGGCGCCGTCCCGCTCGTGAACGAGCTGCTGCGCGACGGGCGCGCGCTCCCCCGCCTCGTGATCCACGATGGCTTCGACTGGCACGTTCACGCCACCAGCGACGACGCGCCGCTGCAGACCCGCATCCTCGTCGAGGCCGCCATGGCCTTCGTGGACGTCATCCGTGCCGACGAGTACGACCGCGTGCGCGTCTGCTCGGCCGACGACTGCGAGGGCGTGTACGTGGACTATTCGAAGAACGGATCGAAGCGCTACTGCGATTCGGGCAACTGCGGCAACCGCATGAACGTCAACGCGTATCGGCAGCGGAAGGCGCGAGAAAGCGCGTGATCGCGTCGGCGGCGACGGCCGGCGTCTCGTAGTGGATGAGGTGCCCCACGTCGGGGATCTCGACGAGTTGCGCATCGGGGAACATCGTCGCGAGCCGGCGCTCGGCTTCGATCGGCGTGATGTCGTCGCGCTGCGCGGCCACCAGCAGCGTCGGCTGCGAGATGCTGGGCGCCGCCGCGCGCACGTCGTGCGACACCGACGCGAGGAACGCGTCGTGCAGCACGTCACGGTCGGCGAAGCGCGAGAAGTACGTGTCGTGCTGGTCGTGGACGAATCGACGGATGCCGGGGTCCTTGGTCTTGGCCATCGAGACGCTCATCACCCGCACGATGAGGCCGTTGCGCAGCAGGGCGTCGCCGAGACCCTTCGGAAGCTTGGCCCCGGCCCAGTAGTAGAAGACGGCCAGGCGCGTGAGGATCCCCCGCGGCCCCTCCAGCGCCGGCGCGCCGATCGGGTTGACCAGGATCACGCGCGGCGTCTCCAGCCCGCGGGCGACGGCCGCCGACACGACGATCGACCCGAACGAGTGCCCGAGGATCACCGCGCCGGGTGCGACCGCGGCGACGAACGCGTCGAGCCATTGCGCGTACAGATCGAGGTCGTGCGTGCGCCCCGGGACGGGAGCGGTCTCGCCGAAGCCGGGGAGGTCGGGCGAGATCACCCGGACGCCGGGAAGATGCGCGACCACCGGCTCCAGTCCGTGGTGCTCGCCGCGGAAGCCGTGCACCGCAACGATGGTGCTCTCCGCGTCGGCGGGGCCGTAGACCCAGTACGCCGTGGTGCCGCCCAGCACCTCGACCTCGCGCTGCTCGACGGGGATCTCGTCGAGCAGGTCTGCGTAGGGGTTGGGCGCGCTCACGCGTCGAGTCTACGTTCCGCCGCCTGCATGCCCGCGGCACGGCGGCCGAATGCGCGCTGCACGGGGCGCCTGCGCACGGATGTCGGAGCCCGCGCATACCGTGAACGGCATGAGCACGTCCCGCGCCGACCAGCTGTCGCTGTGGGACGTCCCGGACTGGGTCCGTCTGGTGGGCGTGTTCGACCTCGAGACGACGGGTGTCGACGTCACGACCGACCGCATCGTGACGGCGCACGTCGGACTCCTGGATGCCTCCGGCCGCGCCCTGCGGGCACGTGACTGGCTCGCCGACCCCGGCGTCGAGATCCCCGAGGGTGCGAGCGCCATCCACGGCATCACGACCGCGCACGCGCGCGCCAACGGCCGACCCGCCCGCGAGGTCGTGGCCGAGGCGGTCGAGGCCGTCCGCGGACTGCTGGATGCCGGCATCCCCGTCGTCGCCTACAACGCGCCGTTCGACTTCTCGCTGCTCAAGTACGAGTCGCTGCGCCACGGCATCGTCCCCATCGAGGACCCGTCCCCGGTGATCGACCCGCTCGTGGTCGACAAGGCGTACGACCGCTGGCGCAAGGGCAAGCGCACCCTCGAGGTGGTCGCCGCCCACTACGCCGTCCGGCTCGACGCCGCGCACGAGGCGTCAGCCGACGCGGTGGCAGCCGGGCGCGTGGCGCAGGCGCTCGCCGAGCGCTTCGCCCCGTGGCTGCCCGACACCGCCGACGAACTCCACACCCGCCAGATCGCGTGGGCGCGCGCACAGGCCGCGAGCCTCACCGACTACTTCATCCAGATCGGGCGGCTCGATCCCGACGACCGCGTCGACGGTCGCTGGCCGATCCGCTGACGGACCGGGAGACGCAGAAGACCCCGCACGATGTGCGGGGTCTTCTCAGGCGGGGGCTTACTTGGAAGCGCCGCCGAAGTTCTTGAAGCGCTGGTTGAACTTCTCGACACGACCGGCCGAGTCCATGATGCGCTGCTTGCCCGTGTAGAACGGGTGCGAGGCCGACGAGATCTCGACGTCGATGACGGGGTACTCGACGCCGTCGAGCTCGATCGTCTTGTCGCTGGTCACCGTCGAGCGGGTGAGGAAGGTCTCGCCCGAGCCGAGGTCACGGAACACGACGGCCTGGTAGTCCGGGTGGATGTCAGTCTTCATGATGGTCCTTTGAGGATGGTGCCCTGGATTTTGCCAGGGCGGTCAAAGTCTTGAGCGCGCGCGCGTGTGGCACGCACCAAGGATCCAGTCTACCAGGGTCAGTGCGCGGCACGTGCCGCGTACCGGCCGCCGTCCTCGGTGAGCCGGATCGGCACTCCGAAGGTCTCAGTGAGGGCATCGCCGGTGAGCGTCTCACGGATGGGACCGGCGGCGACTGCCTGTCCGTCGCGCAGCAGCAGCACGTGCGTGAAGCCGACCGGGATCTCTTCGACGTGGTGCGTCACCATGATCATCGCGGGGGTCGTGGGCGCGGACGCGTAGCCGCCGAGGAGGATGAGGAGCTCTTCGCGGGCGCCGAGGTCGAGGCTCGCGGTCGGCTCATCCAGCAGCAGCAGTTCGGGGTCGGTCATGACGGCGCGCGCGATCTGGACGCGCTTCTGCTCGCCGTCGGAGAGCGTGCCGAACGTGCGGTCGGCGAGGTGGTCGAGCTTCCATTCGGCGAGCACACGCAGCGCACGACGCTCGTCGATGTCTTCGTAGTCCTCGCGCCAGCGGCCGAGCACCGAGTACGCCGCCGTCAGGACGACGTTCAGCACGGTCTCCTCCGGCGGCACGCGACGGGCCATCGCCGAGGACGCGAAGCCGATGCGGGGCCGCAGCTCGAACACATCCGTGCGGCCGAGGCGCTCGCCCAGGATCGTGACGACGCCCGAGGTCGGGTGCAGCAGCGTGTCGGCCATCTGCAGCACGGTGGTCTTGCCGGCGCCGTTGGGGCCGAGCACCACCCAGCGCTCGTCGTCGTTGATGGTCCAGTCCAGGTGATCGACGATGTTGCGTGCGTTTCGGCGGACGACGACGTCGGAGAACTCGAGCACCTGGGGCATGCTCCCAGCCTACCGGCCGCCGGCGGCCACCTCCGCGTACAGCGCGGCGGTCTGCTCGGCGATGCGCTGCCAGCTGAAGTCCTCCGTCGCACGGCGGCGTCCGGCTGCGCCGTACGTCCGCGCAGTGTCAGGATCGCTCACGACCTCGGTGAGCACACGGGCCAGATCCGACACGAACAGCTCCGGATCGATCGGCGTCCCGGTGCCGTCCTGCATCTGCTCGATCGGGACGATGCGGCCGGTGACGCCGTCCACGACGACCTCGGGGATGCCGCCGGTCGCAGTGCCCACCACCGCGGCGCCGCACGCCATCGCCTCGAGGTTCACGATGCCGAGCGGCTCGTACACCGACGGGCATACGAAGGTGGTCGCCGCGCTGAGGATCGTGCACAGCTCGTGGCGCGACAGCATGCGGTCCAGCCACACGACGCCCTCACGCGTCGACTGCAGTCCGCGCACGAGCTCTTCGACCTCGGCCATGATCTGGGGCGTGTCAGGCGCGCCGGCGGCCAGGATCACCTGCACGTCGGCGGGGAGCCGCTCGGCGGCGCGCAGGAAGTACGGCAGTCCCTTCTGACGCGTGATGCGTCCGACGAACACCACCGACGGCTTCGCGGGGTCGATGCCGAGCTCGGCGAGCAGGGCGGGGTCCTCCACGGGACGCCACGCCTCGACGTCGATGCCGTTGTAAATCACGCGCACGCGGTCGGGGTTCAGCGCCGGGTAGCTGCGGAGGATGTCCTCGCGCATGCCGTTGCTGACGGCGACGACGGCCGCCGCGCCCTCGTAGGCGGTCTTCTCGATCCAACTCGACACCGCGTACCCGCCGCCGAGCTGCTCGGCCTTCCACGGCCGCAGCGGCTCCAGGCTGTGCGCGGTGACGATGTGCGGGATGCCGTGCAGCAAGGAGGCGAGATGCCCCGCGAAGTTCGCGTACCAGGTGTGGCTGTGCACGACGTCGGCGCCCGCGACGTCCGACACGATCTCGAGATCCGTACCGAGGGTCTGCACCGCGGCGTTGGCCGATGCGAGCTCGGCGGGCACGGCGTACGATGTCGTGCCGTCTTCGGAGCGGTCCGCGCCGAAGGCCCGGACCCGAACGTCGAGCTCGGTCCGCAACGCCTTCACCAGCTCGGTGACATGGACTCCGGCCCCGCCGTAGATCTCCGGCGGGTACTCCTTCGTGACGATGTCGACTCGCATGCTCGAACGCTAGTACATCGGTCGGAACGCGTCCTAGTGTGGGTGCCATGCCAGCAGCACCCAAGGTCTTCGGAATCATCCTCGCCGGCGGCGAGGGGAAGCGGTTGATGCCCCTGACTGCGGATCGAGCCAAGCCCGCCGTCCCCTTCGGGGGGCAGTACCGGCTCATCGACTTCGCGATCTCGAACCTCATCAACTCGGGGCTCAGGCAGGTGGTGGTGCTCACCCAGTACAAGTCGCACAGTCTCGACCGCCACATCTCGCAGACCTGGCGCATGTCTGCCCTGCTGGATTCGTACGTGGCATCCGTGCCCGCCCAGCAGCGTCTCGGCAAGCGGTGGTTCTCGGGCTCGGCGGACGCGATCCTGCAGAGCCTGAACCTCATCACCGACGAGAAGCCCGACATCGTCGTCGTGATCGGCGCCGACCACGTGTACCGCATGGACTTCCGGCAGATGCTGGCCGCGCACATCGAGTCCGGCGCACGGGCCACGGTCGCCGGCATCCGTCAGCCGATCTCGCTCGCGAACCAGTTCGGCGTGATCGACGTCGACCCGGCGGACCCGGGGCGCATCCGGGAGTTCCTCGAGAAGCCGCAGAGCCCGGTGGGGCTCGCGGACGCGCCGAACCAGGTGCTCGCGTCGATGGGCAACTACATCTTCGACACGGACGCGCTCATCGAGGCGGTGGAGTCCGACGGCGAGCTGCCGACCTCGAACCACGACATGGGCGGCGACATCGTGCCGTACTTCGTCTCTCGCGGCGAGGCCGGCGTGTACGACATGAACCGCAACGACGTGCCGGGATCGACCGACCGCGACCGCTACTACTGGCGTGACGTCGGGACGATCGACTCGTTCTTCGACGCGCACCGCGACCTCATCTCGACGCTGCCGATCTTCAACCTGTACAACACCGACTGGCCGATCCACTCGCAGGCGGTCAACTCCCCGCCGGCCAAGTTCGTGCGCGACTCGGTGGGGCGCATCGGCAACGCGATCGACTCGATCGTGTCGCTCGGGTCGGTGCTGTCGGGCACGCATCTGGAGCGCAGTGTCGTGGGGCCGTGGACGCTCGCCGGCGGCGGGTCGACCATCACCGACTCGGTGCTGTTCGACTTCGTGCACGTGGGCGCGGGTGCCCGCGTGCATCGCGCGATCCTCGACAAGAACGTCGTGCTCGACGACGGGGCGACGGTCGGCGTCGACCGCGAGAAGGATCTCGCGCGCGGCTTCACCGTCACCGACAGCGGGATCACCGTGGTCGGCAAGGGCGTCCGCGTCGAACGCTGACACCCGGGCGCCCGACATGCGGCGGGATGCGGCATCCCGCTCCCGCTAGCGTGGGAGCATGCCCGCTGCGCCCGCCCGCTTCCTCGTCGTGCTCGACGCCGATTCGACCCTGATCCGCAACGAGGTCATCGAGCTCATCGCCGACGAGGCCGGCCGCGGGCCCGAAGTGGCCGCCGCGACCGAGGCGGCGATGCGCGGCGAGGTCGACTTCGCCACGAGCCTGCGCTCGCGCGTGGAGGCCCTCGCCGGGGTGCCGGTGTCGGCGTTCGCACGCGTGCTGGCGCGCATCGAGCCCACGCCCGGCGTGCAAGACCTGATCGACGCGGTGCATGCGCGCGGCGGTGCGGTGGGGGTCGTCTCGGGCGGGTTCCACGAGATCCTCGACACCGTCGCCCCCGGCCTCGGCGTCGACGTGTGGCGGGCCAACCGTCTCGCGACGAGCGGCGGCGTGCTCACCGGCGTCGTCGACGGACCGATCGTGGATGCCGCCGGCAAGGCCCACGCCCTGCGCGAGTGGTCGGCGGAACGCGGCGTCGATCTCGCGCACACCATCGCGATCGGTGACGGCGCGAACGATCTCGCGATGATGGCCGCGGCCGGACTCGGGGTGGCCTTCAATGCCAAGCCCGCCGTGCGGGCGCAGGCGGACATCGTGATCGGCCCGGTCGATCTGCGCGAGGTCATCCCGCTACTCCCCTGAGCCCTCCTGTGCGTGTCGGCGGCCGTCGGTAGCCTCAGGACATGCACATCATCCTGGTCCCCGGACTGTGGCTCGACGCGTCGTCATGGGGCGACGTCGCCCCCGCCCTCGAGGCGGCCGGTCACCGCACGCACCCGCTCACGATGCCCGGCGTCGGCGCGTCCGGTCCGGAGTCCTCCGGCATCGGCATGGCCGACTGGGTCGCTGCCACGGTGGCGACGCTCGACGACCTCGACGGCCAGGTCGTGCTCGTCGGCCACTCGGGGGGCGGCAACGTCGCCTACGGCGCGCTGGACGCCCGCCCCGACCGCGTCGCGCACCTGGTGCTGCTCGACACGTGGCCCCCGAGCGACGGGGGGACGATCTCGGAGTTCCCGGTCGTCGACGGCGTCATCCCGTTCCCGGGCTGGGACTTCTTCGATGAGCCGGACGTCGCCGACCTCGACCCGCAGACGCGCGCTGACACGGCCGCGCGTGCGAAGTCGGTGCCCGAGCGGGTTCCGACGGATCCGATCCGCCTGACGGACGAACGCCGGCGTACCGTGCCCATGACGATCATCACGGGCACCGTGCCGGCCGCACAGATCCGCGAGATCATCGCGGGCGCGCCGGAATGGGCGGCCGAGCTCGTAGCGGTGGAGCGGCTCGACGTCATCGAGCTCGGGCAGCCGGGCGATCCGACCGGGCACTGGCCGCAGTTCTCGCGCCCCGGCGCTGTGGCCGAGGCCATCCTGCGCGCGATCGGCTGACGACGCTCTGCGGGCGCACCACGACTCGGGGCGCCCGCAGAGCGGTGGGGTCAGTGCCCCATGCCGAGGCCGCCGTCGACGGGGATGACGGCACCCGAGATGTACGCGGCGTCGTCGGACGCGATCCACGTGACGACGCCCGCCACCTCGTCGGCCGAGCCGTACCGGCCGGCCGGGATGCTCTTCTTGTACTCGGCCTGCGTATCGTCCGAGAGCTCGGCCGTCATGTCGGTCTCGATGAAGCCGGGGGCCACGACGTTCGCTGTGATACCGCGGCCGCCGAGCTCGCGCGTGAGCGAGCGGGCGAAGCCGACCAGCGCGCTCTTGGACGCGGCGTAGTTGATCTGTCCCGGCGACCCGTACAGGCCGACGACGCTGGAGATGAGGATCACGCGCCCCCACCTCGCCCGGAGCATGCCCTTCGACGCCCGCTTGACGACGCGGAAGGCGCCACCCAGGTTCGTGGAGACGACGCTGTCGAAGTCGTCCTCCGTCATGCGCAGCAGCAGGGTGTCCTTCGTGATGCCGGCGTTCGCGACGACGATCTCGACGGGGCCGAGCGTCTTCTCGACCTCGGTGAAGGCGGCGTCGACGGCGGCGGCATCCGTCACATCCGCGCGCACCGTGAGGGTGCCCTCGGGGCCTTCGCCGGAACGGGCGGTCACGGCGACCTTGTAGCCGGCGGCGACGAAGCGCTCTGCGATGGCACGGCCGATGCCGCGGTTGCCGCCGGTGACGAGGACGACGCGATCGGTGGACATAGGACTCTCCCGGGTGTTTACGACGGAACCGCACCAGCCTAGCGGCGGGCGACGCCGCGGCCGGGACCTGTTTGACACCCCTGCGCGCCGCTGGGACGCTGGACCCAGACACCGACGAAAGGCATCGCCGTGAGCGACACCTCCCCCACACCCGACCCCGAGCCGGGCGCCTACCCTCCCGTTCCGCCGGCACCGCCCGCTGCGCAGCCGGGCGCGTACCCGCCCGCGGCACCGCAGGCACAGCCGGCCGCGCAGCCCGCCGCCTATCCGCCGCCGGCACAGCCGGGCGCCTACCCGCCGCCCGCATACGGCGCCCCCGCGACCCCCGCGCCGTACGGCACCGCGCCGGCCTATGGCACCGCGCCCGCGTACGGCGCCGCACCGGGCTACGGCTACGGCGCTCCGGCCAAGACGAACACGCTCGCGATCGTGTCGCTCATCGCCTCGATCTCCAGCTTCGTCATCCTGCCGTTCATCGGCTCGATCGTGGGCGTCATCACGGGTCACATGTCGCTCAAGCAGCTGAAGACGAGCGGCGAGCAGGGCCGCGGCATGGCGCTGGCCGGCACGATCGTCGGGTGGGTCGGCCTCGGACTGACGCTCCTGGGCATCCTCTTCGTCGTCATCATCATCGTGGCCAGCATCGGGGCGTACAGCACAAGCGGCTCATACTCCTGAAGCTGATCGTGCGCATCGCCCCGGGGACCACGTCCCAGGGGCGATGCGACGGTGCAACCGGCGTACGCTGGAAGCACCGTGAAGAACTCGAGCCACGCCCCTTCGGCCACGTCCCTGCCGCGCGCTCCGCGCGACGACGTCGGCGCGCGTTCGACGCGCTACCTCGTGATGATGGGCGTGCGCATCGCGTGCTTCATCCTCATGGTGGTCATCACGCCGTACGGCTGGTACACCTGGGTGCTCGGCGCGGCGGCGATCTTCCTGCCGTATATCGCGGTGGTCTCGGCGAACGTCGGCCAGGAGGCACGCCGCAACCGCCGGGAAGATCCCGAGCCCTCGCTGCCCGCGGCGGTCGCCGACTCGACGAAGCTCGCCGGCCCCGACAGCCGGGTGTTCCGCATCGAGGAGACCCCCGCTCCCGGCGGCCAGCCCACGACGCCGGCCCCGGCTCCCGCCGACCAGACCGCGCCTGAGGCCCCTGAGACCCCCGAGGGCCCCGCCGCACAGGATCCGGCCGCGTGAGCGAGGACCAGCTCGACGCCGAGTGCTCGCGCGCAGGGTGCCGCCAGCCGGCGTCTTGGCGCATCGACTGGCGCAATCCGCGCATCCACTCGACCGATCGCCGCAAGACCTGGGTCGCGTGCGACGAGCACGTCGGCTACCTGCGTGAGTTCCTCGCGGCGCGCGATTTCCCGGTCGAGGTCGCTCCGCTCGCCGGAACGGAGGCGGCGCGATGAGTCGCGGTGTCAGCATGCAGGACCTGCCGCGCGCAGGGCGCTGGAGCATCTACATCGCGCTGGCAGTCGTCTTCGCGATCGCGTGCGCGTTCCTGTCGCACTGGCAGTTCTCCCGCAACGAGGAGCGGTCCCATCAGCTCGCGCTGGTCGCGCAGAACTACGACGCCGATCCGGTGCCGCTGGCCGAGGCGATCCCCGCCGGCGGACAGCTCGACCCGCAGGACGAGTGGCACCCCGTCACCCTCACCGGCGAGTATCTCGTCGACGACCAGCTGCTCGCGCGCAACCGCCCGCACGGCGGCACGTCGGCCTACGAGGTGCTGGTGCCGTTCCGTCTCGACGACGGACGCGTTCTGCTCGTCGATCGCGGCTGGGTGCCGCCGGGCGACGACCAGCCCGAGCCCGATGCGGTTCCCGCACCCCAGTCAGGCGAGGCGACCGTCGTGGTGAGGCTGCGTCCGGGCGAGCAACTTCCGAACTCGGGTCGCTCGGCGCCCGAGGGCCAGGTGCCGACGATCAACCTCGGACTGATCGCTGACACGATCTCGTCGGATGCCGGCACCGCCCTCGAACGCAGTGCCTACGGCGTCATGGTGACGGAGGATCCGGCACCGGCGACCGCCCCGAACGCCCTCGAAGCGCCCTCGGACGACCCGGGCCCCCACCTGTCGTACGCGATCCAGTGGATCATGTTCGCGCTCATGGGCTTCATCTTCATCGGCTACGTCATCCGCACCGAGCGCAAGCACCGCCGCGAGGACGCCGAGGACGCCGCAGCCGCGACCGACCCCGAGACAGCTCTGGAGACCGTGCCCGTCGCCGTGCCGGCATCCCGTCGCCGTCGCGACCGCGACGCCGAGGACGAGGACGCGCTGATCGACGCCGCAGGCCGCTGACGGACTACGCGAGCGAGATCAGCTCGGCGTAGTCGCGACCCCAGATGTCTTCGACGCCGTCGGGCAGGATGAGCACGCGCTCGGGATTGAGCGCCTCGACCGCGCCCTCGTCGTGCGAGACGAGCACGACGGCGCCCTCGTAGTGCGCGAGCGCGCCGAGGATCTCGTCACGCGAGGCCGGGTCGAGGTTGTTCGTCGGCTCGTCCAGCAGCAGCATGTTCGCCGAAGAGACCACGAGCGTCGCGAGCGACAGGCGCGTCTTCTCGCCGCCCGACAGCACACCGGCCGGCTTGAGCACGTCGTCGCCCGTGAACAGGAACGAACCGAGCACCTTGCGCGCCTCGGTGGCGTTGATGTCGGGCGCGGCCGACATCATGTTCTCGAGCACGGAGCGGTTGACGTCGAGGTTCTCGTGCTCCTGCGCGTAGTAGCCGATCTTGAGTCCGTGACCGGGCTCCAGCTGGCCGGTGTCGGGCTGGTCCACGCCGGCGAGGATGCGCAGCAGCGTCGTCTTGCCGGCGCCGTTGAGCCCCAGCACGACGACCTTCGATCCACGGTCGATCGCGAGATCGACGTCGGTGAAGATCTCCAGCGAGCCGTACGACTTCGACAGTCCCGAGGCCATGAGCGGCGTCTTGCCGCACGGTGCGGGCTTCGGGAAGCGCAGCTTCGCAACGCGCTCCTCCTGGCGCACCTCGTCGAGGCCGGCGAGCATCTTCTCGGCGCGCGCGACCATCTGGTGCGCGGCGGCGGCCTTCGAGGCCTTCGCACCGAACCGGGCGGCCTGCTGCTGCAGCACGGTGGCCTTCTTCTCGACGTTGGCGCGCTCCTTCTTGCGGCGCTCCTCGTCGGCCACCCGCTGCCGCAGGTAGTTCTTCCAGTTCATGTTGTAGATGTCGATGACCTGGCGGTTGGCATCGAGGTAGAACACGCGGTTCACCGTCTCGCCGACGAGCTCGACGTCGTGCGAGATCACGATGAGCCCGCCCTTGTAGCCCTTCAGGAACTCCCGCAGCCATACGACGCTGTCGGCGTCGAGGTGGTTGGTCGGCTCGTCGAGGATCATCGTCTGCGCGTCCGAGAACAGGATGCGGGCCAGCTCGATACGACGGCGCTGACCACCCGACAGCGTCTTGAGCTGCTGGTCGAGGATGCGGTCCGGCAGCGACAGGTTGTGCGCGATCGAGGCGGCCTCGGCTTCGGCCGCATAGCCGCCGAGCGCCTCGAAGCGTTCGGTGAGGTTCGCGTACTTGCGCATCGCGCGGGCAGCGACCGCCTCGTCGTCACTGGCCATCGCGAGGGATGCCTCGTGCATGCCGATCGCGAGCGTGCCGAGGCCGCGCGCGTCGAGGATGCGCGTGCGTGCGAGCATCTCGGGGTCGCCCGACCGCGGGTCCTGCGGCAGATACCCGAGCTCGCCGGAGCGCTCCACCTTGCCGTCGGCGGGGATGAGGTCGCCCGCGAGCACCTTGGTCAGCGTGGTCTTGCCGGCGCCGTTGCGACCGACCAGCCCGATCTTGTCGCCGTCCGACACGCGGAAGGAGACGTCCGACATGAGCACGCGGGCGCCCACGCGGATCTCTAGGTCGTGCACGGCGAGCACAGCGGATGTCCGTTCCGTCGATGGTGTGAGAAGGCGGCCGACTGGCCAGCCATCCAGTATACGTGGCGCCGGTGCGGCCCGGCCGCCGCACGGTGGACGCAGGACGGTACTTGAGAGGGATGCAGGACGATACCTCAGAGGGATGCCACGGGCCGGGCGCGCTAAGTACCGTGCCGGAGTGGACCTGATCTCCGACCTCATCCTGCAGGCGGTCGCGTCGCCGTGGCTGTACGCGGCGATGTTCGCCGTGGCGCTCATCGACGGCTTCTTCCCCCCGGTGCCGAGCGAGACCGTGCTCGTCGCCGCGGCGGCGGTGGCGGCATCCACGGGGAGTCCCGATCTGCTGCTGCTGGGCGCCGTCGCGGCAGCGGGAGCGGCGGTGGGCGACAACATCGCGTTCGCCGTGGGCCGGAGCACCGGCACGACGAGATTCGCGTGGATGCGGCGGCCCCGGGCCGCCGGCGCGTTCGCGCGGGCGGGGTCGGCGTTGGACCGGCGCGGCGCCGGACTGATCCTGGGCGCGCGGTTCATCCCCGTGGGGCGGGTGGCCGTCAACCTGTCGGCCGGCGCGCTGGGCTACCCGTGGCGCCGGTTCGCGGGGCTGGCGATATGCGCGGGCGTCTGCTGGGCCGCGTACAGCATCGCGATCGGGCTGCTCGCCGGCGCGTGGCTGAAGGACCAGCCGCTCCTCAGCGCCGGGCTGGGCATCGTCGTCGCGCTCGGCCTCGGCGTGATCGTCGACCGAGTGATCGCCCTGCGCGCTCGACGTGCGGCCGTGGCTGCGGCGCCGTCCACGGCGCCTGCCATCGCGGCGGCGCCCGTCACCGCCGCCACCTGCGCCGACTGACAGGATGACATCGTGAGCGAAACCCCTCCCCCCGCTCCTGCGGCTCCCGTCGCGCCGGCGCCTCGTCCGCGTCGCGCGGCACCTCGCGCGATCGCGTTCGGCGCACTGGCGGTCGCCGTCGGCGCGCTGTTCTCGGTGCTCGTGCCGGTGGTGATGTCGCTGTACGGGCAGCCCGCGGCGTTCACCTTCCTGTTCGGAGCGCTGCTGTGCGCGGCGCCGCTCGTCGCGGTGCGGTGGCCGCGGTGGTCGGTCGCGATGTTCGCGATCGCCGCCGTCGTGCTGCCGCTGCCGATCGCCGGCAACGCCGCCACGCCATGGCCGTGGCCCTGGTCGGTGCCGGCGATGCTCGTGCTCGTCGTCTTCGTGGGGGTCCTTGCGATCGTCCAGGGCTGGCGCCTCGCGCTCGTGGCGTGGCTCGTCTCGATCGTCGGCACCCTCGGCGTCGTGATCGTGCTGTCGGGTGCGGTGCCGGTCGTGGCGGCGATCGTGAACCTCGTCATCGTCACCTCGGTGTCGGGCGCCGCCGTGCTGGTGGCCGTGCTCGTCGCGAGCCGCCTGCGCGTGGGGGCCGAGCTGACGCGCGAGCGCGAGCTCACGGCGCTGGAGCAGTCCCGGCGCCTGGTCGTCGAGGAGCGCGCGCGCATCGCCAGGGAGCTGCACGACGTCGTGGCCCACGGCATGTCGCTCATCCAGGTGCAGGCATCCACGGCGCGGTATCGGGTGCCCGGCCTTCCCGACGACGCCGTGCGCGAGTTCGACGAGATCGCACAGACGGCGCGCACCGGCCTCGCCGAGATGCGGCGCCTCCTCGGCGTGCTGCGCACCGACGGCCAGAGCGCCGACCTCACCCCGCAGCAGGGCCTGCACGACATCCCCGCACTCGTCGAGTCGGTGCGTCGCGCCGGCGCAGACATCGAGGCGACGTACCCGGCGACGGCGCCGACCGTGCCCGGCGCCGTCGACATCGCGGCGTTCCGCATCGCGCAGGAGGCCCTCAGCAACGCCGTGCGCCATGCGCCGGGCGCCGCGATCGCCCTGACCGTGCAGGCGGACGCCGACGCCGTCCGCGTCGTCGTGCGCAACGCCGCCGCCGTCGCCGTCGACGCGGCGTCGGCCTCGGCCACGCGCGGGCACGGCCTGGTCGGCATGAAGGAGCGCGCGGCGCTCGTCGGCGGTAGCGTGGACGCCGCACCGGATGCCGACGGCGGCTGGACGGTCCGCGCCGTGCTGCCGGTCCCGCCGCCGGCTCCTCACCGGCCGACCGAGGGAGAGCCCACGTGACCATCAGCGTCCTCATCGCCGACGATCAGGCGATGGTCCGTGCCGGCTTCGCCGCCCTGCTGGACGCGCAGGAGGACGTGCGAGTCGTCGGTCAGGCCTCCGACGGCGCGCAGGCGGTCACCCTGGCGGCGCGCACCGACCCCGACGTGGTCCTGATGGACGTGCGGATGCCGGAACTCGACGGCATCGCGGCGACACGGCGCATCCTCGGCCCGTCGTACCCTGCGGCGCATGTCCCCCGCATCCTGATGCTCACCACCTTCGACATCGACGACTACGTCTACGACGCGCTGGAGGCGGGCGCGAGCGGGTTTCTGCTCAAGGACGCGCTCCCTGAGGACCTCGTCCACGCGGTGCGCGTCGTGGCCGCGGGCGACGCCCTCCTCGCGCCGAGCGTCACGCGCCGCATGATCGAGCACTTCGCGGCACGGCGGCCGCGCGGCGGGCGGGCCGCCGGCGTGCTGCACGAGCTCACCGAACGCGAGCGGGAGGTGCTGACCCTCATCGGGCGCGGCCGCTCCAACGGCGAGATCGCGGGCGACCTGTTCATCTCGGAGCAGACCGTCAAGACCCACGTCGGCAAGGTGCTCGCCAAGCTCGGCGCGCGCGACCGCGTGCAGGCCGTGATCTTCGCGTACGACGCCGGCCTGGTCGAGCCGGCCTCCTGACCTGCGGGTCACCCCACGGGGTGAGACGGAACGACCCCACGGGGCGATGCCTCCGACGGCACCGGCTCCATAGCCTTTCGGGACCGACGTCCCGAGGAGGATCCATGACCGTCGCATCGGCCGCACCCGCGGCATCCATTCTTCGTCCGGGCGGGCGCGACCGCGCCGTCGATCTCGTCCGCGCCGTCTGCGTGCTCGGTGTGGTCGTGCTGCACGCGATGATGGTCGGCGTCGCGGTGCCGGGCGGCGCCCCCTTGTTCGTCAACGCGAGCGACGGCACGGGGTGGATCGTGCCCCTCAGCTGGGTGCTCCAGGTGATGCCGCTGTTCTTCGTCATCGGCGGGTTCTCGGCCGCTACCGCGTATTGGCGGGCGAGGGAGCGCGGCGGCGACGCAGTCGGGTTTGTCGCGGGGCGTGTGCAGCGGCTGCTGCGACCGGCGATCGTCACGATCGGCGTGGTCGGCGTGCTGCTCGCTCTGCTCGCCTCAGCGGGGGTGCCGACCGATCTCGTGACGCTCGCCGGGTTCCGGTTCTCGCAGCCGCTGTGGTTCCTCGGCGTCTTCCTCGTCTGTCAGGCGCTCGTGCCGGCGCTGCTGCGGCTTCACGAGCGCGCCCCGCTCGTGACGATCGTCCTGCTCGCGGCCGCCGCCGCGGGCGTCGACGCGGCGCGCCTGGCCTCCGGGATCGACGCGCTCGGGTTCCTGAACCTGGCGTTCGTGTGGCTCGCGCTGCAGCAGCTGGGGTTCTTCCTCGCCGACGGGCGCATCGACGCCCTGTCGCGCCGCACGCGGACCCTTGCGGCGATCGGCGGGGTCGCCGGCCTCGCGGCGACGTTCGTGAGCGGCATCCACTCCCCCGATCTGGTCGCCAACATCAACCCGCCCACGACGGCGCTGCTGCTGGTCGGGGTCGTGCACACGGCCCTGTTCTCGCTGCTGCGCGAACCGATCGCCCGGTTCGCCGAACGGCGCCCGGTGCAGCGGTTCACAGACTTCGTGACGCCGCGGGCCATGACGGTGTACCTGTGGCACATGCCCGTGCTGCTGGGTCTGGCGGGGATCACCGCTGCCGTCGCCCTCGGGACCGGGATGCCTCTTCCCGCCGTCGACGGACCGTGGTGGTGGCTCACTCGCCCGGTGTGGCTGGCCGTCGCGCTCGCGACCACCGCGGCGGTGACGCTCGTCGCCGCCCGCGTCGAGGCGCTGACCCCGCCGGCGGTGACGCACTCGGCGCGGCGCACCGCGATCGCCACCGCCGCCGGCACCGCGGCGGTGGCGCTGCTGCTCGTCGTGGGAACAACCGTCGTCACCGCGGCGATCGCCGTCGTGGTGCTGGCATGGGCGCTCCGACTCTCCCGCGTCGCGACGCCCGCACGTGTAGACGGCGGACAGCGGATCAGCCGATCATTGGTGGACGGCGTCCAAGTTGTCGCGCGCGTGGCCCCCTAGGCTGAGGCCATGTCATCCATCACCGCCGCCCCGGCCGCCTCCGCCGGCACCCGTCGCGTGCTCGCCGACGTCATCGCCCGCCCGTCCTCGCGCGCCCGCGCGTTCGCCCTCGACGCCACGCTGGTCGTCGCCGGAGCCGCCATCGTGGCGGCACTGGCGCAGGTCGAGATCCCGCTGTGGCCGGTTCCCATCACCGGCCAGACGCTCGGCGTCATCGTCGTGGGCGCCGCTCTCGGCGCCTGGCGCGGCGCCGCGGCCCTCACGACGTACATGCTGGTCGGACTCGCCGGCCTGCCCGTGTTCGCCGGGTTCACGGGCACCGTCGCTGCGGTGGGCAAACCGAGCTTCGGGTTCGTCATCGGCTTCATCTTCTCCGCGTTCGTCGCCGGCTGGTTCGCCGAGCGTGCCTGGGACCGGCGCCCGGCACTCGCGTTCGTCGGCTTCGCGCTCGCGAGCATCGTGCCGTTCCTGTTCGGCATCCCGTACATGGCCTTCATCCTCAACGTCGTGATGGGCCTCGACCTGTCGTTCGTCGAGATCCTGCAGGCGGGGCTGCTGCCGTTCATCGTCGGCGGGCTCATCAAGGCCGGCCTCGCGGCAGCGATCATCCCCGGCGCATGGGCGCTCGTGCGCAGGATCGACAAGACCAAGCAGTGACGGGATGCCGCGGCCCGCGGCATCCCCTCTTCGAAAGCCCCGGCCGTCTCGGTCGGGGCTTTCGCGTACATGGCGTGCGGTGACGCCGCGGATTTCGCAATCTGGGAGGGGGCTGGGTAAGGTGGGCCTTACTCGCCCGATCATTAGGGCACCCTTACCTAACTTTCCTCGGAGGATTCCGTGCGCCTGTCCCGCCCCGCCGCCGCCCTCGCGACGATCGCCGTCGTCGCCGCCTCGCTCGTCGGCTGTTCCAGCGTCGTCGAAGACAGCGCCGACGCCGCCACCGGGTCGTCCGGCGCCGACGCGGCGTTCCCCGTGACGATCGAACACGTCTATGGAGAGACCGTGATCGCGTCGAAGCCCGAGCGCGTCGCGACAGTGGCGTGGTCGAACCAGGAGGTGCCCCTCGCCCTCGGCGTCGTTCCGGTCGGCATGGCGAAGGTCACGTGGGGCGACGACGACGGCGACGGCGTGCTGCCCTGGGTGGAGGACAAACTCGACGAGCTGGGCGCGGAGACCCCCGTGCTCTTCGACGAGACCGACGGCATCGACTTCGAGGCCGTCGCCGACACGCAGCCCGACGTCATTCTCGCCGCCTACTCCGGCCTCACGCAGGAGGAGTACGACACGCTGTCGAAGATCGCCCCCGTCGTCGCCTACCCCGGCGAGGCCTGGGGCACCTCGTACGAGGACATGATCCGCCTCGAATCGACCGCACTCGGACTCGCCGACGAGGGCGACGCCCTCATCGACGACCTGCACGGGAAGGTCGAGTCGGCACTCGCCGACCACCCTGATCTCGCCGACGCAAAGGTGCTGTTCTCGTACATCGATCCGTCGGACTTCAGCCAGATCGGGTTCTACACGACGCTCGACACCCGTCCCGGGTTCCTGGCCGACCTCGGTCTGCCGGTGCCGGCCGTCGTCGCCGAGGAGTCCGAAGGCACGACCGACTTCTACACGTCGGTCTCTGCCGAGGAGGCGGACCGCTTCGCCGACGTCGACGTGTTCGTCACCTACGGCGACGCGAGCGGCTCGATCATCCCGCAGCTGCAGGCCGACCCGCTGCTGTCGCAGATCCCGGCGATCGCCGAGGGCCGCATCGCGATCCTCGAAGAGTCGACGCCGCTGGCCGCCTCGGCGAACCCCTCCCCGCTGTCGATCGGCTGGGGCATCGACGAGTACTTCGCCCTCCTGGCCGACGCGCTCGGCTGATCCGGCCCGTGTCCCTGTCCGAGCGCGAGCGCGAGCGCGTCGCCGAGACGTCCGCCGCGCTGTCGGGTGCTGCGCCGGACGCCGCAGCCCTGCGGCGTCCGGCCGCCGTCCGGCTGCTGTGGCTGATCGTGGCGCTCGGCGTTCTCGCGGCGCTGTGCGCGGCATCCGTCGCCATCGGCGTCCGGGCCGTGTCGTTCGGCGACATCCTGGCCGGCCTCACCGGCGATACCGACGGGATCGCGCCCGCCGCGGTCGCAGCGCGACTGCCGCGAACGGTGCTCGCTGTGCTCGTGGGCGCTGCGCTGGCCGTGTCGGGCACGTCGATGCAGGCCGTCACGCGCAATCCGCTCGCCGACCCGGGCATCCTCGGAGTGTCGGGCGGCGCGGCGCTCGCGGTCGTCATCGGCATCGCGTTCTTCGGCATGTCGGACCCGTACGCGTTCATCGCCGTCGCGATCGCGGGATCGGCGGCGGCCGCGGTGTTCGTCTACGGCGTCGGTTCCCTCGGCCGGGGCGGCGCGACGCCGCTGAAGCTCGCGCTGGCGGGCGCGGCGGCATCCGCTGCCTTCATGTCGCTGGTCAGCGCGATCCTCCTCCCCCGCATCGACATCGTCGAGACGTTCCGGTTCTGGCAGATCGGCGGGGTGGGCGGCGCGACGTGGGACCGCATCGCCGTCGTGGCACCGGTCCTCGCCCTCGGCGGCGTGGTGTGCCTGGCGTGCTCGCGCGGCATGAACTCCCTCGCGCTGGGCGACGACCTCGCCGCCGGCCTCGGCGAGCACGTCGGGCGCACCCGGCTGGTGTCGTCGGCCGGCGCCGTGATCCTGTGCGGCGCCGCCACCGCCGTCGCCGGCCCCATTGCGTTCGTGGGGCTCGTCATCCCGCACCTGTGCCGCCTTCTCGTCGGCACCGACCACCGGTTCCTCCTTCCGTTCTCCGCCGTCGCGGGCGCTGCGCTCCTGGTGGCGGCCGACGTCGTCGGTCGCGTCGTCGCACGCCCCGAGATCGAGGTCGGGATCGTCACGGCACTCATCGGCGCGCCGTTCTTCATCTGGATCGTCCGGCGGCAGAAGGTGCGCGAACTGTGACCTCGACCCTTGTGCCCGCCCCGCGCGCCGTCGCCCCGGAGCGTGTCTCCGCCGCGGCCGTTGCGGCAGGGCGCCGACGCCGGGCACGCCGGCGCGGGCTGGTCACCGGCATCCTCGCCACCGCGATCGTGGTGGTGTTCGTCGTGTCGCTGATGATCGGGCGCTCGTTCTACGGCATCGACGAGATCGTCCGCGTGATCCTCGGTCAGACCGTCCCGGGCGCCTCGTTCACGGTCGGCGAACTGCGTCTGCCGCGTTCGAGCCTCGCGATCCTCTCGGGATTCGCGTTCGGCATCGCGGGCGTCACGTTCCAGACCATGCTGCGCAACCCGCTCGCCTCGCCCGACATCATCGGCATCACCTCGGGCGCCAGCGCGGCGGCCGTCTTCGGCATCGTGGTGCTGTCACTGTCTGAGACGCTTGTATCCGTGCTCGCGGTGGCCGGCGCCCTCATCACCGCGCTCGCCATCTATCTGCTCTCCGACAAGGGCGGCTTCGCCGGCACCCGCCTGATCCTCATCGGCATCGGCGTCGCCGCGATGCTCGACAGCGTCGTGACCTACGTCCTCTCGCGTGCGGCGGCGTGGGACCTGCAGTCGGCGATGCGCTGGCTCACCGGCAGCCTCAACGGCGCCACGTGGCAGGCGGTGCTGCCGCTCGCCCTCGCGAGCGTCGTCCTCGTCCCCCTGCTGCTCGCACAGGGCCGGGGCCTGGGAACGCTGCGGCTGGGCGACGACACCGCGGCCAGCCTCGGGGTCTCGGTCTCGCGCACGCGGGTCGTCGCGATCGTGGCGGCCGTCGTGCTGCTCGCATTCGCGACCGCCGCGTCGGGTCCGATCGCGTTCGTCGCCTTCATGGCAGGCCCGATCGCCGCGCGGCTCGTGGGTGCGGGAGGTTCGCTGCTCCTCCCGTCCGGCCTCGTCGGCGCGCTCCTCGTGCTCGTCGCCGACCTGCTCGGGCAGTTCGCATTCGACAGCCGTTACCCCGTCGGCGTCGTGACCGGCGTTCTCGGCGCCCCGTACCTCATTTATCTGCTCATCAGGACGAACCGCTCCGGAGGCTCGCTATGACGGCATCCCCCATCCCCTCCGCCGCCCACTCCCTCGCGGCGCAGGCGGTCACTCTCGGCTACGGCGACCGCACGATCGTCGATCGGCTCGACCTCGACGTGCCGCCCGGGCGGATCACCGCGATCATCGGCGCGAACGGATGCGGCAAGTCGACGCTGCTGCGCGCCCTCGCGCGGCTGATCACCCCGACCGAGGGGCAGGTCGTGCTCGACGGCAAGGCGCTGCACGCTCGCCCGTCGAAGGAGGTCGCCCGCACGCTCGGCCTCCTGCCGCAGAGTCCCGTCGCCCCGGAGGGCATCGCCGTCGCCGACCTCGTCGGCCGCGGCCGGCACCCGCACCAGAAGCTGCTCGCCCGCTGGAGCGAACGCGACTACGTCGTCGTCGCCGACGCGCTGGCCGCCACCGGCATCGAAGACCTCGCCGACCGCTCGGTCGACGAACTGTCGGGCGGCCAGCGCCAGCGCGTGTGGATCGCGATGGCCCTCGCACAAGAGACCGACATCCTGCTGCTCGACGAGCCCACGACGTTCCTCGACGTCGCCCACCAGGTCGAAGTGCTCGATCTGCTCACCGATCTCAACCGCGAACGGGGCACCACGATCGTGATGGTGCTGCACGACATGAACCTTGCCGCACGCTACGCCGACCACCTGTTCGCGCTCTGTTCAGGCCGCGTGGTCGCCGACGGCGCACCCGGCGACGTCATGACCGCAGACCTCATCCGCGAGGTGTTCGACCTCGACTCGCTCGTCGTCGCCGATCCCGTGTCGGGCGCGCCGATCGTCCTCCCCCGCGGGCGCCACCACGTGGCGCCCGCTTCCCCTCGCGCGTCGCACGCTGCGGCGCCCGCCCTGACTGGAGTCCTCGATGACTGAGCCCGACGTCCCCTACCGCTTCTTCCGCGCCCGCGTGACGGCGATCGCCGACGTGACGCCGAGCTTCCGCCGCTTCACCTTCGGCGGCGCCGACCTCGCCGAGTACGGCGACCCCGGGCTGGACCAGCGGGTGAAGGTCGTGTTCCCGACCCCCACCCTGTCGCTGGAGGCAATGCCGACGGGCGACGACTGGTACACGCAGTGGCGCGACCTGCCCGAAGACCGGCGTCTGCCGTTCCGCACCTACACCACCCGGTATGTCCGCAACGATCTCAACGAGGTCGACGTCGACATGGTGTCGCACGACGTGATCGGTCCCGCGTCGGAGTGGATCGCGAACGCGGTCATCGGCGACGAGGTGCTGATCTTCGCACCCACCACGGGGCACCAGGGCGTCAGCTTCGGCATCGACTTCGTGCCGCCGGCGCAGGTCGACGCCATCCTGCTGGCCGGAGACGAGACCGCGGCACCCGCGATCGCGGCGATCCTGGAGCAGCTGCCGCGCGAGGCCCGCGGCGTGGTCGCGGTCGAACTGCCCCACCCGGACGACGCGGCCTATCTGCCGCGGCATCCCGGATTCGAGTACCGGATCGGCGCCCGCACCGGCCACGAACGTCACACCCACCTGATGACGGCCGTCGCCGATGCCGCGGCCACGCTGGCACCCGCGGGCGCCGGGGCCGACGTCGAGGAGGTCGACATCGACACCGACATCCTGTGGGAGGTGCCGCGCACCGCGAAGGGCGGCGCCGCACTCAAGAGCGCGCGGCTCTACGCCTGGCTGGCCGGTGAGGCGGGGGCGATCAAGGCGCTGCGCCGTCACCTCGTCTCGGAGCGCGGCGTGGACCGCCGCGCCGTGGCCTTCATGGGGTACTGGCGCGTCGGGCGCGCCGAGAACTAGACGCGTCTCAGCGCACCGCCGCGGTCTCGTGGGCATGCCCGAGCCGCAGACCCGGCACCAGCGCGCCGAGGGCCAGCGCACCGGTGATGGCGAACACGGCCGGGAAGCCCGCCCCCGTTCCCGCCAGCGCGGTGAAGACGAGCCCGGCGACGGCGATCGCCGACGCTGACCCGACCGAGTCCGAGATCGACAGCGCGGACGAGTTGAACCCCTGGTTCTGCGGCGTCGAGTACGCGAGCGTCAGCACGGTGAGCCGCGGGTACATGAGTCCCATGCCGCCGCCCGCGAGTGCCCACCCGGCGATCACGACCGCCGGGTGCAACCCCAGCAGCGCCGTCAGCAGCGCGATGGCGAGGGCGGTCACGAGCAGTGCCGTGCCGATCAGGGTGATCCGGGTGTTGCCGATGCGGTCGCCGAACCGTCCCTGCACGTCGGCGGCCGCCGCCCACGCGATCGCTGCGGCGGTGAGGCCGAGGCCTGCGAACGTCGGCGAGAAGTCGTAGTCGTCGATCAGCAGGTACGGCACGTAGATCTCGGCGCCGAACAGCGCACCCGCGATGAGTCCCCGCATCAGCACGACGCTCGGCAGCCCGCGGGCGGCACGCAGCGTCCCCCGCGGCAGCAGGGGCCTCACCGCCAGCCCGATGACGAGAATGGATGCCGCCACCGCCGCCCACGACCACGCCCCCAGCTCCCCCGCCAGGCTCAGCCCCAGCGCGCCCGCGGCCACCGCGACAGCGCACGCCACCCGCGGCGCGATGCGCCCGGTGGCCGGCTGATCGGTGTGCAGCGGCAGGCCGTACAGCCGG
>Ga0160441_100298_pt1 | contig 45741 bp, 45 predicted proteins | sample HID1971K_E1MG_FD_108260 | JGI IMG/M metagenome (GOLD analysis project Ga0160441, IMG submission 108260) | Enriched millipede-associated microbial communities from UW Madison campus, WI, USA - HID1971K_E1 MG | ecosystem: Host-associated > Arthropoda: Insects > Digestive system > Unclassified ... | reverse complement strand
TATGCCATTCATCGGTCACTGCGAGTGCTCGTGTACCAATAACGTACACTGCGCGTCTCGTTTCCCTAGCTTCATGGCATCTTCTTGGTGCTGATAAGCTCGCGGCTCGCTTGTGATCAGGAAGATAAGCTTCGTAGCATAGTCGACATCGAATATGCCATTCATCGGTCACTGCGAGTGCTCGTGTACCAATAACGTACACTGCGCGTCTCGTTTCCCTAGCTTCATGGCATCTTCTTGGTGCTGATAAGCTCGCTGCTCGCTAGTGATCACGATGATAAGCTTGGTAGCATAAGCATAAACTGCGTCGCTTTTTAAGATATATATGTTTGTTAACATATATATCTTAAAAGTACTCATACTATTACAAGAGGTTGTTCGACTTTATTATTTAGTGGGAGGTGTTGAGCAGTGGCATTTGAAAACCCATCGCGAGATGAAATTAAAGTCTTATTGTCTCAAACCAAAGTTATTGCCGTAGTTGGTCTATCAGATAATCGTGAGCGTATTTCATATATGGTATCTGAAGCGATGAAGAAGAAGGGATATACCATTGTACCCGTAAATCCTAAAGCTACAGAAATACTTGATGAAACTTGTTACCCGACTCTATCTGACATTCCATTTCCTGTTGACCTAGTTAATGTATTTCGTCGTAGTGAGTATACTGCAGAAATTGCAGAAGAAGCTGTCACGATCGGTGCTAAGGCGTTATGGTTGCAACTTGGTGTGTTCAATCAAGAGGCTGCTGATATCGCATCAGAAGGCGGTCTAAAGGTTGTTATGGATCGATGTATCAAGGTAGAGGATTCGATACTGCTGCCTCAAGGTAAATAAACATAATTAGCATTTGAACGAAGAGAAAAGGTATTTCGTACTACAGAAATGTAGTTGCGAAATACCTTTTTCATCTACATCTATATTAATTGTAGATAGCTGCCGTTATCAATGAATAAAACTTATGATAATCTAAAGACATTCTAAGTATCATTAATTCTGTTTAAACAGGTGAAACTTAATCTGATTTTATAGAGGGATTGATTTGAGATGAGTAAGAAATTAATACTTAAGTTAGCCATCACAATAATAGCATTGGTTCTAGTGTTTTTTACATATTCTGGAGTAAGTATATGGATATTCGGTAATCAAGTTCAATTAGTTAAGTCGGACGTAGCAGTTGTACTTGGTGCCGCTGCTTGGGATAGTGAACCGTCGCCTGTTTTTCGTGAAAGGATAAATCACGCTATTTGGCTGTATGAGAATGGTTTTGTAGATAACATAATATTTACTGGAGGAAAAGGCGATGGGGATATGTATGCAGAATCAGAGGTTGCAAGAGACTATGCGATTCGACACAATGTTAGTGCTGAACATATTTACTTAGAAACGAAATCAAAAATTACAGAAGAAAATCTCACATATGCATACGAAATCGCAGCAGAGAACAATTTTACAACATTCACAATTGTAAGTGATCCATTGCATATGAAAAGGGCAATGTTAATGGCGAAACAAACTGGAATGGATGCTTATTCGTCCCCTACACAAAGTTCTGTATACAAGTCACTAAACAGTAAAATTCCATTTTTTTTAAGAGAGCTTTTTTTCTATGTTGGTTATATTTTTAGTCTACCATTAAGGTGAATACAACAAACTTAATATTGATTGAATAAAGATCAAGTATATTCACGAGCAAGTAACTTACTCCTTTTTTAGTAAACTATCCATCGCTTGACCGATTTTCTTCTCGTTTTCTAAATCGTTTCCAATATAGAAAACTAGACACCTCCATAATAAGTCACATCAAAATAACAAGTAAACTAATATAAGTATTGTTGAACATTAGGCAAGTCGTGGACGTATCAATTCTGCTCCTATAATATAACAATGTTTTTGACAAAAACGAACATAACACGTAACATCTTAATAGGTGTTTACTTACTATTATTTCATTTTATATTTTATATAACTATAGTCGCAAAGGAGGGTCGATATGGCTTTCGTTGGTAATTTACAGCAATTAGGGCGCTCGGTTATGCTCCCTATGATTATTCTACCTGCTGCAGCAATTTTTCAAAGTTTAGCACAATTACCATGGGAGTATGTAGGGCTACCTGGCATGAACGAATTTTTAATGCTGGCAAGTCAATCTATATTTCAATTTTTACCCTATATTTTTGCTTTAGGCATTGCACTTGGATTAACTAGTAATGGCCTTGGTGCAGGGATGGCGGCACTTGTAGGGATGTTTATCTATACAGGGATCATTACAAAGTATGCACCGGGCGCTGAGCCCACTGTTTTAATAGGTACATTTATCGGTATTGTAGCCGGTGTATCTTATCAAAGATTTAAAGATTTACGATTACCAGAATATATTCAATTTTTTGGTGGACCTCGTTTTGTACCGTTTTTCGTAAGTTGTTTCACATTGTTATTTTCAATGGCGATGGTTAATCTATCGGAACAGTTAGAATGGCTATTAGTCGAACTAGGTGAGGTTATTTCTCTCGCTGGTGGTTTTGGTGTCTTCTTATATGGTTTTATTCATCGCATACTCGTTATTTTTGGATTGCATCATCTTGTAAGTCATCTATTCTGGTTCCAAGTTGGTGGTTATGAAACAGATGCTGGAAATATGGTCTATGGAGATTTGCCTAGATTCTTTGCAGGAGATCCAACCGCAGGAGTGTTTATGGCTGGTTTGTATCCGACGATGATGTTTGCTTTACCAGCAATTGCATTAGCAATCATTCATGAAGCGCGCGAAGATTTGAAACCAAAAATTCGTCGTACCTTTACGTTAGCGGCACTTGCTTCGTTTCTAACCGGTGTCACTGAACCGATAGAATTCGCATTCCTATTTGTTGCGCCTTATTTATATGTCGTTCATGCATTACTATCAGGGCTTATTATGTGGATTACTTATGAACTTGGTATTTTGCACGGCTTCTCATTCTCCGCAGGAGCAATCGATTATGTTATTAATATGCATCTTTCGACTAAAGGTTGGTTAATTATTCCGATTGGTATAGTGACTGGGATTATATATTACTTTCTTTTCCGTTGGGCAATTACGCGCTTTCAGATCCCAACCCCTGGACGAGAAGAAGGCTCGCAACTTGATGAGTGGGTTGGTGATATCCCTTACCGTGCTCCGCTTATATTACAAGCAATTGGAGGTAAGCAGAATATAATACAGATGGAATCATGTATAACTCGTCTCCGTTTGAAAGTAACGAATGAGAAGGATATGGACATTAACGCACTTCGTAACCTTGGTGCAGCGGGTGTTATTCGCCTCGGTGGTGGACATGTTCAAGTTGTCTTTGGTACATACTCGGAGCTTATTCGAGAGGAAATGATCAAGACGATTCATCGAGATCAACAACAAATATCGTTCCATTCACCAATGCAAGGAAAGATGATCCCATTATCAGAAGTTCCTGATCCGATTTTCTCGGCACTTCTAGTTGGTAACGGTGTAGCATTTATACCTGATCGAGGAGAGTTGGTATCTCCGGTGAAAGGTAAAGTTATTCACATCTATCCTACGATGCATGCGATTGGTATTCTGACAGATGATGGTCTCGAAGTGCTTATGCATATTGGTATTGATACTTCTAAGTTAGTCGGTAAGGATTACTTTACAGCTGTAGTTAAAGAGGGCGAAGAAGTACTGCCAGGTCAATTGCTTATTCGCTTTAATATACAAAAAGTTAAGAAGGATAGTAAGTCTCTTGCTTCTCCAATGGTCATTACTAATTCAGATCGCGTCAAATCTTGGCGATTTGCTCCTTTCAAAGGAGTCAAAAAAGGTCAGTCATCAGTAATGTCAGTTGTGCTTCATGAGAGCAAGGATGAGGGGGATATACAATGACTCAAGGAATAGGCGCATCATCAGGAATTGCAATAGGGAAAGCCTTTGTCCTTCCTAACTGGGAGTTTGAAGTGCCAGAACAACGAATTGATGTAGCAGATTTTGCTCGCGAATTTGAGAGAGTATATGAAGGGATTCGCACATCAAAAGATGAAATTAATCAAATCAAAGATGAGCTTAAGGAAACGGTTGGCGAAGAAGAAACCCAAATTTTTGATGCTCATCTTGCTATATTAGATGATCCAGTATTCATGAATGAAATCCAAGGCATTATTCAAAGGCAATATAAGGCTGCTGAAGTAGCAGTGAAAGAGGCAATCGATCATTTTGTAACGATGTTTGACTTGCTAGAAGATGATTATATGCGTGAGCGTGCTCTTGATATTAAAGATGTAGGAAATCGACTGTTGAAGCATTTGCTGGGTGTTCCTGAGATTCAGTTACCGAGTGATACTCAACCGTTTATTCTAATTGCGAAAGAGATATCTCCTTCTCAATTGGCACATCTTAATCCTGAGAATGTGCTTGGTATTGTAACATTATCTGGTAGTACTACATCTCATTCTGCAATAATGGCTCGAGCACTAGGGATACCTCTTGTCGTAGGAATGGAAGGCAAGATAACAGAATCATTTGTTACCGGTCAAACCATTCTTATTGACGGTGGTGATGGAACGGTATATCTTGATCCTGCTGAATATTTAATTAACCAATATAGAGATTTACAACATAAATTATTTGTTGCAAAAGAACAACTACATCATCTAGCTGACCAAGAGGCTGTAACGATAGATGGTCAATGCATCAAGCTTGAAGCAAATATTAGTTCGGTGAAAGAATTAGAGATTGCTATGAAAGGCGGAGCGCAAGGCGTAGGTTTATTCCGCACGGAGTTTCTCTACATGGATCGTCATGATTTCCCAACAGAGGAAGAGCAATATCAAGTGTATCGTAAAGTAGTAGAAAAACTTCATGGTGGCTCTGTAGTTATTCGTACTTTAGACATTGGTGGAGATAAGCATCTTGATTATTATGAAATTGAAGAAGAAGAAAATCCATTTATGGGTTATCGAGCAATTAGAATTTCGCTTGATCAGAAGCAACTTTTCAAAACACAGTTAAGAGCTATTTTACGTGCGAGTGCTTATGGAACAATTAAGTTGATGTATCCGTTTATCACTTCTGTTAATGAAGTTCGAGCTGCGAATACGATACTACAAGATGCAAAAAATGAACTAATGCTAGAGGGGATTCCGTTCGCTGATGAAATAGCGGTAGGTATTATGATCGAAGTCCCTGCAGCGGTTATGATCGCAGATCACTTAGCAAGAGAAGTAGATTTCTTCAGTATTGGCACGAATGATCTCGTACAATTCACATTAGCAGTCGATCGTATGAATGAGCAAATATCATCAATGTATGATCCTTACCATCCTGCAATTATCCAAATGCTATCATTTGCAGTAGATGCGGCAAAACGTCATGAAATACCGATAAGCGTATGCGGCGAACTAGCTGGAGATATTCGAGCATTACCGATTTGGTTAAGTCTTGGGGTAGATGCATTAAGTATGTCTGCACATTCTATACTACCATTGAAAGAGCGATTAATTCATTCTTCTAAATTAGAATGTAAGCAAGTTTTCAATGAAATAATTCATAGTGGTACGAGTGAAGAGATCAAGCATGTTCTTACTAAATATATGATTACATTTGAAGAAACAGCGAATGGTTAAACCATTCGCTGTTCTAATGCTTGGACAAATGCATGTGCATATGGGGGAAGATCAGGTGGTCTACGTGCTGAGATGAGATTACCGTCGACAACAACAGCTTCATCGAACCAAATTGCACCGGCGTTTTCCATATCATCTCGAATACCTGGAGTAGAAGTTACTTTGCGGTCTTGTAATATTTTTGCTGATATAAGTACCCAACCAGCATGACAGATCTGACCAATTGGCTTATTCTGCTCGTTCATTTCTTGAACAAGTTGAAGTACTTTTGGATATCGACGTAGCTGATCTGGAGCCCAGCCACCTGGTACTAGCAGACCGCTTATTTCATCACTGTTTACTTCATCAAAAGAGAGATCAGCAATGGCAGGAACTCCGTATTTACCAATATGTTTTTTACCTTTTTCAGGCCCTGCAAAAAGTACCGTTGCTCCTGCTTCACGAGTACGGTATACAGGATACCATAATTCCAAATCTTCAAATTCATCATGCAACAAGCAAATAACCGTTTGATTATGTAATGACATTTAGTTATCCTCCAACTTTTTATTTACATCCCGATAGACTTCTTAGTTAATAAAAAGTACATCGGAAGCGATACTCAACTTTTTATTCACATCCCGATGGACTTCTTTGTTAATAAAAAGTACATCTAAAGCGTTATATGTATACATTGTAACGAAGCTTATTCATTTGAGCAAATTAGTGTAAAGAATTTTGAAAATGTTTTCGATTCGAAGCAACGTGTTATTTGCGAGAAGCTAAGATGAAAATTTAGATAAAAATTTTGAGAGGTGAAATGGTAATGAAGTGGTTACGTTGGATACCGTCTATCCTTTGGATGGCATTAATATATTATTTATCTTCTCGGACAGGCGATGAGATTAATACGATTCTACCTTTTTTTCAGAAGTTCTTACCATTTATACAAGATTTTAATTGGGGACATTTTGTAAGTTATTTCATTCTTGCGATGACTTTTGATTTCGCATTTGGTAAAAAATCAACCCAATGGCGGTATAAACTCATCATTGTGTTATTATGTACACTTTATGGCGCGACAGATGAAATCCATCAATATTACGTTGGTGGTAGAATGATGGATTGGTATGATCTTCGAAATGACTGTATTGGTGCTACACTTTGGGTATTGCTTATTAAAATCCCTTATTTTCAAAAGGTATGGAAAAAATTAAGTTATACGAATTAGCAGGAAAATGAGAAAAAAATGTCGAATCACTTACATAGATACATGGAGGCTTGAATAAGGCTGAAATGAGTACTTGTAAGGAGTGATCCTCATGCAAAAGTCATGTCTTTGTGGGGAAAATATGTCTCTAAAACTGCGAACGGTTATTCTTTCTGGAAAAGTAGAGATTGATAATGTTCCTATATATACTTGTCAAGCATGCAGTAGAAGTGAAGTAATACCTGAAGTTAAAGCTGATCTTAGTGGATTCATTCAAGAATTAGGTGAACAACCTAAAAAAGCGAATTTCTTGTTTAATGAGCGCAATGAATGGGCAAATTTATTAGTAGAGTATAAACTTACAAAAAAGACTGCTCAAACTGCAAAGGATCAATTGGATCAGTTGATGAAGCGTAGAACCAATGAACTTCTCGATCTATACTTATTAGCACAAAGTCTACATGACCAAGACTGGTTGGACTCCATAGTTAAAAAATTAGCTCAACTCGGAACTCAAACAAAGTCTTCATAAAGAAAATAGTACATTTTGTAATTTACCAGTGATATTGTTGCTTTATTGGGTAAGAAAAGATCAAAACATTGCGAAATTTGCATTTTTACAGTATTATAATTCCAATATGTGTCGAACGTTTCAATTAATTTATAGCAAATGGAGAGAGTGCTCGTGACCGTAACAATATATGATGTAGCAAGAGAAGCAGGGGTTTCAATGGCAACGGTTTCCAGGGTTGTAAATAATAACCCTAATGTTAAGCCTGCCACTCGTAAAAAGGTGTTTGAAGCTATTGAACGTTTAGGTTACCGACCTAATGCAGTTGCACGTGGACTTGCAAGCAAAAAGACTACAACAGTAGGTGTCGTTATTCCCGACATATCAAATGCTATTTTTGCTGAAGTAGCGCGTGGAATTGAAGATATTGCTAATATGTATCATTACAATATTATTTTGTGTAATGCCGATAAGAAGAAAGATAAAGAAATTCGCGTAATTAACACATTGTTAGAAAAACAAGTGGATGGACTATTATTTATGGGTGGTGCTGTAACAGAAGAGCATCAACAAGCATTCAAAACAGCGAATGTTCCAATCGTGCTTTGTGCTACATCTGATGAATCTGGAGAAATTCCATCTGTTGATATTGATCATGAAACAGCAGCTTTTGATGCGGTACAATCATTAATTAAGCAAGGACACCGTCGTATTGCTATGATTAGTGGTACATTAGAGGATCCTTCTAACGGTTATGCTCGTTTTAACGGATATAAAAAAGCTTTAGCTGATGCTGGGATAGCTTATGATGATACTTTGGTTCGTATTGGTAACTACCGCTATGAATCAGGATCAGATGCTATGCGTTACTTCTTAGAACTTGCTAATCGCCCATCTGCTGTATTTTCAGCAACAGATGAAATGGCAATTGGTGCTATTCATGCTATTCAAGATAAAGGACTACAAGTACCTGCTGATATCTCTGTAATTAGTGTTGATAATTCACGCATGGCTTCTATGGTAAGACCACTACTTACAACAGTTGCTCAACCGATGTATGATATCGGTGCGGTTTCTATGCGTCTATTAACTAAGCTGATGAAGAAAGAGCATGTCGAACAAGCGCAAGTTATTTTGCCACATGAGCTAATTGTTCGCCAATCAGTAGGAGGCAACTAGAGAAATGATTTACAACAAGATTGGCATCATTGGAGCAATGGTTGAAGAAATCGAGTTGCTTCATCAGAATGTGAAAAATGTTCAACAGTCTACGATTGCTGGAGTTACTTATTATGAAGGTACATTCCATGGACAAGCTATTATCTATTGCAAATCCGGTGTTGGTAAAGTTAATGCTGCGATCTGCACACAAGTTTTATTATCTATGGACGTAGATTGTGTATGGTTCACAGGTGTTGCTGGTGCACTTGATCCTAGATTAAATGTTGGAGATATCGTTATCTCTAGTAGCGCTCTGCAACATGATATGGACGTTACAGCTCTTGGCTATGCTAAAGGTGTTATTCCTTTCCAAGAAGTATCTGATTTCGTTGCAGATGAATCACTTGTGAAGCTTGCAGTTCAAGCTAGTGAAGCTTTGTTCCAAAACCGTACTGTTGTAGGTAGAGTTGTTTCTGGCGATCAGTTTATCGCGAGTGTAGATAAAGTGAAAGAATTACATGAAGTGTTTGGTGGTGCATGTGCAGAGATGGAAGGTTCGTCTGTAGCACAAGTATGTTATGCCAATAGTATTCCATTCATTATTATTCGTTCTATGTCAGATAAAGCAGATGGATCTGCTGATATTTCTTACACAGACTTCGTAGTAGAAGCAGCGAATAATTCATATGCAATTATCGATTATATGGTTTCATATATACAGTCTTAATCTTTATGAGTATGTTAAAAGCGCTCGAGAGCCGATTTGGTTCTTGAGCGCTTTTTATTATGGAAGGTGACAAATGGTGCCGTGTGCCTCTTCTTCAATTTTTGTATGAAAACATCCATTTAGCACCCATTTGATCAATATAAACAAAATTTTATAGGTTACTCAATCCGATGCCACTGTAACTAGTAAATTAAATGCTTCTTTGAGATGTTTAGCTTCCATCTTCTAGGAAGTCTGGTTAATACGCCAAAGGTTCACCTAACGGAGAAGTTTCTTTAAAAAAGAAAACTCATTTCGTATGCAAATAAAAGGAAGTAAATGTTATTATTATGTTAAAGATTTAGACCACAGCAATCAGACTTATAACGAAATTAAGTTCTTGATCTATGCCATCAAGGACATATTATGAAATAGTGTTTTAATAAAGGAGTTGTATAAAATGAATGAAAATAAAGGTACAGAAATAAAACGCTCTTCAAAAGCAGAAAACATTCTATCACAGATCAATAGTAAAACTAAGCTAGGTGACTTACGTAAAATCGCAAAGGACATTAAAAAAGATCACGAACTAGCAATGGAACTTTGGTCAACCGAAGAGTTTTTGCCCAGACTATTAGCGATCTTAATTATGGATAAAAAACTTCTTTCTCAAGAAGTGCTAAATAAGCTTGATAAGGATATGCAGAATTACACTTTTGATGAGCGTAATAACTTAATGGATTGGTTAATGGCTAATCAGCTCACCAAAGACAAGAAGACAATTGCATTGATGGAGTCATGGGAAAATAGCCCTTCTGCTCTTCAAAGGCGAGCTTTCTGGTATTATCAAGCGCGATTGAGGTGGACTGGACAAACACCGCCTGATAACACCGCAGACTTAATATCTAGATTAGAAGCTAATATTACGCAGGAAGAACCGGAAGTTCAATGGGCTATGAATTTCACCGCAGGCTGGATAGGCGTTTATGATGAGAAAAATCGTGCGCGTTGTATTATACTTGGTGAGAAAACGGGTCTTTATAAAGATGAAATAGTAGCAAAAGGATGTACACCTAGCTATTTACCAGAGTTTATTATGATTGAAGTTAACAAACGACAAAATAATTAGTTACCTTTGAAAGATTTATGAAGGATTAAATGTAAAAAATGGGAAGGGTTCATAGCAGGGAGAAGTCTACTTCACAACGGAGTCAACCGTAATATGGTATATTATTAATAAACAAATAATTACATAAATTAAATCCATATAAAGAAGGGGAATAAGCAATATGGCAAATATCGAGCATTTACAGACCGTGAACGTTCCAGCTTCAACGGTATATAAAGCATTGACCACTGCAAAAGGACTTTCAGAAATATGGACAAATGAACTAATAGTCAATGATCAAATCGGTTTTATTAATGAGTTCCGATTCGGCGGCAAAGGCTTAACAAAGATGCGAGTGGATGAGCTTGTTACCGATAAAAAAATTTTGTGGCAGTGTATTGATTCAGATCCAGAATGGATAGGAACGACAATTTCTTTTGAAATGGAGGAAAAAAACGGGAAGACTTCAATCATTTTTCGTCAGATGAATTGGGAGGAAGTGACCGCTTTTTATCGCGTATGTAATTATAACTGGGCTATTTTTTTGTACAGTCTTAAGCAGTATTGCGAAGAAGGCGAGGGTATTCCGTATCATAAACGGAAGTTTTAGAACCATTGAAAACACGGATTGGTGGACTTAAGTACATAATTCAGAGAACTGATTTCGGAAGTATTAGCTAAGTAAGAAGAATTGTCACCCAGGTCTTAACAATCATTCGTTCAACTAACAGGACACGATAGCTTAATAATTATAAGAAGGCAAGCGCGTTTACTCTATCTTATATTTATTAAGGAGTGGTGTAAGTATATGGCTGTATGTGAAGTGAATGGCGTTAAGATTTATTATGAAGTTAAAGGGGTAGGCAAAGCCATTGTTTTTACACATGGTGCATCATGGAATCATAAACAATGGAGGGAACAAGTAGATTATTTTTCCGAAAGTTATCAAACCATTGTGTGGGATGCAGCAATCAGATATCCGGAAAGAGTAGAAGGGTTAATTCTGATCGGTACTCCTTTCACGAATGCATTTAATTGGTATGAGAAGTTATTTGTACCTTTGAATAGATGGTCATCCAGGCTCATTTCAATGAAATTATCAGCCAAACTATCAGCGACTCCATTGTCAAAATTCAATACAAATAATAAATCGTATATCGAAAATACAATGCAAATGATTCCTCACAAGAACTGGGTACGTATTTGGGATGCTGTAACAAGAATGGAAAGTAGAAAAGATTTACACAATGTAAAATGCCGAACACTACTGTTATGCGGAGATCATGATTCAATGACATTAAGACAACAAGAGTACATGAGAAAGAATATTCCACATGCCGTATTAAAAATAGTAAGTCGAGCTCATCATGCGACTAATTTGGATAATCCCAAAGAAGTGAATGAATTTATCCAGGACTGTCTTCTTAAGACAAATTCATAAAGTTGATCTCATAATACAACCGGGTGAGATAACGTAAAAATTAACTTGAAGTAATAGATATTTCAGACTATAATAAAGTGAAATTTTGGTATGTGTGACTGGCGAAACGTGGAGTACCACGAGGAAGCACATATTTCATACGCCGTTCGCCTGGGCAAAGTATTTGATCTAAGATCAGATGCTTTTTTGTGCTTCTATCCATGAAAGGGACGGTGTTCTGGGGTGAAAGTAGCTTATATTCTTTTTGATAAGATGACAACATTGGACTTTGTCGGCTTTTATGAAGCAGTATCTTGGCTAAAAATTCTAAATGCTAAAGAAAATGTGTCTTGGGATCTCTGCGCAATACGCGAGGAAATTACAGACGACCGTGGTATGACAATAAAAATAAAGTATATTAGACCTGATTTGTCTAAGTATGATTTGATATTTATTCCCGGCGGTATGTCTACTAGAGAATTGAGATTCGATGCAGAATTTATATCTTGGATACAAACTGCTCGAGATGTGGAATACAAAGTGTCTGTTTGTACGGGGGCTTTGCTTTTAGGTGCTGCAGGGTTCTTAACTGATAAAATGGCGACAACGAATTCAGCAGCTTATGAATTGTTGATTCCTTATTGTACAGAAGTGGTTAAGGCTCGGATTGTACGCGATGGGAATGTTTTAACCGGCGGAGGTGTTTCAGCTTCAATTGATTTAGGGTTGTACCTTGTTGAATCACTAACGAATAAGGAGCTGGTGAAGAAGGTCCAAAAGATGATGGATTACCCATACTATCAGGCAGGGAAATTGTCTAATATTTTCATGCAGTATACGGGTGATGAATACTGTTAAACTTAAGGATTACTTCTGAAAGTTTTATTTATCAATAGCTTACAGTCATGCAGGGGGGCGAAGGTTTGATTATACGTTTACTGGAAGATAATGACCGAAGTCATGTTGAAAATATTATGGCAAGTCACCCTCTTCAATTTCCAAAATTCATCATTGACAAATATTCATTGAGGTGGTCTGATTTTCTGGAGAAACAAGATCATAAGATTTGCAGTTATTATGTGGCACATAACGATATTGTCCTCGGTCATGCTGGATATATTTTCGATGTCAAAAAAAGACTATATGAAATAGTTGGGGTAGCAGTTCATAAGGAAAGTCAACGTAAGGGAATCGGAAAAGAACTTCTTGATACCATATGTAATCAAGTTCACTTACTTGGTGGGAAGATGGTGATTCTAAAAACTCTGGGGCATGTTGGAAATGAAAATACGTTAACTTTCTACCGCAATATTGGTTACGAGCAAGTTGATTTTGAAAAGGATTTCTTTGAAACAGGATATCATAGAGTTACTTTTGTGAAGAAGTGGTGCTAACAGTTATTACTAACAGAGAACTATAACTCGAAACAACACGAGGGTAGGACTAAATACGGCCGACTTTACTTAGTCTAAAATAGAAATATCAACAATAAAACTACGGCAGCTAGGACATATCATTCTCTTCCAAAGCTGCCGTAGTTATTTTTATTCAAAATGATTATTAAACTCAAATATCTTGGATAACTATTGCTGCTACTTTTCGATTACGCTCACTTATTTCTGTACGTCTTGGCATAGCTGTTATCATATGAGGTTCATCTTGCCAATATAAAGGTAACTCATCCGTGGCATAGCTGCTCCAATAATTTATCCATGCTTCAGGTAGCGGGAGAAGCTCTGGTTTCTTGAATTGGTCTACTAATTCGTGATCGCTCATTGCTAACCATACATGTGACCATGCTCGTGGAACAACCCGCCATAGATCATAGCCACCGCCACCAATTGCTACCCATTTACCATTACAGTATTGATGGGCAAATTGATGAATAATATTAGGAATTTGCTCGTAAATACGCATTGAACAATGAAGATGCGAAAGTGGATCATAAGCATGAGCGTCACAGCCATGTTGGCTAACGATTAGGTCAGGTTTATAATGTTGGATTACTTTAGTTAATGTAAGCTCGAAACATTCGAGCCAAGATTCATCTTCTGTATAAGGATCAAGTGGCATATTGAAACAAGAGCCAAATCCTTGATCGAGACCTTTCTCATAGTGATATCCAGTACCTGGAAACAGAAATTTTCCTGTCTCATGAATCGAATACGTACAAACATTGGGATCAGCATAAAAACTTAATTGTACTCCGTCTCCGTGGTGAACATCGGTGTCGATATACAGAATTTTAATATGATGCTGTTGTTGAATATGGCGGATAGCGATCACGGCATCATTATATATACAAAAACCCGCAGCGCGATTCTCAAAGGCGTGATGTAATCCTCCGGCTAAATGGTACACATGATCTATTTCTCCTGTCATAACGGCTTCTAACGCACTTACAGTGCCTGCTACGATAGAACAGGAAGCTTCATGCATCCCTTGAAAGTAAGGCGTATCATCCCCGTGTAATCCATACTGCTCAGCAATATCAATGAGACTATTATCGGGGGAGCTAATACTTAATCCTTTAATAACATCTATATACTCCTGACTATGTGCCAGAGGCAGTAAATGTTCTACATCAGTTTTTGCAGGTTGTTGTATCTGATGAGGATGGAGAGCTCCAATATGTTCCAACAAACTTATCGTTAACTGATAACGAACAGGGTGAAAGGGGTGATTACTTTGAAATTGATAGGAATTAGCTAAAGTAGGATGAATGAAGACAGATTTTGACTTCAACATAATTACGATCCATTCCTTTCTGTATGCTAATCAGCTCACTTAATACATGAAGCGACTGCGGAAACGAACACGATCAAATCTTTCAATCGAGGGTAGTGGTACCTCTGATCCGATTTTGACCATTAAGCAATTTGCTGGATGAGCACAGATTTCTTCATCATCTGTCGCGTACCAGATCATATCGACAGTCTGCATTAACTTTTCCATCATCTTGCGGTAATCCCACACATTTAACCCACTACCTTCCAAATCCCAATGCCAATAATATTCTGTCGTATAGACGATCATATTATCTAGCTGTTGCTCTGCGAAAGAAAGCTGAACCATATTTTTACCTAATCCAAGTCCGCGATAATCATCAGCTACTTCGATAGCTCCGAGCTCTACAAGATCTATCATTTTGCCTTGAGACCAACGTTCGTATTCATCTGGATAATGAAAAGTTACATAGCCGATAATATGCTGATCTATCGAAGCTGCAATGATTCGACCTTCGGGTAGGGAAGCGATCTCTATTAACGCCTCATGCTGTTCTAATGGTCGTCTGAATGCGTCAAGAGTTGCATCCATTGTCATATTACGTAATTGTTCTGGAGGAATAGGGCCGGAGATTCTAATGTTTTTCTGCAAGGAAGGGACATATTTCTCAAAAGATTGAAAACGCTTTCTATGCTCCATTGTAGTTCTCCTTTTATATGAAAATAATTTTTATGTAATCAATAATTAGTATATAGCATAACTATATACTAATTATTGATAGATTGGAAATAGATAGTGCAAAGTAATGTGAATATGATATAATAATTACCATGTAAGCGTATACTTATATCTTATATGTTTGAATTAGGAGAGTGATTCAATGATTGAATTACATCAAGAGCGTATACCTGCAACGGTGACTAATGGAAATTTACAAAGCTACGAACAAGCACGAAAAAATTTTTCATGGGAGCAAATCGAACAACAATTAAGCTGGTCATCTACAGAGAAGCTCAATATGGCATACGAAGTAATTGATCGTCATGTCGAGAATGGTAAAGGAGATAAAGTTGCGTTAATCTACAGCGATCAGCAACGAGAAGAGAGCTATACATTTTCACAATTGAGTAAGGGTAGTAATCAATTTGCCAATGCCTTAAGAAATCTTGGTATACAAAAGGGTGAGCGGATTTTTATATTTATGCCTCGCACACCAGAATTATATATGAGTGCATTAGGTATTTTGAAGATCGGAGCGATAGTTGGTCCGTTGTTCGAAGCATTTATGGAAACAGCAGTAAAAGATCGTCTTGCAGACAGTGATGCGATTGCTATTGTTACTACACCTGCACTTTTATCTCGAATTAAGCGTGATGAATTACCTTCATTGAAACATATTATCGTTTTTGGTGATGATGTTGAAGAAGGGGATGGCATTTTATCTTATGAGAGAATGATGGCTGAATCTAGTGATGAACAACATATTGAATGGGTTGATCGCGAAGATGGAATGATTCTTCATTACACATCAGGTTCGACTGGTAAACCGAAAGGTATTTATCATGTGCACAATGCGATGGTGCAACATCTTTATACAGGTCAAATCGTACTAGATTTGAAGGAAGATGATGTGTATTGGTGTACCGCTGATCCAGGATGGGTAACAGGTACTTCTTATGGTATTTTTGCTCCTTGGTTGAACGGTGTGACGAACATTGTGCGAGGTGGACGATTTAGTCCAAGTGACTGGTATAGTGTGATTGAGAAATATAAAGTAACGGTATGGTATAGTGCACCAACAGCATTCAGAATGTTAATGGGCGCAGGGGATGAAATCGTTAATCAATTCGATCTAAGTAGCTTACGGCATGTGCTTAGTGTAGGAGAACCTCTGAATCCAGAAGTTGTACGTTGGGGCATGAAAGTATACGAACATCGAATTCATGATACATGGTGGATGACAGAAACAGGTGCACAATTAATTTGTAATTATCCAAGCATGGATATTAAACCAGGATCGATGGGTAAGCCGATTCCGGGAGTAAATGCGACAATTCTTGATGATTATGGTAACGAGCTTCCTCCATATCGCATGGGTAACTTAGCTATTGCTACACCATGGCCATCGATGATGCGCAAAGTGTGGAATAATGATGCAAAATACGAGGAGTATTTCCGGATTGCCGATTGGTATGTTTCAGGTGACTCTGCTTATCGTGATGAGGATGGCTACTTCTGGTTCCAAGGTCGTGTTGATGATGTAATAAACACTGCAGGTGAACGTGTAGGGCCTTTCGAAGTGGAATCTAAGTTAATTGAGCATCCAGCTGTTGCTGAAGCGGGCGTAATTGGTAAGCCTGATCCGATTCGTGGGGAAATTATTAAAGCGTTTATTGCTTTGCGAGAAGGGTTCACTGCATCTGAGGAGTTGAAAACAGAAATCGCACAGTTTGTAAAAGTGGGATTGTCAGCACATGCTGCACCGCGTGAAATCGAATTTAAAGATAAGCTTCCGAAGACGAGAAGTGGGAAAATCATGCGCCGTGTACTTAAAGCATGGGAGCTTAATCTACCTACTGGAGATTTATCTACTATTGAAGACTAATGTTTAAAGCTGACATTATATCATTTATTGCGTTATCTATTCAATAACAGAGATATATAATAACTAAAAGGCCGTTGGAATGTGGGGTCAGTCCCTGATACAGTCCAATGGCCTTTTTTCTACAGTCAAAAGGGATGAAGAAGCACATTACGGTGTGCCTCTTCATCCCTTTCCTTGTTACTTATTATTGTACAACTAATTTCGTAGATTGAGAAGATTCACCAGACTGGTTCTCAGCAGTGATGATATATGCACCACCAGGTTGAACACCGCTATGCTCAATACTTGTTCCGTTAGTGGAACCGAGTAATTGATAATTCCCATCATTAGTAGCGCTGTAATACACATAATAAAGCGATACTTGCTCAGAAAGTGCATTAGGACTCCAGCTTAGAATAAGGTTAAGACCAGAGTATTCTGCATATAAACCACTAGGAGCTGCTGGTATTGGCAAGTCTACAGAACCGCTACCATTGCCGTCATCTGGATTAGTAGGAACAGACGGATCAGTTGGAACATCAGTACCTGGATCAGTTTCAGGTATTGGATTCCAGATGCCTGAAGTTACTGACAAGCTTGGACTAGACTGTTTTCCGACAACATCGACAGCTACGACATAGAAGTTAGTGAAGTCCGCAGCATTGACATTAAGTGAAATAGAATAGCTATCTTTGCTATAAATAATGGAGTCACCGTATTTTTCGAATTCACCGTTGTTTACGGAACGGAATACCCGATATCCGACAACATCAGCAGCTTTACTATTAGAGAATGTCAACACGCCATTGTTCAAACGAACACTTGATGGTGCATCAGGTAAAGATCCATCATCCACACGAGGGTCCGTAATAGACGGAGCATCTCGACCAGCATCAGCAGGAACGTAGACGGAAAGATCTCGGCGACTTTCTGACGATAGTTTCGATTGGGCTGCTTTTAGATCAACCATTAGTTGATCTAGTGGAGCTTTACGAACTATGACAAGCTTTTCAACTAACATATCTTCAGGTGTTAGTGAATTTGGAACATAATTAATACCGTTATATTCAACGACTTTCATGTTGACTAATGTATCGTCAACCTTCTTCGGAATGAACTGTTTATTGAACCAATCCGTCACAACAAGTCCTGCTTGTTTGTTAAGGGATGAAGGCAATAATCCACTTGTAGAAGATACGGTCGCTTTCACAATATCATCTGGTTTTGTGAACTCTTTATTTACGAATAACTGTGATTGCTTTTCTGTTAATTGGTTCATAATTATTCCCCAAAGCGAGCGTGCTCTTGTACGACCAGCGGTCGTTAATGTATGAGTAGGTTTCTCATACCCAGCCCATACACCTAATGTGACATCTGGTGAGAATCCGACAAACCACACATCACCATAGCTTTGAGTAGATCCTGTTTTACCACCAAAATCAATATCTCGATATGCTTTCAATTGACCAGATAAAGCATGTGCTGTACCTGCCCCATCTGAAATTACCGTTCTAAGCATATCAGACATTAAATAGGCACTTTGTTCTGAAACAACACGTTTAGGTTTTGCTTCGTGCTCATATACTACTTTTCCATTTGTATCAGTAATTTTAGCTATCATGAATGCATCGTTGAATACCCCTTTGTTAGGTATAGCACCGTAGGCATTCGTAAGTTCCTCTACTGTAGTACCGTTAAGCAAACCACCAATTACACCAGTTTGTGCAGCATAATCACTTTCTGCAATCGTAGTAATACCCAATTCTTTAACGAAATCAAGTGCTACAGGTATTGTAAGTTCTTCGTTATAAATTTTTAGAGCTGGAATATTCATTGACCGATTAAGTGCATTACGTGCAGTGACTAATCCATTAAATTTACGATTAGCGTTCATCGGGATATGGAAGCCCTTTTGACCGTCTTTCAAAATTAAAGGTGCATCATCAATGATACTTGCTGGTTGAATTAAGCCTTTATCAATGGCAGGCAAGTATGCAGCGATCGTCTTCATCGTTGATCCTGGTTGACGTACCATCTGAGTTGCATGGTTCAGTTGTTCTTGATAGAAGTCACGACCTTCAATCATACCAAGAATAGCACCGGTAGTATGATCGATAAGCATAGCTCCAACTTGTTCGACACCTTTTTCTGCACTATCAGGTGTAAAGTTGTCAGGATTACTTCCGATCTCTCTCATAATATCGTAGATATCTTTATTGATCGTAGTATGGACATGATAACCGCCACGCAGTAATTCTTCACGGGCGTCTTCAATCAGGTTTGCATTTTCTGGTAGTGCTAGATCTTCAGCTGTTAGCTCTTTGTTCTTCTGCAATAGCAATACTTTTGCTGCTTCACGTTCAGCTTCTAACATTAGGAAAGGATAAGTGTTGTAAGCTTTTTCTGTTGGTTCAGCAATTGATGCTCGAATATCAAATGCAAGAGCTGTATTATATTGGGTTTCATCAATTTTTCCATTTTCAAGCATACGACTTAATACTACGCCTTGACGCTTAATGGCGTTCGTAATACCTTTTTCGTTATGCTGTCCAGAACCAGTGAAGGCAGTATAAGTTGATGGCAATTGAGGTAAACCTGCAAGATAAGCAGCCTGTGCAATGTTTAGTTTACTTAAATCTTCAATGCCGAAAATTCCTTTTGCGGCAGCTTGAATACCAAATACTTGATATCCGTTAGAACCATTACCAAAAGGCATTTTATTCAAATAAGCTGTAATAATTTCTTCTTTTTTCAAATATCTTTCCATTCTTAAGGAAAGGAAAATTTCTTTGATCTTTCTACTATCCGTACGATCCAAATTAAGGAATACCCGTCTGGCAAGCTGTTGCGTAATTGTACTTCCACCAGTTTGGGTGTCCTCATTAAACAGTTTTTCTTTGACGGCACGACCAAGGCCCCATACATCTATTCCTGGATGTGTAAAGAAATGACTGTCTTCTGTCGCTACTAATGCATCAATTGCGATTTGAGGGATGTCATCGTATGTAACAACGATTCGATCTTCATCTGTCCGTAACTGACCGACAAGAGTCTCATCGTTAAAATATACATAACCTGTCATAGAATACTCAGCAACTTTGCTTTGGATATAAGATTGTGATCTTATATCTTCACCCTTTACATTGGCTGCGACATATCCTGCAACGACACCGCCTGCTAATAAGCCGCCGAATATGACGAATAATAGAATCCATTTAAATGTTAAGAAACTAATAAGTACAAACCAACGCCATTTTCCATAAGGAAGTGGCTGTGATTGTTGTTCCTCATGCATATTTTCACATTCCTCCTCTAGCATAACGGAAATATTATACCATAAATATGTTCCTCAAGTATATTGTTCATCCAAAAGCAGATGTCTGATGACTCGCTTATTAGTAGAAGAAACATTCTAGTTATGACAATTTGTACCTACAAATATGAAGACTGGCCTAAGTTAAAAGTCAGTTGTAGGGAATTTCAATCGAATACAATGGTATTTAATTAATAGACGGTATTCATAGATAAATAGTTTCATAATTTGGATGCAGTAACCGTTTTCTTCCTGAATGATAAAGATGAATCTAAAGTACTATTTGTATCTTATTGAATTAAAATGTGAAACCTATTTTGGGAAATGATGTATTATTTATTGTATTCATGTAAAATGAACATGATTGATATTATTGATAAAGGAGGAGGGGAATGGAAACTTTATACTGGGGATGCCTCATATTCGGTATTTTGTACACCATTGTTGTCGTTATTTTTGGGGATGCTCTTGCAGGTGCAATTGATGCTTCGCTGGAATGGCTTCAATTAGACAACCTACCATTTATTCAACCGATCACTTTAATCGGAGGAGTAGCTATTTTTGGTGGAGCCGGAATCTTGCTTACTCAATACACAGATTTCGCAACAGCATTGGTGATCTTAATATCAATCGGCATTGGAATTGTTGGCGTAATTTTCATTTACCTACTGTATGTGAAGCCAATGGAACAAGCTGAAATGTCGACTAGTTATTCGATGATCGAATTAGTAGGTAAGGAAGCTGTTGTTACTACTCCGGTTCCAGTAGAAGGATTTGGAGAAGTGATTGTGAAGACAATTGCCGGTATTACGAGCCATATCGCTGCAAGTTATGATAAACAACCTATTGCAGCAGGCTGTCATGTCGTCGTTGTAGAAGTTCATGATCATATACTTTACGTTGCAGAAATTCATTTGTAATAATTAGTAATGCTTCCGAAGTGATTTTTTTCCAAGAAGTTATTTCAAGTAGTAATAAAAAAATTTAGGAGGTAATTTATAAGTGAACGATATGTTGATAGTTCCTTCAATCGTTGTTGGTATTATTGTAATTATTGGTTTGGCATTTTGGGCAAGATACAAAACGGTTAGTCCCGATGAGGCGATGTTAATTACCGGATCTTTTCTAGGCACACGTAATACTTCAGTTGATGAATCCGGTCGTAAAGTGAAAATTATTCGTGGTGGAGGAGCATTTATACTTCCAATCTTCCAACAAGCACAATTCCTATCTCTGTTATCTCATAAATTAGATATTGCAACACCCGAGGTGTATTCTGCACAAGGGGTACCCGTATTCTCTAATGGTGTAGCTATTATTAAAATTGGCGGTGCGGTTGAAGATATTGCGACTGCGGCTGAACAATTTTTAGGCAAACCAACTGAAGCATTGAAAGTTGAAGCTCAAGAAGTATTAGAAGGTCACTTACGTGCTATCCTTGGGATGATGACTGTTGAAGAAATTTATCGTAATCGTGATAAGTTTGCTCAAGAAGTTCAAGGTGTTGCGGCAAGAGATTTGAAGAAGATGGGTCTAGTTATCGTTTCATTTACGATTAAAGATGTACGCGATAAGCATGGATACTTGGATGCGCTTGGTAAGCCAAGAATTGCTGCAGTTAAGCGTGATGCAGAAATTGCTGAAGCGGAAGCAGCACGTGATGCTACGATACAAAAGGCACTAGCAACAGAAGCAGCACAAAAAGCGGAACTGATGAAAGATACAAATATATCTGAAGCAGAACGTGATAAGGAAATGAAAATTGCTTCCTTTAAAAAAGATCAAGATACAGCAAAGGCAGAAGCGGATCAAGCATATGCAATTCAAGAAGCAAAAGCGAAGCAGTCTGTTGTTGAAGAACAGATGCGTGTTGAACTCGTTCGTAAAGAACGTGAAATTGATCTTGAAGGAAAAGAAATACTTAGACGTGAAAAACAATTTGATGCTGAAGTGAAAAAGAAAGCGGATGCTGATCGATATGCTGTTGAGCAGGCAGCCGAAGCAAATAAAGTGAAACAATTGAAAGAAGCAGATGCTATTCAGTATCGTATTGAAGCGGAAGCGAGAGCAAATGCCGAACAAGTGCGTTTGGAAGGTATTGCTGTTGCTGATGTAGAACGGGCTCAAGGTACTGCAACGGCGGAAGTTATTCGTCTGAAAGGATTAGCTGAAGCAGAAGCGAAGGAGAAATTAGCGGTAGCCTTTGAGAAATTCGGAGAAGCTGCTGTATTAGATATTGTGCTGAAAATGCTTCCTGAATTGGCAGGGAAAGTTGCTGAACCGATTAGTGCAATTGACAAACTATCTGTCGTGGATACAGGAAATGGTGAAGGTGCAGCTCGCTTAAGTAATTATGTTACTTCTCTAATGGCTACAGCACCAGAAATGCTTGAGAATGTAACAGGCATTAATGTGAATGAGCTTATTCAAAAATTTGTTAACGTAGATAAGAAACAACCAGATATTATCGAGCAAACATTAGCTGCGGTTGTTAATAACGATAAAAAAGTTAATGTTAGCGACACGGAAGTGTAATCTATTATTCAACAATTGGATATGTATAATAAAAAGGACTGCATCGAAATGCAGTCCTTTTTGTCCCTAATATTAATGGCTGTAGAACTCGATACCCTTAAAAACCTGTTGATACATAAGGGATTGTAATGTTGAATTATTAATTAGCCCCTACATGACCATAGATTTCATAAATCATCTTTGGGGTGTTACCCAGACGCTCAGCGATCATCTTCACATTATGCCCATTGTTCAGTAGGATTGTAGCGTGAGTGTGTCGTAATCCATGAAGCTTTATTTTTAGATTACCGTCAGACGTGACTAAACCAGCTTTACCCAGCAAGTTGCTTTCTGGAAGTTATTTTCCATTTCTTTTCATTCATTTCAAACCATATGTCTAACCACTGTGCGATAGTTACATTATCATTTTCTACAAGTTTAGTATTTACACGTAGTTGCGCAGCCTTCACTTCAATTAAAGCTCTTAACGCTACTTTATCAGTTTTGAAACCTCTTTTTTTCTTAACACGCTTACCAAGATCATCATAATACTTATGGCGATACAGGACCTTTTTTTTCCATTTTTAAGGAGATAGTAAAAAACTGATGATTTGACTGAGATAGCGAAAAACCCCCAGATAAAGGAGGTTTTTCGTAACAATTGTTAAGAACGTTCTCTTTCACGGCTTCTTAAACCTAACAAACCCGTTAAACCAAGCAAACCAAGCCAGCCCCAATTAGTATCTTTATCGTTATCTACAGCATTTGTTCGATAATTATTTCCGTCCGTTCCGTAACTATTCATACGATTATTATTAACATTGTTTGTATTGTAATTCCCAGTACCATCATTTGATGTGAAATTATTCATTGGAGTCTTGGTGTCGTTTGTTTTATAACCATTCGTTTGATCATTATTCATTGCAAAGGTTGGGATAGAAAATAAAGATAATAGTATTACAAAGGTAAAAACTAATGTGCATATTTTTTTCATTTCGCTAATTCTCCTCTTTTTTTATTTTGTACAAATATAAGATTCCCTTTTTAAAATAAAATATTCTACGATGATACTGTCTGAAAAACTATCATGATGACTCCGCAGTATTTCGAATACGAAAACGGTTTGTATGTTGCAGATCAAGAAGATCCAAGCATCTATGACGAAGAGGAAGAAGAATCACACAGCATTTATCATCTATTCGAAAATGAATTTGAAAGTTACATGGACAGCGAACTAATCAAAACAACAGCAGAGAATATGGCACATATTGCATCAATCAGAACAGAGGAACAGCGGGAAATTGAAGCAGAAGCTGATAGATGGATTGACGTTGCAGAGGGATTGGGAGGAGTGAAGAAGATGAGTGAATATAAGAAATTAATGCTCAGATTGGTAGATAATCAACTTGTAATTGGTATGGACAATCATGAGGTGATGAAATTTAAGGCTGTTGGTTATACAGGACTTCCTCAAAATTCGATTTAGAATTACTGTGATTAGCTCCAGTAATCGGAGCAGTAGAGTTATCAAAAGAACAGTTTGATTTGATAGATGAAGCGTACAAAAATGGTGGTAAATGTGACTGGTGGACAATGTTGTTTCTGAATTAAAGTAGTAAAACGAAAAGGCATTACCATGAGCATGCTCCGTAAAGGTACGCATGCAGATAATGCCCCCATCGAATCGTTTCACGCCACACTAAAGTGCGAAACATTCTATCTCGACCATTTGACCTGTGCGACGACTGCAATTGTTGAACAGACAGTCAGAAATTATATTTTATTATAACCATTTTCGTATTCCAACGAAACTAAAAAACCAGTCACCAGTAGAATTTCGGCAACTAGTTGCATAGAAGGTGTTTTGATCTTTCCTCAAAAACGGGGGTCAATTCCTCAAAATCTCTCTGGTTTTTTAATTTTAATTGAGGCTACTTCTCCGCACGTCTTACAAAATGTATAAATAACTGGAGATCCAAAAGAAAATTTACCGATTGGCATTACGTGAGCGTGCCCATTGTTTACTTCACCTTTAGTAAATGTATTACTTCCACAAGCCTTACAAGTTAAGTTTTCTTGATTCATAGTAACCACCTTTAATGAAATTATTATAAATTAATACGATTTATTCCAAAGGAAGTTTCGTAATTTATTAATGCTGTATGTTGCAGTACGACGATACTGCGATGTAAGTAAACACGCAATAATACGTGGCAAGGAAAATTTACATTAGCTGAAAGGGTGAAAGTTTGAAACCAATATAAGCAATAATATGTTTCATAATAGGATTACGATTATTAATGGCATGCAAACATACTAGCGCTTTTTCGAAAGAAATTAAGCTAATCGGGAACGTTAGATTCATAATTAGGATAGATAGTATTGGTAAATATTAGGATCATTTCTTATCAAGAGGCATAATGAAAGTTGCTTTACCGAAGAGTTTATCCCAATAAATTCAGACTTGATACAAGAACATTTGTTCGTATATAATGAGATCAAATGAATTAAGGCGGTGGTCTTGATGCAAGGGTACATTGGTAAAGACTCGCAATTGATCTACAATGATAGTAAAGGTAACGTTTCTATCCGAAATATTAGAGTAATGGCAGTTGGTAAAGCTCGATTTATGGCATATTGCTATAAGGCTCAAAGTGTACATACTTTTCGAAAAAGCGGTGTGGTGGATTTGGAGGTTTCAACTTATGGGAAAGCTACAGGGTAATACGTTGTGGGAATCTAGCGAATCTAGCAAGATGATGCTGCCATAGCATTTAGAGTCTTTGATTAATCACGATATAGAACAAAAAAGAAGCGAGAGCAGATATATTTGATCTGGAGTTAGAGCACATTAGAGACTTAATAATACAACGTTATCTATATGGGGATAAAAATTCAAATCTTTATAAGGTCATGCGACTAAATGGGTAATTTAACAAAGTCACATGACCTTATTATTTTTACTTTATTTATTCTCACTTATATTCGTTATCAAATATTCAATACGATAGCTCTGTTAACTTGCTTATTAAGATGTATCAGTAGATTTTTCTAACTATGAATTATTCTGCGTGACCTCAATATTGGTGTTTAGGTGTTTACGATAATAGCTGATTAAGTATGTTGACTTTGTATATGATCTTCATCCAATTTAGCAATAAAATTTATTAAGAAGTGTAATATTATAATTGGTATAATGGATCCAAGAACAAGGTAAAGAAGACCAAAAATGAAGCCAACAATACTCGTCCTTATTACTCCTGAGATACCTTGATACGTATGAGCTAAACCAAATAAGATTGAGGATATTCCAATTATAAGAAATGTAGATAAGTTTGGAAACAATTCTGTTAGTGCATAAATAGTAAAGCCTCTATAAATGATTTCCTCTGTAATCCCAGTAGTTATGGATACATAGGTCCATATCTTTTTCTCTTTATTTGTAACTGGTAACAGGATAGATATATCTGAGTCATTCATCTTTTGTTTCTGTTCTTTTATTTGTTTTCGAATTTTGGGTATGTAGTGGTAGCCAATAGCAATAAATAGACAATAAATAAAGTATAATGTACCGAGACCAAGTACAGAGTAGCTTATCCACGAATCAAACTGGGCAGTATTCACCACCACTGTCCCTATTCCTAAATCAACAAATCGAAGTTCTGTAAAAAGAATAAGCAAGATAATATAAAGAGTTGGAACCCATAATCCGATCATAATAAACCGATAATAACGTACCTTTGCCTCTTTATTAAGTTTGAGATTTCTTTTAAACCGTTTATACATGAAAAAGCCTACTAGAGGCTCATAGAAAATTAAAAATATAATAAATAACCATAGTTCCATTTCTTTTCATTCCTTTCTATTCATAATTTTACCTTTTTTAGATATTCAATCTCGAATGACACTCTTTCTTGAAAACATTCTCTTTTTTCATAAAATCGTGAAGTTAGCTAGCTCACTTTATTTAACTTAGAAAAATGACTAAATGTATATCTAATTCTGCCTCACTCCTTAAGGTTTCATTATGGTTATCATAAACGTTAACCTTACGTCAAGGTCAAGCTACTTTCACTACACTCGTAGAAGATTGTGTAGCTTAGTCTTCTGAAAGGGAATCAATTCCACCATGATTAACCCCGACCGTATGAGGTTGGGGTTTTACTTTGTTTACATTCGATTTGTCATATTTCTTTATATTAGTATAGAAACTAATATGAACATTTTCATTCTAAAAGTTGTAAATAGACTGTCAAGCAGTAAAAGAAAAGCGAAGTCATAGGAGTTATCCTACGAACTTCGCTTTTGTTTTATTACACATTAATAACACTTAATTCTTCATAAAAACATAGTTCATGAATAGACTAAATAATAAAGGATTGTCTGAATAATAAACCTAAACAGCCGAATTCGGTGCAGCTTAGTTCATGACATTGCGTTGTTCTAAAAAAATGAAAAAAGCCCAAGAATCCTATAGAATAGGGGGTTCTCGGGCTTTTAACACGGTTTCTTACGCCGGAATTTTATTAACGGCTGTAGAACTCGACGATTTGTTGCAAGTCGATTTCTTGAGAAAGTTCAGCACGTTCAGCAAGACGAGTGTATTTACCCTCAACTGCTGATTCGTTGAACTCAAGGTAACCAGGAAGGTGCACACGAGATTCGATAGCTTCCTTAACTGATTTCATGCTACGGCTACGTTCGCGAAGACCAATTACATCTCCAACAGAAACGGAGTAAGAAGCGATGTCAACTTTTTTACCGTTTACTGTGATGTGACCGTGAGCAACAAGCTGACGAGCACCAGCACGAGTGTTAGCAAAAGCTAGACGGTAAACTAGGTTGTCAAGGCGGCTTTCAAGAAGCACGATGAAGTTATCACCAGCAATACCCTTGATTTTAGTAGCTTTAACAAATAGATTGTGGAATTGTTTTTCGCTCAAACCGTACATGTGGCGAAGTTTTTGTTTTTCCATAAGTTGTAGACCATAACCACTGATCTTACGACGAGAGTTAGGGCCGTGTTGGCCTGGAGGGAAAGCTCTTTTCAAGTCTTTACCTGTACCACTTAGAGAAATTCCAAGACGGCGGCTTAATTTAAATTTAGGACCAGTATAACGTGACATATGTTTATTAACTCCTTCATCAAATGAAATTATTGAGGATGGGGTTGTGTTTCGCGGATAAGAAGGTTATAAAGTAAGAATTCATTCTTACACTGCCCCGCATGTCAGCCGCAGGCTTGACAGTCCTTACATATCCTGAGGGTGACACAAAACCGTACGCCCATAATACCATCATTCATATATTATAAAGTTTTACACTTAAAAGTCAAGAAATGAAATAAAACTAGCACTTTTAAATATATTTGTAGATAAGTGCCTAAAGTCCTAATATTTTGAAGGTTCTTAGTGCAAAGTTCTCAAAAATAGAGTATGATGTTGAAGAGAAAGCTCATCTCCTTAGGAATCTCAAGGGAAGGGTTGGGTGTGTGATGATGGACGGAACTATTGGATTGAGTAAACCAACAATTTGGTATGCAGATGAAGATTTCCATGATGCAGATGAACCGTACCTTCCTGAACTGTTAACTGAAAGTTATAAGTCTTGGTACGATGATGCTGAGGACATGAAATTATGTCTGTCGGGAATTTTTAGATTGTACACAAAAGCGAATAGTTACTTCGGTAATCATTCGGAGTTATCGTTACCCGTGAGCGTGCTGCAATTAGATACTCAAATGAGTCGTGCAGCAGAATTATGTTTAGAGCAAGGTCAATTTATTCAATTCAACTATGAGAACATTCAATATAGCGCGATACTTGTTAAGCGTCGAAGAGATTCTGTTGCTTTTGCAACATTTGTATATGCAACGAAAGTAGATCAAGCGATAACTGAAATCGAACTTGAAGCATATATGAAACATTTTCGAGTACATTTTTATCGTATTTTTGAAAGTGTATTTGTGAAAGAAATTATGATTCAGAAATCATTGATCGACAAAGAAGCTAGTCACCGTGAGCGATTATTTTTAATTTCGAAGCGATTATATGATCAGATCAATGCTGAAAGTGTCGTTCGTGAGGTGCTTTATAGTCTTGAGGATCTTTATCAGGATTCCGAAATTTATTTGTATCTTTCACAAGATCACTTAGAAGGTGATGCTCGCGTTCGTCCACTTGAATTCCGAAACTCGGCGAATGATATTGTGACGGAAGCATTTTTGGAAGGTAAATGTTGCATTGATCGAGAACAGAATGGATATATCAAACTAGCGATACCGATGAATGGTAAGCAAGCTGCCTATGGTGTGCTTTGTATTGAAATCAAAAATTCTCATTGGGATGAATCTGATTTGCCTGCATTCATGTTAATTGCAGATACAGCAGGTTCGGCATTTGAGAATGCAAAGTTGTATGAGCAATCTAATCTGCTCATTAATGAACTGAAAATCATTAATGATATGACAAAGCGCCTTAATCAATCATTGCGTTCTAAAGAAATATTTCAATTTGCAACATCAGAGTTGATGAAAATTTTTGAAGCTGATTATTGCTGTGTGTTACAACTTGACCGTGAGAGCAATGAGTTCAAGATGAAGGCAAGTAATCATGAAGCATTAGTAGGAAAGACCTACTCCATTGATTACGGATTTACAGGGATTGTGTACCGTACAAAAGAAGCATTGATTACTTCTGATTATTGGAATACACAACCAGTATCCTCAGAATTAATGGACGATACAAATTCTCGCTCATTGATCGGTGCACCTATTTTCGTAGAAGGTGAAGTTGTAGGTGTAATCCTTGTAACTCATCGAGATGCTAATCATTTCTCTTATGATAACTACAAATTGCTTCAAGTTATGAGCTCTCATATTGGGTTAGCTGTAACAAACGCCTCTTTGCATGCAGAGATGCGTAAAATGGTCATTACTGATAATTTAACAAATTTACATGCACGTCATTATTTGAATGAGCAAATCCAGCGTCGTCAACGTTCAGATAGTCAAGGTTCATTGATTCTTGTTGATATAGATTTCTTCAAAAATGTCAATGACACGTATGGTCATCAAGTAGGTGATCGAATTCTCATTCAAGTTAGTGCAATTATTCGTTCTTCTATTCGTAATGGTGATATTGCTGCAAGATGGGGTGGGGAAGAGTTGGCGATCTACTTGCCGAATGTCCATGCTTCACGTGCCATTCAAATTGCTGAGCGTGTAAGAATTAGAGTAGAGAATGAAACAGATCCGAAAGTTACTGTATCATGTGGGATTTCTGAGTGGGAATCTGGTCAAGATAAGATCAGTGTAGAATCACTTTTCTATCGCGCGGATATGGCGTTGTATGAATCAAAGAAGAACGGCAGAAACCGTATTAATATTGGATAGCCTTAATTCTATTCTTATGGAATGATAGAGTGGCTGAATATAAACTGCACGATGCAGTTTATATTCAGCCACTCTTTGGTTTGTATTTGTATTGTCGAATAAGATTAGTGATAAAGAGTCACTCTAACAACGTAACGTTGATGAGAGGGTGATTAGAATATGAGTAGAATTGATTGGCGTATTATTGCAACGATAATATTTTGTGCGGCACTATTACAAGGATGTAGCTTGATCAATGGCAATAGAACTGGTGATGATTGGTTGGAACTCGTACATGCAGGTATTACTGCCGAAGATGACTTTCGCTTTGATGGATCGGTTGCCATGGGTTTTACAGATGGTATGGAGTTAAGCCCGTACTCATTTGAAGGGGAAATACAAAGGCATAAACAAATTGCATTATATGTAAAAGAAAAGAATAGTCTTGTGCGTAATCCCGTTAATGATTTGGATTTTATTGCGACGCATTACAGCAATATTGACATTGTGTACGAAGGCTTAGATAAAGATCAAGAACAAAGTATCGTTGTCATTCAAGTCACTGCAGATGAAGAGGCTGCTACAAGTCGTTGGAAGGATCAACTAGAGCAGGAACTAGCTACCGTTACTTTGCAAGCCGTTGGAGCGGCTGAAGAGGGTAATGGCAATGTGAAGCTCGTTCAACAGGAAGCAAGTGCAGCAGAGACGACGCTAAGTGAGATGCTGAAAGAGCTTAAAGTGAGTATGAAGTATACAATAACGATTGATAAATTGAAAGCAAAGCCATTGAAAATGGAAGAGTATGTGAATCTACAATACAAGAAAAAGGGATCGCTGCTTAGCGAATATCGAAAAACTAATATAAAATTTGACCTTAATGGACTAAGTGTTGATCAATCTTAACACCATTACTGCAAAAATCATGTTGAAGTGATAAAGTATTAATTGAAACTGATATGATAAGTAGCTAAAAAGTTCATATATGCTTACGAAGCTACTTTTTATTTGCAAGAAGTATATCAGGTAGTTTATATAAAGTTTTAGGAGGTTTTTGCAATGAGAGATCCAAGACTGAAACGTTTAGCACAAAATTTGGTGCAATATTCGATCAATGTGCAGCAAGGTGAGAATATTCTGATTGAGATGATCGGCGAAGAGACTGAACTCGTCAAATGTTTAATTGAAGAAGTTGCGGCTCGCGGAGGACGTCCATTTGTTGAGTTGAGCAATCGTTCCGTTCTGCGAACACTATTACAACATGCAACAGAAGAACAAATAACACTTTGGGCTGAGCTAGATCTAGCTCGTATGAAAAAAATGGATGGATATATTGGCGTACGTGCAGGAAATAATGTAAATGAGCTTCAAGATGTTCCCGCGGAAAAGATGAAATGGTATGAACAAATTCATCGTACGAAGGTACATATGGAACAGCGAGTTAAGAAGACGAAATGGGTTATATTACGTTATCCAAATGCCTCTATGGCACAATTAGCGCAAATGAGTACGGAATCATTTGAAGATTTCTATTTCAATGTATGTAATCTTGATTATGCAAAAATGGAACAAGCGATGGAACCATTATTTGAGCGGATGAAAACAACGGATCAAGTACGTATTGTATCGCCGGGCACTGATCTTTCATTCTCCATTAAAGGTATTGGAGCTAAAAAATGTTCAGGTCATCGTAATATTCCAGATGGCGAGGTTTTCTCGGCACCAGTGAGAGATTCTGTCCATGGTACTATTCATTACAATACACCGACTGTATACTCAGGTACGACATTCCAAAATATTAAATTAACATTTGAAGATGGTAAAATTGTTGGAGCGGAAGCAGGCGATCAGACTGACAAGCTGAACCAAATACTCGATACAGACGAAGATGCTCGTTACATCGGTGAATTTGCTATAGGTTTTAATCCTTATATATTGAATCCAATGAATGATATATTATTTGACGAAAAAATCGCAGGAAGCTTACACTTTACACCTGGGCAATGTTACGAAGAATGTAATAACGGTAACAATAATAGCTCTATTCATTGGGATCTCGTATTAATTCAGCGGCCCGAATATGGTGGTGGTGAAATCTACTTTGACGGTGAATTAATTAGAAAAGATGGACAATTTGTTGTAGATGATCTACTGGCATTGAATGCTGAACATCTAATCTCTTAATAAGTTTGTTTTAATTATTATGGAAACTACTTGAAGGAAGTTGCGTTTCAAGGTATGATTGTAACTGAAAAACCTTATTACTAATTTGGAGGGATCTCCCATGTCTAATAACGCCGCAATTGTTGAAATTTCTCAAACAGCAGGCAAATTCACTTCTTCAATCGTACTACAAGCAGAAAGTAAATACATCGATGTTAAAAGTATTCTAGGTCTATTTACAACTTTAGTTGGCGGTCACGCTTATGAACTTCATGTTCATGGTCCTGATGCAGCTGAAGCAAAAGCAGCAATGGCAGATGTATTCGCAAAACATAACTTGAATGTTACTATTATAACTGAGTAATAATATGGAAATAGCACTTCTTCCCACGAAGAGGTGCTTTTTTATATATATAATGACTTTATCCTTGTACTATAATTGATTTTCGACTAATATAAAGAGAGTATAAGTTGTTCGAGAAGCAGTGAAGGAGGGATTCGATGTCTGCACTAGAGAATACTGAATTTTTAAATGAACGAGCACTACGTCTTCTGCAAGAAGATGCAGCTAAAATAGAGAAGCTAATAGAAGTTCAGATGGCGAATCTTACTACCCGTCAGTGTCCCCTATATGAAGAAGTGCTTGACACCCAAATGTATGGGTTCTCACGTGAAGTTGACTTTGCAGTTCGTATTGGGTTAGTTAATAGTAATGATGGTAAAGATATTTTAAGTCGTCTTGAACGTAATTTGGCGGTATTATATGAGGCACTAGATCAGAAGGGACAATCTCTATAGAGATTGTCTTTTTATATTATTGTTAAAACTGTAAGATTATCTAAAAAAGAGAAATAGATTTTGTGAAATTGCTAAAATTACCAATATAATCCTGTTTTCATTTGAATAACCTTGATAAAGGGTCCTATATCCTTTACAATGTACATATATGGCATATTGAGGAGTGAATGACATGACCGAAGAACTTCAAACTGGTGTAATTCGTATTTCTGATGATGTAGTAGCTACAATAGCGGGACTTGCGGCACTCGAGACTCCTGGAATCGCAGCGATGTCTGGTGGGATCTCTGAAGGCCTTGCCAAACGTCTTAGTGGTAAGAATGTCCAAAAAGGTGTTAGTGTAGAAGTAGGGCAATTAGAAGCGGCCATAGATTTACGTATTATCGTTCATTATGGTATTCCTATCCAAGAGGTAAGTCGTCAACTGCAATTGAACGTTCGAGAAGCGGTTTCTAATATGACAGGACTTCAAGTTGTTGAAGTGAATGTTAAAGTTGAAGGCGTAGCCTTCAAAGAAGAAGAACAAGAAGAAGTAGTTATGCGTTTGAAATAATAGATTATAAAAACGACTGCCCGTCCTTTACTTAAAGGACGGAGCAGTCGTTTTTTTCGTTGTTGTAGATGTAATCGTAGTTTTTTGTAAAACTTTATAATATTCTCTTGAAATACTGAGTAACACACCCATACACATCAGAGTAACGAGAATAGAAGAACCACCATAACTAATGAATGGTAATGTAACCCCTGTAAGCGGAATTGCCCCAGTAACGCCACCGATATTTATAAATGCTTGGAAAGCAAGCAATCCTACGATTCCAACACCCGTAACCATTCCGAATGTATCAGGACAGCGAACCGCAACAATTAATCCTCTCCAAATAAATACGAGGAAGAATAAAATATATAGTGTAGCACCAATAAAACCTAGTTCTTCGGCAATAATCGCAAAGATGAAATCGTTATAAGCATATTTCAAATAGTGTAGCTTTTGTACACTTTCACCGAAGCCAGCTCCTGCAATACCTCCATGCCCTAATGCTTGAAGAGAGGAGACAAGTTGCCAGGCATCACCTTGGGCATAAGCAAGTGGATCTTTGAAAGATGTAAACCGAGCAATACGGTATTGCCAACTTGTAGGATTGATCATATACGAGATTAGAACCATTGGCGTAAGTACTGCAACTCCAATGACAGATGTGAAGAAGATTTGCTTTAAATTTGCGCCCCCAGCCCAAATCATCATGGCTGCGCAGCTAACTATAATGATACATGCACCTAAGTCAGGCTGCATCATTATAAGTGCACATACGAATGCAATAATAATAAGAACGGGCACTAACCCACGCTTAAAATTACGGAAAGTCTCGCCCTTCTTCGCAATAAGCGCGCCAAGGTACAGAATAAGTGCTAGCTTGGCGAATTCTGTTGGCTGTATTCCTAGTCCAGCAAATCCAAACCAACTTCTGGCACCGTTAATCTCTTTCCCAATAAAAGGAACGATAGCGAGCAAAATAATTACAGGAATAAACATTAATATTTGTAGTTTTGCAAACTTTCGGAATGGTATGTTCATTAGGAAGAACATACCGAAAATTCCTAGAACAGCAAAGACAAGTTGGCGTTTAGTGAAATATAGTGGATCGTTGTTATACTCAGAAGATATAACAGCAATACCTGAGCTCGCGCTAAACACCATAACTAGTCCAAATCCGACTAGAATTAAGGTCATAATAAGAAGTAGAAAATCTGGTCTACCCTTGCTGTTTTTTTGCGGAGCTTTCATATAATTACCTCATTATTAGCTTAGTGATGCTTTCAATTGGCTCAGGCCTTTGTCAGCAATAGTAAGCACATTTTTCGGAATAGGAGACTCATAATCAAGACCATGTGGGAAAGTAGCTCGTCCGATATATACATCTTCGATATTAAGTACAGCATGCGGATTTTCAAGTTTTCCTTCGATGGCACGAGTACTTACACGTACGTAGTAATCTGCATCAGTTTCTTTGTCAGAAATTTTCAAATCGTATGTAGCGCGATAGTATTCCCACTGCCAACGTACAAATCCAGCTTTCTCAGCAGCTTCATCTAAATACCCTAATTCGCTAGTTAGTCCATTAAGACCGGAGTTCTCGATAATCATATAATTTCCTCCCAAAACTTTTCATAATATTTCGATGTTACTTCTCATGAAAGAAAAGTAGCAAAGTTAGACTAGTGAAGACCATGCATAGCTTTCAGAAATACTTTTGTCATTAATTTAGAGTAATAAAGTAAAACGCTTCATCATATAGAACAGTTGTTATCTTTCATAATGATAGTATGTTTCCAGTTCTAGTGCAAGTATTACTCATAGACAAAAAGCAACAGATGTTGACTTCTGCTACTTAGCAAACCTATTAGATTAAGTTTTACTAATCGTTAATCTGTATAACGGTTACCCAAAAGCTTATTTTCTGGTACACTATATGATGAGATATTTTAAGAAAAAGGTAGTGTAATTAGGAGGTAACACCATGAACATTATTGCATATTTGGAGCCACATATTGAAAATATATATGAGAAAGCAGTGCACTGGCGTCGTTATCTTCATGAAAATCCAGAGTTATCATTTCAAGAAGCGAAAACTTCCGCATGGATTCAAAAAAAATTAGAAGACATGGGTTGTCAGGTGCAGAGATGCACGCAAAGCAATGGTCTAATTGTATCTATTGTTGGCGCACTGAGTGGTCCTACAATAGCTCTACGTGCTGATATGGACGGTCTACCGATACAAGATGAGAAAACAGTTGCTTATGCATCGAAAGTGCCTAATGTGATGCATGCATGTGGTCATGATGGTCATACAGCTACTCTATTAGCTGTTGCACAATTTTATATGCAACATACCGATAAGCTTAAGGGTGAGAGAAGATTGTTATTCCAACCTGCTGAAGAGGTTGCTCCAGGAGGCGCAGCACCTATGATCGCTGAAGGTGCATTGCTAGGAGTAGATGTCGTATACGGAGTGCATCTGTGGACTCCGCTATCGTATGGTAAAGTATCCACCCGCGGGGGTAACTTTATGAGTGCCGTTGACGATTTCTACATCGATATTGAAGGGCTTGGAGGACATGGTGGCATGCCGCATGACACTGTAGACACGATTGTTGTAGGATCTCAATTTGTTCAATCTTTGCAAACGATAGTTAGTCGTAATGTCAATCCGATGAATCCTGCAGTTGTAACAGTAGGTTCTTTCCAAGCGGGACATGCAAGTAACATTATTGCGGAGCGATGTGGAATTAAAGGGACGATTCGTACTTTTGATGAATCAACGAGAGCATTAATACATGAAAAATTAGAAAATATTTTAACGACGACTTGTGAAATGTATGGGGCAACATATTCATATAATCTGAAAAAAGGATATCCTTCTGTCATTAATGATGAAACAGAGGCTAATCGAGTGTTATCAGTTGCAAGAGATGTAATGGGGACAGATAATGTTATCGTTGCAGAGCCAATTATGATTGCAGAAGATTTCTCTTATTATTTGAAAGAAGTACCTGGATGCTTTATGTTCGTAGGTGCAGGTAATGAAGATTGCCAAGCTACTTATGCTCATCATCATGCTAAGTTTGATATTGATGAGCGTGCGATGAATAATGCGATAAGAATGCTAGTTCATGTCGCTGAGCAATATGCGCAATAAAAAAGCTGATTGTAGTGGGAAGTTTATTCTTCCCACTCCGCAATCAGCTCATTTTTTGTGTTATACAACTCTGCACTTTCTTTTTGGGTAAGATCCCACACATTATCACTACCCCAATAATAGGTCATGTGATCTTTTGATGCTTGATTTTCAGTAGCATAGATCGTAATTTTTTCACCAGGCTCTAATATTAATTCTTCAAAAATATACGTTTGATTACCTGTAACACTCAAAAGTTTCCAATGGCTTAAATCAATTTCAGTCAATGTATGATTAGAAATAACTGCTTTTTGTTCTCGTTTAATAATGGCTAAAGAGATGCCTGTATAACGCGTTTCTTTAATCGTAACATCTTCATTACTCGTTTCTTCCGCGTTAATCCAAACTCCAGTATGATTGCCTTTAGCTTGTTGTTCAATCTGTTTATAAACGTTTTCCATCTTAATGTTTGGTTCGACAATTAGTAATTTAGCATAACCGAGTTCCAACAACTTTTCGTTTAATATTGTTCCGTCTTGCAGTTGAACAATGGCTTGTAATTGGCCATTTTCTTTTCGCATTTCTGTATCAAAGCTTAACATCACTTGTTCGGAGGCGTTGAGTTGATCAGAAATATATTGATGAATATCCATTCCGAATACTTCATCGTTAATGTCGGTAACATCAAGAGAAAGAAATGTTACTTGCTCAATATGATCGCCTAATAAAATTTCAAAGGAGTCATTGTTTAAAATTTTGCCGATTGGAAACCAGGTATTCTCTTTTATTACATTTGAAGTCGTGGCTGGGAGTGCGGAGCATGCTGCCAAAAGCATAAAAGCTAGGCAAAGCCCAACGTAATTCAAATTTCTCATATAAAGAATATCCTCCAAAATGTAGAAATTCGTGAATATTTAAACGATTATTTTATCTATTATACCATAATTAACAGTAAAAAATATATGTTTCCAGCAAATGACTAGGTAATAGAGCATAAAAAGTGCAACAATCTTTCATACTGTAGCTATAAAGCTAGTTACAAGGAGGATTTTATTTGCTCATGAGAGAGGCAATAATTGTACAAAGCGATCTTTCAATCTTACTGGATAGCCGTTCGATATATGCAGCTGAAGTCCAGAAACAAATACAGCCGTTTACGGAGCTTATTAAAGTAATGGGGCATTATGAAGTTTATGAAGTGACAGCTATTACATTATGGAACGCGCTAACACTTGGAATGAAGAGCGAACGAATTTTAGATATTCTTCACATGTATGCCAAAGGTACAATTCCTATACTTGCTCAACAGAAGCTTCAACTATGGCTGGATCGTTTTGGTAGATTACAGATGCAATATGTTGACCAGCAGTTATTACTGAAAGGTGACTCGGAGATTATGAGTGAGCTAGCGCACCATCATCTCATTACAGATTGGGTATTGTCGAATTTAAGTGATACAGAGTGGACATTAAAGCGCGAAAGTCGTGGATTTGTGAAGCAAGAACTGGCTCGTGCAGGTTATGCAGTGACAGATCTCGTTGGATATCACGAAGGTGAAACTTTATCGCTTCAGTTGCGAGAGAAAACTTCAAAAGGACAAACTTTCCAATTGCGAGATTATCAACGTAAAGCGATAGCTGCCTTTCATCGTGATAAATTAGGTGGTAGTGGCGTAATAGTACTACCTTGTGGTACTGGAAAAACGATAACAGGCATTGGTATAATAGCAAGTTTACAAGCAGCGACGCTCATTGTTACATCTAGTGTAACTTCAGCGAATCAATGGCGACAAGAATTAATAGAAAAGACAAATATCGATCCTATGCGAATTGGTATATATGGCGGCAAGCAAAGAGAAGTATTAGAAATAACGATAGCGACTTATACAATACTTACCCATCGACAACCATCATCAGATCAATATTTACATATGAAATTATTTTCCGAGCGAGATTGGGGACTCATTATTTATGATGAGGTTCAATTATTACCAGCTCCGATTTTTCGTATGACGGCGACAATTCAAGCGACGAGAAGGCTTGGGCTAACCGCCACACTAATTCGTGAGGATGGTTGTGCTCATGATGTATTTTCATTAGTAGGTCCGAAGCTTTTTGACATGCAATGGAAGAAAGCTGAGGAACAGTCCTATATCGCGAAAGTACATTGCACTGAAATTAGAGTGGCATTAGCCAAAGAGCAACGTGAAACATACCGTAATGCCGAACCTCGAACTCGACTGAGAATAGCAGCTGTCAATTACAACAAACTAACGATTGTTAAGGAACTACTGCAGCAACATCGGGCCAAACCAACCTTAATTATTGGTCAGTATATATCACAGCTAGAAGAAATTGCGTATGAACTTAACGTTCCAATGCTTAGTGGAAGTACAAAGCAAGCTGAACGAGAAGCGCTATATGCGAAATTCCGAAGTGGAGAATGTCCGATTCTAATCGTTTCTAGAATTGCTAATCTAGCTGTAGATTTACCTGATGCATGCGTTGCTATCCAAGTTTCAGGAAGCTTCGGATCAAGGCAAGAAGAAGCACAGCGTATCGGCCGTCTCTTACGACCTAAGCAGACTTTGAATGAAGCATGGTTTTATACATTAGTAACAGAAGAGACCAAAGAAACAGAGTTTGCTTTGAAGAGAGGTATGTTTATGCTTGAGCAAGGTTATCAGTATCAATGCATATCACAGGATGAGGTGTTAATTGAATGAATATGCACACTTGGCGTGGAAAATTAGATCGTGGTATTCAGCAAAAATATATGAGCCATCAATTAATGAAGCCATTCAGTCAGGAATGGATATGGGAGCAAGCAATTGTTGAACCCAAGATCATTTATTCTGTGCGAGAACAACTAAATGAATATGATGAGCTGGTACTACAATGGTTGTTAAGTTGCAAAGGGAATAGCATCACTGAACAAGAGCAACTGATTAACACTATGAAAATTCAATTGCATATATCGGGACAACAAGCGTTATTTTCATTGCTCTCCTTAGCTGAACTAGGTCTTATCCAATGTAGAAAACATCCATGGAGAGGTCACATATGGCATATGACATATCCAATCTTTCATAATTGGCGTCTAGTGATGATGCAAGAACGTCAATATTGGAAACATGCTCAAAATCTGAATATCGCAAACTGTACTGTTGATCAAGGAAATATGATACCCCTTGGAAAGACATTAATGTATCTTTTACTTATAATGAGTAAGCTGGATTTACGATATACGAAAAAAGGAGAGTTAGCAAAGTTAACAAGAGAGAAGTTAATAGCCTATAGTGCTTCTTTAGATAATGAGTTTTTCCGAGACCATCTTCCACATCTTCGCAAGTCAACATATGGTGCTAGTCTACAATTCTTATTGGAATTAGCATATGCCTTGCAATTAGTTGAAGAAACAGCTGTAGGTTTGAACTTGAATATGGCGCTTATTAATGAATGGCTCTTACTACATGAATGGCAGCGTGAAGCATTACATATGCAATGGATGTGCGAGTTTTTTCTCTTCGAACCATATTATGAATCCATTGCTGCAACAATTAGCGAACTTATCGCTTGCGACGCAGGTAAGTGGTATGAAGTTGAAACGCCAACGAAGCAGTTACAAATGTTTTTGTCTATGTGGAGAAATTCCGGATGGATGACAAGTCTCTCTGAGAAAACCTCAGAACACAATAAATGTAGGTTTGTGCAACGTCACGTCTTTGAATTGAATAGTCAATCGCAATTTGTAATCCAAGACAACGGTGAAATAGTCGTCTTACCGGGAACTTCCTATCGACAGCTGTGGTTACTTGAACAAATTGCTGAACGCATGAATGAACAAGAGATTATTATATATAGATTAACATTACAGAGCTTAGTACAAGCTCTATCAAGTGGATATACATTGGATGGGATTGAGCAATGGTTAATTCAAAGTTGCGATCATGAATTACCGCAAATTGTATTTCATATGCTACGGGCAGCGCGAACGACATTTGAGGAGGCTAGACAACAAACGGAGATTTCTAGTGATACACATGGTCCTTTACTTCATATGGAAGTGGAGCTACGAGATGCACTGCACCTCTTACGTCCAATTGAACAATGGGGAAAGTGGTTAGCAGCAACCAATCAAGTATTAAATGAACCATTGTTAGATCATGAGGAACGATACGAGTTATTAACTAATCCGAAATATGGATCATTTACTACTAGTTGGATGACAGAATGTCGTCAATATCATTACTCCACTAGCAAAAAAATTGTGCAATGCGCCATAGATCATCAATTATCATTACAAATTAAGAAAGAAGGAATCTTGTTATATTTCCATCCGAATCGTTTGTTGGAAATTGATAACAATTGGGTAGTAGAAGGTGTATTTGATCGTCAGCAAACCGATGATTTTAAACTCGAACAGCTCAATGACTGGCAAGGTATTAAATTACATATGGCTACTGTTTTATGATTTCTATTGGCGTACATTGCTGATTATGATAATGTATAGTTATAGCAATATGAAAAGGTGGTAGGATGCCGATGTATGATCAAGTACAAGCAGTTGCGACTGAACCAGGAGCAGCAACGTTAGATATGGCGTCGTTACTTCTGAAAGCATATGAGCTTGGTGACACTATTATTGATTCCGCTCCAGTTGCAGATTATTTATATTGGCAATCTGAAGTAGCTAACAATACAGAAGTGAAAGAAATACAACGTGAGTTCAACAAAGCTAAAGAACTTTTTGAAGAATGTCAACGTTTTGGAAGATTCCATCCCAATTATCATGAAGCAAAAGATAAAGTGAAGGAAGTCGAAGCAAAGTTACAGGCGATTGCTTGTGTACGACAATTCAAAGAGCAAGAACAGCAGTTGGATGAACTATTGCATGAAGTAGCTACGACAATAGCAAGAGCTGTTTCGGAGACAATAAAGGTACCAAGCAATGAAAAAGGAGCAGGCGGTGGCTGTGGTAGCGGAGGTTCTTGTGGCTGCGGTAGCGGAGGTTGCGGCTAAATTCTTTATATATTAAAAGTTAAGAATAAGCTTTCGAAGTACTTTTCATTTGCTTATGTAGCAGATCGAGAAGGCAATGAAAAGTTGTAGGAGGAATTATAACCGATGTTACCAGAGCGTACAGGTTTTATTATATGGGTTAGCGATATGAAGTCTGCTAGAGGGTTGGAACGTTTTGGTACAGTTCATTATATGTCCCGTAAGCTACATTATGTTGTGTTGTATATGAATGCTGACAAAGCTGAAGATCAACTCAAGCAACTTCATCGACTTGCCTATGTTAAAAAGATTGAAAGATCTTATCGTAATGAGATTCCAACAGAATATAGCAAAGATGTTGAAGATAAAACTCGAGCATACAGTATTTAGTATGTGAAGGTTTGACAAGGAGCTGAGGCAACGTAGTTTTTACCGCGTTGCCTCAGCTCCTTTCTTTATTTAAGCCTAAGTTAGAAAAAGGCTCTAGCTTCAAAAGTTAAACTAGAACTTATTTACTACTATTTTCAAACAACCCCTTTATGTAATTGTAATTAATGCTTCCTGTACTGTCTCTATAAAAAAATGGATCTTTTCGAATGGTATCTTCTGAGTTAATGATAAAAGTCTTATATACATGTCCATTTGATTTATAAATTGTCGTTCTAAAAGAATATCCCATGTAGCCGATCGAGATTTTACTTTTCCTGAATGAAATTGAGTTAATATTATTTACAATATGTTCAATTTCTGATCGCTCAGTAATCGCAATTTCTTGACCGTTATTCCCATTAAAGATCTCGATTCTTAATACCTCTTGTGGAGTGATCCTGCTCATTTTACTCGGAACAAACCACCATACACATATAAGAATTACAAGTAAAATGGTAATAAGTATAAATGCCGATACTTTTTTCATTGAGCATTCCTCCCCCAAAAATTGAATTCCTTATAATATTCGCGATAGGATTGAACTATCCTGTCGGTCTCGGAACCAAGCCAATATTGAAGAAAAATTTAATGGGCATCTCTATCGTACTATTATTGTACGTTTGCGCTGCTTTTTTTAATGCATAGAGATTTATGTAATCTTCATGTATAATTGTTGGAAAATTCAACCAATCATGTTAGTATAGGAATATTGATGCAGGCTTTAATACCTAGTCCTAGGAGGCACATAATATGAGAGAGAAGCGGACAAGGCGTTGGAGTACATATGAAACTTTCTATATTGAGCTTGGTACAAAAAAAGTGGCAGATATTCATATTACAACGCATGCTGAGAAACGGTGGAAAGAACGTGTGACGCCATCATCTGGCGGGATGCAACATATCGCAGATTATATGTGGGATAGCTTGAGACGATCAGCTATCAAAATGTATTATCAAGGGGAAGAAGAAGCTTACATTATTGACGATGATCTTGTGTTTATTGCGGATTTTACTGAATCTGATCATGATAAGGATCTATTAGGTAATGCTTTACATCGTATGCATGTCATCACTTTTCTCGGGCATAAATCCGAAGTTGTTCAACTTCAAGATTTGAAGGCGTATTACACTTGGCTTAGACATAATCGGAAAATGAATTTATTGAAAAATAGTAGAACGATGAGATGAACCATCGTTACTACATTACTGCGATACATTTATGCTTAGAAGAAGCTACCTTTCAAGATCAGTGATCTTGAAAGGTAGCTTCTTTCTACGGATAGACTTACTGGACAATAAGTATTAGGACTATTGTAATGAAACCTTTGTGTTATATTATTTTGGTAGTTGTTGTATAATGGCATCAGTAGAAAGGGTGGGAACGACATGGCTTTAAACTTTCATCAATTACATATTTTCCATACCGTTGCGGATCGAGGTAGTTTCTCTGCCGCAGCCCAAACTTTATATATGACTCAGCCAGCTGTAACGATGCAAATTCAATCACTTGAAGAATACTTTGGTACAAAGTTATTTATGCGCTCTACAAAGAAGATTGAGTTAACTGAAGCCGGTAAAGTACTACTGCCCTATGCGAAGAAAAGTATAGATCTCATTAGAGAAACGGACATGGTGATGTCTAGTTTTACGAAGCAGTTGAAAGGTCGTTTGCAATTAGGTGCAAGCTTAACGATTGGTGAGTCTATTCTCCCTCGATGGTTAGGACCCTTCGGCAAGGAATTTCCGCATATCGGTATTAGTATGAAAGTGATGAATACGACTCATCTTATAGAAGAGATTGAGAATCACCAACTTAATTTTGCAATTATTGAAGCGCCTATTCAGCATCCAGATATGCATATCGAAGCAGTGATGGAAGATGAGTTGGTCCTTGTTGTACCAAGTGATCACCCGCTTGCAGATCTGGAAAGGTTACAACTTGAGGATGTACTACAATATCCATTTATATTACGTGAACAAGGTTCAGGTACTAGGCAAGTAATGGAAGATAAACTCATTGCTAATGGCTTTGATCCTATGCAATTAAAAATTGTGATGGAACTGGGAAGCACAGGGGCAATCAAATCAGCAGTAGAAGCGGGTCTTGGAATTTCATTTTTATCGATATCATCTGTGAAACATGAGGTTGCTCTTGGACTTATTAAAACATTACCAATCGAGAATGTAACATTTAAGCGTCAATTTTATTCTGTATATTTAAAATCGTCCTTATTGCCTATTTCTGCAGTAACATTTCTGAACTTTCTAAGAGAGAGGGATCTTAGTCAATGGCTATAATACAACCTTCAATAGATATGCATGTTCATACGACTGCTTCTGATGGCATGTTTTCACCTACAGAAATTGTGGCGATGGCAGCGCAGTTAGAATTGACAGCTGTAGCAATAACAGATCATGATACAACGGCAGGCGTTCAAGAAGCGCTACAAGCAGCTGAACAATACCAAATTAAGTTGTTACCTGGAATAGAGATCAGTACCGTCGCTGATGGACAAGAAATACATGTGTTAGGTTATTTTACGAATAATGAGGATGAATTATGGCAAAGGCGCCTTTTGCAATTAGGGGCAACTCGTGAGAGTCGTAATGAGATGTTACTTGCCAAGTTGAATGAACTTGGAATAGCTATAACATGGCAAGAAGTGGTTGAGATAGCAGGTGATACGCATGGTTCAATTGGCAGACCACATTTTGCGCAAATTCTTATAAACAAAGGTTATGTGAAAAGTAAGCAGGAAGCCTTTGATCAGTATCTTGGTGAATCTGGAAAAGCTTATGTGCAGCCATTACGCATTCATCCTTCGGACGCTTATCAATGGATTAAGGAAGCTGGCGGGGTAGCTGTTCTTGCTCATCCCGGCATTTATCATAACGATATGTTAGTAGAACAATTGTTACAAGCAGGAGTGGATGGAGTAGAAGTTAATCATTCTGATCATACGCCGCAGCAAATAAAGTATTACGAATCGTTAGCTAAACGATACAACTTGCTTATGACTGCAGGATCAGATTTCCATGGGATTGATAAACAAGGTACACAAATTCATGGTCATTTGGGCAGTGTAGGTACGACAATGGAAGTGTACGACCAGATCTATGCGCTTCATCAATCCCGTCTATAGTTTGTTCTAAAAGCGGACTTTGATAACGATGGGTATGCTAACGTAGCTTATTCGACATCGAATATGAAGCGAACTTGGAAAGTGCGGTTCGCGTGTACCAATAACGTACACTTGCGCTTCCACCTTTCTCAAGTTGCGCTCCATCTTCTTGGTTCTAAAAGCCCGATTTTTGAACTTCAATTAGAAGAGGTTGTTCAAAACATTCACTTGTGATCACGATGTAAAGCTGCGGAGTAAATTCAGCGTCGAAGCTGCCATTCATCGGAAGCCTGTGATGCTCGTGTACCAATAACGTACACTCCGCTTCTCGTTTCCT
>Ga0160441_100295_pt1 | contig 46063 bp, 49 predicted proteins | sample HID1971K_E1MG_FD_108260 | JGI IMG/M metagenome (GOLD analysis project Ga0160441, IMG submission 108260) | Enriched millipede-associated microbial communities from UW Madison campus, WI, USA - HID1971K_E1 MG | ecosystem: Host-associated > Arthropoda: Insects > Digestive system > Unclassified ... | reverse complement strand
TCACGGTCGTCGACGCCGGGCTGCCCGGCCACTTCCACGACCTCGTGCGCGAGCTGAAGAGCCTCGGCCTCACCCCCTCCGACGTCAAGGGCGTCGTGCTCACGCACGGCGACAGCGACCACATCGGGTTCGCCGAGCGCCTGCGACGCGACCACGGCGTGCCGATCTACGTGCACGAAGCCGATGCCGAACGTGCCCGCACCGGCGCGAAGGGCAAGGTCGGGATGCCCCCGATGAAGGTCGGCCCCACGGTGGGATTCTTCACCTACGCGCTGCGCAAGCGCGCCATGCCCACGCAGTACGTGACCGAGGTCGTCGAGGTGCACGACGGCGACGTGCTCGACCTGCCCGGTTCGCCCGTGATCGTCGGGATGCCGGGCCACTCGGCCGGCAGCATCGCGGTGCACTCCGCTCTGGCCGATGCGGTGTTCGTCGGCGATGCGCTGACCACTCGCCACGTGCTGACCGGGCATGCCGGCCTCCAGCCGGCACCGTTCACCGACGACCCCGCCGAGGCACTCGACTCGCTCGACCGCCTCGCCGGGCTGCAGGCGTCCTGGGTGCTGCCCGGCCACGGCACGCCGTGGCACGGCTCCCCCGCCGACGTCGCCACCGAGGTGCGCAAGGCCGCGGCGTCCCGCTGAGACACTGCGCTCCGGCCGAGACACCACGCGAACCGTAGTGTCTCGGCCGGAACATGTTGTCTCGCGACGCGTGGGCTCAGACCGGCCGCGCCGCAGCGAACAGGTTCGCCGGGTCGTAGTCGAGCTTGAGTTGACGCAGCCGCGCCCGCGCCTGGCCGAACGCGAGCGAGCGGTCGGCGCCGGGCGCGTCGATGAACGTGAGCGCGAGTGCATCGATGTGCCAGGCCGCAAGAGCCGCGACGCCCGCATGCACGGCCGCGGTCGCAGCGGGCGCCGCCTCGGGCACCGGCACCATCGCCACCGAATGCAGGGCGTACTGGCCCGCGAGGGACGCGATCGCGCCACCGCCCTCGGGACGGCGGTTCAGCGCACCGCCCACATGACGCAGCTCCTGTACGAACAGCCCCGGCTCCGCTGCCGCGGCGACGAACGCATCGACCGCCGCTGCGGGCAGCTCGCCGAGCATCGCGTGCCACGTCGCCGACGGCGACGGCTCGGGCGGGTCCATGTGCACCTGCACGAGAGCGGGCGCCGGGATGCGGGCGAACGTGTCCATCTCGGGCTGCAGCGCACGCAGCGGTCCGAGTAGGGCGGATGCCACGGCATCCGTCTCTTCGATCGCACCGTCGATCACCACGAGCGACCGGCCCGACAGGAACGGCGGCAGCTCGGGCAGCGGCGGAAGGTGCAGGATCCGCAGGACGGTCGTCGCCGACTCGGGTGCCGTCGCGGTCCACCGCGCCCACGCGTGCGCGACCTCGCTCGCGTGCGAGGCATCCCACAGCAGCATGCCGGCGAAGACGTCGGCGATCGGCAGCAGGTCGATCTCGATCGCGACGACGACGCCGAAGGCACCGGAGCCGCCGCGGAGGGCCCAGAACAGGTCGGCGTGCTCGTCGGCCGTCGCACGCACGATCGTGCCGTCGGCGGTGACCACTTCGACGGCGCGCACCGTGTTGACGGCGAGGCCGTGGGCGCGCCCGTAGAACGACACCCCGCCGCTGAGCAGATAGCCGACGACCGACACGTCGCCGGCGCTGCCGTGCGGGGCCGTGAGCCCGTGAGGTGCGGCCGCCTCGAGCACGTCGTTCCACAGCGAGCCGCCGAGCACACGGGCCGTGCGCGCCGGGGCATCGACCTCGACGCCTCGAAGCCCGCGCAGCGACACGATGACGGTGTGGGTCAGGTCTGTCTCGCTGAGTGCGGCGGCGGCGTGGCCGGTCGACTGCGGAGCGATGCGCAGCCCCGACAGCACCGCGGCGCGGACGGCGTCGACGACGTCGCCCGCCGACTCCGGGACGGCGACGGCGAAGGGCTGCTGCACGACGGCCAGATTCCACGGCGTCCGGGCGGCGTCGAACCCGGCGTCGCCGGGAAGGAGCACCTTGTCGCCGAGCGCGGCACGCAGATCTGAGGCTGCGGCGCCTGCGGCGGCGTTCGGGACATCGATGGCGAGGTCGTTCAAGGACATGGGATGCCTTCCGTTCAGGGTGGTCCGCGCCCCCTGCGCAGCACACACCCCGTGAAGGAGCAGCACCCCACGCCCCTGATACGTCAGCCGTCGAAGTCCTCGGGCTCCACGTCGTCGAGGAAGCGCTTGAACTCGTCCAGCCGCTCGGACGCATCGGTGTCGGTGAGCACGTCGGGCACGCCCGCCTCGGTCATCACGTCGTCGGCGACCCACATCGCGGCGCCCACACGCGAGGCCAGCGCGATCGCATCGGACGGTCGCGCGTCGACCACACGGTCGCCGAGGGCGGTCGACAGCGTCACCTCGGCGTAGAACGTGCCTTCATCGACACGGGTGACTTCGACCCGGGTGGCGACCGCGTCGAGGGCGATCAGAATCGAGCGCATCAGGTCGTGGGCGAGTGGACGCGGAACGTCGGCGTTCTCGACGGCCACCAGGATCGATGTGGCCTCCAGCTGCCCGATCCAGACCGGCAGCACGAACCCGTCACCGGGCAGCTGATCGACGGGCTTGAGCAGGAGCACATGCTGCCCCGACGCGTCGAGGGCCACGCCGGCGACACGGACCTGGACCATGCTCACATCGTAGGCACGGCGCGCGCACCCGCACAGGGGTGCGCGCCATGCAGGGCGACAGTCGCAGGGTCACACGACGTGGACCGGCATCCACACCGGAGAGGTATAGCCGAGGCCGGCGCTGATGCCGACGCCGCCAGCCCACGCGCCGAGCGCGTTGCCGACGTTTAACGCGCCGATGTTGGCGCCGGACGCGAGGGTCGGGCGCCGCCGGTGTAGTCCATGATGCGGCTCTGCAGCCCCGGCACGGTGCCGAAGCCAGATGGCCTCGTCACTCCCTGCCGGAGACGGCGGCGGACTCCGCCGACTGACCCAGACGGCCGCCCAGGAACCGCGCGAACCACAGCCCGCTCTGCTTTGGCGTGCGCTGCTGCGTCTCATAGTCGACGCGCACGATGCCGAAGCGTCGCGTGTAGCCCCACGCCCACTCGAAGTTGTCGATGAGCGACCACGCGAAGTAGCCACGGAGCGGCAGCCCGCGACGAATCGCCTCGCCGCACGCGTCGATGTGGAGCCGCAGGTAGTCGGTGCGCTCCCAGTCGGCGACCGAGCCATCAGGCTCGACCACGTCCTCATAGGCGGAACCGTTCTCGGTGATGTAGAGCGGCAGGCCGGGCGCACGCTCGGCGGCCATCTCGAGCACCTCGACGAGCGCGTCGGGGTGTATCTCCCATCCCATCTGCGTGCGGGACGCATCGGTCCCCACGAATGCGACGGACTCGCTGCCCGGGTACGCGCTGGGCGCTGCCGGATGCGCCTCGAAGCCGGCAGCGTCCGTCGTCTGAGCATGATCGGCGGGTGCGCCTGCAACGGTGTGCCTGCTGTAGAAGTTGACTCCGAGGAAGTCGATCGGAGCCGAGATGGCCGCCAGGTCCGCGGTCGACGCGTTGTCGGCGAACCATGCACCCTCGCCCAGGTCCTCGAGCACATCGTTCGGATAGTGGCCACGCAGCACAGGATCGAGGAACAGCCTGTTGCTGAGCCCGTCGATGCGGCGGGCCGCGTCGACATCTTCTGCCGAGTCGCTCGCGGCGCGCACCGAGTACAGGTTCAGCGTGATCCCGGCGGTCGCCTCCGGGCTACGCCGACGGATCTCGTCCAGACCCAGACCGTGGGCGAGCAGCAGGTGGTGCGCAGCCCGCGCCGAACGAGTACCCTGCTGCCTGCCCGGAGCGTGATGACCGCTGGCGTATCCGAGGAACGCCGAGCACCACGGCTCGTTGAGGGTGATCCAGTGCGAGACGACATCGCGCAGGCCGTCGACGGCGAGCGCGGTGTACTCGGCGAAGCGCAGCGCGGTGTCTCGTTCGAGCCAGCCGCCGGCATCCTCGAGTGACTGCGGCAGGTCCCAGTGGTAGAGCGTCGCCCACGGCGTGAGGCCCTGCTCCAGCAGCGCGTCGGCGAGGCGACGGTAGAAGTCGATGCCCGCCTGGTTGACGCCGCCCCGGCCTTCGGGCTGAATGCGTGGCCAGCCGAGCGAGAAGCGGTACGCGTCCATGCCGAGGTCGGCCATCAGCGCCACGTCTTCGCCGAAGCGATGGTAGTGGTCGTCGGCGACATCACCGGTGCTGCCGTCTGCGATCGCACCCGGCACGCGGCTGAAGGTGTCCCAGATGCTGGGCAGCCGTCCGCCCTCGGCCGCCGCGCCCTCGACCTGGTACGCGGCCGTCGCGGTGCCCCAGATGAACTCCCGGGGAAAGCCCGCGCGATCCATGTCAACGCTCCTTCGCCGGCGCGAGCCAGTCGCCGTCGCCGTTCTCGTGCAACGCGATGAGGATGTCGTCGCGCTTGATGCCCAGTGCTGCCAGCCGGTCCGCCACCAGCTCCGCACCCTGCTGCTTCTGCTGCGGGGTGTACCCGGTGAAGGCGAGGATCTGCACGAAGACGATGTCCGAGCGGTCCGCGTCGGGGAACGTGCGGCTGAAGAAGAGGTCGCCGGGCTGGTGCACCTGGAAGATCTGGAACAGGTCGTCGGCCGGCATCCCCCACGCCTCGACGAGCGCACCATGAATGGCCTCGCTCATGTCGGGGCGCAGCGGCGCCAGTCCGTCGTGGATGTCGACACGGACAAGTGGCATGGGTTCTTTCGCTTTCAGTCAGGGTGGGAGATGAGCGGATGCCGCATCAGCGGCGTACGGGAGCGTCCAGCCAGTTCTCGGCCGGCGGCACGAGAGACTCGAGCTCTTCCCAGAGATCCTCCGGAAGCTCGCCTGTCGCCGCCTGGACCGTCGACTCGATTCGCGAGATCTTGCTGATGCCGACGATGGTCGTGGCGAACCGGGGATCTCGCGTCGAGAATCGGACCGCCGCAGTAGAGAGGTCCGTGCCGTGGCGTTCGCAGACCCGGCGCATCTCAGTGACGGCGGCAAGCGTGGCCGGCGACGCGGGTCGATAGCCGTAGCTCGTGTTGCTGCCGGTGGCGTCCGCCAGGATGCCGCCGCCGAGCACCGCCGCGTTCACGACGGCGACGCCCTGCTCGTGCGCGCGTTCGATGAGAGCGCCGGCACTGCGGTCGACGAGGGTCCAGCGATTGTGGACGAGGAGGACCTCGAATACGCCGAGGTCGAAGTACTTCGCCATCTGATGGACGTCGCCGCCGGCCAGGCCGATGTGGCCGACCTCACCGCGCTCGCGCGCTGCGACGAGCGCATCCACCGCGCCCCCGGGCTTGGTCATCTCGTCGAAGTCGTGGAACTCAGGATCGTGCAGGTGCACGACGGGCAGTGGCGCGATGCCGAGTCGCTCCGAGCTCTCGGCGAGCGATCGGCGGACACGATCGCCGCTGTAGTCCGAACCCGCTGCATCGACCTTCGTGATCACAAGCACGTCGGACGGCAGGCCTCCAGACTCGGCGATCGCGCGCCCGATGCGCTCCTCACTCCGGCCGGCGGAGTAGCCGTTAGAGGTGTCGATCGTGCGGATGTCGCTGTCGAGCACCGCGCGCACGAGTTCGATCGCGTCGCGCTCGGCGACGTCGTAGCCGAAGTTCTCTGGCATGCTGCCGAGCGGGCCGCCACCAAGGGTGACGGGGCTCACAGTAAGGCCGGTGCCGCCGAGGGGGCGCAACTCCCAGCGCACCTCACGCACCGTCCATCGCGAGCACGAGCCCATCGGGATCGGCGACGAGAGCGAGCCCCGACTTGTTCGCCACTGGACTCGCAGACTCCGGCGCCTCTCCGTCCAGCGCTACGGCCGCGAATCCGGGAGCGTCGATCTGCGGTTCACGCCGGGCCAGCTCGGCCGCGCCGAACTCGAAAATCTCGATCGAGCTGTCGCCGTCTCGCAGATACGTGATCTCGAAGCCGCGAGAATCAGAGGGCTGGTGGATGCCGCCCATCAGGGTGTACCCGAGACTGCGGAAGAACTCGTGTGCAGCGTCGGCGTCGTGCACAGACTCGGCGACGTGGTCGAATCGCGGGCGGTCGGGATCTCCCAGTCCCCAGTCGGCATCCACCGCATCCCGGTCGTACACCTCGTGGTACTGCAGCGGGCCCTCGACGAGTTCCAGGAGTGTGCCGTCCGGGTCGAAGAAGAACGTGATGCGCACGTCGCCTTCGGCGTGGATCGGTTCGAGCTGGAAGGGGACGTCGTCCGCACGCAGGCGCGCGACGCGCTCGTCCAGATCGGACACCTTGAACCCTACGTGCCGGAATCCCTCCTGCAGGTCGTCCGCGATCCAGGTTGAGTCGGCGGGCGCATCGAGGCGCGTGAGCCGGATCGTGGCGGTCACGGCATCGAGCACCGCGCTGTCGACTTTGACCTCGACGGGGACGGCACCGAGGTGGCGCGCGTAGAAGTCCACCGATCGCGGGATGTCGGCGACGTTGATGAGTACGGATGTGATGGCCAAGGGAGTTCCTCTCTCTACTTCATGACTTTGGGGTAGTAAGTTTTGGACAGTCGCCGGCATCGCACAGGACGCGGCGTGTGTCAGGCCTCGAGCGCGACGGCGACGCGGCGGGAAGAGCGGGCGTGCGGCGTCAGGACGTACTGGAGCGCAAGCGAAGCCGCCCCCACGGCGGCTGCGTCGATTCCAGGATCCGACAGCTCGACCGAGACGCCGTGCACTGCCCGCGTGCGTGCGAGCGCGTGCACGGCATCGCGGATGTACCGGACGTAGACGGCCCCGGCGTCGGCGAACCCGGGGCCCGCGAGATACAGCCGATCGAGATCGAGCAGATTGACCACCGCGAGCATCGCCACAGCGACGTAGCGGGCCGACTGCTCGATCAACGCTAGAGAGCGCTCTTCGCCACGGGCGGCGGCGCGGGCGATCGCCTGGAAATCGGGCCTCAGGTGCGCATCGCCGCCGGTGATCGACAGCTCGGTGCGCAAACTCTCGTCCGCCATCGCCTGCGCGACGATGGCTCGGGGCGCCGCGAGCATCTCCAGGCACCCGCGAGAGCCGCACCAGCATTGCGGACCGTCCATCTCAAGCGCCATGTGGCCGATCTCGCCGACATTCGCCGAGGCTCCGCGGCTCAGGCGCCCGTCGGTCAGCAGACCCAGACCGAACCCGTTCGACATGTACAGCGTCGCGAAGTCGTTGCTCGCTGCCAACCGGCCGACCCAGAACTGACCCAGCGCCGCGCAGGCCGCGTCGTTGTCGCGCACGGTCGGCAGCCCGGTCGCCGCTTCGAGCGCCTCCTGCAGGGCGAACGACTCCCACTCGTCTGCGGTGAGCGACAGCCGCTCGGCGCCGCCGCGGATGTCGAGGCCGGCACCCGCGACGCCGACACCGACCACGGCAGCCACCGGGATGTCGAGCTCCTCGAAGACACGTCCGAGCTCGTTCCCGATGCGAGCAACCACCTCGCTGGGACGCGCCTGCCGGATGCCCGGCGTGACGAGCTGACCCACGACGTTCCCGCCCAGATCGGTGACCACGTAGGTGAGCCGCGCATCGTCGAGCGACAGCCCGACTGCGTAGCGAGCCTGGAGATTGAGCTCCAGCAGGCTCGGCCTCTTGCCTCCTGTCGAATCGCCGTAACCGGTCTCGACCACCAGCCCGGCGTCGATAAGCGACTTGATGATGCGCGTGATCGAGGTCGCGGTGAGACCAGACATCTCGGCGAGCTCGATGCGGCTGACGGTTCCGCTGGAGCGGATCATGTCGAGTACCGCCGAGCGGGTGTTCTCGAAGGACGGTCCGAGCCGCCGTACGCCCGTCATGCGCTCTCCCGCCTCACGATGAATGGGTCCGGTGCTCGATCGGCCGGGGCCTCGCCGCCGGCGATCGTGGCCAGCATCCTATGACCGAGCAGGCGCCCGATCTCACCGCCGCGACGATCCACGGCGGTCAGCGATGGTGTCGCACTGCGACACAACGCCGAGTCCGTCCACGAGACGATCGCGACGTCGTCGGGCATGATAAGGCCTCGCGAGATGAAGGTCGAGGCCGTCGCAGCCGCATGGACGTCGCTGTCGAACAGTAGAGTCGCCGGTCCCGTCGCGAGGATCGCCGACGCGGCTGCGACGGCGGCGGCGGCATCCCGTTCGACATGCACGATCTCGAAGCGGTCGCCGACGGCCCTCGCGCGCGCCTGCGAGGTGACCGAGTCACCCGGCGTGGCGATGTACACCGTGCGCTCGTGTCGACCGGACGCAAGAAAGCCGCTGATCACGTCGACCGAGGCGGCCGCATCCACGAGCACCGCCGGGAAGTCGCCGTGCTGGGAGACATCGACGACCGCAGCGAAGGGAAGCCCGAGCGATCGCAGCAGCTTGACTCGCTCGTCTCCGCGCCCCGCGCCGAGCACGACGACCCCGGCGATGCCGTCCGACGCGGCCCAGAGGCGGTACATGCGACGCTCGGACGCGGCATCGTGGACGACGCGTGTGAACAGTCCGTAGCCATCGGCGATCAGCGGCTCGGCCAAGGCGTTCACGAGTGCGGCGACGAAGTGGTCGTCCGTGCTGTCTGCCGGGATTGCGAGGCCGATCCCCGTCATGCGGCCTCCGTCGCTGGTCTGTCCACCCATCCGCTGGTCGATATGCGGACGGGAGCTGCGGGCACCGGGCCCGACTGTGGTCGTGATCGCGCTCATCCTAGGATCGCCTACTTGATCGCGCCGGCTGCCATGCCGCGCTCGAACTGCTTCTGCAGGGCGATGTACGCGACAATCGTCGGGATCGCCGTCACTACTGCGGCGGCGAGGACCTTCGGGATGTCGTCGTTGTACTGACGGCGGAAGAACTCCGGCAGGAGCGTGACTACACCCATGTCGTCGTTGATGAGGAACACCTTCGGGAGCAGGTATGCGTTCCACGCGTTGATCAGCACGAGCACGAGCAGAGCGACGGCGATGGGTCGCGCGAGCGGCAGCAGCACCGACCAGAACATGCGCACCGTCCCTGCGCCGTCGAGCCGAGCAGCCTCGAACAGCGTGTCCGGGATGCCGTCGACGTACCCGCGCGCGATCAGGACCGTGAACGGGATCTGGAGCGCCGCGATCGGAAGGATGACCGACCAGAAGGTCCCGAGAAGCCCCAATGCGACGGCGGTCGAGTACAGCGGCGCAATGAGCACCACCTCTGGCAGTGTGAGCGCCGCCATCATGAGCCAGAAGAACAGCTCCTTGCTGCGGATCCGGAGCTTGGAGAAGCCGAAAGCCGCCATCATCGTCGCGATGTAGATGATGATGATCGACCCCGCCGCCACGATCGCGGAGTTCAGGAAGAACCGGAAGAAGCCCGGTACAGAGACGACGGCGGCGTAGTTCCCCCAGCCTGCGCCCTCGAACGACTTCGCGACCATCGTGTAGATGGGGACGAGGAACGGGATGACGGCGATCGTGAGAACAATCTGAAGCACTGCACGAGAGGTGCGCGAACGGGTCTCAAACATCGACGCCTGCCTTCACTGCTTTGGTCACCTTGGCGCGCCGCTCGCGCGAGCGCAGCTGGATGAGGATCGAGGTCGCGACGGCGATCACCAGCAGGATGACCGAGAGTGCGGACGCATACCCCAGGTTGCGATCGGATGCCGCGATCTCGGAGTAGATCATCGTCCCGAGGAACTCGGACGAGTGCGCAGGACCGCCTTGCGTGATGAGCCACACGTTGTCGAAGAGCTTGAGCGCCGTGATCAGGTTGAGGATCGCGAGCGAGATCGTGATGGCCTTAACGTTCGGCAGCACGAGTGAGAACAGAATGCGAAGGTTGCCTGCGCCGTCGACGCGACCAGCTTCGATCATCTCGGGGTCGATCTGCGTCATGGCCCCGAAGTACAGGATGAAGCCGAATCCGATCGAGCCCCAGCATCCCACCAGGATCACAACCATGAGCGACGTCGTCGACTGACCGATCCACGACTGCGTAAGCGCGCCGAGGCCGATCGACTCCAGGATGGCGTTGACCGTTCCGTTGCTCTGCCACACCTGGATGTGCGCGGGAGCGAGAGTCGCGGGAGCGACCACCACGGGGATCACGATGATCACCTTGTAGAGGCTGCCGAGGAAGACCTTCGAGTGCAGAGCGGCGGCGAAGAACACGCCGCCGATGACCTGCACGGCGAAGACGACCACGAAGTACACGACGGTGTTGCGGATCGCGGTCCAGAACACCGGATCGGTGAAGGCTTCCACGTAGTTGTCGAAGCCGATCGGGTTCATCGGAGAGCGTCCGCCGCGCCAGTCGAAGAACGAGATGTAGCCCGAGTAGACGATGCTGTAGTAGATCAGCCCGACCGAGATCACGAGCGCGGGGATGATCCAGCGGAACCCTCCGGGGATGAGGGGGACGACGCGGCGACGCCGTCCCCCCTTTTCCCCCTGCGCGTATGGCCGTGCCGGGTCGACGGTCCGCGGTGCGAGAGATGTCATGTCGTCACGTCCAGGGTCTCGATGTGGTGGATGCCTGTTCGAATCGTCACTTCACGCCGACGGCGCTCGCCTCCGAGGACTGCTGCAGCTGAGCCGCGATGTCTTCGACCGACAGATCGATCGTGGGGTCAAGCACCTGCTGGATGGCGACCACGATCGCGTCGAGCGTCGAGGAGGTGGTCTGCCACTGGCGGGACTGCGTCGTGGCAGTACTATCGGCGATCAGTTGCTCGATCGCCGGCTGCTGGACGTCCTCGTCGACAAGAGAGATGGCTGACCAGTCTGGTGCGACGCCCTGCAGCGCGGGCAGCAGGTCGATCGCATTGGCGACGTTTTGCTGGCCGGCCTCCGACATTGTCATCCAGGTCACGAAGGTCTTGGCGGCGCCGATGTTCTTCGAGTCCGCATTGATCGCCAGACCGTAGTCGACCTCGCCGAACGGCACCGAGCCGTTGCCCTGGCCCGCTACGTCGGGGAACTCGGCGGGCAGCTGCACGAAGCACTGCGGTTCGCTCACCCCTGCGGACTCCATTGCCGACTTGCAGGACTCGGAGCCTGAGTACTGCGTGTACCAGAAGCCCATCTGAACCATCGCGGCCTCGCCCTTCATGAACGCCTCGTTCGCGAGCGGGTACTGCCCGGCATCCAGGGCATTCGACGAGATGATGCCGTCGTCCTTCATGTCCTCGATGATCTGCAGGACCTCGACCCCCTCGGGGTCGTCCCACTTGGCCTTGCCCGTCGCCGCGGCGAGGAAGAAGTCGGGGTCGACCGAGTTCGCGATCGCGTGGTACATCTCGGTCGGGAAGGTGTCCTCACCGCCGGCACCCATCGTGAAGCACGTCTTGCCGATAGCTTCGATCTTCTGGCAGGCGTCGACCCACGAGTCGTAGTCGGTCGGGACCGCGGCGCCCGCCTCGTCGAAGATGCCCTGGTTGTACCAGACGAAGCCGGCTGACATGCCGCCGAGAGGCAGCGACACCTGGGTGCCGTCGGTCGTGCGGAGCTGCTCGGCGTAGCCGCCGCCGAACTTCGACTCCCAGTCGTCGCCGAGCGTGTCCTCGGCCAGTGGTGCGAGGTCGATCGCATACGGACCCCACAGGTCGGGCGTGCCGCCCGCGGCCGACAGGTCGAAGACGTCCGGACCCTTGCCCGACTCGAGAGCGGGGACGATCGTGTTGCGGAAGTCGACGTTCTCGAAGTTGCGGTACGTGACCGTGATGTCGGGATACTCCTCGTTGAACGCCGCGATGTATCGCTCGGCGACCGGCGTGTCGGGCGTCCAGCCCCACCACGTCACCTCGCCGGAGTCGGCAGGTGCGGCGTCCGCGTCCCCACCGGCGCCGCCGGCGCACGCCGTCAATGAGATCGCGGCGATCGCCACGACTCCCGCGGCCGTCAGAAACCGGGACTTGTTCATTGCAGTTCCTCTCACTTCGTTGTGCTGAGCCAGCCGGCAGCGCGGCAGCTTCTCCAAGGGATCGGCCTCGCCATCGGCCGGTTCGGGTCCGCCGTATCGCGTCGACTCAGGCCACGATAGCCACGATTCACACTCTTGGGAAGTACTTACTGAACTTTTGTTAGTTAGATATGCGGAAGGTCCTTCCCATCCCGTCGAGCGAGTTGGCGAGTCCGCGACCCCGAGACGCATTCACCGGAATGGATGCCGCGAGCGTACGGTTGCAGTCGACATGGAACGATTCGGAACCCTCTCGTTCGGCCACTACGGCCCGCTCGGCGGCGGCCGCCAGCTCACGGCCGCCGACTCGATGCGGCAGGCCATCGACCTGGCGCAGGGCATGGACGAACTCGGTGTCAACGGCGCGTACTTCCGCGTACACCACTTCGCGCGCCAGCAGGCGTCGCCGATGCCGCTGCTGGCGGCGATCGCGGCGCGCACCGAGCGCATCGAGGTCGGCACCGGCGTCATCGACATGCGGTACGAGAACCCGCTGTACCTCGCCGAGGAGGCGGCGGCCGTCGACCTGATCTCGGACGGCAGGCTCGCACTCGGGGTGAGCCGCGGCTCACCCGAGTCCGTCGTGCGCGGGTACGAGACGTTCGGCTACACCGGCTCGGAGGATCCGCGCGGCGCCGACATCGCCCGCGAGCACTTCGACCTGTTCCTGCGCGCGATCGACGGTGAGGGCCTCGCCGAGCGCGATGCTGACTCGCCGTTCGGGGGCCCTTCGACAGGCTCAGGGACCGGTGGGCTGCAGCGGATCGAACCGCACTCCCCCGGACTGCGCTCGCGCGTGTGGTGGGGCGCCGGCAACCGCGACAGCGCCGAGTGGGCCGGCCGCGTCGGCGTGAACCTCATGTCGTCGACGCTGCTCACATCGGCCGACGGCCGCCCGTTCGATCTCCTGCAGGCCGAGCAGATCGATGCGTTCCGCACCGCCTGGCGGGAGGCCGGCCATGCGGGAACGCCGCGGGTGTCGGTGAGCCGCTCGATCTTCCCCATCACGACCGCCGAAGAAGAGATGTACTTCGGCGGCCGGCAGGACGGCGACCAGATCGGCATCATCGACGGCATCCGCTCGACGTTCGGCAAGACCTACGCGGCGGCGCCCGACGTGCTGGTCGAACAGCTCAAGGACGACGCGGCGATCGCCGCCGCCGACACCCTGATGCTCACCATCCCGAGCCAGCTCGGTGTCGAGTTCAACCTGCGCGTCGTCGAGTCGTTCGCGAAGTACGTCGCCCCCGAGCTCGGCTGGCGCTCGACCCGCGCCTGACCCGCACACGACCGGTTGAGTGGATGCCGCGGCCCGCGGCATCCACTCAGTCCAGAGTTTCGACGCCGGTGATGCGCAGCTCCTCCACGTCGAGCCGGGTCTGGATCTGGGTCACGACGGCGTCATCGACCGCACCTTCCCGGCGCAGGCGGTACAGCACCTCGCGCTTGCGGTCGAGCACCGCGATCCGCAGCTTGGAGTACTCCTCGTCGCGCTCACGGGGCGAGGGGAGCGGCTCAGGCGCGGCCACCAGGACAGCCGTGGCGTCGAGGGATGCCTCGGCGGCGGCATCCGGCTCCCCGATCCGACGATCGAGGTCGGCGATCTGACGATCGACGTCGGCTTGCTGACGTGCCTGCACACGCTCGTTGTTGCGCTCGAGATACTCGTAGTAGTCGCGCGTGAGGCGGTCGCGGATCTCTTCGCTGACGCCGTGGTCGTGCGCGAGCTCCTTCACCGCGGTGAGCGCGGCCCCGGTGATCGCCCGCTCGGCGAGCTCGAGCTCCTGCTGCATCGCGAGATCCTCGGGGAACCGCGCCCACCGCACGACCGAGGGCAGCAGCGGTCCCTGCACCAGCAGCGTCAGCACGATCACGCCCGCCGTGACGAACACGATCTCGTCACGACCGGGAAGGGCCGCACCCGCCGACGTCGTCAGAGGCACCGACAGCGCGATCGCGAGCGACACCGCACCGCGGAAACCGGCCACGGCGCTCACCATGCGCGAGCGCCAGGTGGTGCGCCGCAGGCGCTGCGACGGTCTGCGGTCCAGCATCCGGATCACCATCACCGACGCCGTCTGCACCACGAAGCGGGTCACCAGCAGTCCCAGCCATACCGCGACGGTGACGAGCACCAGCCATCCGATCTCGCGACCGGGGATGTCGTGGGCGACCGCCTGCACCTCGAACCCGATGATGACGAACAGCGACCCGTTCAGCAGGAACGATCCGAGCGGCCACGTCCACTGCGCCTGCCGTCGGGAGGCCGCCGTGCTGATGCGCGGCATGATGTACGCGACGATGAGCCCTGCCACCACGACGGCCAGCACCCCGGACGCGTGGATGAGCTCCGCCAGCAGGAACGCCGTGAACGGCACCAGCAGCAGCGCGATGTTGAGGTTCAGCGTGTTGCGCAGCCGCCGCATGACGAGGTACGCCGCCCCCGCGACGATCAGGCCGGCGACCGCACCGCCGATGTACGACATGAGCACGAGGCCCGTGATGTCCAACGGCGTGTACTGCCCGCCGACCGCGACACCGACGGCCACCCCGTACAGCACCAGCGCCGTGCCGTCGTTCGTGAGGCTCTCGGCCTTGAGATTCATGAAGTTGCGACGCGGCAGCATGCGGCCGAGCGCCGCGACCGCGGTGGCGTCGGTCGGGGCGACGGCGGCACCGAGAATGAACGCGGCGTTCCACGGCAGCCCGAGCGCGTAGGCGATCCCCGCCACGGCGAACGCCGTCGCGACCACGAGGAGCGTGCTCGACAGCACGATGCCGCGGAAGTCGCGGCGGATCGACCGCAATGACGTCGTCAGGCTCTCCCAGAACAGCAGCACCGGGAGGAACAGCAGCAGCACGGTCTCGGGCGGCAGTACGATCTCGCGCACCTCGGGGATGAAGCCGAGCGCGAGCCCTGCCACGAGCAGCAGGAGCGGCACCGCTACGCGCAGCTTGGGCGCGAGGATGGCTCCGGTGAGCACGGTGATCCCGACCAGGACGGTGACCTCGAGTCCGTTCATGTGGCGGCTCCCTTCGGTGCCATGATGCTCGCAACCGTCGGAGACGCGCGAGGATTCCCGGATGCCGGTCTGCTCTGTCTTCGAGACGACCCTCGGCGATAGACTCCGGCCATCCGATGCGACGGCCTCGATCGAGGCCAGGGGTGGACGAAGGCGATGCCGATGGACAGCACGGACCTGGCCGACCTGATCGACGAGCTGACCGCGACGGCGCGGGATGCCTCCAGCGGCCGCGCCGCGCGCACGATCCGCGGCGGTCACGAGCATGCGCTGCGTGAGACGGTGATCGCGCTGCGCGCCGGCCACGAGCTCGCCGAGCACGAGAGTCCGCACGAGGCCACACTGCAGGTGCTGCGCGGACGGGTGCGCCTCGTCGCGGGCGACGACTCGTGGGATGGGGCTTCCGGTGACCACCTCACGATCCCGCCGCGCCGGCACAGCCTGGAGGCGCTCGACGACTCCGTCGTCTTGCTGACGGTCTCGAACCGCATGCCCTGACGGGCACCGCGTCAGTCGAGCGTCGCCCCCAGCGCGGCGAGCGCGTCGCCGGTCAGACGCTGTGTGGTCCATTCCGCCATCGGCGCGGCGCCGATGGCGCGATAGAACCCGATCGCGGGCTCGTTCCAGTCGAGCACCGTCCACTCCAGGCGCGAGTATCCGCGCTCCTGGCACACCGCGGCCAGCGACGCGATGAGCGCCTTCCCATACCCGGCGGCCCGATGCTGCGGCAGCACGATCAGGTCCTCGAGCCAGATGCCGTGGCGCCCCGTCCAGGTCGAGTACGTGACGAACCAGAACGCGATGCCGACGACCTCGCCGCTGCGCTCGACGACATGGACGAACGCCTGCGGAGTGTCGCCGAACAGGGTCGCGCGCAGCGCCTCGACCGTGTTCTCGACGGCGTCGGGCTCGCGCTCGTAATCGGCCAGAGCCTGGATGCAGGCGAGGATGCCGGGTTCGTCGCCCGGGCGCGCTTCGCGCAGGACGGCGTCGGAAGGCAGGGCGCGAGGGTTCACGCGTCGAGCGTAGCGGCAGCCTTCAGGCCAGCCCGGTGACCCCCACCCCGAGCCACTCGGCGAGGTCGGCGATCTCGGCGCGCACCATCTCGGTCTCTTCGGGATCGAACGGGAGGAACTCGTGGATCGCGTTGACTCGCAGCACCTCGTGGGCACGGTCGACCTCGGCATCCAGCATCCCGACGAATCTGTCGCCCAGCAGGATCGGGTGCGCGAAGTAACCGTAGCGCCGCTGCGGCTTGGGCTTGAACTGCTCGAGCACATAGGTGAACTCGAACACCTCTTCCAGCCGCCGGCGGTCGAACAGCAGGCTGTCGTACGGGTTGAGGAACGCGACCCGCCCGCCGGTGTCGTCGTCGAGGGCGGTGAGCGCCTCGGGATCGACGCGGTACTTCGCGCCGTCCACGAGCGCAGGCTCGCCGGAGTCCTTCGCGGCACCGGACCAATACCAGTGCGCGCGTGCGACGCCGCCGGCCTGCAGTCGCCGCTCGGCGAGCAACCGCGCGGCCTCCTCTTCGCCGTACTCGGGAAGATCCTGCGGGTACACGCGTTCGGCGAGGTCCCAGCGCCGGTGGCGCCCCGCCCGGCCCACGACCGCGACCTCCCCCTGCCGCAGCAGGAAGTCGAGCATGTGCGGCACCTGGTTGGCGCCCGACCAGCCGTCGGGGGCACGGCTCACCTGCGCGGTATCGGGGATGTCGCTCGCGAGCAGCGGCCCCTCGCCGCCGAGGCGCGCGAGCACCTCGCCGCGGAACACGGCGTTGGCCTCGAGCCATTGCCGGCTGCTCTCGCGCCGCGGCCACGTGCGCATGCCGGGCAGCATGAGCGGCAGAAGGCTGATCGGGCGAAAGGTGCCGTCGAACTCGAACAGCAGCCGGTCCTGCTCCGCGGCCTTGCGCAGCTGGCCGGGCTCGTACGACCATCCGATGCGCGACCACGGCACCGTGTGCTCACACGGCGCGATCGTCGCGGTGGGGTCGATCTTGATGTACGTGAGCTGTTCCGCGACCTCGACGACGTCGCCGGGGCGGTCGGCATCGAGCAGCTGCGCGCGCACGATCATGCGGCGCGCCTGGTCGCGCGTGAGCTCGTGCGGCGTCACGATGCCGGCGCCGCCTCGTCGGCCGCGGGCAGCACGCGGTACCGCACGTGGGTGACGAGCGAGGTCGAGCGCCCCGAGATCTGCTGCAGGCGCAGGGGGCCGACGCCGTCGAAGAGCCGCAGCCCGTCGCCCAGGACGCTCGGCGAGACCTGCAGTGCGAGTTCGTCGACGAGTCCCGCCGCGAGGTACTCGTTCGTGGTCGTCGGCCCGCCGGCGGTCTGGTGATGACCGGTGCCGATCCCATCGAGCGAGATCGACATCGTGGCGACGACGGATGACATGCGCACCTCCGTGCGGTTCGAGCTGCCGTGCGGTTCGAGCGGCTCCGCGCCCACGCTATCGCCGCCGTCCGACAGCGCGACACCCCCGGCGAAGACTCGGGGCGGCGCCTACCTCGGCACGAAGCCCGCGCACGTCGACCCAGTCGGCGTCGAACACCTCAGTCGTCGACGATGTCACCGGCGTGGACGCCGATCCAGGCCATGAGAGGCATCATCCGCTCCATCAGCTCGTCGCCGAGCGGGGTCAGCGAGTACTCGACGCGCGGCGGGACCTCGGGGTATGAGGTCCGGGCGACGAAGCCGTCCTTCTCGAGCGTGCGCAGCGTCGAGGCGAGCATCTTCTCGCTGATGCCCTCGACGCGGCGGCGCAACTCGCCCCAGCGGGTCGTGCCGTCGGTGAGCGCCATGAGCACGAGCACACCCCACTTGCTCATGACATGGTCCAGAATCACGCGGGTCGGACACGTCGAGTCGAACGCGCCGGGAACTTCTGCGCGGATTTCTGCAAAACTTACCGCCATGTAGGTACCTTACCTCTAAGTGGGTACTCGCACGCTGGAATGTTCCGGTTCGGCGGCGACGTTGGCCTCAGGTGAGAGCGCGCGACGCGCGACTCCCCACCGAAAGGACTCCCATGACCATCCTCGTCACCGCTGCCGGCGGACAGCTCGGCCACCTCGTCATCGATGCGCTCCTGGACCGCGGCGTCGCACCGGGCGACATCGTCGCCGGCGCGCGCACGACCTCGAAGGTCACCGACCTCGAAGACCGCGGCATCCGCATCGCCGCACTCGACTACACCGCGCCCGAGACGGTCGCCGCTGCGCTGGACGGCGTCGACACCGTGCTGCTCATCTCGGGCTCCGAGCCCGGCAAGCGCTACGAGGGTCACAAGAACGTGATCGACGCCGCCCAGACCGCCGGCGTCGCCAAGCTCGTCTACACGAGCCTCGCGCACGCGGACGCCGTGGACTTCGTGCTCGCGCCCGAGCACAAGGCGACCGAGGAGTACCTCGCCGGCAGCGGCGTGCCCGCCGTGGTGCTGCGCAACAACTGGTACATCGAGAACTACACCCCCGACGCCCTGCGCGCCGCCGACACCGGCGTGATCGCGGCCTCGGTCGGCGATGCGGTCGTCGCGGCCGCCACCCGTGCCGACTACGCCGAGGCCGCTGCCGTGGTCCTCACCGAGGACGGCCACCTCGGCCGCACGTACGAGCTGTCGGGCGACACCGCGGTGTCGTACGCCGACCTCGCCACGGCCGCCGCCGACGTGCTCGGCCGCGACGTGGCATACGTGCCGGTGTCGCGCGAACAGTTCGAGGCCGCGCTCGCCGACGCGGGGCTGGACGCCCGCACGGTCGACTTCGTCGCCGCGATGGAGGACGGCATCGCCCGCGGCGTGCTCGCCGACGCCGACCCGACGCTCGCGCGCCTGATCGGCCGCCCGACCACGCCGGTCGCCGACGGCCTGCGCGCCGCCGTGGCCGCCGCGCGCGTCGACGCCTGACACCCACCGGTCACCCGATACCGGTAGGGACGGATGCCGCGAGCCGCGGCATCCGTCCATACCGGCGATCCTCGTCACGAACTACCCTCGGACCATGGCCACGCAGCCCTCACCCGGGTGGTACGACGACGGCACCGGCAAGCAGCGCTGGTGGGACGGCGCGCGCTGGACCGACCAGTACATCGATCTGCGCGAGGCGGACATCGAACTGCGGACGGATGCCGGTCCCGCGAGCGGCGGGCAGGCACAGGCCGGCTGGTACGACGATCAGCGCGGCCGCACCCGCTGGTGGGACGGCCGGCAGTGGACGCACGACGTGCGCTACAGCGGACAGGAGCAGGACTTCGCCGGCGTCGTCGTCGACGGGCGCTGGATCCACTTCGGAGACCTGAGCCGGCCGGTGAGCGAGGTGACGGCCATCGTCGCGACCGGCGACGCGCTGCTGCGCGATCCGGGGTTCACCCGGGCCGCCGGCGAGCGGCGGATGTTCGGCCGGTCGGGCCCGATCACACCTCGCACCCTCAACCGCGCGATCGTCCGGACGATGCCGCATCTCGTGATCTCCAGCGCGACGCAGGTGTGGGCCGTCCCCTTCTCGCCCGGGAACGAGAAGGCGGCGGAGCGCTTCGCCACCTGGGTCCGCTCCAGCGCCGACCACTACCGCTACCGCTGACCCGGGTCAGCCGCGCCCGGGCAGCGTCAGCGGCAGCTCGTGCCTCTCGTCCCACGGCTCGGTCCAGCCGAGGCGGTCGAACAGCCCGTCGAGCAGCATCGCGGTGAACCCCCACACCAGGTGATCGGCCGATGCATGCCGCACGAGGAATCCTGGGCCACGCCATTCCTGACCGTCGCGCCGGAGGACCGTGACCCCACGGTTGGCGGGATCGAGCAGGTCGGCCACAGGCACACGGAAGACGTCGGCGGACTCGGCCTCGTCGACGACCCGGACCGGCGAGGGATGCCGCCACCAGCCGAGCACGGGCGTCACGAGATGGCGCGAGTACACGAGCGGAGTGGCCGCGAGCGCGCCGAGCACCTCGACGCCGGCGGTGTCGAGCCCGGTCTCCTCCCGCGCTTCGCGGAGCGCCGCTGCCACCGGGCCGCTGTCGCCGGGGTCGAGCCGGCCACCGGGGAACGCCACCTCGCCGGCGTGCGCCCGCAGCGTCGGCGCCCGTGACAGCAGCAGCACGTCGAGGTCGCGCGAGACCGCACGGGCCTGCGCATCGTGATCGCTCGGCAGACCGTCCAGCACGCCGAAGAGCATCAGCACCGCGGCAGGGCGCGAGTCGTCGGACGCCGGAAGCCGAACGAGCGGATCGTTCGAGTCCGCGGCGAACGCCGCGAGCTGAGCCCGGGCGCCGAGGGCCGTGTCCGTCGTGTGCGGCATCCGTTCAGGCTACGCCCGCCCGAAGACACTCGGACGGGCGCGGTGCAGGAGGACTTCAGGACACGCCGGGTGGCGGCATCCATTCTTCGGCGTGTCGGCGAGAACCTCCTGCACCGTGCTCGGGCGCGCGCCGAGCTCAGCCGCGGAAGAACGTCTCGGCGACGCGGGTGAGGTCCCACAGGTCGCTCACGCCGGCCAGTTCGCGTGCGGAGTGCATCGACAGGATCGGGATGCCGACGTCCACGGTGCGGATGCCCAGACGGGTCGCCGTGATCGGGCCGATCGTCGAGCCGCAGGGCACCGCATTGTTCGACACGAACTCCTGGCTCGTAACGCCGGCCGCGGCGCACCAGCCGTTCCAGGCGGCAGCCCCGGGCGCATCGGTGGCGTAGCGCTGGTTCGCGTTGATCTTGAGGATCGGTCCCGAACCCAGCAGCGGCTGCACGACCGGATCGTGCTTCTCGGCGTAGTTGGGGTGCACCGAGTGCCCGACGTCGCTGGACACGCACCACGACGCGGCGAGCGCGCGCAGATGCTGTTCGCGGTCGGCGCCCAGCGACAGCCACAGCCTCTCGAGCACGTCCGACAGGAACGGGCCGGCGGCGCCGGACCGTGTGCCCGAGCCGACCTCTTCGTGGTCGAACACGGCGAGCATCGCGATGTGCCCGGCATCATGGCCGTCGGCGGCGCGCTGAAGGGCTGCGACGCCGGCGTGCACCGACGCCAGGTCGTCGAGGCGTCCCGACGCGAAGAAGACGTCGTCGCGGCCGAAGCGCGCGCCGGGCGCCGCGTCGGCCGTCACGATGTCGTAGCCGCGGATCCGCGCGGCGTCGACGCCGGCCCCGCGGGCGAGCTCTGCCAGCAGGTCGGCCGAGTCGGCCTCGCCGAGGCCCCACACCGGCTGCGTCTGCGACTGCTTGTCGAGTGCCAGGTGGTCGTTGACCTCTCGGTCGAGGTGGATCGCCAGCTGTGGCAGCCGCAGCAGCGGTCCGGTCGCCGCGAGCACGCTGGTGCCGTCGTCGAGCACGAGGCGCCCCGCCAGGCGCAGCTCGCGGTCCAGCCACGAGTTCAGCAGCGGTCCCCCGTAGACCTCGACGCCCGCCTGCAGCCAGCCCAGCCGCCCGGTCGTGGGCTTCGGCTTGAGCTTGAAGCCGGGCGAGTCGCTGTGCGCGCCGAAGATTCGCACCGGCGTCGACGCAGTGGCGCCGGTCGGTACGACCCACGCGATCGCCGCGCCGTCGCGCACCACCACGAACCTGCCGCCGGCCGGGGCCGGCCAGCCGGCGCCCTCGTCGAGCCGGGTGAACCCTGTCTCTTCGAGGCGGCGGGCGACCTCGGCCGCGGCGTGGTAGCTCGACGGCGAGGCCGCCACGAACGCGGCGAGATCGTCGGCGTGGTGGGCGGCGGATGCAGCTGCGGCGGGAGCGGTCAAGGGCACGGTGGAGCCTCCTCAGGCGGGTGCGGACGGTGTTCCGATCGTAGTTCGGAGGGGGTTCCCAGGCTTCTCGCACCCCGAGACCTGGGCTCTTGATCTGGCCTTTTCGGAGGAACCGCTCACATGTAACGTTCAGGTAACGCACCGGAACCGTCCAGAAAGGCTCGGAAGACTCGGGGACTTGTGTCCGCCCCGACGGTCACGACGCGCCTCCCGATGGCGCATTTCGCTGATACGGAACCCGGTTTTTCATGCGCACCCCCACGACATTCCTGCCCGCCCGCCGCACGCTCCGCCGTGCCGAACGCCGCATCCGCCGCCGCCCCGTGCTCGTGGTCGCGACGCTCGCACTGGGCCTCGTCGCCACCGCCGGTTTCACCACGGCGGCCCCGGCATCCGAGGCCTCGGCATCCGGTTCGCTGACGAACTTCGCGCTCGCCTCGTACTCGGCGCCGTTGACCGCCGACATCGCAGGCGCGGATGCGCCGGGCACCGCCGACCAGGCCGTCACCGCTGCGACGTCCGCCATGACCACCGCCTCGACCGTCACCTCCGACATCGCCGCGTCGGGACTGGACATCGGCACGCCCGACACCACGGTCGACACCGCCGAGCTGCAGACCGCGGTCGAGCAGCTGCAGCGTGCGCAGACGCTCCCGGCGATGTACACGAGCGACTTCACCGACGCCGTGACCACCCTCACCGCCTCGGTGAGCGAGGAGGCCGCGGGCCTGCGCGGCAAGCTCGACGCCGCCGTGGCGCTGAAGGCGCAGCAGGAGGCGGAAGAGAAGGCCCGCCAGGAGGCCGAAGCCGCCGCCGCGGCGAAGGCCGCCGAGGCCGCCACCGCCAAGAAGAAGAAGTCGAGCGGCTCCTCGTCGTCGTCCGCGGCACCGGCCCCGTCCTACGCGGCCAGCGGCACCAGCGCCGGCGAGGCGCAGGCGACCGCCCGCGCGATGATCGCCGGCTACGGCTGGGGCGACGACCAGTTCTCGTGCCTCGTGTCGCTGTGGAACCGCGAGTCGGGCTGGCGCTACAACGCCGGCAACGCCAGTGGAGCGTACGGCATCCCGCAGGCGCTCCCCGGCAGCAAGATGGCCTCGGCCGGCGCCGACTGGGCGACCAACCCCGCGACCCAGATCGCCTGGGGCCTCGGCTACATCTCGGGTCGCTACGGAACGCCGTGCGGCGCGTGGGGCCACTCGCAGTCGACCGGCTGGTACTGACCCAGCGGGCTCAGGCGCGGCTCAGGCGCTGCGGAGGATCTTCGCCATCGCCTTGCCGCGCGCCAGCTCGTCGACCAGCTTGTCCATGTAGCGGATCTTCTGCATCAGCGGGTCTTCGATCTCTTCCACCCGCATGCCGCAGATGACGCCGGTGATGAGCGCGGCGTTCGGGTTCAGATCGGCATCGTCGAAGAAGTCCTCGAGCGTCGTGCGCTCGTCGAGGTGCTGCGCGAGCTCGGCATCGTCGAAGCCTGTCAGCCACTGGATCACCTCGTCGAGCTCGGCCGTGGTGCGCCCCTTCTTCTCCACTTTCGTGACGTACAGCGGATAGACCGAGGCGAACGGCAGCGAGTAGATCCGATGCATGCTCTGAGGCTAAGCCCCGCCCGAGCGCCGTGGAGAGGGGATGCCGCAACCGCCGGCCCGCGGCCGCGCCCCGACACCAGCAGACCTGCGGCTTCCTCCACAGGAGCCCGGATCGGCGCGTCATCCACCAGTGTGCGATCCCCGGCCCTCGCGGCACCACGACGCTCGTAGCGTCGTCGCATGCGCTCACCGTCCCTGCGTCACGTCATCCACCTCACGCTCACGCTCGCCGACCAGTCTTCCCCGTTGTGGCGCGAGATCGCCGTCGATCGCGAACTGACGCTCGCAGATCTGAACCGGATCGTCACCGGCATCCTCGGCGGACCACAATGCGGTCATCATCTCTTCACCGACGACGTCACCCGGCCGGACCGGATGTACTCCTCCCGGCGACGATGGGGCGACAGCTGGACGATGATCGACTTCCGCGATCCGACGGTGATCGATGAGGCGACGGCGCGAATCGGCGCGACCCTCGCTCGCGCGGGCACTCTGTTCCTCACGCACACCTGCGACGCTCGATGGGTGGTCGCCATCAAGGCTGGAGTCGACGACATCGTGTCGGCCGCAGAACCACCGGCGCGAGTGATCGCCGGCGAAGGCCGCTCACCCTTGCCGTGCTCACGCAGCGAGTATGAGCACACCGTGCTGGTCGGCGCACTCGATGACCCCGAGCATCCCGATCATGCGGCGTTCCGTGACCACTTGGCGTGGTTGCGGGGTCCGTGGGCGGATGATGAGACCGCCTCTTTCGACGCGATGTCTGCCCAGGAATCGCTCGACGATCTCTTCGGGTCCTCTCCGTCGCCCGAGGGCGCCGTCCTCTCGTTCGTCTCGCAGCTTCCGCGGATCGCGCAGTCCAGCGCGCGCACACACGTCGCCGCGGCCGGACTCGACCTTCCCACGGTCGTGACAGCGGATGAGATCGACGAGTTCGTTCGCGTGCTCCGCTGGATCGTCCGCCGTGCCGGAGCCGGCGGCATCCCCATCCACGCCGGCGAGGTCGACGGGAGCTTCGTGACCGACGCGGCGACAGTGCTGGCCATCGACGAACACCGGCTTCGAGAGGCCGTGGCCGCGGCGAAGCGACTACACCTGCTGTATGCCCGCCATGGTCACCTTCTGGCGAAGCGGAGCGTCCTGGAAGAGGCGAGCGACGCGTCGAGGTTCTGGTCGGTGCTCGCCGCGAGCCTGACGCAGGGCGGAAGTCTCGCGACATCCCCCGAAGCCTGCCAGCTTCTTCTCCTCGCGATGGCGGATGGGAGTCTCTCGGACCCCGCCGTCGGCACGCGCGACATCTCGCATGCATACGACCTGATGTCCGCGACACGCGTCGCCGCGCAGTCCTACACCTACTACTACGACGGAGTCGACGGCGAGTGCGGCGCCCGCTGCCGGTGCCCGGCATCGCCCGTCGGAACGTGGCACGACCTTGTGACCACGACGGTTCGGAAGGCCGCCGAAGCCGCGAGCGCCGATGGCGCCTCCACCGTGATCTCGAGTGTCGCTGCGTACAGGCCCGACGTGCCATCGGATTGGACTCACGGGGCCAGACCGGAATGCGACGGCTACGACGCGACGCCTTTCGCAACGAGGCGAGAGCGCCGTGTCGCCGAGGATGAGCCCCGTCGACTTCTCGACGACCTCGGCGCGCTGACCGAGGTTCTGTCGGTGCTGGGCATGGAACGCGATGACCATGGGAGCTGGATCGTTCCCCCGACGCTCCGCGAGTTCGCCCGCGCCGCGCTCGGTGCGCGAGCGGCAAGGCAGCATCGTACTAATGTGTACGATCCCGTACAATATGGAGCATGGTGACGATCAGTGCGAGCACGGCACGCCAGACGCTGCCGGCGCAGCTCGACCGGGTCGCGCAGGGTGAGGAGGTCTCCATCACGCGCCACGGGCGAGTGGTGGCGGTGCTCATCAGCCCCGACGCCCTTCGCGCACGGCGCGCCCCGCAGGCGTGGGACCGCGCGGACCGACTCGCGACGAGACTCGAGAACGCGCGAAGCGAACCGCTGCGCACAGCGAGGATCGAGTCTTCCCGTGCAGACGAGCTCGTCGACGAGGTGCAGGCCTCGCGGGAGCAGCGGTGACGCCGGTCACAGCGTTCGATGCGGACGTCCTGATCTACGCGGCGGTCGAAGGTCATCCGCTGGGCGTGCGCATCCTTGCGTTGCTCCACGACGCCGACGCTCGGATCGGCTCGGTCCTGCTGCTCACCGAAGTGCTGGCAAAACCTCTGCGTGACGACCCGGAGTCAGACGAGGTCGCGGCGCTGTTGAGCGTGCTCAGTCGTCTCGAACTGCGTCCACTCGACGTGAACACCGCGCGCCTGGCCTTGGTGCTTGCCGCCGAGCACGGCCTGCGTGCCGCCGACGCCGCGCATCTCGCGACAGCGATCGCAGGCGGCGCCGACCGCTTCGTCACGAACAACCGCAAGGACTTCCCGCAGTCGATCACAGAGATAGCGGTCGTGTACCCCGATGACCTGCCCACCACCGAGCTCGTGCCGCTCGGATAGCCTGTGGCGGCGTGACATCCGGCCGCGGATTCGTTCGGCCATCGCGTAGCCGGACGCTGCGCGTCGCGCAGCCACAGCGCCGCGAGCAGTGCCGTCGTGGTGATACACCCGCGAGCACGCCGGCGCGTCGCGACTAGAGTCGTGGGGGCCGCGCGGGTCGCGGCATCCCTTCCCCACCCTCTGCGGCGCAACGGCGCGCACCCGACAGGAGCCCCCGTGTCTGCCGCCATCGCCGATCCCACCGACCGCTACCGGATCACCCCGACCGTGCTGCAGGCGCTGCGCAGTCCGCGGCTGCTGACGCGCGAGGTGCTCGCCGGCCTGGTCACGGCGCTCGCGCTGATCCCCGAGGCCATCGCGTTCTCGGTCGTCGCGGGGGTGGACCCCCGCGTCGGCCTGTTCTCGTCGTTCGTGCTCGCCGTGGTCATCGCGTTCACCGGCGGACGCCCGGCGATGATCACGGCCGCCGCAGGTGCGGTCGCCCTCGTGATCGCACCCGTCGCCCGCGAGTACGGACCGGACTACCTCATCGTCACGATCGCGCTCGCGGGCGTGATCCAGGTGCTGTTCGCCGTGCTCGGCGTCGCCCGCCTGCTGCGCTTCATCCCGCGCAGCGTCATGGTCGGGTTCGTCAACGCGCTGGCGATCCTCATCTTCCTGTCGCAGGTGCCGCAGCTCATCGACGTGCCGTGGGCCGTGTACGTCCTGGTCGCCGCGGGCCTCGGCATCCTGCTCGTGTGGCCCCGCATCACCCGCGCGATCCCGGCACCGCTCATCGCGATCGTGCTGCTCACGGCCGCCGTCGTCGTCTTCGGTCTGTCTGTGCCCGACGTCGCCGACCAGGGCGAGCTGCCGCGGAGCCTGCCCGGGCTGCTGATCCCGCACGTGCCTCTCACGTGGGAGACGCTGCAGATCGTCGCCCCGTTCGCGCTGGCCGCGGCGCTCGTGGGGCTGCTCGAGTCGCTCATGACGGCCAAGCTCGTCGACGACCTCACCGACACGCACTCCCGCAAGACCCGCGAGGCATGGGGTCTCGGCGTCGCGAACGTGGCGTCGGCCTTCTTCGGCGGCACCGGCGGGTGCGCGATGATCGGCCAGACGATGGTCAACGTCAAGACCTCGGGCGGTCGCACGCGCATCTCCACGCTCCTGGCCGGCGTGTGGGTGCTGGTGCTGGTCGTCGCCCTGGGCGACATCGTCGGGCTCATCCCGATGGCCGCCCTGGTGGCCGTCATGATCGTGGTGTCGGCGATGACGTTCGACTGGCACAGCATCCGCCCGGCGACGCTGCGGCGCATGCCGCTGAGCGAGACCGCGGTGATGGTCGTCACGGTCGTCGCCACCGTCTGGACGCACAACCTCGCCGTCGGCGTCATCCTGGGAGTGATCGCCGCGATGGTGCTGTTCGCCCGGCGCGTCGCGCACTTCACGACGGTCACCCGCACCGTCGAGGGCGACACCGCGCTCTACCGCGTCGACGGCGAGCTCTTCTTCGCCTCGAGCAACGACCTGACGACGCAGTTCGCGTACGCCGCCGATCCGCCTCACGTCGTGATCGACCTCTCGCGCACGCACGTGTGGGACGCCTCGACGGTCGCGGCGCTCGACGCCATCGTCACGAAGTACGAGGCGCGCGGCACGACCGTCGCCCTCGAGGGCATGACGGATGCCGCGGCCGAGTTCCACCGGCGCCTGAGCGGGGAACTCGGATCGGCCTGAGCACCCCGGAACTCACAGCCCGATCCCAGGTTCACGGGACCAAAACCGTCGAGGCATCCGTTCTTCTTCATGACGCCGCAGCCAGCCGTGTCATCCCAGGAGGAATCGTGAGCAACGACTACCGCAAGACCCCCGAGGCGCTCAGCCGCCTCACCGACGCGCAGTACCGCGTCACGCAGGACGACGGCACCGAGCCGGCGTTCCGCAACGAGTACTGGAACAACCACGAGCCCGGCATCTACGTCGACGTGGTCTCCGGCCAGCCGCTCTTCTCGTCGACCGACAAGTACGACAGTGCACCGGATGGCCGAGCTTCACACGCCCCATCGAGCCCGACGCGGTGACCACCAAGAAGGACCGGTCGCTGTTCATGTCGCGCACCGAGGTGCGCTCGTCGGGCGCCGACAGTCACCTCGGTCACGTCTTCCCGGACGGCCCACGGGATGCCGGCGGCCTGAGATACTGCATGAACTCGGCCGCACTGCGCTTCGTGCCCGCCTCGTCGCTGGACGACGAGGGCTACGTCGCCTACCGTCACCTCTTCACCCCCGAGAACCAGGAGAACGCCTCATGACCAGCGGACCCTTTGACACCGGAGAGATCACCCGCACCCCCGGCACCGAGACGGCCGTCCTCGCCGGCGGCTGCTTCTGGGGCATGGAGGACCTCATCCGCCGCCAGCCCGGCGTGCAGTCCACGCGCGTCGGCTACACCGGGGGCCAGAACGCCCACGCCACGTACCAGCGCCACCCCGGCCACGCGGAGGCCGTCGAGATCGTCTTCGACCCGACGCAGACGTCGTACCGCGACATCCTGGCGTTCTTCTTCCAGATCCACGACCCGTCGACGCTGAACCGCCAGGGCAACGACATCGGGTCCAGCTACCGCTCCGCGATCTTCCCGCTCTCCCCCGAGCAGGCCGAGGTCGCGCGCGACACGATCGCCGACGTGGACGCCTCGGGGCTGTGGCCGGGCAAGGCCGTCACCACGATCGAGCCCGAGGGCCCGTTCTGGGAGGCCGAACCCGAGCACCAGGACTACCTGATCCGCTACCCCAACGGGTACACGTGCCACTTCCCGCGCGCAGGCTGGGTCCTGCCCAAGCGCGCCGACGCGACGGCATAGCACCGGACGAGAAATGGATGCCGCGGCCCGCCGGGTCGCGGCATCCGCCGTCTTCACAGGCCGGCGTGCTAAGGTTGGGACGCCCGATCGGGCCGTCCGCGTCGATTTCCTCTGCCTCACTGTGGAGAACAGAGCGCTCGACCTCCCACCGCCACTGCGGTCACTTCCTTCCCACGACTTCCGCGCACGAGCGTGTCATCGCCTCGTCCGCCCACCAAAGGCTCTCTTGACGCTCGTCACTCCCACCTCCGCAACAACACCTTCTTCGCTCGACTGGCGCCAGGCCGACGACGACGTCTTCGTCGCCACCTCGACCGGCGAGTACGCCGGCGTCGTGTTCGTCACGCCCACCGGCTTCGACGCGCACAGCGCGCGCGGCGAGCGCCTCGGCGTGCACGAGACCCGGGCCGCCGCCGCACACGCGGTGGCGGCATCCGTCACCCACGTCCCCCTCTCCGGCACGCACGTCGTGCCCCACCTGCGTCCGCTCCGCACACGTCGGAACGGCACCCGCGGTCGCACACGCGGCCCACAGAACAAAAGGAAAGACACGATGGCCACTGGCACCGTGAAATGGTTCAACTCCGAGAAGGGCTACGGCTTCATCGCCCCCGATGACGGCAGCGCCGATCTGTTCGCGCACTTCAGCGCGATCGCCGGCGACGGCTTCAAGGAGCTCCGCGAGGAGCAGAAGGTGGAATTCGACGCGGAGCGCGGCCCCAAGGGCATGCAGGCCGCCAACATCCGCCCGCTCTGACACTGACTGCCGGCCGGGGCCGAGCAATCGGCCCCGGCTGACGATCGACTGACAAGCTCCTGCGTATTCCCCACTCGACATGCGGGTGCGCGTAACCTGGCATCAGCGATCGGCACCCGCCCTTGGCTTTCACGGCCAACGTGGTCCCGAACGGAATCCAGGTGCACCCATCTCCTCCACCGCTCTCGAGCCTCGGCTCGGTCCCGTCCGTCAGACCTACGCGGGAACGACAGAGTTCCCACCCCTGACCCGCGCGTACACCGACGTCGCGCAGGTCGTCCGCGAGACCGGCCTCATGGCCCGCACGCCGTGGTTCTACGGAATCGTCGGGCTGGTCATCGCCCTCGCCTTCGGCGGTGCCGTCACCGGCTTCATCCTGCTCGGCGACACCTGGTATCAGCTGCTGATCGCCGCGGCGCTCGGCGTGCTGTTCACGCAGGTGGCCTTCCTCTCGCACGAGGCCGCGCACCGTCAGATCCTCTCCTCCGGCCCGGCGAACGACCGGCTCGCCCGGCTGCTGGGCAACGGCGTGGTCGGCATGAGCTACTCGTGGTGGGCGCACAAGCACACGCGCCACCACGGCAACCCGAACCGTGTCGGCAAGGATCCCGACATCGAGGTCGACACGATCTCGTTCCTCGACGAGGATGCCGCCCAGGCCCGTGGGCTGCGCCGCTTCATCACGCGTCGCCAGGGATGGCTGTTCTTCCCGCTGCTCACCCTCGAGGGGCTCAACCTGCACTTCCTGGCGTTCCGCCACCTCTTCAGCCGTGAACCGGTGAAGGGCCGCTACGTCGAGCTGGGCATGCTGGCCGCGCGGTTCGCCGTCGTCCTGACACCCGTGTTCGTGTTCCTGCCGATCGGCATGGCGTTCGCGTTCCTCGGCGTGCAGCTCGCCGTGTTCGGCGTCTACATGGGCGCCTCCTTCGCGCCGAACCACAAGGGCATGCCGGTCATCGCGGCGGACGCCAAGCTCGACTTCTTCAGCAAGCAGGTGCGCACCTCGCGCAACGTCTCCGGCGGCTGGTGGGCCACCTGGATGATGGGCGGCCTGAACTACCAGATCGAGCACCACCTGTTCCCGAGCATGGCGCGCCCGCACCTCGCGCAGGCCCGCGCGATCGTCATCGACCACTGCCGCACGCTGGGCGTCCCGTATGCCGAGACCACCATGTGGCGCTCCTACGCGATCGTGATCGACTACCTCAACCGCGTCGGCCTCGCCGCGCGCGACCCGTTCGACTGCCCGGCCGCCGCCACGATGCGCAAGCTCTGAGCTGCAGGCGCCGAACAGCAGAGCAGTGGATGCCGCGAAACCTGGTTTCGCGGCATCCACTGCTTCACGCGTCAGTCCCCGGGGCGCCGCAGGAATCCTGAGAACAGCGTGTGCAGCAGCGGCAGCACCGACAGGATCATCAGCGCGGTGCCGATCGCGAGGTCCTGCGAACGCAGCACGGCACCGCTGATCAGCAGCCCCGCGAACAGCACGGCCGACACGGCGCGGCGGCCCATGCGCTCCAGCCGGCGCAGCTTCTGGTCCAGCTTCGGGACGTCGGCGACCAGCCTGCCGTCGACGATCTGCGACACCATCTCGTCCAGACGCCGCGGCAGACGTGCGACGACGCCCGCGACCGACGCGGCCTCGCGCGCGAACCCCTGCACCAGGTTGCCGCTCTGGTCGCGCAGCAGCTGGTCGGCGTACGGCTCGACGGCGTCCCAGACGTTGAACGCCGGATCGAGCGCGCTGCACACTCCGCTGGTGAGCGAGATGGCCCGCACGATGAGCAGGAAGTTCTCGGGCAGCTGGAACGGCATCGAACGCACCACGTCGCCGAACTGGGTCGCGAAGTCCTGGAATTCGCGCGGGTCGACCGTCTGCAGCTCGGCGAAGCCCATACCGCCGAACCGCGCGAACAGCGCCGTCATCGCGCGTTCGAGCTCGCCGGTGTCGGCCGACGGCAGCAGCGCGCCGACGTCGCGGATGCTCGCGACCATCTTCTTGCTGTCGCGGGCGGCGACCGCGATGATCAGCTGCTGCAGGCCCGTGCGCAGCGTGGCCGGCACCTCGCCCATCATCCCGAAGTCCACGAACGTGAGCGTCCACGGCTGTGCGCCGGGAGCGGTCCCCGGGGCGGCCGGCGTGACGAAGATGTTGCCCGGATGCGGGTCGGCGTGGAAGTAGCCGTCGACGAACAGCTGGTCGAACATCACGTTCGCGAACTCGGTCGCAACGGCCGACGGGTCGATGCCGGCAGCACGCAGCCCGTCGACGTCGGTGATCTTGATGGCGGTGACGTCGGCGAGCACGAGCACGCGTCGCGTCGTGCGCTCCCACGCCACCTCGGGCACCGTGACGCGCGCGTCGTCCACGAAGTTCTCGGCGAACCGAGCGGCGTTGCGCGCTTCGAGCAGATAGTCGATCTCGTCGCGGCTCGTGTGGGCGAACTCCTCCACGAGCGCCGGCAGATCGACGTGCTCGCGCACCACGTTCACGCGGCTCAGCCACGCGGCCACTCGCCGCAGCGCCGCGAGGTCGACGTCGACGATGGCGTCGATGCCCGGCCGCTGCACCTTCACGACGACGTCCGCGAAGCCGGTGTCGGCGGCATCCACCGGGTTCAGCCGTGCGCGATGGGCCTGGCCGAGGGATGCCGCGGCCACCGGCGTCTCGTCCACCCAGGCGAACGCGCGCTCGAGCGGCACCCCCAGCTCGGCCTCGGCGAGCGTCCGGATCTCGGGGAACGCCACCGGCGGGACCTCGTCCTGCAGGCCCTCCAGCTCCGTGGTGATCTCGGGCGGCAGCACGTCGAGGCGCGATGACAGGAACTGCCCGACCTTGATCATCAGCCCGCCCAGTGACACCGCGAGCGCGTGGAAGTTCTTCGCGATGTTCTCCAGGCGCTTCGGCCGGTTGCGCGCCGCGAGGGCGCTCAGCCCGAAGCGCGGCAGCACGAGCTCGAACCACCACGCCTGCACCATGTAGCGCGCGGCGAACCGCAGGATCCGCCGATAGCGGGCGCGCGTGTTCCCGGCGTCTGCCATCGAACTCTCCTAGATCCCGCGTGCGCGTGACCGCGGCCGCGCGCGCCCGTCGCCGACGTCCTGCGCCGGCACCCGTCAGTCCTGAGCGAGGATGGAGTAGAGCCTACGCCGAGCCTCGTCGAGCACCTCGACAGCTTGCGCGACCTGGTCGGGCGTGCCGCCGCGGGCGACCTGCGCTGCCGCCTGCGCGAGCTTGGCGCCCGCCTTCGGGAGCGCGGTGGCACGGCCGGCGTCGTGGGTGCCGAACGCCTCCCACGGGGCGGTGCGATCCTCGCCCGCCTCGAACTCGGCGCGGCCGGCGTCGGTGAGCGAGTACGTCTTCTTGCCGCCGGACTCCTCGGCGATGACGAGTCCCTCGTCGGCGAGCAGTTGCAGCGTCGGGTAGACCGATCCGGGGCTCGGCTTCCACGCGCCGCCGCTGCGCTCCTCGATCTCGTGGATGATCTGGTAGCCGTGCATGGGCTGCTCGGCGAGCACCGCGAGAACGGCGGCCCGCACGTCGCCGCGACCGACCCGTGGAGAGAAGCGCTGTTCGAACGCGTCGCGCAGCTGGTCCATCGCCTCGAACAGCCCACCGGGCAGGCTCTGCCCCGTCTGACCCCGATGACGGGGTCCGAACCCCGGGTACGTACCGCTCATGACATCCTCCTGACGAGTGTCTGCCGATAGCTCGACGATACATAGCGATATATCGGTAGGCAAGAGCGGGTGGCGGCATCCGCTTCTGTCATTCGGCGGTCGGTCGTCCGTAAGCCTCCAGCAGGCGCAGCCACACTTCGCTGATCGTCGGGTACGACGGCACGGCGTGCCACAGGCGCTCGAGGGGCACCTCGCCGACGATCGCGACGGTGGCCGAGTGCAGCAGCTCGCCCACGTCCTGCCCGACGAAGGTCGCGCCGACCAGCACGCCGCGCTGCTCGTCGACGATCGCGCGCGCCTGTCCGCGGTAGTGGTCGGCGACCTCGCTGGCGCCGGAGACCGACGCCAGGTCGTAGTCGAGCACGCGGACCTCCAGGCCTGCCTTCTCGGCCGATGCCTGCGTATGCCCGACGGCGGCGACCTCGGGCTCCGTGAACACCACCTGCGGCACCGCGGAGTGGTCGGCCGTCGCGACGTGCACGCCCCAGGGCGCGTCGTCCACGGTGCGGCTGCGTGCGCGGGCGGCGATGACGTCGCCTGCGGCACGACCCTGGTACTTGCCCTGGTGGGTGAGCAGCGCGCGGTGATTGACGTCGCCGACGGCGTAGAGCCAGTCGACGCCGCGCACGCGCAGCGTGTCGTCCACCTCGAGCCATGCGCCCGGCGTCAGTCCCACGGCGTCCAGACCGACGTCCTGCGTGCGGGGAACCCGCCCGGTCGCGACGAGCACCTCGGCGGCGCGCACCTCGGAGCCGTCTGTGAGCGTCAGCACGACATCGCCGTCGGCATCGCGCGCGGCGCTGTCGACCTCGACGCCGGTGCGCACGACGGCGCCGGCATCCCTCAGCGCCTTCGCCACCGCCTCGCCCGCGAACGGCTCCACGCCGCGCAGCAGCCCCGAGCGCGCGATCACCGTGACCGGGATGCCGAGCGAGGTGAACAGGGTCGCCATCTCGCTGCCGACGACACCGCCGCCGAGGATCGCGAGGGATGCCGGCACCTCTCGCATGCCGGTCGCCTCGCGGCTCGTCCACGGCTGCACGTCGCGCAGGCCCGGGACGTCCGGGATGAGGGCGGCGGATCCGGTGGACACCGCGACGGCATGACGGGCCACGAGCACGGTCTCGGTGCCGTCGGCGCCGGTCACGGTCACCTCGCGCTCGCCCGTCAGCCGCCCGTGGCCGCGCACCAGGTCGATCCCGGCGCCCTGCAGCCATTCGACCTGGGACGTGTCGTCCCAGTCGTGGACGAACGTGTCGCGGCGTGCGAGCACCGCTGCGGCATCGAGCTCACCGGTGACGGCGGCCGCCGCACCCTGCACATCGCGCGCGGCGCGGAGTGCGGCGCCGGGCCGGAGCATCGCCTTAGAAGGGATGCACGCCCAGTACGAGCACTCGCCGCCCACCAGTTCGCTCTCCACCACGACGACCGACAACCCGCCCTGCACCGCACGGTCGGCCACGTTCTCACCCACAGGTCCTGCGCCGATCACGATCAGGTCGTACTCCCGAGCACTCATGCGTTTCAACGTATCCCCGCCCGCCGACACCGGCGACCCCCTTGCGCCTGCGTCGCGACGTGTGGATGCCGCCGCCCCAGGCGCGGGCGCTGTCTTCGTGTCGGGGGTCTGTGGTTATCTGGGAACCCCGCTGGCAGATCCGGCCGAAAGGGCAGCATGGCGATCGAATTCCGCGCGGTCTCGAAGAGTTATCCGGATGGCACCGTCGCCGTCGACGACTTCAGCGTGCTCATGCCCGCCCACAAGACGACGGTGCTCGTGGGCTCGTCGGGCAGCGGCAAGACCACGCTGCTGCGGATGATCAACCGCCTCATCGAGCCCTCCAGCGGCGCGATCCTGATCGACGACGAGCCGATCTCGGAGCGCGATCCGGTGAAGCTGCGGCGCGGAATCGGGTACGTGCTGCAGAACGCGGGGCTGCTCACCCACTTCTCGGTCGTCGACAACATCGCGACCGTGCCGATGCTGAACGGCGTGCCCCGTGCCGAGGCCCGCGAGCGCGCACTCGAGCTCATGGACGTCGTCGGGCTGGAGCGGGTACTGGCCAAGCGCTACCCGGGCCAGCTGTCGGGTGGCCAGCAGCAGCGCGTCGGTGTCGCCCGCGCCCTCGCCGTCGATCCCAACATCCTGCTGATGGACGAGCCGTTCGGCGCCGTCGACCCCATCGTGCGGCGAGAGCTGCAGGCCGAGACGATCCGGCTGCAGCGCGAGCTCGCGAAGACGATCGTCTTCGTGACGCACGACATCGACGAAGCCTTCCTGCTCGGCGACCAGGTCGTGATCCTCGAGAAGGGCGCGCAGATCGCACAGATCGGCACTCCCGACGAGATCATCGAGAACCCGGCGAACGAGTTCGTCGCCGACTTCATCGGGGTCGAGCGCGGCGCGAGGGCGCTGCGTGCCAAGCAGACGCCCCGCGGCACGGTGCTGATCGACGCAGCAGGGCGGGCTCAGGGCGTGCTGGTGGAGGACGAACCGTGAGCTGGGTGCTCGACAACCTCGACCTCATCTGGTCTCTCACCGTCGACCATCTGCGGCAGAGTGCGATCGCCGTCGTCGCAGGGTTCGTGATCGCGGTGCCCATCGGGTGGCTGGCGTTCCGGTACACGACGCTGCGCGGCACGGTGCTCACGATCGTCGGACTGCTGTACACGATCCCGTCGTTCGCCTTGTTCCCTCTGATCACCGCGCTCTTCGGCATCCCGACGCTCTCCGAAGCGAATCTGATCATCGCGCTCGCGATCTACGCGGTCGCCATCATGACGCGGTCGGTGACCGAAGGCCTGGACTCGGTCGACGAAGTCACACGCTCCGCCGCCGTCGCGGTCGGCTACGGGCCGTGGCGCCGGTTCTGGACGGTGGACTTTCCGCTCGGCGGACCCGTGATCCTCGCCGGTCTGCGGGTCACCGCGATGTCGACGATCTCCCTCGCGACAGTCGGCGCCCTCATCGGGGTGCAGAACCTCGGCTACCTCTTCACAAACGGGTCACAACGGCGAATCGTCGCCGAGGTGTTCTCGGGCGTCGTGGCGGTCGTGGTCATCGCGGTGCTCATCGACTTCGCGCTCGTCCTTCTCGGACGTGTGCTGATGCCGTGGTCGCGGCGCACCGTCACCCCCCGAATGAACCGCATGCAGGCGGCTCACGCATGAACCTGTTCCTGGACGCGTTCGCGTGGATCTTCTCGCCGGACCGACTGGCGGGCTCGCTGACGCTGCCGACGGCGATCGCCCAGCATCTCGCCTTCACGTTCGGCTCGGTCGCGATCGCCGCGATCATCGCCATCCCGCTCGGATGGCTCATCGGTCACACCGGCCGCGGGCGCGAGATCGCCGTGTTCCTCTCGGGCGCGGCGCGCGCGCTGCCCGCGCTCGGACTCGTCGTCCTGCTCGTGATGCTCGCCGGCGTCAACCTCAAGACGGAGGCCGCCGTCACCGCGTTCGTCGTGCTCGCGATCCCATCGATCCTCGCCGGCGCCTACTCGGGAATAGAGGCGATCGACCGCACCGTGATCGACGCGGGGCGGGCGATGGGAATGACCGAGTGGCAGATCCTGTTTCGGATCGAGATGCCATTAGGACTCTCGCTCCTGTTCGGCGGACTCCGCTCCGCCACGCTGCAGGTGGTCGCCACGGTGACGATCGCCGCTTACGTCGGCCTGGGCGGACTGGGGTTCTTCATGATCCAAGGCCTTCAGACGCGCGACTTCACCGAGGTCCTCGGAGCGGCGATCGTGGTCGTCGCGCTCGCGCTCGTGCTGGACGGGATCTTCGCCCTGCTGGCGCGGTTCGCCGTGCCGCGCACGACGGGTCCCCGCATCCGTCGGCGGCAGACCGAGCCTGCCGCCGTCCCCGTTCTTCAGACATCCCCCTGATCCCCCACCACACCGGAGGTACGACAATGTCCACCGCACGAAGCCGCCTCGCCCTCGCGTTCGCCGGCACCGCCATCGCGGCGCTCGCCCTGGCAGGCTGCGCCTCCAACGACCCGCTGAGCGGCGACAGCACGGGCGACGCCGGTACCACCGAGTCGTCGACCATCGTCATCGGCTCACAGCAGTACTACTCGAACGAGATCATCGCCGAGATCTACGCGCAGGCCCTCGAGGGCGCCGGCTTCACCGTCGAGCGAAACTTCAACATCGGCCAGCGCGACCTCTACATGCCATCGATCGAGGACGGGTCGATCGACCTGTTCCCCGAGTACACGGGCAACCTGCTGCAGTTCTTCGACAAGGACACCACGGCTACCCAGCCCGACGACGTGTACGCCGCGCTGAAGGACGCTCTGCCCGACGGCCTCACGGTCCTCGACCAGTCGCCCGCGACCGATCAGGACTCGTACAACGTGACCGCCGCCTTCGCTAAGGAGCACAGCCTGAAATCGATCGCGGATCTCGCCAACGTCGACGGCGTGGTGCTCGGCGGCGCGCCCGAGCTGGAGACGCGGCCGTACGGTCCGACCGGCCTCAAGGATCTCTACGGCGTGACGGTGTCGTTCTCGGCGACCGCCGACACGACGGTCGACGAGCTCGTGGCCGGCAACATCCAGCTCGCCGACGTGTACAGCGCCGACCCGCTCATCAAGACCAAGGATCTCGTCACCCTCGAAGACCCGAAGGGCCTCTTCCTCGCGTCGAACGTGGTGCCGCTGGTCAACGCCGACATCGCCGACGAGATCGCGGACGTCATCAACCCGGTGAGTGCGAAGCTCACCCCCGAGGGACTCATCGCGCTCAACGTCGAGTCCACCGAGGACCAGCGCTCGTCCGAAGACATCGCGAAGGACTGGCTCGCCGACAACGGGCTCGACTGACGCGTCGTGTGGCAGGACGACGCGCATGTCGTCCTGCCACACCCCGGCGGCACCCCGCGGAGTGACGCCCACTCGAGACCTTCCCGGCGCTGTGAGCACGACCTACGCTGAACACATGCTGTTCGGCCAGGTCGTGATGGTGGGCTTCATCGCCCTGCTCTTCCTGCTGCCGCTGTACTTCCTCTGGTTCGCGTTCGACTCGCATCGGCGCCGCAAGCGCGGCGAGGTGCCGGTGCACTCATCGGGTGGCGTCGCGGCGTTCGACGCGATCTGGCAGCCATCCGCCGAAGACGCGCGGGTGGTGTGGGAAGCCGAGCAGATCACCCCGGCACCCGCGCCCACACCTGGTGACGGACCGGGTGTCATCGAGGGCAACCGGATCGTGATCGAGACCGGGCTGCGCCACTCCGCCTGACGCGCTCAGCGGCGCCACACGCGACGCACGAGAGCGGCGATCAGGCGCCAGCCGACGAGCGCGACCAGCAGCGTCACCGACGCCACGATGATGAACGGCAGCGCGGTGCCCTGCCCGGATGCCGCGCGCAGCAGCATGCCGCCGGCCACGGTCACCGCCCATACGCCGAGACCGGTGCGCACCGGAGCGGACGGAGCCCGCCACGCGAGCGTCACGAGCCAGCCCACGCCGAGCCCAGCCAGGAACGGCCATGAGGTCTGCCACAGCCCCGACCAGATGTCGGAGTCGTGGCTGGCCCGACCGGTCGCGGCGAACGCCACCACGAGCACGATGTCGAGGATCAGCGCCAGTACGATCGCGGTGGCGGTGGGCCGCGCGGCGACCGGGACGGACGCCGGGGTCGGAGTGGTCATGCGGAGGTCTCCTCTCGGGGCGCCAGGCCCGGGGTGAGCGCCCCGCGCTCATCGAACACGAAGCACTCGCCGTTCCAGTGGGCGCCGCCGACATGCTCGAAGTATCCAAGGATGCCGCCGTCCAGCTGATAGGCGTCGACGCCGAGTTCGCGCAGGTGGATGGCGGCCTTCTCACAGCGGATGCCGCCGGTGCAATAGCTCACCACGGTCTTGCCCTGGAGGTCCGCGGCGGCCGCGGCGGCGGCACCCGGAAACTGGGTGAACCGCTCGATGCGCCAGTCGATGGCGCCGGCGAAGGCACCGTAGTCGACCTCGAATGCGTTGCGGGTGTCGAGCAGGACGACCTCTCGACCGTCGTCGTCGGCACCCTCGTCGAGCCAGCGGCGGAGCGTCATCGGATCGACGGCCGGTGCCCGGCCGGCCTCGGGGCGGATGGCGGGGTGGTCCATGCGGATGATCTCGCGTTTGACCTTGACGAGCATGCGACCGAACGGCTGCTCCTCCGACCAGCTCTCCCTCGTGGCGAGCCCGGCGAACCGGGGGTCGCGACGCAGGTCCGCGACGAATCCGCGCACCGCCTCGGCGTCGCCGGCCAGAAAGAGGTTGATGCCCTCTTCGGCGAGCAGGATCGTGCCCTTCAGCCCCGCCGCGATCGCGCGCTCGCGCAGCGCCGGCTTCAGCGCGGCGGTGTCGTCGAGGCGCGTGAACAGATACGCCGAGATGTTGAGAACGGATGCCACACCTCCAGCCTACGGACCCCCGACATCGCCCGAGTCAAGGGGGTGGTGCGTGGGGCGCGGGCGGCCGAGTCTGAGACCGTGCCCGCCGAGCGCGGCGGGCTGGAGGCAGGAATGACCGATCCCACGATCCCCGAACCACTGCCCGGGCAGGTCCCGCCGGGCGAACGCCCGGCAGGGCCGGAGCAGCCCGCGCCGAGCGAGCCCTTCCCCGCGTCGCCTGACGAACCGCTGTCGCCTTGGCCCGAGGAGCCGCTCGCCCCCAATCCCGAGGAACCGCCGTTCCCGGGCACGGTGCCTGAGACGCCGATGCCCTGACACGCACGGCGTGCCGCCGCGGTGGCACGCCACTGCCCTGGCTTCGGCCGCTGCCATCGCTTCAGGCCGGACGCACCCGCTCGGCGAGCAGGCGCTCGGCGACGCCCCAGATCCGTTCGCCGGCGGCCGCGTCGGTGATCCGCCGGTACGGCCGCTGCGCCGCGGGCGGTCCGCCGAAGTGAAGCATTCCCGACGGGCCGAAGAACTGGGGCGCCCCGGGGCCGGCCGGAGCGACGGCCGCGAGCAGCGCGGGCTGCGCCGCCTGCGCGGGTGAGTTGCCCACGAACCGCGCGACGGAGTGCTGCGCCCCGCCCTTCGCCTGGGCGCGCAGCGCCGGGGCGATCCCGGTGTCGGGCACGACACCGGGATGGCTGAGCTGCACCGTGAGGCCCCAGCCGCCGGCGGCGGAGCGCCGCGCGAGCTCGTACCCGAACAGGCCGAGCGCGACCTTCGACGCCCCGTAGGCGCGCAGCGGACTGTAGCGCCGGGAGCTCTGCAGGTCGTCCCAGTCCAGTCGCGACACCCCGGCGGCGAGGCTGCACTGCACGACCACACGGGCCTCGGAGGCCCGCGCGGACCGCTCGCGCAGCAACGGCAGCAGCGCGGTGGTCAGCGCGAAGTGGCCGAGGAAGTTCGTCTGGAAGTGCAGCTCGAACCCGTCGGCGGTGAGATGCCGCTCCGGGTCGCCGAGCAGCACGATCCCCGCGTTCAGCACGAGCAGGTCGATCGGCACGCGCTCGCTGACGAGTGCATCGGCGAGCGCCGCCACACTGTCCAGTCGTGCGAGATCGAGCTCGCGCAGGGTCAGCCGCGCCTCGGGCTGCGACTCGCGGATGCCGGCGATCACGCGCTCCCCCTTGGCGAGGTTGCGCACCGGCAGCACGACGTCCGCGCCCGCACACGCAAGCCCGCGCGCGATCTCCACCCCCACGCCGTCGCTGGCCCCGGTGACCACGGCGGTGCGTCCCCGCAGGTCGGGCAGCGTGATCGGCATGACTCTCCGTTCGGTGTACTCCGTCAGAGAGGAGCAGTCACGGATGCCGCAGATACACCCCCGCCCCTGCCGCCGAGGCTACCGCCCGCGGTCGCGCCGACAGCCTCCGACGCCGTGCACGGGTCAGCCGACAGCCGGCACCGGCAGCGCCGGGACGCCGGCTTCGACCGCGCGGCCCGCCTCGAGCACGGCATCCTCGGCGAGGAGCGGGCCGATCAGCTGCACGCCGGTCGGCATGCCGTCCTCGCCGAGCCCTGTCGGCAGGGCGAGCGCGGGCAGCCCCAGGAAGTTCGCGGCGACGGTGAGCCAGAGGTCCTGCCACGCGCGGTCGGCGGCATCCTGCCCGCCGAGGTCGTAGTCGGTCTCGCGCATGCGCGAGGCCGACACCGGACCGAGGATCAGTGGCACCTCGGCCTGCAGGCGTCTCCAGTCGGCGGCCACGACCGCCCGCTGCGCCCACGCCTCGGCGTACTCGCGGGTCGTCTCATATGGCCGTGCGGCCGCCGTGCTGTCGCGCAAGAAGGCGGTCGCCGATCGTCCGAGCGGCATCCCGAGGTCGGCAGGGTCGAGCGACATGAGCATGTCGGTGCAGGCCAGCCGCCGCCACAGCACCGCGGCTTCTTCGAGACGCGGCGCCTCGACCTCGACGACCTCCCACCCGGCGCGGACGAGGAATGCCGCGGCCCGCTCGATCCCGGCCGCCACCTGCGGGTCCACGCCGTCGCCGAAACTGCGCACCACGCCGACCCGTCGAGGCAGCTCGCGCAGGCGCGGAGCGTCGAGCGACACGGGGTCGTCGGCATCCACTCCCTGCATCGCCGCCAGGGCGAGCGCGACGTCGTCGACGGTACGTGCCATCGGTCCATTGACCGAGAACTCCTGCAGCGTGAGGGCGACGGGGTACCCGGTGACCGCCGCTCGCGGTACGCGCCCGCGCGAAGGACGCAGGCCCACGACGCCGGCGGCGTAGGCGGGGAGGCGCAGCGACCCGCCGAAGTCGTTGCCGAGCCCGATGGCGCTCATGCCGGTCGCCACCGCGACGGCGTCGCCGCCGCTGGAGCCACCGGCGCTGCGCTGCGGGTTCCACGGGTTGCGGGTGCGCCCGAACAGGTCGTTGTCGGTGTCCCACCGCATGCCGAAGTCGGGCATGTTGCCGCGTCCGACCGGTACCGCGCCGGCCTCGCGCAGGCGCCGCACGATGGTCGCGTCGCGTGCCGGGACGGCTTCGGCGAGCCCGCGCCACCCGTTCGTCGTCGCCGACCACGTGAGGTCGATATTCTCCTTGACCGAGATCGGCACGCCGGCCAGGGGTCCCGGGTCCGCTCCGGCGGCAAGCGCGGAATCGACGGTGGATGCCGCCTGCCGCGCCCGTTCCGCGAACACGACGGTGAGCGCGCCGAGGTCGGGGTTCCTGCGCGCGATGCGGTCGAGGTGCGCCTCCACGACCTCGACGGCGCTGACCTCGCGGCGCCGGATCGCCGCGGCGATGTCGGCGGCCGAGGCTTCCGGCCGCCATGCCGGGCGGTCGGATGCGGCGTGGTCCTGAACGGGGTGCGGCGGAGTCATCGGACCCATCCCACCACGCCCGCCGCCACGAGCGCACGTGCGAGACATGGGACTAGCACTCCGCCGACCACGGCACAATCCCCGCGCGCACGCGACCCGGGCGCGGTTAGCGTCGGGAGCGGCCCGGCAGGCGACCGGGCGGATCGGACGGAGCGACCCATGGCGAACACCACCGCGAAGAAGACGACCTCGAGCAGCTCGGCCGCATCACGGCGTCGGAACGGCACGTCGACCCGCGCGTCGCAGAAGTCGGGCGACGACGCCGGCGCGAAGCTCACTCCCGAGCAGAACGCGGAGCACGGGTTCACCGCCTCCGAGGCACTCGGGCAGGACCTGCAGAAGGTGCTCGTCGATCTCATAGAGCTGTCCTTGCAGGGCAAGCAGGCGCACTGGAACGTCGTCGGACGCAACTTCCGCGACACCCACCTCCAGCTCGATGAGATCATCGCGGCCGCCCGCACGTTCGCCGACACCGTGGCAGAGCGAATGCGCGCGCTCCACGCGCTGCCCGACGGCCGCAGCGGCGAGGTGTCGCAGACCACGACGCTGCCCGAGTTCCCGCAGGGCGAGATCGCGACCAGCGAGGTCGTCGACCTCATGACCGAGAGGCTGGATGCCGTCGCCCGGACCTGCCGCGACGTCCACGACGCCGTCGACGACGAGGACCCCACGAGTGCCGACATCCTCCACGCGATCCTCGAACGTGTGGAACAGCTCTCATGGATGGTGAGCGCGGAGAACCGCACACCGAAGCGGTGATCCCCGGCGCCCTGACGCTGCCCGCCCGTCCCCCGACCGGCGGGCAGCGCCACGTCGGGACGCGACCGCATCGCGGGCGAGCCTCGCGCCGCTAGGATCATGCGCATGGCATCAGGCAAGCAGCAGCAGGAACCCGAGCTCCACGGCGGAGTCCTCTCCGGCAACGGCAGCCCGGCACTGTGGGGCACCCTCATCGGCCTCATCGTGTTCGCGTTCGTGGCGGTGCCGATCTCGGCGGCCGTCCGCTTCGCCACGCACCCGATGACGCAGCAGCTGTTCGGCGGACGCCTGTCTGAGGCGACGCAGGGCGGCTACGTCGCGTTCTGGTGGATCGTCGCGATCTTCCTGCTGGCGCTTCCGTTCCTCGTCGGCTGGGGCGTCGCGAAGCTGTCGGGCAAGACGCTCGCGATCATCGCCGCCGTCGTCGGCCTGTTCTTCGTCATCACCCTCGTGATGGGTCAGCTCTTCGTCTTCTGACCGCCGGCCGACGCGGCGACGTCCTCGGCGGACGACGACGGGTCGATCGGCCCGTCGTACGCAGACGGTGCGTCCGCGCGCTCCACTGGCATGGACGTCGTGTCGTCGCGCTGCCGCAGCGCCTCTTCGACGGCCTCGCGGACCCGGGCGTCCTCACGCGCCCGGTCGCGCGCCCGTCGTCGGCGCGCGCGCCGGACGGCGAGCACGATCGCCGCGACCACGAGCAGCACGAGTGCCAGCAGCATCCAGGGGATCGCGGCGGTCCTCGCCGTCGCCTCGACGGCAGGCGGATCGGCCGCGACCGTCGCAGCCGTCTCGGCGGGAAGCTCCGGCGCGAGCGCCACGCTCGCGGTGAGCACGAACGCCGGTACGACGCCCGAGAGGCGGATCGTGACCGGCCATTCCTCGCCGGGGAGGATCTCGGGCACCGACGCCAGATCGGCCGCTTCGACCGCGAACACGCCGAACGGTCCCGAAACGGTGGCAGACTGCGGCACCGACAGCCGTGTGTTGCCGGTGTTGCGCACCGTGTACGAGACGGTCGCCTCGCCCAGGCCGAACGGGTTGAACGTTCCGGCGTAGTCGACACGCAGATCCTCCACCGCCACCGTCGGAACGAGCTCGCCGCCGACACGGACGTGGATGCGGATGCCGAGGCGACGGTCGACGCTCACGCCGTCCTCCACCTGCGGGGTGGTCAGTGCCGTCAGGATCGCACCGGCATGGTCGCCCGGGGTGGCGTTCTCGGGCACCGTGACGGTGAAGGGCACCTCGACCGACTCGCCCGGCTCGATCGTGATCCGATCGGCGACAGGAAGCACCCAGGCCCCGACCGCGCGCGGCGAGACCTCGCGGGTCGCCGCGTCGAGCTGGCCGCTCGAGGTCGTGAAGGCGTCGGCCGCGTAGACATCGAGCACGAGCGGCGCGGCGTCGTAGTTGGCGACGACGATCGCGTCGCTCAGCTCCTGGCCCGGCTCGATCGCGTACGCGTAGTTCTCCCGCGGCTCACCGTCGGGACCGGGGGCGGGGTGCACGCCCCACGTCACCTCCGGGCCGTCGTCGGTGTCGGCGACAGCGGGCGCGGCCGCCCCCGCCAGCGAGAGGACGAGGGCCACCCCTGCTGCGGCGAGTGCGTGAACGCCGCGCCGCCCGAAAGCGTGTGCCGCGAGGGATGTGTTCGGAAAGCCCATGGTGCTCCTTAGGCACGATTCGTGGATGTGCCGGAGCGGGCGCGATCGCGCCCGCTCCGGCAGGGAGTCCGCGGGGTCCGGAGTCGTTTCGGGACGACTCCGGACCCAGGACTCAGCTCAGCGCGGTGATCGTGAGCGTGGCACGGTACGTGCCGTCGGTCGCGTCGATCGGGATCCGCAGATCGAGCGCGGCTCCGAGCTTGGCCGATCCGCGTTCGTGACCGGACGGCGCATGACCGAGCGTCGACGACACCGACAGCCCGTCGCCCGAGACGAATCCGGAGTCCACCGCGTCGCCGGCGACGGCTCCGCCGCCTGCTTCGACGACCGACGGCGCCCACCCGAGGTACTTGCCCGAGAACGACGACACCGGGGAGTCGAAGTCGGTCACCTGCGCCGACACCGACCACGCGGCCCCGCTGCTGCGGGTATCGGTGACGCGCACCGGGTTGATCGCCCCGCTCGCCGCGAAGTGGTCGCCGTTGTCGACGGCGACGCCCAGGTCGACGAGGTCGTTCGTGCCGTCGATGCTCCACAGGAACTCGCCGATGTCACCGGTCGGCACCGTCACCTGCAGGTTCTGCGCGTTCGGGTCCGACTCCGTCTCGTACACCTTGAGGAACTTCGCGGTTCCGGAGGGTGCCACCGCCGCCTCGCCCTGGTCGTTGACGATGTGGTTGATGCCGCCGGTGCCGTTCAGCATCACCGACACCGCCGACTCCACCCGCACTCCGGGACGCTGCGGCACCTGGACACCGCTTTCGACATAGATGTTCTGACCGTTGTTGTACTGGTTGTCGAAGAACGAGTACACCCCGAGCCCCTGCGCGAGGTGCTGGCGCACGTTGTCACCGACACGGTACGACGCCCAGCCGGCACGCGCGCCGTCCATGTACGCGCCCTGTGTGGGCGGGTCATAGGGGATCTCGCTCTGGTAGAAGATCGTCCGGCCGCGCTCGCCGTTCCAGATCACCTGGTTCTTCTGGTAGTGCTCGACGAACAGGCCGAGAGCTGTCACGTTGTCGCCGTTGACGACGACGCCGTGGTCACCGATGTTCGATGTCCAGCCGACGCCCTGGCCGTGGTCGGCGCGCCATGCCCAGATGTGGTCGAGCAGGGTGTCGGGGCTGTTGACCTCGATGCTCGTGGTCGCCTTGCCGGCCCACGGCCCTCCGACACGGACGAAGACGTCCGTCAGCGTCGTCGGGTCGGTCGGGTCCGAGACGTCCGCGCCGGTAG